>Ga0209487_1000016_pt1 | contig 186607 bp, 165 predicted proteins | sample Poulit2012_FD_187524 | JGI IMG/M metagenome (GOLD analysis project Ga0209487, IMG submission 187524) | Agricultural soil microbial communities from Georgia to study Nitrogen management - Poultry litter 2012 (SPAdes) (version 2) | ecosystem: Environmental > Terrestrial > Soil > Agricultural...
ACTGCCCATTCAATATGTGGGCAGAGGGCTGCAGGGGCGGAGTGCACGTACAGTACACCTCTTGCATCAATGCCAGACATTCCGATCCTCCATAACTAGCGGTACGTCTTCCCCTACGACCACTTGCTATGAGCATGGAATGTTCCAACAGGCACTATTATGCCTGATCATTTCGTGGATAGCTACTCGCAACGTGACACTTCACGGCATTTCTTGAAAACGCCACCTCACACTGGAGTAATGACACCTATTTGTCTCACTAAATGGTGAGACATCCCGCTTCACGCTCGTGGATGCGCCTGTTGGTATCCCTGTCGTAAACGTTCAATCGAGACATGGGTATACAGTTGCGTCGTCTCTAACGATTCGTGCCCTAACAGCTCCTGGACGGAACGTAAGTCGGCACCCCCATCCAACAGATGCGTCGCGGCGGTGTGCCGGAGCACATGTACCCCGGATGCAGAGGTTGTTCCCAAATCTTCAAACACCTTATTGACGACTTCGCGAATTTGCCTGGTCCCGATACGTCGCCCCCGAGCACCCAAGAAGACAGCATCTGTTGTGTGGTTTTCGGCAAGAACTCTGGCACGCCCCTGGGTGAGCCACTCATGAAGAGCATCAATGGCTGGCCGAGTTAACGGCACCACACGCTGCTTGTTGCCTTTGCCTGTCACCTTGATCGTGCCATGCGAAAGATCTACATCTTGGGTATCAAGCCCCTCAAGTTCTGCCACGCGGACGCCTGTCGCATAGAGCACTTCAATCATTGCCACGTTTCGGAGAGCAAGAGGATAAATCGTCTGGTCGGTCTCTTCGTTTGCCTTGGCGTGTAGCCTGTCAAGAGCTTCACGCATTTGTGATTGCGATAGCGTATCTGGCAGGTGCGACGACTGTTTAGACGTCACTAAACGTGCTGCGGGATTATCTTCTCGAACGCCCTGCCGTACGAGCCAACTCATAAATTGTCGGATCGCTGTGGTCTTCCGGGCTATGGTCGTTCGGCTCATGCCGTGCCCAGTGATGGCTGCCAACCAGTTCCGAAGGTCTTGCAGTGTGATCTCACGGAACCGTGGTTTGGGTTCCGCGTCTTTGGCACTTGGTGTTCGAAGGTCAGAAGCTAAACCGATTAAGTCGGAACGGTACGAACGGATAGTGTGGTCCGAACGGTTCATTTCATGCTGCAAGTAATAACAATATTCTTCGATGAGTTCGCTATCTTGCGCTGAAATACGGTCCGGCATAGTTTCAGCCTGGCATGAATCACTGCTAGATCAAAGCATCATCGAGGGGTGTTTCTACGCTTTCGCCACCCCTCTTGCCGCTTCTCAGCTAGGCCTTCCCTGTCTAACATCGCAAGAATCCCAGTAATTCTGGGTACCGATAAACCTGTCCGCTCAGATAGCTGTCCAACGCGAGTTTCGGCGTGCAGGGGCAGGGCTTCAAAAACGAGCATCTCCTCTACGTTCAATATGTCGTAATCACGTTGGTTCGCGCTCTCATGAGATAACGTGCTGGAGGCGTTCGTTCCTCCATAGAGTGCTTCAAGATCTGAGGGATGATCTATTAGCATCGTCGGCGTCTCTTTGATAAGCCGGTGGCAGCCTGCCGAGCTTGGGACATCAATAGGACCGGGCACTGCGCCCACAGACCGGTTCAAATTATGCGCGTGGTTGGCCGTGCTTAGTGCGCCAGAACGATAGCGCGCTTCGACCACGATCGTGGCCGCCGACAGAGCAGCAATGAGTCGGTTACGATTCAGGAACCGATAACGGTTCGGTCGCATACCGGGAGGCATTTCAGTGATCAATAGCCCATCGCCAGTGATCTGGCGAAGCAAGTCGACATTACCCGCCGGATATAATCGATCTAGGCCTCCAGCCAGCACAGCAACCGTCGGCAATCCAGTGCCCTGGTTCACCAGTGCTTCACGATGTGCATGGGCGTCGATGCCGTATGCGCCGCCAGAAATAATCGTCAGTCCCATACTCCGGGCTTTTCGAACGAACATACTGGTGGCGCTGTTGCCGTACCGCGTGGCTTCACGCGAGCCCACGATAGCAATCACACGATCAGCTGCGGGCATCTCTGCTTCTCCAAGTGTCCACAAGCCTAGCGGTGCACTGTCCTTGAGCTCTGCGAGTGCCTCTGGCCATCTCTCATCCTCGGGAATAAGAAAATCACCACCAATAGACGAGCTATAGTCCAGTGCAGCGGATGGCTGATAATACTTGCGGCGCCTGCGCCACCGTTCAATGGCTTCGCCGAGTTTTTTACGCAACATGGCCGTGAATTCTGCGTCGTCGCGGTCTAATGCTTTAAGTGCGATCCAGTCTTGCTGGCCTGGGGTACTGCCGCAAATAATCTCGACCAGCCGCAACGGTCCCCACGCCTCTACTGCGAGGACGGCTAGGCTATCTGCAGGCTCAACCACCTGTGTTAGGCCCGCTCGGGCACGTAAGATATCCAGATCGACCATTGCTAAGTTTCCTTATCGTTGAGGCGCAGGTACAGAGCCATATCCACGTGTTCTGCCTTCGGGCGGTCGAGTTCCATCAGGTCCGCGATGGTCCAAGCCACGCGCATCGTACGTCCGTAACCTCGAGCACTTATGCGCTGCTGGTCGAGTGCTTGGTTGAGAATGCGTTGACCCTCGGAGCCGACCCTGAGCCGTGAGTCATTGAAGAGCTGGAGCGGGATCTGATGGTTGCGTTGGAGTCCGAAGGGTTTCAGTCGACGTTTAGCGCGCTGTAAAGCCGCATTGACCCGCTGCGCCACTAGGGATGAGCTTTCCGCAGTGCCATCAGCTGTGAAGTGTCGTGAGCTCACCGGTTCCATAGTTATCTGAATGTCTACTCGATCAAGCAAGGGCCCCGACAGCTTGGAGGCATAGCGCCGACGCTGTAGCGAAGTACATCGACACTGTTGCCCAGTACCATATCCGTAACCACATGGGCAGGGATTTGTTGCTAACACGAGTTGGAAGCTCGCCGGGAACTCAACAATATGGCGAGCGCGGTGCAGGGTAACACTGCCCGTCTCCAGTGGCTGACGCAGCGCGTCTAATACGGGGCGTTTAAATTCTGCTGCTTCATCTAAAAACAGTACTCCGCCGTGAGCCTTCGATACCGCTCCCGGGCGCACAAAGCCCGAGCCACCACCGAGTAAGGCCGATGTTGAAGCTGAATGGTGCGGGGCCTCAAACGGGACGCGAGTAGTTACTTCTGTAACGCCGTCCGACCCCTCAAGTAGCGAATGGATTGCTGCGTGTTCCAGAGCTGTGGTCGAGTCCATTTCAGTCATGATTGTCGGTAAGCGTTGGGCCAGCATGGTTTTGCCCGCGCCGGGTGGCCCTTGCAGCAGCATATGATGTCCGCCGGCAGCCGCGACCTCTAATGCCCACCGGGCTTCCTCCTGGCCGTAGATATCTGCAAGATCTAAGGCGACTGCAGTGGGAGGTGACTGCGGCCGAGCGGCAGCTGCGGGCACCCCATGACCCAACACTTCGACCTGAGCCCCGAAAGCACGAGCAACCTCAGTCACATGGGAGTATGCATGCACCTGCGCTCCAGGAACTAGCTCAGCTTGAGCTCGTGCGTCTTCAGCTACAACAATATGTGTATATCCGGCCTCCACCGCTGCCATAACAGACGGCAGAATGCCAGGGGCAGACTGCAAGGACCCATCCAGGCCTAGTGCCGCCAGGAATACGGGCCCGGTTTCCTGACGTACAGCATAATCAGCTGCCCAAGCTGCCATGACTATCGCGAGATCAAACACGGAGCCACGTTTATGCAGTGACGCTGGCGTGAGATTTACCGTCAGGTGTCTTCTGGTGAGATCGAGTCCGCTGTTGCGTGCAGCAGCGCGAATTCGGTCTTTTGCCTCATGTAACGATTGATCTGGCAGCCCGAGTAGCGTGAAACCTGGCAATGCATTACCGATGTCAGCTTCAATAGCTACGATCTGACCTTGCATACCGGTCAGGGCCACACTGTACGTTCTTCCAATGCGTGTGGGTGTACTAATGTTCTTTAGAATTGGTGTACGTTGTGTCGGCTCCATCTATATCACGTCCTGCAAGAGCTCAGCGCTGGTTTCACCGTGCGGGTCAATGACGATGCCGACAATATCGATGCGTAGTGGAGTGTGCGCGTAGCGCGGGTAGACGGCTTGTTTGAATTGCAGCAATCCGCGCTGAATACGTCGTACCTGCTGCGATGACACCGCGTCTAATGGGTCACCAAACCCACTTCCTGCTCGAGTCTTGACTTCAACGGCCACCAGCTGATGCCGATGATAAGCAATAACGTCGACTTCACCTGCGGCTGCCGGCCAATTACGTTCAAGGATTTGATATCCGGCTGCAGCAAGAGCTTCACTAGCTATCTCTTCACCGTAAGCACCCAGCGCCGTGTGGGGGTCTTGTGAGGGGTCGGAATACATTGGGCCTCACCTCCACCGCTAGTCTCCTAGTTTGAGTAGCGCGTGGGGTGGCATCCAGGCAAAATGTGGATAACCGGTCGGAAGACCAACTAGCTCAGAAAGGTAAAGATTATTCGGTCAGAGGTGGTACGTGCGGCCCGTCAGCGGGTATACCTGGATCTTCCCGGTTTGGGAGCTCTTCAATGTTGATATCACGGAAGCTGAGAATTCGAGCCCGTTGGATAAAGCGCGAAGATCGAAAAACATCCCAGACCCAAGCATCTTCGAGAAGTACTTCGAAATACGTATCGCTAGTCTCGTGATGGGTCACGAGTTCGGCGGAATTGGCTAGATAAAAGCGGCGATCAGTTTCAACGATGTAGCGAAACAGTCCGATGACGTCCCGGTACTCTTTGTACAGGTTAAGCTCTTGATCGGCTGCATACTGAGCCAACTCGTCATCGCGATCAGTCATGTCTCACATCGTAGTTGGTTGACGCCAAAATGGGCACCAGAATTACAATAAGCGAGGCTGTATCTCTTCGGGCACAAGATTCCAGGATCTGCGGTGGTACTCTGTGACGCCGCGCGTGTTGAGCGCACTACGATGTGCTGCGGAGCCGTAGCCCTTATTGGTATCCCATCCATAGTCCGGATATTCGGCAGCCAGTCCAACCATCAGTGCATCACGGGCTACTTTCGCAGTGATCGCCGCAGCAGAAACCGTACAGCACAAGGCATCGGCCTTGGTTTGTAACATCACATGACTATCAACTGGTTCAAGCGACCTGACCAGATCGTCAGGAGCTGTATTGAGCCACATAGTATTGCCGTCCAAGATGAGCGCATCGGGCATGCCTACGGTAGAGACGAGTTGGTGCCATGCGCGTCGGCCCGCTAGTCCCAACGCGGCGCTTAGGCCGTAGGCATCAATCTCATCTGCTGCGGCAAAACCCACTGCAGTGGTCGCCCAGGTGGGGATAGCAACGGCCATGCGTTCACGTTGCAAAACTGTGAGCTTTTTGGAATCCCTGAGCCCTTCTAACGGTTCGGCGACCGCCATATCGACCGCAGCGACACCTACGGCAACAGGCCCGGCGAGTGCCCCTCTACCCACCTCATCCATGCCAGCGACCATAGTGCCACCGGTTTGTTGTGCTAAGGCGGTCTCAACGCTCAGATCGGGAGTTATCATCAAGGCTCCGGCACTTGTTCGAATGGCTCATTATTGGATCCGGCAGAGCCCCATCGGTCGATGGGCCAAGCGATCACTTCAGCGCGGCCCACCACTTGGTCAATCTCAACGAACCCGTCGTTCGGCCCATCGGTATGACTACGGGAGTCACCGGAATCGCTGCGATTATCACCCATCATCCACAGTTCACCTTCGGGCACGGTGACTTCAAAATCAATGTCAGAACCAGCGACGTCTGGTTGCAAGTACGGTTCGTGAATCTCGACTCCATTAACGACCAAGTTGCGTGACTCTTCATCGACGGTGATGTGATCTCCCGACATGCCGATAATGCGTTTCACGAGATGCTGTTCCGATGAGGATGGGTACAGACCGATGAATTCCAGGGCCTGAACGAAAGCACCCGGCTCAGTCTCCGCTGGCGGCAGCCACCCGTGTTGATCTTCAAATACGATCACATCGCCACGATCCAGTTGTTCTTCGGAATCAACGAGAAGATTCACAAAGATGCGGTCGTTGACCTGCAGGGTTTGCTCCATTGACCCGGACGGGATAAGAAAAGCCCGAAAAAAGAATGTTCGAATAACGAACGATATAATGATCGCGATCACGATGATGATCAGTATCTCGCGAAAGCCTCGGAAGAAGCCGCCGGAGCGCTTATTCGCTCCATCGCCTGTAGTTGAAGTTGTCATCGCGTCTTGATCACCGGTCCATAGATCTTATTTATTTGTATCATGCCTCCACCCGGGGCACCCAGCAAGGCACGGGAGTCAATCGAATCATACCGATTGTCCCCCAGGAGGAATACTCTATTATCCGGTACTTCGACTTCGAATGTGCTCGATGACGCTGGCCGATCGCTGGCCGCCAGGTAAGGCTCGTCTAGAGGTTCACGATTCAGGAGCAGTTTGCCGTCGGTATCGCAGCACTTGAGCGTGTCCCCTGGGATCCCTATCACTCGCTTCACGATCGCATTATTTTTTGGTGCCATCCCGACGAGATCGAGCGCCCCGTCACGAAAGCGTTTCATACTGTTCTCTGACTCATATGGGTAGAAGCTTCCTGCTCCATCGAGCACCACAATATCTCCGCGTTGTGGTTCCCTGGCCTGATATGCATCCGGATCGATTTCTACGCGGTCGCCGACTTGGAGTGTGGGCTCCATTGAGCCCGAGGGAATGGTGAACGTATTGAGGTGATACGCTCGCAGCCCAAAGACTGCGATGACGATCAACAATACGATCGCTAGCAGTAGTAGAACAGACTTGTTAAAAACCCCAGCGGGCCGGCCCCTCATTTTTGAGGAATCAGCCCGCTGGGGTGTTGACGAATTCGTCACAGAAAAGGCGTTAAGCTAGTTACGCTTTTCCGGAATACGTGCGGCTTTACCACTGCGCTCGCGCATGTAGTACAGCTTGGCACGACGCACCTGGCCGCGTTTGACCACTTCAATTTTGTCAATGATAGGCGAGTGCACTGGGAACTGACGTTCGATGCCAACACCAAAAGAGGACTTGCGTACCGTGAAGGTTTCAGAAACGCCACTGCCCTGACGAGCCATGACGAAACCTTCGAAAACCTGAATACGCTGGGTTTTCCCTTCAACGATGTTCACGTGAACAGCCACGGTGTCACCAGGACGAAAATCTGGAACGTCGTCGCGAAGAGTCTTCTGATTCAACTGATCAATAATATTCATGGAGTCTACTCCTAGTGGATCGCCGCAGGTCGTCCACATTCCTCAGCAAGATCTACTATCTTGCGGTGGAAGTTTCGAGGCACAACATAAAGTTGCTTCCCCGGTGCCCAAAGTTGGTGAGCTAATCCCCTACGGCAGATCAAACACCCATTAGGCACAACTGATCATTATGCCATATCCTGGCGCTTTGTCCATAAATCAGGGCGCCGTCTACGCGTGCGTTCTTCTTGCTGTTCGCGACGCCAAGCCGCAATTTTCGCGTGGTCTCCTGACAACAGAACCTCGGGCACATCGTAGCCTCGCCACGACGAAGGTTTCGTATAAACCGGATATTCCAGCAGGCCATCTTCGCTGTGCGATTCTTCTACCAGTGAGTCAGGATTCCCTACTACTCCAGGAACGAGTCGCCCGACGGATTCAATCATAGCCAGTGCAGCTACCTCTCCCCCATTCAGAACATAATCACCCAACGACAGGAGACGAACTTCAAAATGCTCGCGAGCCCAATGGAACATCCGTTCATCGATGCCTTCATAACGTCCGCAGGCAAATACTAGATGCTCAACTTGTGCCAGCTTGTGTGCTGCTGGTTGACTAAAAACTTCTCCAGACGGCGTCGGTACAATTAATGTAGGTTCCTTAACTGGCGAAGCGTCCAAAACTTCTTTCAGTGCGAGAGCCCAAGGTTCAGGCTTCATTACCATCCCTGCGCCGCCTCCATAGGGTGTGTCGTCCACCGTCTTGTGTCGGTCAAACGTATAATCGCGTAAATCGTGCACATGGATCTCTATAAGCCCAGCCTCTTGAGCTTTTCCCAGAAGAGAGAGGTTCAGTACACGCAGGTATTCAGGAAAAATACTGACAACATCAATTCGCACTAGTCTTGGTTCAACTCCAGCAAACCGGGTGGTGGGGTGATAAGGATAGCTCTTCGGTCGAGGAGAATCTCAGGCACAATTTCATCAACCAGCGGCAAGAGCACTTCACGCCCGTCTACCAGCCGCACTTCAAGGAGGTCTTGAGTTTCACGAGCAATCAACCCAATGACCTCGCCAACAGGCGACGTATCGAGACTCTCCTCGTGTACGGAAAGCCCTTCAAGATCATGGGCATACCAACTGTCTGATTCGTGAGAGGTATCCTGAGCTGGTACGAAGAGTTCATAATTGCGCAGCGTCTCAGCTGTGTTTCGATCTGAAAACTCTTCAAATTTTAGCAGCGTGATGTTTTTATTCAGCCGAGCTGAAGAGATCGTTAGGGTTTCATATCTGAAATGAGGGCCTCTCGAGCCTCCGACGAATAATACGTTCCCCTCACTAAAACGAATCTCTGGGGAATCTGTGAAAAGCTCCACGGTTACTTCACCACGTATACCATGCGGCTTGCCTATACGCGCTACACGCACGAGGCGGTAGTCATTTCCATACGCCAAAACAAGTCCCTTCACACACGGAGTTTTCTAAAAAATACGGATAATCACATAATAGCGGCACCAGATTTCCATGGCGATTCCGAGAAACCGGGGAAGCGACTAGTAAGAAGGGCTCGAATTCTATAGTGACAAACTAAACTGCTATCGTGGTTCCGTTATATAACTTAGAAGAGCGCTACTGCAGCTACCAATTATATATTTCAGGAGCTCTTCGCTCTCAAGGATACAAAATCAATTCAAGATTCCATACTGCGAGGGACCAAAGTGTTCAAAGGATTTAACCGTTGGCAAGCTCGAGTAGCGCTGCTAAGTGCGCTGGGTGTTGGGGCTGCGCTTCTAGGGGTGTCTATATCGTGGTACCCACTAGCGGTTATAGGCCTCGCAGGGACGATCTTATGCCTTCCATTATTGATACTACTAGGGAGTCGACAAGCGACTCGTGAATTGCGGAAGATTTATCGGGAAGTCACTGCCTATAAGTTAAAGCAACCGAGCACAACAAAGCCCATAGTACCCAGAGCCCGTCAACTGCCCACACCGGGGGTCTCACACGAATACGCTCGTCGTATTCAAAAACGGCCAGTTCATTTTGAGACATTTGCGCTCATGAACAAGAGCACCAGTATTAGAGATGCATTCGCACTGGCCGCCACACAGTTCCAACTTCGAGATCGAGAACTTTCACAATTCATTGCTATTCGAAAAATGGATATGCTTCCTAACATCACAGCTGCTGATGTGAAGAGTTGGAGCGCTCCAACATTTCTAGCGCTGGCTCGTCTGAAAGCCAACCAACGCGTAAACGATTTCGATCTAGAAGAGGCAATAGGGATGTTCGCCTTTGCCAAGAAAATGTTCGGGGCAAAATCTCTCAAACAATCCGACAGACTCATCTATCTTGAAGCACTAGGTGAACTCTCTTTATTTGATAAGCAATTGGAACTAGCAACAGAGTTTCGCATTGAGCATGAACTTCCATTGCAATATGGAATGCTACGATTGAATACCTTAGACCTGAGCGTCACTAACAATTCTAAAGAATGGCTTAATGGACTAAACAAGATTTATACCGACCGAGGCTTTTCGACAGTTACTCTAAGCGAAGTTGATGACTCCTTGATGCCGATAGATCGGCTTGACTCTCAACCCTCGGTACTTGAAGAAGGCCCCAAAGTTTCAGTAATAGTCCCTACGTTTAAGGGCGGTCCCTCTCTCTTTACGGCGCTGAAATCACTTTTAAATCAAACATGGGTGAATCTGGAAATTATTGTTGTGGATGATGGCTCTGGTTTTAAATATGAACGATATCTTTCACAAGCAGAGTCCCTAAGCTCAAAAATCAAGGTTCTCCGATTACCTACTAATCAAGGAGCATACGCCGCTCGAAATGCTGGTGCAGCATTGGCTACTGGCGAATATGTAACCGTCCATGATGATGACGACTGGTCTCATAGTGAAAAAATCTCAACGCAAGTACGGCACCTCATAAATAATCCAGAGGTACCAGGAAACTTAAGCACCCATACACGGGTCACTGAAAACCTAAAATTCCTCCGGATAAATAACAATCCCATATTAGCGCAGGCCAACTATTCGTCCCTTATGGTCCGTAAGTCAATGTTCGATTACATTGGTTATTGGGATCCAGTAAACCGGGGAGCCGATTCCGAATTCCGGGCAAGAATCCGTAAGTTTTTCGATGAGCCCGTAAAAACCTTAGAGACAGTACCCTTGTCTTTCACACGCACTAGAGAAGGCTCGCTGACCTCTGGTGAACTCAGCCGCGGATTCCTAGACCCTGCTAGGGTGCTCTATTCTAAGGCCTACCAGCAATGGCATGCTTCCGTAGGTGACGATCTGAGCCTTCTGAAGCCGACTAAACCACGGCAGTATCCAGTACCTACTACTATGGAAACTGGCATGCGTGGTGAATATCTGGGGGACTTTGATGTTGTTTTCGTAACTGATTTTAAATTCCCAGGAGGAACTAGTTCCCTTACGTTGGAGGAAATCAAAGCTAGCGCAGACGCAGGGTACCGCGTCGGATACATCCAATTGGATTCTCCTCTTAACACCGCAAAAGCACCGATTCAACAACATCTTTTCGAATTACAACTGAACGGCAAAGTTCAACAGTTAGGACTACAGGATAGAGCTAGTGTTAAACTTCTGGTGGTTAGGCACCCGAGTGTAGCTACTTTTATTGAGAGGCAAACGTCTCAGTTGCGCGTTCAAAAGGCGGTATTGATCGTGAATAATCCACCGATACTGCCAAATGCTCAGGGTATGGTATTTGACCTTCACACAAGCCTGCAAAATTTGGACTCTCTATTCGCAGTAAAAACGCAACTCATCGCAGAATCCATTGTGACTCAACAACTCTGCCATGGTTTAGTTCCCGCAGAGCGCTTACAGACTTGGACATGGCCGGGTTTAGTCAACCCTCGGGGGCAAGTAGGAACTGCGCGCGACTTCACCAGAACACCCGTTGTGGGGCGTCACTCCCGCGACGATGAGTTGAAGTGGCCATCCTCAATAACTGATTTCAATGACGCGTACTCCTCTACATATTTCCGAACAAAATTTTTAGGAGGAATAAAGTCGTTAACTAAAAAACTGGGCAAAGAGGCCATAAGCAAAAAGGAAACATACGGCTTTGGCGAGGTTAAGGTCGACGAATTCTTAGATTCCATAGACTTTTGGGTATACTTTCACGACCCTAGATTAACGGAGTCCTTCGGGATGGCTATAGCGGAAGCCTTGGCGGTAGGAAAAGTAGTAGTGCTCCCGCATTATTTAAGAGAAAATTTTGGTGACGGTGCTATCTACGCACATCCAAATGAGGTTGAATCCATAGTCATGCAGTTTTGGTCCAATCCCCAAGACTATGTGGACCAATCTACTCGTGCGCGACGTTTCGTCGAAAATAATTTTTCAAATCAGGCCTTTCTTCAGCGGGTCCAGCCCCTGATAGAGGGGGCAAGCGCCCCACTACAATACGACCAATAGAAGCGTTTCGATCACGGTGAAAAAGGTTAGCATCGAACACGAGCGCTAAAGAACCTCAGCAGAGTACCTCATATCCTTCATCAGGCCGTCTCTATCGGTGTAACGATACCCAAACCTTCTAAAATCTCCAGCATTGTTAGCAGATCATTCAGAAGTCAAAACTTCGTCCAGCAACTTCGTTCAAGAAAAATTATGAGTGAAATTCAATTCAAGATTCATGAGCTGCATCAAGCGCCGTCCCCTTACCGCGACAGGGTGCGAGCTGCGATATCATCAACGTCTGGTCGTGAACGCGGTCTCCTAACCGTTATAAACCGGATGGCACCACAAGTTGACGAGCTTTTCGTGTATTTGAATGGGATGTCTTCAATCCCTAGCGAAGTGCTCCCCTCGCCAGCGAACGTTCGTTTTTACACAGGCCCAGATTTAGGCGATTCAGCTAATTTTGTATTTCTTGATGGTTTTACGGGTTACTATGTACCGCTTAGCGATCATGTCACATATTCACGTAATCATGTCATCAGCCTAATCTCGAGCCTTGAGCAATATGGCCGACGTGCTGTCATCGGATTTCGTCAACACGACCCCACCCAACAGTCGCAGACCAATTCATCAGGTGAGACGATTAATTTGGACGGTGACTTTCATCATCCTCAACGAGTGGACTCACTAGCCACAGAGTCCCTCATGTTCCATACTGACACACTCCGTCTGTCGACAGCCATCCTACGAGCTTCCTCCACGGCTACTTATCTTGCTGCCCAAGCGCGGCAGCAGTTTGTCAGCATGATAGTCGTCCCCGAAACAAAGCAATATTCAATATCACCGAGTAGTAAAAGATTCATACGTTCCAAAGCGACTCCTAGCTCCCAGAGCCCTGAGGATGAGCGCGTGACCAAGGCGGAGCAGATGGTTGATGAGGGTTCCCCTCAAACCATGCGCCCTAGTCCCTGCCCCCTAGCTAGACCAAAGAAGGTTACGATTATAGGACGCGCTAATACCTCCCGATGGAAAAAGGGCGGAATACTTAAATCAGTTCTTTTGACTGAAGAAATGCTAGCGGCCCACGGATGTAACGTGGAACTAGTGGACATTAAAGACGGCGACGTCTTTAACCTAGATGACCCGGACGTACTACTGGTTTACGTTGGCGACCCCGAAAGACCTGATTTTAAGCATGTGCATAAAATTGTCGATTATCATGCTAAAAAAGGTGTCCCCACGCTGGTGAACCTCTCAGAGGATAACAATCCGAAGCGTACCCAAGAAATTCAGAAGATCATGTCTCACTGGCACAATCGCTTTAGGGGTCTGGTGTCGATGCTGGTATTTAGCCAAAACGTTGATTCCCGTCCCGAATACGCAGCTTTCAGCGATTCGATAGTTACAATCCCCAAGACTCTTATATTCTCTCCCAGTGTGCAGGCCGAATATTATTCAACATCGGGAATCTTTGTTGGTGATGTCGCGAAACTCGCAGATCCTCGTATCGTAGGTAGTCGTGTTTCATCAAAATTGGGGATGCTACGAGCTGCCATTCCAGAAGCCAAAATTTATGGTCTACAACAATACAAATCTAAATACGACATACCCAAGGGCATAGATGAGATCTGGCCCTACATGGCCAGCGACGAGCTTTCAGAAAAACTAGTGAATATGAGGATGATGATCAGTTTTCCTCGATATGCCACATATGAAATGGTGCCAGTGGAAGCCTCAGCTCTGGGCCTGCCTGTCCTCTACCCAAATATGCCTCAATCCCTGAACGAGGCACTGGGTTTTGCCGGATATCGATACCGAGATGAATTTGATCTCGTTAATTCCGCACGTACAATATACCGCGATCCCGTAATCTGGAGGCAATTTTCGCAGTCTGGTCAGCGCAGAGCAAGGTCTCAGGATTTCGATGTAACGACTTCTAAGATCTATTTAGCGCTAAAAAACTTCGTAGAGAAACACAGAGGACGTATTTGGTCATGAGAGTTATCGCTAGTGCACGAGCTCTACTCTCCGTAGTTGCAGTGTCATGTTTACTACAACTCGGGTTTGGGCTGTATTTTAGCATCAATCTCGGGGTACTGATGGTTGTTTTGACAGCACAGTTGACCTGCATCGTAGCTATTTGCTGGTTAGCAGTACGGAACAACCGAGCTACCGCTGCCTTCCATAAAAAAGTTGATTCTGCTACGAGGGAGTTCGATACTCGCTGCAAGGAGACAACAGCCTCCTTGCAGGAGCTAGACAGTTTGATGGCTTTACAAGTGGAAGCACTGAGAAGTCTGCATCAAAACCGGGAATCTTTTGAGCCTCATCCTCTGTCGCTCCGTGCCGCTGACGACCTGGAAGTACTGCTAGGTCGCGTCCAAGAGCTCGATGATACGATATCTCGTCACATTTCCACTTGTCAGGACTCCTCATATAAAACCGGCTCAGAGTAGAATCGACATAGATCTGAGTTAATCGGCTTTAGTCCTTAGTTATTGAGCGCCAATAAATGGCCCCGTATTAGAGGCAGAGGATATCTAAGCTATTTGATCTCTCATGTGACTGCAGATCTGGGCCTTCTCGGCTGGTGGTAATTACCCAAGCGATGCATGTCTGCGATCATGTCTGCGGTCCAGCGCCCGATGACAACTGGTGCATGCAACAGCGAGAAGCAACTATTGCTATTGATAAACTCGCTGCGCAATCGGTCGTAGAACTTGACAAGGATTGCATGCCCGGGCTGACCTAATGAAATACACGACAACGCTGTTCGGTTACAGATGAAACCCTCACGACGTGAGATAAAGTGAGTCGGCCTGTTCAGAGCCATGGGTTGGTGCCAGAGGAGACCGGCAGTGGTGCCGGTGGGCGCCGGTGATGGTGTGGTTGGGAGCCACCGACGCCCACTAGCGGGGTTAGGCGTTGATGTTGGCGGTATGTTCACGCATGTTGTAGCTCCCGGTTTTTACCCAGATGGTGTTGTGCACGATCCGATCCATGATGGCGTCGGCGTGGACTCCTGATCCCAGGCGTTGGTGCCAGTCCTTTTTGGCGTATTGGGTGCAGAACACTGTGGGGGCGTTATCGTAGCGCCGCTCTAGTAGTTCTAGCAGCATGCTGCGCATGGACTCATTGGGTGAGTCCAAAAGCCATTCGTCTATGACTAACAACGTGAAGCTGGCGTATTTTTTTGAGCAGTTTGACTTGGCCTTGGGGCTTGTCGGCGGCTTGGATCCAGGCCTCTTCCAGCTCCGGCATCCTGATGTAGTGGGCTCGGATGCGCATCGTGCAGGCTTGTTTGGCTAGCGCGGAGCCCAGGTAGGATTTCCCGGAGCCGGTGAAGCCCTGAAAGACCACGTTGTGTTGTCGGTCAATGAATGAACAGGTGGCCAATTGGGCGATGACCTCGCGGTTGAGGCCGCGTTCTTCGAGCATGTCTAATCGGCGCAGATCCGCGTTGGGATAGCGCAGCTGGGCTCGACGGATGAGTCCTTCGACTTTGGCATGGGTGAACGCACTGTGGGCTTCATCCACGACCAGGTGGATCCGTTGTTCAAACGACATGCCCAACGTCAGCGTGTCGTCTTGAGCCAGTAGCGCGTCCAGCAGTGGGCCGGCGGACATGTCACGCAGTTTGCGACGGGTGTCGGTATTGATGATGGTCATTTGGTGTCTCCTGCGTAGTAGTCGGCGCCGCGCACGTAGCCGGTAGCCTCAAGGTCGTGGTTCGGTGACAACACCTCTGCGGTTTTGTCTTGTCCCGACTCGAGGATCGGGCGCAAATGCGCATAGCGAGGGGATGGGACCTGGCTGGCTAACGCCAGCGCTCTGGCGGCCTCGAGACGTTGATGGGAATACCGCCGCGCTAACCGCAACACTGCCAGGGCAGGTTCCAGTCCTTGTTCAGCAATGGGTACGGCGGCAAAGATCCGGTCGATGACTTCTTGGGTGTTGGCGCCGATGCGTTGGGCCCAGGCGCGCACCCGGTCTTAGTCCCACGGCTGATAGCCGGAGCCAGCCGGCAGATCAGCAGCGTTGGTGGCATATGCATTGACCGCGGTGGCCGGTAGCCGAAGGTGGGAACACAAACGTTGGTGATTACCATATATTTCCACCATGGTGGCGGTGATGCGCACATCGACTTTATCGCCAATGTGGGTATAGGGCACCGAGTAATAATTCTTGGCCCAGGTGATGTGACTATTGCGGGCCACTTTCCGACCGTAGACCCAATCACTGATCTCATAAGGTGCTGCGGGCAGAGGCCGCAACAGGTGACGCTCTTCAGCTTCGAAAACCGTTAGCCGTGAGCCAGCGCGCTTTTGGAACGGCTCACGATTATAGGCGACGAGTTGTTCTTGGACTGCCTGGCACAGCTGTCCAAGGGTTGCAAAGGTTTGCTTGCGAAGGGCCGCGATCACCCAGGTAGCAACATGACCCACCGTATTCTCGGTGCTTGGTTTGTCCTTGGGAGCTCGGATTCTTGCGGGCAATACCGCTGCAGAATAATGCGCGGCCATCTCGCGGTAGGCCGTATTGAGTACGATCTCGCCTTCGTGCGGGCGCTGGATGACTCCGGTTTTCAGGTTATCGCACACGATCCGTGGAACGGATCCAACAAAAAATTCATACATGGCCACATGGGCGGCCAGCCACGTATTTTGTTGCATATCCAAGGTGGGTTCCACAAACGCATACCGTGAAAACGGCAAACACGCCACGAACAGATACACCGTCTGGGTCTTGCCGGTGACCGGATCTTCTAGCTGCATCGTGGGGCCGGACCAGTCGACTTCCACCGTCTGGGCGGCTTTATGCCCCACCCGCGAGGTCACACCCGATTGCAGCACATATTTCTGATAGATCCGACAAAACCGGTCATAACTCATCACCGGCTGCCCAGATGGCCCGTGCTGATCAACGTATTCGCTATGCAGCAGCTTCAGTGTGACCCCGACCCGGGCCAGCTCTTTGTGCACTGTGCCCCAATCAGGCTGGGCATACACGCTCTGGTGCTCACCGCGATGCGGAAACACCATCTGATACACCTCGGCCTCGGACAGCTCGGCAAGATCATCCCACTTGATGTGAGCTCGATCTACGGCTTCAAATACCGCAGCGATACTGTTGCGCGAGATGCCATGGGCTGCAGCGATTGCTCGGGCTGACAGCCCTTGAGCGCGAAGTTCGAGAACTAACTTCGCTGGAATTTTGCGTACCATAATAGGGTACTCCTTTCGTCATGTGGATTGGCACATGACGAAAGGAGCCTAAACCGCAGGTGGCTCTCACCGCCACCATTGATGGCTCCGAACAAGCCCAACACTACATTGAGGCTGTGGCTCTCAGGGGCACCACCAGTGGACTCCAGTACTGCAAATATTCAATAGTGCGTAGCACCGCAAGCCCGCCGAGTTGGGCAAGCAGGTATTCGAGGCGCTCGACATAGCGGTCCCTAGCGATAAATAGGTCAGCCAGCCTACCGATATAACCACAACTATGCTCATACATGCTCCAACAGCGCTTGGATGCTTTACCTTGCTCACAAAAGACGAATTGGGACTCCACGGCCCACGTGATGCCAAGTGCATCTGCCCGGCTGTGTCAATGGCGGACGTCGCAAACCGTTTACGTTGCCGTCGTTGCGGAGCCCTGCGCCCATCGTCATGCACAGCCTCTGAAGTGTTTTGTGATTGTATCTGCCATTCTTAAGTCCCGGCACCATGTGGCCCTGTAACCGGCGATGGCGTTTCGAACTTTGTTCCCTATCCCATCGTCACAGTCCTGCTCTCCATCAACAACGACCTGCTTTATGATAACGAAAGAAACTGGTGTAATCGCGTAACGTCTATGAAAGTCCAATTAGTATATGGAGACACGCCCGATAAACGTTTCACATCTTGCCGGCTAAGCATAATGGTCTTCGAACGCACAACTAAGTCAGTTTTCTAGATTCGCTTGTACCATCAGCTAACGTTCTAACACGATGTATCAATTCATCAGCCGAATATCGGCTCGAGATAAATCGCTGAGCGCTTTTGGCTTGCGCTCGATATGCATCCGGATTCTGGGTAAACGATGAAATCAGGTCGCCTAGCTGTTCTGGATTAGCATAAACGGCAGCTGTGCCGTAAAGCGAAGCAAGACGCGGTGGGAGAATAACGACTTTTCCCGCCGCTAAAGCAGTTAAGACTGGTTCCCAGATATTGTCTTGAAGTTTTGGATGAGGATAGTACAGCCAAAAATCGACTTCACTAAGAAAATCCTGCAGCGGAACTATCTTGTCATCGACAAGATGAATTTTTGACAACACTTCCTCGCCATAAACAGTTTTAGCGGGCTGGACTTGGCCAAATAGTCTGGTCTCGTACAGGTCAGAGACATAAACGGAATTGAAAATTTCGCGGTTTTTGGGCCAGCGATACTTATTTCCATATGAATGGAAACCTACTATAGGCTTGCCTGTCGGGTTGACTATCTTTTCTGGGGAATAATCAACATGTGGGTACCAAACTAGATCGCCTGATAGAAGACGAGTCTTGGGGACCTTTGGCTCTAGATTTTCCTGATCCTTGGTTGTTGCTCCAACGATTTGAAAAGTCACGTTGAAAGTCCGATCTAGGTTCTTAAGACTCGTTTTGAACTCAGTTGGGGACCGTCGCGGAGCACCGGAGAGTTCGGGCAGCTCGCGCTCGACAACCACCGCCTGATAAGCCTTAATGTTTGACTCTAGATGATCCGTGAACATACCTATCGCTGCGTCATAAACGACAAGAAGCTTCGTTTCTGCAACATCTTCTAGCGACACCTGAGTCACTTTGCCCTGTAGCTGTAGTGAAAATAGCTCCTTGGAAAAACCTTCGGGCTTATCCGTTCGGGGGGAATCAAGGTGAATGTAGCCAACACGAAACTCGTTACTAAGTGTTTGAAGTTCTTTCAACACGTAGTTGGCGGCTTTGGCTTGGCGGAAGAAGTCGGTCACATAGATTACATCGAATAGGCCCAAATCTTGATTGCGTTTACCCGCCTCCATAGTGCTGGGCACAGCATACGGGCGTGCATCACCGAGAGCTCGCGTAGGTTTACGATCTAGTTTGCCAACGTCCCAGTGCCATTGACGGATTGCCCAAAGATAGAGAACGCGGGCTGTGCCAATAAATCCGCGGTACATCTCGCCTGACGTTAGAGAGCCATCCCATACGCGACTGAATGCTAAAGGTTTATCTCGGAGATGCTTTAGCCGTTCAGAACCATAATATTTGCTCATTCTCATGAAAAATTCTGAATCAGCGCCCCGGTTTACAGTGTCCCAACCGCCAATCTCCTCTACTATCTCCCGACGAAACATCAGCGACGAATAATTCAACTGCAAATACTTGGGCGAGGAATTGACTCGACGAAACTCTAATTCTTCAGTAGTTCTGATGTGGCCGGACGTAGTGGCTTTAACCGAAGGATCCGCTATCAATGCGGAAACTTGTGAGGCAATTTTATCGGGATGCGACCAATCATCATCATCCGCTGTGGTGATGAACTCCCCTGTGGCTTCCGCTAGACCAGCATTACGAGCGACGTAGGCGCCGGCGTTTTGTTCCTGATGGATTACTCTGATGCGATCATCTGACTGACCGAGGTCAGAAAAGACTCGGCGATATTCCTTCGGAGACGCGTCATCAACAATGATGATTTCGAGGTTTTGCCAAGTCTGTTCTAAGAGCCCCCGTATTGCAGTGCGAATGCCCGGCCCCGGTGAGAAGGTTGGCATAATGATGGACACTTTCGGGCCGTCAACGACTTCCGTATTTTCAGCAGCCAGACGATCCAGCAAAGGTAGATTTTCATCAGCGAGCAAACGAACTTGTGTCATGCCCAGTTCTGAATAGAGTTCGTTGAGTTCCCTCAACCATGTATCAACTGAAGAGGAAGTACGCCGGCGCCGTTGTAGGGCCAGCAATTCGGGCTGGAGCGGCGCAGTCTCAGTATGAGAAAATTTCCCTGCGTAGTGCTCTGCTCGTTCGGAGTACCCTGATTCGTGAAGAGCTTCGATAAATAAGAGTACTTGTTTCTCAGAAAATACCTCGGGGCCAAAAATAGAATAGACGAAATCGTAGACTTTGCACGCTGCGTACGTGTCTAGATCGTCCTTCGCCGTGTTGGTGAGCAAGTCTGCTAGAGCAAGCAGGACCGGGCACTCGAATCTGGCCCTGAGAGATTGTTTCGCCTCGTCTGGTAAAGCGGTCGGCAAATGTTCTATGACTTGAAATAGGTCTTCCAAGTCAAGATTTTCTACCGACGAAACTTTGGCAAAAACATTGCGGATGGCCAGCGAGCGGCTCTGAACGGCGAAACGGTAGAGCACACGCAGATGGTTTTCGGCTCTGTTTCTGTAGTACGCATCGACTGGGTTAACCAGCTCGAGTTCTTCATCCCGTGGCTCTCGCGGAGAGGTTTCAACCGTGGGGGCGGTCGCAGCTTTTCGTAATCCCCTGAGCCATGACCTCAGGCCCTGTTGGCGATATGGACTCACTTTATCGTCTCCGTCTGTTTCATAGCTCTTGTCGTCTTTTCAACATAGCCTCAAATAAAATAAACCACCTAACCTGTACAGCAGATTAGGTGGTTTATCTAGGAAAGAGTTAGCGACGCCGGTCGGTATCGACCACGTCAACACGCACAGAGTATCCTGCGAGCCCTTCGACGACAGCTCGAAGTGCATTGGCGGTGCGACCCTTACGTCCGATCACGCGTCCGAGATCCTCAGGGTTGACGTGGACACTTAGCATTTCTCCGCGCCTATTGTTGCGAAGATCTACCTGCACGTCTTCAGGATAATCAACAATCCCCCGTACAAGGTGCTCCAACGCTTCTTGCAACATGGACACTACTCAGCTGCCTCTTCAGGCTTCTCATCCGGGGAAGCCTCTTTGGTATCTGGCTCTGGCGCCTCAGGTACTACAACTGAGCCCTTGTCTGGTGCAACAAATGCTTCTTTTTCGGCAGGATGCTTCATGAGCGATTCATCGTATTCTTCGCCCTTGAATTTTTGCCAGTCACCAGTGAGCTTCAGTAAAGCGGTCACCTGCTTCGATGGCTGCGCCCCTACGCCCAGCCAGTACTGGGCGCGTTCGGAGTCGATTCTAATGACCGACGGCTCTTTAGTTGGGTGGTAGATGCCGATCTCTTCGATGACAGCACCGTCGCGCTTGGAGCGCTGGTCTGCAACGACTACACGATAGTGTGGGGAACGGATCTTACCAAAACGTTTTAAACGGATTCTTACGGCCACTTTTGTGGTTGCTCCTGTTTCATATTTTGTGATTTTTCCAGCACTCCTGGGGGCAGGAATGTGGATACATCACGGACGGACACATCGTTCAGAGCGGAGAGGGTAATCTGACCGACGGATCAGTACCGGTCTATTATGACAGACTTTAGTAGCAATTATCCAATTGACATTGAAGTTCATCACAAAACATATGCTTCTTCGCTGTCCGCTACGCCGCGAGTGTCAAAGAGCAGCTTTGCATTTGAAGCGAGATCGGAAATATTGTACTCCCGATGTGCCTGCAGAAGAATAACTATATCCGCCTCTTGTACAGCGCGATTGAGGTCCTCGACAGATTCATACTCGGTGCCGTTGAACGACCACGTCGGGACATTCGCATCGTGGTACGAAATTATTGCACCCTTATCTGCCAGTCCAGCGCCCACCGGGATTGCCGGCGAGTGTCGCTGATCGGAGATATTGGCTTTGTAGCTGACCCCTAAGAGAAGGACCTTGGAACCCTTGAGGGACTTTTGGTGCTCGTTGAGAAGATCTTGAACTCGCTGCACCACGTAGTTGGGCATCGAATTGTTGATGTCTTCTGCAAGATCAACAAATCTAAATGGGTGTCCCAAGGCCTTCCGCACAGAATAGTTTAAATAACTCGGGTCGATGGGGATGCAGTGGCCGCCAACTCCAGGACCGGGGTAAAACGCTTGAAAGCCGAAGGGTTTAGTCTTAGCTGCTTTAATGACTTCCCAAATGTCGATTCCGAGTTCATGGCTAAATTTTGCCATTTCGTTCACGAGGCCAATATTGATGTGACGGTAGGTATTTTCCAGGAGCTTCGCCGTTTCCGCTTCCTTCGCACCTTTGACCTTTACAACTTCGTTGATAAAGCGGCTGTAAAACGAGACAGCCAGATCACCGGATTGGCTTGAGACACCGCCGACTACCTTAGGGGTATTCTCTAATTGATATGTGGTGTTACCTGGGTCGATACGCTCAGGTGAGAACGCAAGATAAAAGTCCTTGTCGAGTTCTCGACCACCGGCTCCTAGAGCAGGTAGGAGTAGTTCTTCGGTCGTCCCCGGATAGGTCGTGGACTCCAGAATAATGAGTGACGTTTCGCGGAGATTCTCTGCGATAGCTTGCGTCGCTGACTCAACAGCATGAAGATCGGGTCTGCCTGCGTCCCCTAAGGGGGTAGGTACACAAATGACGATAACATCAGCACTTTGAAGGACAGTGTTGTCCGTAGTAGCTTGGTATCCTTTTTCCAACATCTCCTGCAGAGCCGCGTCCGCAATGTCCTCGACGTGGGAGGTTCCAGAGTTTAGATCGGCCACGACGCTTTCATTGACATCCAGGCCTGTAACATTGAGACCTGCATTAGTAGCGGCTCGCGATAGCGGCAGGCCAACGTAACCTTGGCCAATTACAACGAGATTCTTCATGCGGTTTACTCCAAACCAACGTTCTTCACGAAACAAACTTTGCATCGTGGCAATGTAATTACAAACAAAGTACGCCCGGCTCATGCGTGCTGATGCATCCCGGGCGCCTTAGTGGAAACACATTCTCCTGACGAGAATCTATTTCAAATACTTTTCGAAACCCTTCGGCAAGTTGAGTTGTGAGGGGTCGAAATCTTTTGGATCGGCTCCAGCACCAAATGCTGATCCGACTTCCTGCGAAGCCTTCTTGGCAAGACGCTCTTGTTCCTTACGAGCTTCTGCTTCAGCGCGTGCTGGGTTACCAAAACGCTGTTGCTTCTTGTTTTTGCCTTTACCTTTGCCCTTCCGCTGGTTCCGGCGACCGCCCGCGCCGCCACCCGGCATACCGGGCATTCCTGGCATACCTCCGCCACCAGAAGCCATGCGCTTCATCATCTTCTGTGCTTCACGGAAACGCTCTAGTAGCGTGTTAACTTCCGAGACATGTACGCCAGAACCAGCCGCAATGCGGGCTCGGCGTGACCCATTGATGATCTTTGGAACATTGCGTTCGTATGGAGTCATCGATTGGATGATGGCTTCAATACGATTGACCTGGGAGTCATCAAATTGTTCGAGCTGTTTGCGCATACCCTGAGCGCCGGGCATCATCATGAGCATCTTTTTCATAGAGCCCATTTTTTTCAGCTGCTGCATCTGTTCTAAGAAGTCTTCCAGGGTGAAGTCTTCTTGATCGGCAAATTTCTGCGCCATCTTTTCTGCAGAGGATTTGTCGATCGTACGTTCGGCCTGCTCAATAAGTGACAGAACGTCGCCCATATCGAGGATCCGCGAGGCCATGCGATCCGGGTGGAAGACTTCGAAATCGTCGAGCCCCTCACCGGTTGAGGCATACATGATCGGCTTGCCGGTGATGTACTTAACCGACAGAGCTGCACCACCGCGTGCGTCACCATCCAGTTTGGACAGGACAACACCCGTAAATCCGACGCCCTCGTTGAAGGCTTGGGCCGTTGCCACAGCGTCTTGCCCGATCATCGCGTCGATGACGAAGAGCACTTCATCAGGGTTGGTAGCAGCACGGATGTTTGATGCTTGCTGCATCAGCTCCTGGTCGACACCCAAGCGACCGGCCGTATCGATAATGACAATGTCGTGCTGGCGCTGTTTGGCTTCGTCTAAGCCTGCTTTCGCGACTTCGACAGGGTCACCTGTTGGATCTTCATGTTCAGAAGATACCCCGGGATGCGGTGCAAAGACGTGAACACCAGCACGCTCACCGTTGACCTGAAGCTGTTTGACCGCGTTTGGACGCTGTAAGTCAGCAGCCACCAGCATTGGCGCGTGACCTTGCTGTTTGAGGTGCTTCGAGAGCTTTCCGGCCAGGGTGGTCTTACCTGCACCCTGAAGACCCACAAGCATGATGACCGTCGGTGGGTTCTTCGCGAGTTGGAGCTGACGTGTTTCGCCGCCAAGGATTTCTTCTAGCTCGCTTTGGACAATCTTGACAACTTGTTGTCCGGGGTTGAGCGCTTCGGATACTTCTTCTCCGAGGGCACGTTCTTTGACACGGGCAATGAACTGACGCACTGCCGGCACTGCCACGTCGGCATCCAGTAGGGCACGACGAATCTCGCGTGCGGTGGCGTCAATATCTGCCTCTGTCAGCCTGCCTTTACCGCGGAGGTTTTTGAAGGTTGAGGACAGACGTTCCGTCAAAGAATTGAACACGTGCGATTATCCTTGTTGTCGACTCAGCTCGCTTCTTCTATCACGAGCATAAAAATGGTACCTGGCATCTCACTTTATCAAGTCGAGACACCAAGAACACACCGGCTGTGATGCATTTATCTTCCAGCAAAGGAACTAACTAGCAAGCAGCGCATCTACGAAGGCTTCAGTCTCAAACGGCGCGAGGTCATCGGCACCTTCGCCCAGGCCGATGAGTTTGACTGGCACACCGAGCTGACGCTGGATTGCAACAACAATCCCGCCCTTGGCCGTTCCGTCCAGTTTGGTCAGCACAATACCTGTGACATCAACGGCTTCGGTGAAGACTTTAGCCTGAGCCAAACCGTTTTGACCTGTCGTTGCATCAATGACCAGTAGCACTTCGTCCACCGGTGCTTGTTTTTCTGCCACTCGTTTGACTTTGCCAAGCTCGTCCATGAGGTTAGCCTTCGAATGGAGACGACCGGCGGTATCGACAAGAACCACATCGACTTCTTGTTCGATACCAGTTTCAATCGCAGAAAAAGCTACCGAAGCGGGATCTGCGCCTTCTTCTGAACTGACTGTCTCAACACCCACGCGTTCACCCCAAGTGGTCAACTGTTCTGCGGCAGCCGCCCGAAAGGTATCCGCAGCACCAAAAAGTACCTCACGGTCTTCAGCAACCAGCACACGGCCGAGCTTTCCAACGGTGGTGGTCTTGCCCACGCCGTTGACGCCCACGACCATCATCACTGCTGGCTTGCCGTTCTTGCGTGTCGCTGCCAGCCGTCGATCCATTGATGGATCGACCATCGTAATAAGTTCCTCACGCAACATGTCACGAACAGCATCTGGGTCACGCGTGCCCTCAACGGTCACACGTTCCTTGAGCCGATCAACGAGCTCCAGGGCTGGATCGGTCCCAAGGTCTGACATCAGCAGCGTTTCTTCAATCTCATCCCAAACATCGTCATCGATGTCATCCTGAGACAGCAGCGCCAACAATCCCTTGGAGAAGACATTGTTAGATTTTGCTAACCGAGCGCGGAGACGCGCCAAACGTCCTGCTGCTGGCGCTGGTTTCTCGAGCTCTACTGCTGGTTCTTCTATAACCTCTGGCTCTGGCTCGGGCTCAGGTACCGGTTCGGGTTCAGGCTCAGGAGCTGGTTCCGGCAACGGCTCGGCTTCGGGCTCAGCAACCTTTGGTTCAGTAACAGGCGGTGTTAATACAGTGGCAGCCGTGAGATCTGGCCTTGGTTTCGGAGGCGGAGCAACCTTCGGTTCATCAACCGGCCGGTCCAAGGTAACAACGGCACCGGCCCCGACAAGTACAGGGACAAGAAAAGCTATAATCAGAAGTTCCACAACGTATAGTCTGGCACACTTTTTCTCTCGTGCAACGTACGTGTTATGCCAGTGGCACAGCTGAAAGCGCTCCCTGCTGCTTTCTTGCGTGCCATAATGAAATATATGTCTGCGTCGGTGGAAAAGATCAAGATTCCGGCTGAAATCCGCGTCCTCATTGCGGCAGCCTTCATTATCGCCCTCGGATTCGGGATTATCACACCCGTGCTTCCTGCTTATGCTGAGTCTTTTGGAGTCGGTGCCTTCGGCGTATCCGCTGTGGTTTCGATCTTCGGGCTTACACGTCTTCTGTTTGCGCCGGTGTCAGGGCGTGCGACCACAAAGTTCGGCGAATCAGGGGTCTATATCACCGGGGTCGTCATTGTTGGCATCTCGATGTTTCTCGTAGCGTTTGCGCAGTCTTATACGCAGTTGTTGATCTTCCGTGGCTTAGGTGGGTTCGGCTCCACTATGTTCACGGTCTCGGCGATGTCTTTCCTCGCTGCGAAATCTCCACCCAGCATTCGTGGTCGCGTTTCAGGTGCATACGCTTCAGCGTTTCTGATCGGCAATATTTCCGGTCCCCTGGTGGGCGGTCTCCTGGTGGTGCTGGGTCCTCGAGCCCCTTTCCTCATCTATGGCGGTTCATTATTAATCGCTGCGTTCGTCGTGTACCTGGGATTACATCGCCGCAAGGGCGGTAAGCGCCATAAGGTGGTAGACGAGCGAGTGGCGTGGACCGTGGGCGAAGCGCTCAAAGAACACTCCTACCGGGCAGCATTAGGCTCTTTCTTCGCTAACGGATGGGCAACCTTCGGGGTACGCAATTCGATCATGCCGCTCTTTGCTGCATCAGCCTTTGCCGGCACAGGTTTCTTCCTAGACGGGGCACAGACCGCCGCAGTTGCATTATCAATATTTGCGGTCGGCAACGTAGTTGCCGTGACCTTCTTCTCGCGCCTATCGGACAAGTATGGCCGCAAACCTCTGATAGTTATTGGTCTTGCCGTCGCAGCCATCGGTACCGGAGTTTTAGGGTTCATGACAAACCCAATCTGGTTCTTTATTGCCTCGCTCATTGCTGGTGCAGGCACCGGGATGCTCAACGCGCCTCAACAGGCAGCCATCGCGGACTTAGTCGGTCAAGAACGGAAAGCCGGAACGGTCATGTCCACAGCACAAATGGCCTCGGACATCGGCTCGATCATTGGCCCACTATTTATTGGCTGGATCGTTGATCTCTACGGATTCGTCTGGGGCTTCGCCATCACCGGAGGCATCTTAGCACTCGCATGTATTGTGTGGATCTTTGCACCAGAAACCAACGTTCGTGTTAAAGGCGAGGGGCCACGAACGGGCTCGACACCCACGCTCTCTCAGTCAACGAAGAATTCCAAACAGCCTAGGGATTAGACGTGGTCGAGTTTCTGACTGATCACCTGCGACACTCCATCACCGCGCATCGAAACACCGTATAACGCATCGGAAATTTCCATTGTTCGTTTTTGATGCGTAATGATGATCAGCTGAGAATCGTGTTGCAGTTCTTTGAAGATGGTTAAAAGCCTGGTGAGGTTTGTATCATCGAGCGCCGCTTCGACTTCATCCATCACGTAAAAAGGTGAGGGCCGGGCCTTAAATATGGAGACTAACAACGCGATTGCTGCCAAGGACCTTTCGCCTCCGGACAACAGCGACAACCGCTTAACTTTCTTCCCTGCGGGTCTAGCTTCCACCTCGATACCGGTTTCCAACATGTTGTCGGGTTCAGTGAGTGTAAGTTTGCCTTCTCCTCCCGGAAAGAGGGTCGAGAAGACATGTTTAAACTGGGCGGCCGTGTCCTCAAACGCCGAGGTGAATACCTCGAGAACGGTCGCATTGACATCTTCGATAATCTTCAGCAGATTACTTCGAGATTCCTCGAGGTCTGCCAGCTGCTGGGTGAGGTACTCGAAGCGTTCCTGGACCGCCTTATATTCTTCGAGCGCTAAGGGATTGATTTTTCCCAGAGCACTAAGGCTTCGCTTCGCGGTCCTGAGTCGTTTCTCCTGCTCCCTTCGATCATAAACCACCACATCATCGGGCTCGTCTTCACCTGTGTCAACCGGCTGATCTGGGCCGAAATTTTTGATTAGGTATTGGTGTGAGTACCCGAGTTCTTTCAAGGAACGTTCTTGCAGCTGCTCAAGTTTGATTTCATATTCTTGTCTGACTAAGCGACGTTCTTGGAGCTGCTCTTGGACTTTCGCGAGGTCCGTACGAGCAGTATTAATGGCGTTTTCAGTGGACTCGACACTCGCCTGAAGTTCATCTCGCTGCTGCTCGAGAGCACGAGCGTCGTGCTCCGCACGTTCAATGCTTTGCTCGATTCTAGCGATGGCTGTATTGATTCCAGCGCTTAGGCTTGTAAGTCGTTCGACCGTACGCCGTTGACGTACCAATGCACGTTGGTACTCTTGCTGAGCAATCTTTGCTGAAGACAAGCGGCGTCGGGCTTGTTCAACCCGTTGTGCAGCTTGTTGGGTGGTGTTTTCAGCGCTGCGCAATGCTAGGCGAGCTTCTGTTTCGGCGGCTCGAGCTGCGCTCGCTTCTTCTTCAGCACTCCGTTGAGCCTCAGCTGCATGCTCGACGCCTTGAGCTTGATCATCAACCAGTTCGGTCGCTGCTCGGAGTGCTTCGAAGCGCTCTTGAGCCTTGCGAAATGACTCTTGTGCTTGCTCTATATCTGTTTGCAGTTTTGCTCGTCGGTCAGCGCTGCGGCGCTGCGCTGCAGTCTGTTGATCTAAATTGCGTTGCTGGACGGTAAGTCGTTCCCGCAACGTGGTCACCCGAGATTGCAGCTTCTGCAGCTGGGACTCAGTTTCTTTGACCTTCTGCTGCGCCTCATGGTGAACCTTGGTCATTTCGTCGCGAACCGCATCGGCGCTCTTCAGCTCGGCCTTCAGTCCGTTCACTTCGGACAAGGCGCGTTCATATTCGGCGCGTCGTTCAAGCGTGTTCGTGTTGCCGGAGCCTCGCAATTCGAACCACTGCGGGGTGACAATATGCCCCTGTTTCGTGGCGATCACTACACTCGGATATTCATTGGCCACCGCAGTTTCCTCAAGCACTTGCCATGCCTCAGCTAGTGAATCTACAAGGAGCCCCGTGGACAACATCCCTTGCAGGTGTTTGAAGGCGCCTGAGTATAGTTCTCGGGGCTTAACAACACTCATTGCCGGCATGGCAAGTGGGAGTTCTTGAATGCTTTTCGAAGGCTCAGCGGTATGAGGGTGGAATACGCGCACGTCGGAAACGTCGAGCTTCTCTAACGTTTGGCTAACACTGTCGATGTCCGCTGAATCCTCAAGCCAAAGCCGGTCAGTAGAACCAGCAAGTAGTGCTGAAATAGCCGCTTCCCAGCCAGGTTCGATCTCTAAGATCTCAGAGACGTCCACGTGATCAAATTCCGATAATGCCGCCTGGGCGGAACCGGGATCGGGTTGCAGAGCTTGTTGGAGCACTTCCACTCGCGCTTCAGCGGCACTAATTTTATTTCGCAATGCATTGGAGGCCGCTTCAGCTTCGGTCAGTTGCGACCGAGCCTCTTGGGCTTGTTCTTGAACGTTCTCTTTTGCCTGAAGAGCCTCTTCTAGCTCAGCTTCAGCGCCAGTGAGCGAAGTCTGCTGCTGTTGGATCTCTTGTTGAACTTCTTGAAACGAGTCGGCACTGTAGTTGGCCTCTTGGTCTAGGCGTTGTAGTTCGGTTTGAAGTGCGGACAGCTTTGATTCGGCAGCATTCCTCTTGCCTTCTGCTTGAGCTAGCGACTTTTCTTGGTCTGCCTCTTCGCGTACTAGCTGAGCGTAAGTCTCCTGGGCAACACGCGCTTTTCGCTCTGCGGCTTCCCTACGGTTTAGTGCCTCTTCAAGCTGTCGATCGAGGAGTGCGAGCTTATCCTTGCTCTCGCCATGGGCCTGTTCACTATCTACGAGCTGTTGGCTAGCCTCTTCAGGCGAGAGACCAGATGAAGCAACAGCCGGTCGCGAGGCTGTTTTCAACCGTTCGTTGGTTAATGCATGTAGCGAGCGGAAACGCTCGGCTAAGGCTGCGAGCTGATATCGGTGATCCCGTGCGCTCGCTGCTGCTTGCGTCGTCTGAGCGGATTGTTCTGATAGCTCTTTACCAACAATTTCCGCTTGCTCTAATTTCTCAACAAGTTTCTTCTGTTGTTGGTCGAGGTCTTTGTCAGTATCGCGAAGCTCTTGCAGCCGAACAGTTTGCGTCACTACATCGTCAGCGAGTAGTCGCGCCGAAGCATCATGCACATCGTGCTGAATACGTTGTGCTCTTCGGGCTGTGTCGGCTTGTTTGGATAACGGACCGAGCTGGCGTTTGACTTCGTCAGTCAGATCACGAATCCGATCAAGGTTTGCACGCATCGATTCAAGCTTGCGCTCCGAGCGTTCTTTCCGGCGTCGGTGCTTAAGAATCCCAGAGGCTTCCTCGATGAAACCGCGTCGTTCTTCCGGTGTGGCTTGTAAGATTCGATCAAGTTGTCCCTGCCCGACAATCACGTGCATTTCGCGGCCCAGGCCGGAGTCAGATAACAATTCTTGAATGTCGAGTAAGCGTGCTGTTTCGCCATTGATCTGATATTCAGACCCACCAGATCGAAAGAGCGTCCGGCTTATTGTGACTTCCGAATATTCGATGGGAAGAGTGCCATCGGAGTTATCGATTGTCAGTTCAACCTGAGCACGTCCAAGGGGTGCGCGGCCGGTAGTGCCGGCAAAGATGACATCTTCCATCTTGCCGCCACGTAGGTTCTTCACACCCTGCTCCCCCATGACCCAGGCCAACGCGTCGACGACGTTCGATTTCCCGGAACCATTTGGTCCGATGACTGAAGTGATTCCGGGCTCGAACTCGAAGGTGGTCTTTGAAGCGAATGACTTAAAGCCACGGATCGTTAGGGTTTTGAGGTACATGCAGGATAGCGAATTGAATACAGTTAGTGATTTAGTCCGTCATCAAATTCGGGCAACCGCTCCCCCACACCCAGTAGTTGGGCAATGGCTGAAACTGTGCGAGCGCCTGCCTTTCCATCGCCATATGGGTTGACCGCTTCGGACATAGCCTTGTAGGCAGCTACATCTGTCAGCAATGTGGTGACCTCGTTGTACACTCGGTCTTCCTCGGTCCCGATGAGACGTACGGTACCGGCGGTAACTGCTTCTGGGCGCTCCGTGTTCTCACGCATGACCAGTACCGGTTTGCCAAGACCAGGGGCTTCTTCTTGCACACCACCGGAGTCAGTTAGAACTACATCAGACAAACTAATGAGGTGCGTGAACTGACCGTATGCAAGAGGTTCAGTCACAATGACATTCGACTTACCCTCGATGAACGGCAGGACTGCCTCTCGGACCACAGGGTTCTTGTGCGCTGGCAATACGAAAGTCACGTCTGAGTGCGCATCTGCGAGACGGGCTAGCGCACGGCCGACACCGCGCATCGCATCGCCCTGGTTCTCTCGACGGTGGGTCGTTACTAATACAAGTTTCTTTCCTGCCGCGACTTCCTGAGCCGCAGTTTGGAGGCGCTCGTCTTCAAATGGAACTTTCTTATCAACAACGTCATAGAGCGCATCAATCACCGTATTGCCAGTGATGTAGACGTCTTCTGCAGGCACTGTCTCACGCAGCAGATTGGCTTTCGAGATCGAAGTTGGTGCCAAGTGCAGGGAAGCTAGCTGTGTTGTAATTTTACGGTTTGCTTCTTCTGGGAAGGGTGAAAAGATATTGAACGAACGCAATCCGGCTTCGGCATGCACAACGGGAATACCACGGTTAAAGGCGGCGATAGCACCGGCAGTCGAGGTTGATGTGTCGCCTTGAACGACCACCGCGTCTGGAGCGACTCGTTCCAAGACTTCGTCTAACCCTGAGATGGTCTTCGCCATGACTGCGTTTAACGTTTGCCGAGGTTGAATGATATTGAGGTCGTGGTCGGGGGTGATGCCAAAAAGCTCGTTTACCTGATCGAGCATTTCACGGTGTTGGCCGGTAACAGTGACGTAAGGCTCTAGGACCTCGGAGGTTTCCAATGCCTTAATGATGGGGGCCATCTTAATTGCTTCAGGGCGCGTACCGTAAACCGGCATGACTTTCTTCAACGTGATCCTCAATTCGGGAAAAGACACTACGGAACTGGTTTCAAGATAACTCGTCAAAACCACAAGGTGTACTACTATTGCTGTGAACTAGTGTAGTCTCTCTAGGCTCAGGATCTTGTCTCCTGAAGCTGAGCCAGGATGTACTGTTGACAGTTCTCGCATCGACCAGCTCATAGCCCACTGGCGGAATGATTACCGTCAGCTTTCAAATTATGAAAGTATTATAGGTCGATAGCCCAGTGTGAACTTCTGACTACAAACACCGTGTTTGTAGTCATCGAAAGGAAACTACATGACGACTGAGGATGCATCGAAGCCGTCCAGCGACGGTGGTGCCAAACTCATCAAAGTCGACGGTTCCGGTTTCAATCGGGTAGGACGTCGCCCCGGTCTGTGGACATACCTCAAGCAAGTCTGGGAGTTCCGGCATTTCATCATTTTCGATTCAAAGTCCCGTATCGCCGGAGAATCCGCAGACGACAGTCTCGGTCGTGTCTGGATGGTCCTCAATCCCATCCTGCAGGGAGCAGCATACTTCCTTGTTTTCGGAATTATGCTCAATACAAGTCGTGGGATCGAAAATTTTATTGCGTACTTGATCATCGGTGTCTTCATGTACCGGTTCACCGCAACGACCGTCGTTGCTGGCTCAAAAGCGATCTCGGGTAACCATTCACTGGTTACCGCATTCAATTTCCCGCGCATGACTTTGCCTATCGCCATCAACGTGCGCGAGATGATGCGTCACACGACAACCTACATCACAATGTTCGCGCTGATCTTGCTCGTTCCACCACTCGAGCCTATTACGTGGAAATGGCTGCTGTTCATCCCTATTGTTGCACTGCAGTTTCTTTTCAACTTGGGGCTGAGTTTCATTTTGGCTCGCATTGTGGCCGACTGGAACGACTTCACACACATCATTGCGTTTGGTACACGAATCTGGATGTACCTTTCAGCGGTGTTCTACAGCACAGATCGTTTCGCAGACTTGCCTGTGGTATTAGGGCTCATGAATGCTAACCCGCTATTCAATGTCTTAGATATGACACGCGATGTTCTCCTCTACGACACCTGGCCAGAACCGATGCGATGGATGATCCTTGGTGGTTGGACTCTCGGCGTTCTCGTCATCGGAACCCTGGTTTTTTGGCAGGGCGAAGAGAAATACGGAAGGGAACGCTAATGACGGCCACTCAAACTGTAAAAGCTCCAGTTACCGATGCCACGGTAGTCGTCGACAACGCATCTCTGACCTATACCGTTCGTGGCGCTAGCAAAAATAACGGCCCAAGGTCGCTTCTGCAACGTATCAAAGGCGTCGCCGGTGTTTCGGAACAATACGTGGAGGCCCTTAAACCGCTATCCCTCGTAGTGCGTACGGGTGAGGCAGTAGGAGTCATTGGCACAAACGGTTCTGGTAAATCAACGCTCATGAAACTTCTCACCGGCCATTTACCGCCGACTCAAGGGGCAATCTATGCAACATCCACCCCTATCATGCTCGGGGTCAATGCCGCACTGGTGAAGCAGATATCTGGCTATGACAACATCACTCTGGGCTGTCTGGCTATGGGGATGACACGCAAAGAAGTCGAAGAGAAGCGCGCAGGCGTAATCGAGCTATCCGGTTTAGATGATCGAGCACTTCAACTCCCCATGAAAGCGTATTCGTCGGGTATGGCCTCGCGGCTCCAGTTCGCGATTGCAACGAGCATGGACCCTGAAATTTTAATCATCGATGAAGCCCTAAATACGGGTGATGCGCAATTCCGGGAACGGACGGGGGCCAGAATCGATGAATTGCGTAGTCAAGCTGGTTCCGTATTCTTGGTCAGTCACTCACTGCCGACCATCCGAGAGATGACCAACCGCTGTATTTGGATTCAAAAAGGTGAACTCGTGATGGACGATGACCCTGCAGTGGTGACCAAGGCATATCATGGCTACACAAAGCGTATGGCTCAAGGAAGATACGAGGATGGCGCCAAATATCTTGAAGAAGTCAGGCAGTCTTACGTTCCAGAAACGGTTGTGTGGGCGTAACTAAGCAACTGTGGCGCACCTCTGGGTTCCTGCGTCACAAGCATCGACATGATATCGGCTGTCACGAGTCATACTAAGATGAGGCCGACTCCTGAGTGAAAGGCCATCTTGCATGATACGTCCGTGGTTGAAGCGACTACGCAAGTTTGTCGTCGACATATTCCAGCGCAACAGGAAGGCCACGAAGCCAAAACAAACTTGGGATGCCTCTACTCGAGATCATGGCTTCACTATTTCCCAACTGAACCGAGACGCCGCACGACGACAAGCGAAGATCGGCAAAGGCTACGCCCGTCACAGAACAACGTGGAAACGCCTCGCAGAGCTCAAGAAAGGTACCGTAACGCTCCCTCCGCATAAGCCTTGGACGGGTGACTACACCGATTGGTCTGCGGATCCTTTCAATGACCTCAACTGGCGTTTTCAGTTTCACACGCTCAGATGGATTAATCCCCTGCTGTGGGATGCGTTAGACGGCAATGACGACTCCAAAGCGGAGTGGAAACGTATCGTTCGATCATGGGCAGAAGCTAACATCCCACCCGAGCGCGCTCAAGATAAATATGCCTGGATGGACATGACCGACGGCAACCGCGCAATTCAAACGAGCCTCGGCGCGCCCTTGGCTGATGAAAACGACCAGTGGTACGTGGACATGCTCGTAACCCATCGAGACTGGTTACTCGACGATTCTAACATCGTTCCAGGCAACCACGGATTACACCAAAACTTAGGCTTATTCGTTGTCTCGGTAGTGCTTGACGACTCAATAGGAACCGACCGCTCAATCGAACGCCTCGCAGCCCAGATCCTCGAGGCGTTTGACGAGGAGGGACTCAATGAAGAAGGCTCAGTTGCATACCACCAAATAAACGTCGTGTGGTGGTTACAAGCTCAAAAACGGTTGAAATTGGAAGGTTATGACTTCTCACCGGAGGCGGTCGACCGACTCGAAAAAGCCGGTGAAGCAATGGCCTATCTTGTTCTACCGGATGGCAGCATGCCGCAAGTCGGCGATGGCGGTCGAGGTAGAGGCCGGCGCGGGATGCACCCGTTGCTCGATAAAGTGCTCAAGAAAGATGTCGGAGACGCTGAGCTACCCCTGTTCAAGCACTACGACAACGGTTTTACAGTTATGCGGAGCGGATGGGGGCAGGATCGTCCCTTTAAGGAGGAATCCCACACCATAGTTCGGCATGGCCGGGACCTGCGACGCCACTCACATAATGATCGCGGCAGTGTCCATATCTACACGCTCGGACGTCGTTGGATAACCGACGGTGGGTTCCATAGCTACCAGCAGCGTAATCGGCATAGGAACTATACGAAATCGCGGGCCGCGCATAGCCTGGTGAATTTGCCTGAGCAACGTCACGATAAAACAGGTGATGTTCCTGCGGAGCTGGTCCAGTCGTCAGACGACTTGCAAGTAATCGAGACCCTTGATGAAAATTTCGAATCTGCAAAATGGCGTCGAAGAGTCGTTTACCTTCCAACCTTGGATATGTGGGTCATATGGGACCGAATCCGTAGTTCAGAACCGCAAACGATTCGCCAACAATGGCTAATTGATATCGGAGTGCAAGTTCACCTAAAAGACGGATCGTCGGTGGTCCTGGACGATCAAACACATCAACTTCATATGCGATGGTTTGGTGACGAACCTGAACTTGATACTGCACGCGGTAACCATAAATCCAAATCTAAACGTGGACTCATAGGAATTGGGTGGAAAAAGATGCGGGACGGCACCTCTTTGCACGCAAACTTCCATACCGACTCTGCCGAATCTATTGTGGTTATCTCCCCGACGTTCACGCGAGACACTCATGTCAATATGGTGAACCAAACAACAATGCAATCCTTCTCCATGAAGATTGAGCAGCAAGATGAGACCTACGAGCTGACAGCAGATGCGTCCGCTACCACCTTCCGGCAGTCAAAGTAGCCCACCATTAGAGGTCAGGGAATCACAGTTCGGTTACACGGTCATCCATTGACGGCTCGCCTTTGCTACTCAGTCCGCCTCAGCAAAACTCTCGAGCACACCAGCTAATGGGAAACGGCTGGGGCGGAACAAGTCCCACCTGGTTTCTTGGGTGCAATTACTCCAAACGGCGCTGCAGCACAGCTAGCCGACTGGTGCCGCGCTCGATCTCTTGGAAGTCAGGATAGTCAGCTAACCAAGAGTCCACGATCCGGGCTTCGTCTGGCCGGTGGGCATCGTCCAGCACAACGGTGGCGTTTGGCGAAAGAAGCTCTATGACTTTCGGTAATGCTGGGTACCGTGCTTGTGGACCTGTCGCTGCAGGCGGGCCGTCAATGATCACTAAGTCGATATCCGTTAGATCTGCCAGGCTCGCAGTGTCGTACCAATCAAAGCTTTCACCAGCAACTTCGGTCTTTACTAGCGGAGCTAGGCGTGAGTCAATGACATCATTCAGCTGGTGACGGTTTATAGCAGTACGGGTAAGACCTAAATAGTGTTCGAGGTGGTCGAGAGTTATGAGTTCTCCTCCGAAAGTTTGGCAGAGATACCCGATCCAAATTGTTGATGTGCCGCTGCCCAGTTCAAGAATGCGGCGAGGCTGGCGTTCTTCTATCAACGCCAGCATGTGGGCAAGTGCCTGCGAATCAATGGCCCAACCCCCGGTACTTGGCATGGGCAGTTTAACGTCAGGGTATCGCTGGAATAAGTGGACGAGTGATTCAATCTGTCGAGTGCTATCTCGGACTGTGCTTGTTACATGCCGCTTGGTGGATTTTGCATTCTCTGAAGAGTCTTTGCCCACGGTTTTCATAGTGGTCTCGAGTTCGGTAACTTTAGTATCAAGTTCAGATTGAAGGGTCTGAGTCAGAGTAACCGAGAGGTTTTGCGCTTCGACTAGCGGCTCAATCAATTCGCGTAGTTCCGCCATGGATTCGGTCTGCTGTTTCATCGCCCTATTCACTCGCGCTGAAAGCTTCTGCACCACCACTTTTGTTCGCTGTTCACCGGTCCGGGCATTTCGGGCTATATATCTCGTGGCGAGCAACGACGTCACTACGCTGACAACCACAGCACTAAAGAGCAGACTTATAGAGATCGTCCAAAGCTCAGCGAAAGCAAAAATGATCCCCGCAACTGACACCAGCACGATGAGCGTCAGCATAGCGATTCCGAGGTTGCGTAATTTGTTCAAGATAGCTCCAGCTCGTTGTGGATAGTATGCAGTGTCTAGTGGTGCTTGGAATCATTAGCTGCCTCACAAGTTTATTCAGATCGAGTAGGCATCTAAAAATGGTAAGTACCGCTATGTTGTGTCTACTCGAGCTGATTATACGCTTCAATAAATGTATCGACGACGTTCCCCCAACTGCGGTGTTCTACGACCCACCTTCGTCCTGTTTTTCCTAAAGTAGACCGCAACTTGGGGTCCTGTTCGAGCCGATGGATCGTACGCGCAAGATCGTGGATGTCACCACTTTTGAATACTAGTCCCCGTTCGTCGTTGCCTGCTATCTCACGAAGTGGAGCTACATCGCTGACAATAATCGGTTTCTGGAGTGCTAGAGCTTCAAAAGGTTTAAGCGGTGTAATAGACTCAGTGGCACCAGTCGAGTATCGCGGATAGATTACTACATCCATTTGCTTGTAGTAATCAATCACTTCGTCATGAGGGACTCGACCGGGCAGGACAAAACTCTCTTCCAGACCTTCTTTGGCGATAAGAGAGCGCAATGGATTGAATCGAAAGCCGTCCCCGACCATGAGCACGCGAACGTCGGTGCCTTGTGCTTGAAGCACTTTCACTGCACCAACAATGTCCTCTAAGCCCTCGTAGTCCTGAAAACTTCCGAGGTATCCAATAGTGAACACCTCATTGTTTGGAGGTTCTAACGGTGTGAAGCTCTCAACGTCAACGGCGTTATGTGCCACATGAATGTCTTCTGGTGCTACTCCACGATCGACTGCTATCTGTCGGACCGGCTCGTTCATCACTACCAGCTGGTCGACCTTGGTCATAGTAAGTGTCTCTGCCAGTTCAGCGAAGGGCGACCTTATGAGTAGGTGCGATGGTTTCTCCCGATCTTGGTAGACCAGCTCCCATAGGCCGCTCACTTCATAGATGACTTTGAGGCCTAGTTGTCGAGCAGCGATAAGTGCGGGTAATGCGATCAAAAAGGTCGAGCGCAGGTGAATGGTACCTGCTCCTGAGCGTTCGAATAACTCCTTAAAGGGGCGAATGAAAGACATCAGGTGCTGAACTTCGCCGTGCTCCCGGTTCACGCCGGTATCTGGCAGCCGTAGGTATTCGACGCCGTCGACAGTCACTGTGCCTGCCTGTGTCAGTGCACCGTCAGGGAAGCCCGGCCGCGTGACCGCTGCAATGTCGATTCCTCGTTCTTTTAAGGACTTCAAAACACCTTGGGCCCGGATTGCGTAACCGCCTGTTTGTTCTGGTACGGACGCGTGTGTTACGCAGAGGATCTTGTCAGGGTGCCGTGGCATGTGGGGCCCGGATCCGACCGGAAGGTTATCCACGATGCTAAGGAGTTCCAAAGCGCATGTCGACTCCTTATGGAGTAACCGATGTGCCGGTTCTAACTGATGTGGACTTGCTTCGATATAGCGCAACACAGCGTTAAACCGGTTTTGGTCAAAGAGCTGAGCTGCCCGGATGAAGTCCTGATAAAACCCATCTTCAGCTGTGGTTAGAGAAGCACTTTTTCGATTCGACCAAGCCCGCGAAACGAAGTGGATGGCCAGCCGAGATCTAAACATCGAAACTCGATACGTACCAGGCAGCCTCTCCAGGAACCCTAGAGCCAATGCTCGCACATCATCTCCCTGGTAGCTGGTGCGAGCGGTCGAAAACTGTCGAGGCTGGAACCCCCATATCGGATGGGATGGTTTCAGGGGCCGCACGAGATCGGGATCAAGCGGTGACATCGCGATCCCGCTTTGGAGTAATCCACTGAGTGACAGCAGCACGCCGATGACGTCGAAGATTTTAGTCGTACCTAGTCCGTTGAGCTGCTGTCTGGTGTGAGTCTCAAGGACTTGCCAGTTGTCATTTCGTGGGTCTCCTGGGGCGAGTTGCCAATGCGGTGACCAGTTCGCAACAGGCGCTTGCTGTACTAGCTCATCGGTGGATTCGAGTTTCGGCTCTGCTAAGGAAATATAGGGCGTAGCTAGGACACGATGGAGGATTGTCGCCCAGGTGTCGTTGCGGCTTGAGAAAGTCAACAGAGCAAGCTGGTAGAGACGTATTTGTGCGGCGTGTAGGTAATCCAGCACAGTGACTGTGTCATCGATATTCAGTCTCGTTAGGTTTGATTCAGGCAGCACATCCGAGATATCTGTAACCTGGCCGGTCCAGTATGGTGCGCCAGAATACTCGACTTTCGTGCCATCATTAAGCAAGTGCCAGTCTTTAATGGAATACGGCGCGTAGTCTTTTGAAGCACGAAGGGTTTTGAACGTTTCGGCGAGGTGTGGACGTTTCCGAAGAACTGCCTCTGTGTCAGCGATTCGCGCTAGGACTCGAGGGGCGTAATTTCCCCAGTCAGACTCATAGAGTAGCTCTAACAGCTCTATTGCATCTGGCACGTTCTGTAGTTTTGGAATGAGACGATGTAGGAGCAGCTCTTGGGCTCCGCTGGATGGCTCGTTGAGTACAGATCGTAAGAACGCCAGTGTTTCGAATTCGTCAATCTTGGCGTGCTGTGACGTCAAAAGGGCGGCGAGGTACTGTCGATGCCAGCTTTGATTTGCCATTACTGATGTGCCTCGCTCGTTGACGCCGGTTCGATCTCATTGAAGGTTACATTCCAGAACTCTTGTGCTTCTTCAGAGCCCCATTCATGTTCGCCATACATTTGGCCTAGCTCCGCGATAGTGGTGATTGCTTGTGCTCGTTGATCCCGAGGCACGTCTGCGAGTTTGCGTAGATACCACCCGGTGAAGAAGGTTTCCATGCGCGTGTTGCGGTATTCCTCCAAGAGCCCGACTTCACGGAGCCATTGGCTCCTAGCGCGTTCAAGAGGAAGGTATTTCTTGAAGAACTTAGCGTTAACAGTGTTGACTACGGAGTCTTCGACTTGTGCGTAATAGGTATGAGCTACCACCTTCACGATGGTAAACGTGTCGGCATAGTACAGCATTTGTTGGAAGAAATACGAGTCCTGTCCAACTGCTCCGACTGGCTGTGTTATCCCGGTATCTCTAAGCCACTGGGTGCGCGCAACAAGAGCCTGGATGCTAATGGGCATAAACTGCATATCTACAAGAGCTTGTGCTCCCCCACGACCAATATGATCTTCCAGTCCGAGGCGCCCTTGCAAGAACTTTGTGTATCCAACCGTACTGTTCGTCCCGCGCCATCGAGTCATGTTCCCTACCGCGAAATCCACATCATTTTCAATGACTGAGTGCAGCAGTTTCACATACGCGTCGTTAAGCGCCTCGTTGTCCGGGTCCAGATAGGTGATGTAGTCGCAAGAGGCAAGCTCAAGCCCCTTATTGCGGGGTCTTGAGGCACTGCCAGATCCGCCTGGTTCAAACCGATATACCTGAACCCAGTCGAGTTCATGCTCTAGAGTGTCGATCGCATGGATCGTGGCGGTATCGGTCGAGCCATCATCCACCAGCACGATCTCCATCTGGTCGAAGATGCTTGAACGTCGCAACGAGGCCATGCATTTATACAATAAATGCGGACCGTTATTGTAGATCGGCACAACGACAGACAATATCGGTGGTTTTCTGTTGCTTTCTCGCTGACCGATCTCGATAACCTCAGAGCGAGACCGCACCCCGATATGATCAATCTGATACCCGGGTCGTGGATCAATTCCTGTGGGCACGTCACCCACAAATTCTGCTCCGAGAGCTTGTACAGCTCTCGGCTCACCGTAGCTATGCCGGAGCATATTAGATGGTCGGTCTCCCTCGATAACGAGCTTTTCTACGCTGATAGCATCCGTATAGCGGAATGCGTTCACGAGGTCTTCGACGTGGGTCGGTTCGTACTCATAGTTAGTGTCGACGTGAACAACAATATCAGCGCGATCTCGATAGGCGCTGCTTGAGGGTGCCTGGTCGGCATCGACCACTTCGACGATATTCGCATAGCTTTGGACTGCTACGTTCTGATCTAACTGCTCATCACGATCATGCTTGATGATCACGACACGTGGTTCGGTGACATCTGCCTCAAGGCCCACAGTGCGTAAGATCTTCGCGATTCGCATGATGGCCAAATCATTTGAAAATACCGATCTGATACCGGCCGCTTGAATATTTCGAACTTGTCCTTCGTCGAGGCTGTCAAGAGCAGCCAAGGTGTCGGTGTAACCGTTACTAATATGAACGTGCGGGTAGCGCGAGTTGAGGCCGACGTTATAGTTACTCAACACAAATGTGCCTTGAGCCTGTAGTTCGATAGCACGATTGGCGAACATTGATGCTGAGTCCGATACTGAATTTAAGTTAATGCCAATATCGACTAAGCGCTGGATATCCAATAGCTGCTGGTGAGCGATCGCCGGAGTGATCGCGTGAGCGAATCGGTCTGGGAACCGATACCGCGGTAGTTGTAGCTCAGAGTTCCGATCGAACACCACGAGCTCGTAGTTTTGAGATGCCATCACGGCATCAAGAATTCCGATCCCCCATCGACTTCTATCCTTGTATTTGTGGTTGAACCAAGAGCCTGCAAACGGCACTACTTTGTGCAGGGATCCGCGCTGGCTTCCAATTGGTGAGTGATGCTTCGGATTTATCCCGAAGGGTAGTACCTCAATGGATTTAGCATCCGGACAATCTTGCTCATACTTAGGGACAACTTCAGCAGCGGAGGTGAAAATGTAGTCAGCCTGTTGCGCAAACGGCAGGAAGTGAATGTAATTGGGTGGGTCTTCTTTAGAGTAGAAAACAATCGGTATTCCACGATCGCGGTAGAACGGCAATAGTTCATCGAAGAGTACTGCGCGTTTGTCACTGTTCCGCGATGTCACTCCTTGCCATGCGGAGCCATCAACACCTCGCCAGGTGGAGACTAATAAGAGGACGTCAAGGTCGCCAAACTGTTGGAAATTATCGGGCGTGATCACCTTGAAGTCTGCTAGACCTTCGAAGCTTTTGTAGAGGAAAAGATCTGATATGATCCCGATCTTCGTCGCGAATGGTCTATTGGCGATACCTGCGCTGGTTGGGGGCAAATCAGCGATTTGTTCAAGTAAGGCTGCACGATGTTCAGCCCCTGATCCTGCAAATGTTGCATGCTGCAAGCGTTCCTGCAAAGGGTGTGCCTTCACAGCAGTGAGCTGCTCGAGCGCATCCGTATCGTTTATGGCTCTATATACTTCACGCCGCTGAGCGCGATGTCGTCGTTGCCCTTTAAGTTCGTCTAAACGCTTTTGCAGGTTGCCGTAGGTGCGAGGAGAAGACTTCGGAGCCAAAGCCATGTATTTGTACTACTTTCACTCGATGACGTGGTCGCGTTCAGACACTACTTCCCAAGATTTTTCAGTCCGTGGTAGGCACGACGAACTCCAGGAAGCTTGCCGACCGCACTGCGCGTGCGCTGCACCATCGTTCGTGATTCTTTAGGCGGAACACCAGTCCGCTCCTGCATCTCGGTTGCCAGATCACTTCCGGCTGTTAGACGTTCTAAGAGCTCTGCGGCATCCTCGACACGCTCAGGATATTTCTTGTGCAAGTAGACCCATAGGAGTTCATTCTCCAACCGCAGATCTTTTTCATGCTCCAGCGCAATCTTCAGCTCTTGCTGAAGTCGATCTTGCGCATCGATCTCCTCTAGCAGACGTTGCTGCAGAGTCTCTACATTCACCTCGCGCAGATTCTTATCCATGACTAGTGAGTCTACTTGCTGTCGCGCCACTGGCCGCGGGTGTCGATGACGCGTTTCTCATAGGCTTTTGGACCGAGATCAGCAAACGCGGCGTGGTCCACCAGCAGCACCACAATGTCGGCTTGATCGATGGCGGTTTCAACTTCGGTCAGCTGCAGGTTGTCGCGGCCTGCCAGGCGTGGCGGCAACTCATCGATGTGCGGTTCCACGGTGAGGATTTTTGATTGGGTGAATTGCTCGGCCAAGGCCTCGGTGATACTCAGGGCTGGGGATTCGCGCAGGTCATCAATATTAGGTTTAAAAGCTAGCCCGAGCGTGGCGATGACCGGGGTGCGGCCAGTTTCCTGCTGGACATCAAAGGCTTCGGCTTTGATCTGGCGGATCACCCAGTCTGGTTTGGCATCATTGATCTCGCGGGCACTGCGGATAATCGTGGCCGTATCCGGAGCCGCAGCGACAATAAACCACGGATCAACGGCAATACAGTGCCCTCCGACCCCAGGACCAGGTTGCAAGATGTTCACCCGCGGGTGGCGGTTGGCTAATTCGATGACTTCCCATACATCGACGCCGATCTCATCGGAGATCATCGACAGCTCGTTGGCAAAGGCAATATTGACGTCCCGGAAGGAGTTCTCCACCAGTTTCGACATCTCAGCGGTCCGCGTATCGGTGGTCACCAGCTCGCCTTCGCAGAAGGTTTGATACAGTGCCACGGCACGCTCGGCGGCTTCGGGAGTCGAGCCCCCTATGATTCGGTCATTGGTGACCAGTTCTTGCATGATCTTGCCCGGCAATACCCGTTCTGGGGCGTGGGCAAACTGCAAAGTACCGACCTCGGCCAGATCCGGGCGGGCCTCGTGAATGACGTCTGCCAGGCGTTCGGTGGCTCCCGGTGGGGAGGTTGACTCCAGGATCACCAGCTCATCACCGGACAACTGGGCCGCCAGGGTCCGGCCAGCGTCTTCAATATAGGACAAATCTGGGGTCTTGTTTTCCAGAAACGGGGTGGGCACGGCCACAATGTATGCATCAGCTGCTGGTGGCTCCAGGGTCGCTGTTAGTCTACCCGCGTCCACGTTCCGGGTGACGAAGTCCCCCAGTTCAGGTTCTACAAAGGGCACCGACCCGGCGTTGACGGCGTCTACGGTATTCGGGTTAACGTCGACGCCATGGACCCGCAGACCGTTATCGGCCAAGATCGCAGCGGTCGGCAAACCGATATAGCCTAGACCGATCACGGCAACACTGGAGATATTCGACATTCACTATCCTTCTCGCGGCACGGGCAGATACCCAGTTGTCAAGAAAACTCTAACTGATCAAAACTATCCAGCTGCCCAGTATAAGTCAAAATTGGGTTTCAGCTGATTAAGCGTAGTCTGGTCGATCCTGTGATGAGATACCAAGGATCTGTCTGTACAAACGATCATATTTTTCGGCATTAGCTTGCCAGGTACGTTCTGTCAGGACCCACTTTCGACCTGCCTCGCCCATATTATGAGCAAGCTGTGGATCATCCAGCAGTCTGGCAATGCTTGTCGCCCAGGCATCTGGGTCTTCTGGAGTTATAAGCAAGCCTGTTTTTTCATGTTGTACTAACTCGGCCAGGGCCGGCAAATCGGAGGCCATAACTGGTTTAGCGCTTGCGGAGGCTTCGACAGATTTCATGGGTGTGACCACTCGCGTGACTTGTGTCGATATGCGCGGCACTACGAAAATGTCGAGCGCCTGGTGGTAAAGGTGCGTTTTATCTCTATCGACACGACCCGGTGTGATGAGTCGATCCGCTATTCCTAGTCTTCGAGCGGTCTCGATAATGCTTGGCAGTGCAGTGCCATCACCGACCATGAGCAGGCGAAGCTTAGGGCGCTGCGGCATGAGCTTCGCTGCGGCTTCCACGACCGTTTCTAGTCCTTCATAAGGAACAAGCGAACTAATCGTGCCGACGTATTCCAGATCTGGATCAAGCCCAAGGCTTTCGCGTGCATGCCTAGTATCCCCGGGTTCTTCGAGGAATCGACCACCAATTGCGTTAGGTGTTAAGACGATATCCTCAGCATCGGCTCCAAACCTCACAAGGGTATTTTTCATTTGTTCACCCAAAGTCACGAGGCCATCCGCTGCGAGCGTGGCATCGCGTTCGCGGGCCTGAAACAGACGGTAGTAGTCAGTTTCGAAAGCAGCTTCGCCTCGCGCAGATGCCCATGTGTCAGCTAATTGACCGCGCACTTCATACACCCAAGGAATACCAACGGCATCCGCGACAGCTTTGACCACCATTGCATTGGTCCAGTGTGTAGTCGTGTGCAATATCGCAGGCCTATTCCAGAGGACGTATTGCAATAGCATTTCTGCATTTTGTTGCAGACGTTCGCCGAAATGAGCCTCGAGTTGAGACGGAAGCAGACGCTTATATTCGATGCCCTCGACATAATCATGGGTCTCGGCTAGCAGGGCTCCGGTCGTAATGGGCCAACCGATGCGAGTCACCGCAGAGACGTCCCACCCCAGCTCTCGTAATGACAGCATGATTGAGTGCGATCGTTGAGCGTAACCGGAGGGCGTATGCGGCAGAGAATTCGTTAGCACGTGCAGCACGCGGCCATCGTGAGGCCGGTAATCTGACACTTTCTGAAGTTGCGGAGCCGCACCTTGAAAGGCTGCTAGCTCAGAGGACCAGCGAGCCACCGTTTTCCGCTCACGCGCAGTCGTCTCAAGGAGCGCAACAGCTTGGGTCATATCGCCACGGGTCCAGGCTGCCCAGGCCCGTGCGGCCGCTAAGCCTTTCGTCTTCGGACGCACCCGGTCCATGAACCATTCGGCTGTCTCAATGTCACCCAGTGCAATAAAGACCCGTGCATAGTCAATGATCTTTCGATCCGTGCCACGTTTACCGATAAGATCCAGGGCTTGCTGTTGGAGCTCGTCCGTGCGGCCAAGGACTGCTTTTCCTACCGCTGATACCGTGTCGAGAGGTCCCCCACTGAGTTGAGCAGCCACGCTGGCGATGGGTTCACGTACTTTCTGCGGAAGTCGGCGTAGTACGAGCAACCCGAATAACGCTCGGTTGTGCTTCAAGTGCTCGAGTGCTGCGGTGGCCGATATCGACGCTGCAGTAGAGGATCGCTTCAGCAAGCTGGTGTTGTCCTTCGGAGGCAGTATACGTTTCAAAACAGAGTCCAATTTCATGATCTGCGCTGTATCCGAAGCATGTTCGGCTACCCAAGCCCGGCCCGCGTACTGGGTGGGCGTAGAGTTTGGATCCGCAGCTAGCCGTAACCATAGCTCAGCCAGGGCGTTCGCGTCGTCAGGCACTATGTGATGTTCGCCGGCTTCCGCCAGAATACTGGCAGCTTCACCGCAGACAACACCGGTGACATGTTTGCCGTACGAGAGTAGCTCGTACGTTTTTGATGGGACTGTATGGGCGAAACTCGCCCAATCCGAGCGCAAACTGACGACACAGGTATCGGCCCACCGGTAGTGTTCCAGCGTAGCTTGACCAAAGGACGCTTCTAACATCTCCGCGGGAGCCCCGGCAGCCTCATTGTGCGCCAGCAATGCTGACTTCTGGGTCCCCTCCCCCACGAAGCGCACCGTGATCTCAGGGTTCTGTTGTTTCGCAAGACGAGCCGCGTCGATAATGAGCTCTAATTGCTGAGATTCACCGTGATTGCCCAAATATAAGACATGCAGTTCACCGGGTGCACGGCGGCGGGCTTCAATAATGGGCATGTCCCGGGTCTGGCGACTGTTGTAGATCACGTCGATCGGCGGCATCTCACGCTGCTCGAGGGATTGAGCAAACCCCTTGGTCACCGTGATCAGGTGGTCGGCGGATCGCTGAAGCTGGGTAATAACGTTGGCGACCATAGTGCCGAACAGCCTGCCACCGCTTTCTGACTCATAGATGAGGTCGGGCCAAGCATCGCGCATTTCGACCACATAAGGCACGTTCTTCATCCAAGCAATGAGACGTCCGGCAACCAAATTGGGCAGGGCCGGTACGGTGGCAATCACCACATCGGCTTCGGATAACACCGATAACGGAACAGCTGTCCCGGCGTGAAGAACCGCCCTGGCGAGGCGGCCTGCACGCGTATCAGGTAAGAACGCAGCATCTGGGGTACGACGTACTCTCAGGTAAGTCTCAGGAGTCTGCTGGGGGTCCACGTAACGCGGGTCGGCTGGAGGGGTTATGACTTCTACTTCCCAGCCAACAGCGCTGAGCCCTGCTAGAAACTTTTTCCAACGGCGCTGTGGCGCCGTGGACTCAGGGGTATACGAGTGGGTAACGAGCAGTAATCGACGAGGCACTAGAGTTGATTATCTTCCAATGCGGGGACTTCTTGCTCGGCCGACTCATCAGGTTCATCCTGATTCTCGTCATCTTGGGGAGCTTCTGGACCACCGTCGAGGCGTTCTTGTTCGAGCCGCTCCTCAAGTTCGTCAACGAACTCTCCCATGGTGCCTTGCTCCATGGCAGTGCGCATCTCAGCCAAGCCCTCTTCATCGGGCCAGACCACTGACGCGCCCCCCGCTGTTGTGCCGGTACCGTTGTTCGGAATCGTGAAGCTCGTAATAGCTGAGGCACGCATTTGGTTCATTGAAAGGCCGTAGCTCACCAGCGTACTGGCGTCCAAAGACTCATCTACGGTCAGATACGGTGTGAAAGCATGGACCATCCCAGCGATCTTACCCGGATCTGTCAGAGTGGCCGAATCGAGCACACCGGATGCAATCCCGGTAAGGAATTTCTGCTGATTCTTAACCCGTTGGTAGTCCCCATCAGTGAAGGCTTTGCGTTCGCGCACGAATCGTAGCGCGTCGGTGCCTTCTAGCCGGATCGTGCCTTCTGGGTAGTAACTTGGATTCACTTGTCCAGAAGAGAACGCCATATCATTGTTGATTTCAACGCCCCCGAGGGCGGTGGTGAGGTCGCGGAAACCGTCGAAGTCTATGACCACCATGTGGTCGATTTCTGCCCCAGTGAGATTCTCTACGGTTCGGATCGTGAGTGGATAGCCGCCGTGACTCTGGGCCGAGTTCACCTTCGACATGCCTACATCTGGGATCTCGACCCAGAGATCCCGCATAATTGACATGACGTACATTTCATCCCGTGATTCAGGAATGTGCACCAGCATCATGGTGTCAGAGCGTTGATCTTCGGGATTTTCATCCTCGCGGGCATCGGAACCGAGCACGAGGATGTTCATTTCCCCGTCGTCGAATGCCTCGCTGTTTTGATCAATCCCGGTTTCGACCACTTCTCGGTTGGTGTCGAAATCTTGCGCGATTTGCGTTGTGAAACTTGAGGCTGCGGCAGCGCCGGCACCCACCACAAGAGCAGCTGAAGCAACGATCGAAAAAGCTGCGCCGCGCCGCGGGAGGCGTACGCGACTGACACGCTTTGGTGCAGGCGGTCTTCGCATAGGTCTAGGCAGCTTCTTTCTCCTCGGACAACGTGTTATGGACGAGTATAGACGTTTTTAGGCGCGGGCACGTCGTGGCACGGGTTGGCAGACCGGGCAGAAGTACGAGGAGCGATTCATAAACTTCGTCCGCTCAATCACTGTCTCGCGTCCTTGCTCCTGGCACCGGTAGCAGGGCTTACCGTGACGGCCGTAAACATACAACGAGCGGTCGAAATGCCCGGATTCTCCGTTGACGTTCACGTAGAGAGCGTCAAAGGATGTCCCACCCTGCGACAAGGCTAAACGCATAACCTGTTCGGCTGCTGTATAAACTCTGGATACTTCGTTACGGGTGAGCGTCTCGGTGGGGCGCGTGAAATGCAGGCGCGCACGGAACAGCGCTTCATCCGCGTAAATATTGCCTATACCTGAAGAGAGCGACTGATCGAGCAGGGCCCGTTTGATGTTCGAGCGGCGTTTCCGAAGCTTCCGGAAGATTTGCTCGGTGTCAAAGTGTTCGTCGAGCGGATCGCGCCCAATATGGGTGACCGTAGCCGGCAGGAGCTGTTCTGGTCGATCATCGGCAGGTACCAGTTCATCGAGGTACAGTCCTCCGAAAATGCGCTGGTCGACGAACCGTAGTTCTTGAATTCGATCTCCGCTGGTAATCGTCAGTCGAATCTTGAGATGTTTAGGGTCCGGGATGCTTGGGTCTGCGATAAGCATCTGGCCTGACATCCCAAGGTGCACTATGATCGCGCAATATCCTTCTCCGTAGGGAATCCACAGATATTTGCCGCGTCGCTGGGGTTCTTCTAGCCGTTGACCTTGCAGCTGCCCCATGAAATCGGCCCTGCCACGCTTGTGGCGACGGAGACTGCGCTCATCAAGCACTTCAACAGATCGAATCGTGGCATAGGTGGCCCATCGGTGAATCCCGCGGCGGACCACTTCAACTTCTGGCAGTTCTGGCATTTAGTCTTTTTCGAGGTCTGCGAGACTCTGCCATGCGGCGAGTCGTTCCGCATCCTTTTTAGTCTTTGCTTGAGCTGTGGCATACGCCTTGCCACCCACGACAAGCGTGGCACTGAAAGTACGGTCGTGATCTGGTCCGGTTCCTTCGACTTGGTATTCGATTGGCCCAAGACCGCGCTCGTCGACAGTCATTTGGACTAGTGTCTTCCAGTCTTTACCTGCTCCCATGATCTGTTCGTCATCGAGCAATGGTATGACATGCCGCTGTACGATCGTCCATGCACCGTCGAAACCGGAATGCAGGTAGGTCGCCCCAATAAGTGCTTCAAAGGTATCGGCCAAGATGGAATCCTTGTTCCCACCGTGGGTCCGGATTTCGCCTTCACCCAAGAAGATATGGGCCCCGAGATCAAACTTCCGGGCAACATGCGCTAGTGCCACGGTTGAGACGATGGACGCACGCTTATTCGCCAGCTCGCGTTCTGCCTCATTCGAATACGTTTTGAACAGATAGTCGGTTACCAGCACACCCAAGACGGCATCGCCAAGAAATTCCAACCGCTCATTGGTAGGAAGTCCGTCGTGTTCGAATGCATACGACCGGTGGGTTAATGCAAGACGAAGCATCTCGGGGTCAAAGCTGACGCCGAGATGCTTCGTTAAATGTTCTATTGTGTTCTCAGCGGCCCACCGAGATTGGGGCGTAGTGTTTGCTGAGGAAGGCACTTTAGATGTCTGCGACTTTGCGACCCTTGTATTCCATGAATAATGGGGTGCCAGCTGAGTCGGAAACGACGTGTGCCTGGTGTGGCAGACGGTATTCAACTTTGCCGTTCTCTACGACTTTAACGAGCTTCGGTGCGGTCGCTTTCCATTTCGCGCGACGTGAACGCGTGTTGGAACGGGACATTTTCCGCTTTGGTACAGCCACAGTTATCTCTTTTCTGGTTGCTTATGAATTTTCGGATGAAGTTTCTTCTGATGCATTACCCGAACCGAATTGAGCCAGTGCGGCCCAGCGTGGGTCTAACTGCTCGTGGTAGTGATCAGGGCCTGCGTCTTCAAGACGTACACCGCATTGATCACAAAGCCCCTGGCAGTCAGGTGAGCATCGAGGTTGGAATGGTAACGAGGTTACCAGGGCATCACGCATCACGGGCTCAATATTGATGAGGCCGTTTTCTACAAGATGTTGCTCCTCTTCCTCGACCATTGGGTCGAGTTCGAGTTGGAACAGTTCTTGGATATCGATGGTGGTGAATTCGGTAATGGGGTCTAAGCACCGGGAGCACTGTCCTGTGAGTGTGCCTTCCACGGTGCCGGATACCAAGACGCCTTCGTGGACCGCGTCAAGGCGAATATCCACGTACATATCTGAATTCTGTTCAACGCCAAGCAGCGGAACGGAGAGTTCAGCTGGAGCCGGCCAGGTTACTTCGAGGTGTTCTGAAGTCCCTGGATTCCCTAACAGCTTGCGAACTGATAGGACCCATGGTTTGGTCTCATCAGGAAGTGTTACTCCTGGTTCAATGGTATTTTCTGACATGAGCTCCACCTCCTGGTCTGCTCATATTAAAAGAGTCTATTACTTTGTTGGTCCTAACCGGACGAGTCTATATTAGCGACACTAAATGCAGTCAAGGCCAGCTGACTACTCTAGTCGATGCTGGGTGTGATGAGCAAATGTGCGCACGAGAACTATAACGACCAGACCTGAGAGAATATTCCGAAGGTCAGTACTTGCGAGTTGAGGCTGCGACCTTATCGAAGTCCAAATCGTTGAGCCACGGCGAAGGGGATGAACTCGGTGATATCGCCCTTATGGCCGACAATCTCTTTGACTAGCGTCGATGACACGTGCTGATAACGCGCATCAGCAGGTAGGAAGACTGTTTCAACGCCTGATAGGTGGCGGTTAAAGGTTGCCATGGGCATCTCGTAGTTGAGATCCGATGAATTCCGGATGCCTTTTACAAGGGCTTGAGCCCCTTGTTGGCGAGCAAAATCTGCAATAAGCCCGCTGCCCATGGGTACGACGCTAACGCCTTGGATGGCACGCAGGGTTTCGGAAATCATTTCCATCCGCTCTTCGAGACTAAAGCGGTAGTTCTTTGCCGGATTATTCGATACAGCCACGACCACTTCTTCGAAAAGAGAAGCAGCCCTGACAATGATTTCGATGTGGCCGTTGTGGACTGGGTCAAATGAACCGGGGCATACTGCTCTTTGCATATCTGTCAATCTAGCTGATCTACAATCCCTCTGCTATATTCCAGCACCGTTGTTGCAGAAATGACTTAGTATCCAATACGCCGGACGAAATACACCATAGCCTCGCCGTATCTGCGAGCATCGACGACATACGTCTTTTCGGGCCATTGAGGCTCGTCAGCCTTTGCCGCCCGCTCTAACACAAAGAGCCCATCGTCCATCAGCGCACCAAAGGCCTGAGCGATCATAGCCGTCAGCTCTTCTTCGTCGATGTCGTATGGCGGATCAGCCAGGATGACGTCCCAGCTGGCAGGCTCAGTTGCCTGCAAGAACCGCTGTACCGAGGTTTGCTGTATTTGTACTACTTCTTGTTCGAGTGCGGCATTGACTATTGCCGCGTTGTCGCGAGCCACCCGAGCAGCACCACGAGCCCTCTCGATACCGACGACCGTAGCGGCACCCCTGGATGCGGCTTCGACAGCGAGTCCGGCCGAGCCCGTGTATAGGTCGAGTATTGCATTGCCCTCGATCCAGTCACGGGATTCCAGCCATGAGAAAATGGCTTCTTTGGTTCGTTCTGTCGTGGGTCGAGTGTCGGAGCCAGGCACTGCTTCTAACGGCAGTCCCCCAGCTTCACCGGCAACGATCTTAGACATCGGTTAGTTCTTTTCTATGTAGTCGGACGAATCTTCGTGCTCGGTCTCCCAGGATTCTACTGCTTCAACCAGCTGTGGGTAGGCTGCAAGCTGCGGATCGTGCTGTAGGGTCTCATCAACCCACGCAGCGGCCTGGGCGATCAGCTCAGCGTGGTGGATGACCTTTAGAACCTGTAACTGGCTGGCGTAACCGTGCTGGGCGGCACCCAGCACATCGCCTTCACCGCGTTGTTCGACATCTGCTGTGGCAATCTCAAACCCATCCTCGGTGCGTTCGATGACCGATAGTCGGTCTAACGATGGATGTCCGTCTGGTAATCGAGTCGCCAGGAAACAACGGGCGGGTGCCTCACCACGTCCAACGCGTCCACGCAGCTGATGCAAAGTGGAGAGCCCAAAATATTCGGGATCTAGGATCGCCATAACCGTCGCGTTGGGTACGTCTACCCCAACTTCAATGATGGTGGTTGCGACCAGGATGTTGATCTTGCCGGCCACAAAGGCGCCCATGATCTCGTCTTGGGTTTGCTGGTCTTGCCGTCCGTGGAGACTCTCGACCGTCGCGTCGGCAAAAAGCGGCAAATTCTGTAGCGTGTTCGTAATCTCGACAACGTTTGCGGCATGCGCGTCGGAGGTGAGGTCTCCGGTGTCCTCGGTGTTATCCGATGGGTCGATCTTCGGACAGACCACAAACGCCTGGTGGCCGGCTTCAATTTCTTCTGCCAGTATCTCCCATACGCGTTGAATGATTCGTGGTCCGTGGGCCATGCGCGCCAGGTAGGTGGTCACCGGTTTTCTGCCGGAGGGTAACCCTTCTAGTACGGTGACATCGAGGTCGCCAAAAACTGTCATGGCGACCGACCGCGGGATGGGAGTCGCGGTCATAACTAGCATATGTACGCCGGGGTTTGCTTGGCGTAGCGCTTCGCGTTGATCCACCCCAAAGCGGTGTTGCTCGTCAATGACTACCAGGCCAAGATTGGCAAAGTGGACGTTATCGGAGAAGATCGCATGGGTGGCGATGATGATGCCGGCTTGACCGGTGGTGATCTTCAATAAGGCTTCTTGTTTTTGCCCGTTGGTCATTGACCCGGTGAGTAGTACGACCTCGGTTGCTGGACCCTGCCACGAGGTGAGTTGGCCTGCGGTAGCTAGCGGTCCCAGGGTACTGGTAATCGAGCGATAGTGCTGGCTAGCAAGCACCTCGGTGGGTGCAACCAGCACAGCTTGTGCTCCGGCGTCAACAACTTGCGTCATCGCCCGCAAGGCCACCAGGGTCTTGCCCGAGCCGACTTCACCTTGTAGCAGCCGCGACATTGGGTGCACGGAGTCCAGCTCGGCTGAGATTTCGGCTCCGGCCTGGCGTTGGCCGGCGGTCAGCTCAAATGGTAGTTGGACATCGAGGTGGGCCAGGATGCCGTCCTCAAGCAGCGGGTAGGGCGTGGCCGGTACGGTGTTGCGGTTGCGTAGTCGGCGCCGAGCCAGCAGGGTTTGCAAGATCAGGGCCTCTTGGGCGGCGAAGCGGCGTCGGGCAGCACGGGCCTGTTGGAGGTCTTCGGGCCGGTGAATGTGCTGGTATGCGACCGCCAGAGTTGGCATGTTCTGTGCTAGGCCCGCCAGAAATTCTGGTGGCATCGGATCGACAATGGCCGACCAGTTAATCGCATTCAGTACCAGCTCAATGGCCGAGCGGATGGTCCAGGATGGCAGTTTTGCTTTGGCCGAGTAGACCGGAATGGGCGATAGATCGGCCTCTGAGAGTTCGTGGTCTTCATGCAGCACCGTGAAGTCCGGGTGGGTCAGGGTCAGTTCGCCACGGTAGGTCGAGGTTTTACCGTGGAACATGGCTAAGGTGCCGGGTTTGAGTTGTTGGTCTGCCGCCCACCCGTTGAAAAACGCCATCGACATCATGCCGGGCAGGCCGGTGTCGGTGGCCTCATCGGAGACGGTCACATCGACTAGGAAGCCGCGGCGGGAGCGCATGGGTCGGCGTTTAGCGGACAGCACCCGGGCGATGACCGTGACTTGTTCCCCCAGTGGCAGTTGGGTGATGGGAGTCAGTTCGCCGCGTTCGATGTAGCGGCGCGGGAAGTAATTGAGCGCTTGGCCCGTGGTCGTGATGTGTAAGTGTTTTGCCAGACTATTGGCGGTTTTGGCCCCCAGGAGGGGCTCAAGCGGTTGTTTGAACGGGTCCACTAGCTGTGTTCTTCTGTACTGGCTTCCGCTGATGGGCTGCACTCGGCGCGCCCGTTGGTGTTATTGGTATGCAGCGGGGTGATGGCCAGGTTCTCTGTTGTCCCCAGTGGAGTGATCAGCCGCATCGCATCATCGGGTTCTGCGACGTGTACATGAACGCGCCATCGGATGGTCCCGTCGTCGTCTTCTTCGGTGTTGATCGGTGACATGATGACCGAATTGCCGACCTCGTTGAGCCCGATCCGCAGGGTGGCGGCATCCAAGGGGGTCAGTTGCAGTGAGCACATGACCTCATAGGCTTCGGCGACTTCCATGTCCTCGTGCACGTGCGGGTGATCGACGTGAAAACCGTGGATGGATTCTAAGATTTCTGGGTCGAGTGATTCGCCTTTGACCGTGGCCCGGAGCGCATCAAAGACCAGCAGGAGTCCCGTGGCCCCGGCATCAACGACTTGTGCTTCGGAGAGCTGTTTGAGCTGGTTTTCGGTTTCCTCGACCGCTAGCCAAGCGGTTTCAACGATCCGTGAGGTCATCTCCCCCAGCGTTTTGCGGGAGTTTTGGGCGTCTTCGGGCAGTTCGGTGATGTAGGCCCGGTAGTTGCTGGCGGTTGCTGCGGCGGTGTCCAGGATGGTCAGCATGGTGCCTTCCTGGGGGTCTGACAGCGCGGCCCAAGCTGCGTGCCGTGCCCGTTGCAGACCAAGCGTCAACAACGGTGCGGTCAGGCGTGGGGCGTCGGCCAGTGGTTCGGCCAGCGCGTTGAGCATCACCGCGATCAGCGTGCCGGAGTTGCCCTGGGCATGGTCCAGTGCCGCTGAAGCTGCGGCTGCTAGGGCTTGGCCGACGCTGGCGTTTTCGTCGACGTCTCGCAGGGCGCGTGTTGCTGCTGCGACGGTGTGATAGAGGTTTGAGCCGGTGTCCCCGTCGGGGACTGGGAAAATATTAATCGCATTGAGGCGATCCGAATTGTTCCCAAGTGCCGACTCAGCCAGTTTTAACCAATTGAAGATAAGCTTCGCCGACCCGTGGTCTGCTTGAGCACCGGTACTTGGAGGTTGTTGCTTTACTTCAGTCATAATGGTTCATTTCGCTTTACCCCCGATCATGGGGAGTGATGTCATCTGTCACCATAGTATCGCCTAAGTCGCGTGTCACGTTAGGCACGCTTAGGGTTTACTGGGAGTTTACTGAACTGGCCTAGCGCGAAAACTGCCAAAGGCCTATCTGCCGGTGCTTTATGGTTAGGTTATGGCAAAAACAACGCGCGTGATTCGTGGGGCAGCTTTGGCTGCCGTGGGTGGGTTCGCTTTGACGGGGTGTACCTCGTTGGTGGCCGATATTGAGGTTGCTCCGAATGCTACCGATCCGTTGTGTGCCGAGGCCATGGTGGCGATGCCCGAGGAAATTGCCGGGCATGAGCGGCGTCGTACCGATAGTCAGTCGACTGCCGCCTGGGGTGAGCCCGCGGTGGCGGTTTTCCGGTGCGGTGTTGAACCGCCGGGCCCGACCACCGATGAGTGTGTTGGCGCCAACGGGGTGGACTGGGTTGTTCGCGAAGAGGGCACCAACTGGCGTATTACCACCTATGGTCGTGAGCCGGCCATGGAAGTGCTCTTTGATGGTGAGCGTGTCTCCTCGTCGTCGGTCATGGTGGATATTGGCAACGCGGCGGTCCGTGTGCCGGCCGAGGGCGGCTGCACCGATCCGGCCGATACCGAGGTCGTGCCCGGTGAGGATGATCTGGAAGACAACATCCCCGAAGGCATCGCGCCCGAAGAAGCCGAATAACCGGCTAGCGGTCCTGTTGGGATAGCTCCAGCAGGGTACCAATCAGCTCGGAGTATTCCACACCGGTGCGCTGCCACATCTGTGGGTACATTGAAATTGGGGTAAACCCGGGCATTGTGTTGATCTCGTTGATGACGACGTCTCCGTCGTGGGTGTAGAAGAAGTCCACGCGTGAGAGCCCGGCGGCGTCGACGGCTTGGAATGCTGTGACGGCTTGTTCGCGGATGCGCTCGGTCGCATCGGCGGGCAAATCAGCTGGACAGGACAGTTCGGCGCTATCGGCGGACTGGTATTTTGAGGTGAAGTCGTAGAACTGGAAGTCCTCGTCGTCATCGGTCACCACGATTTCTCCCGGATAGGACGCTTGCGGCGCTTGGCCGTTGAGCCCATCGAGCACGCCGCATTCGATCTCGCGGCCCAAAATGCCCTGCTCGACGATGACCTTGGTGTCGTATTCGCGGGCGAATTCGATGGCGGCTTCGAGTTCCGATAGCACGGTCACGCGCTGAATACCCAGCGAGGATCCCCCGCGTGCCGGTTTCACAAAGAGCGGCAGCTCTAAGGTGGCTACCTGTTCTAAGGCTGCGGTCTTGTTGTTGCGCCACTGGGCGTCGGTGATGGTCACCCACGGTCCGACGGTCAGCCCGGCGTACTGGAAGGCGATCTTCATGAAGTGTTTGTCCATGCCCACCGCTGAGGCCAAGACCCCGGCGCCAACATAGGGCACGTTGAGTGTTTCAAACATGCCTTGGACTGTGCCGTCTTCGCCATTGGGTCCGTGGAGCAGCGGGAAGACCACATCAATATCGGCGATGACCTTGCCGTTGACGTCGATCAGTTGCGTATCGGAATTAACTTTACGCAGCGCGACCGGGGTGTCGGTTTCGGGCACTTCCGGCAGTTCGTCCGACAGCGCGGTGGTGTGGGTCGTTTCGGTTGGTGGCTGATTGATCAGTGTCGAGACCGACCAGGGTTGTCCCTCGGGCTGATGCTTGCCCGCCAGCACCCAGTCGCCGGAGGGGTTGATGCCCACCGGGATGGGGGTGTATTCGTCGGTGTTCAGCGCGTTGAGCACCCCGACGGCGGTGACGATGGAGACGGGGTGTTCGGGTGATTGCCCGCCAAAGAGTACAAGTACGGTTTTGGTCACAGGCGTGCCTCCGGTTTCAAGTCACGGCCGAGCAGCAGCTGGGCGATATCACGGATCTGGATGGTGCCGGCAACCACGGCGTTGACGGCTTCGGCGATCGGCATCTCGACCCCGTGGGAGTGTGCCAGGGCGACCACGGCCGACACGGATTTGATGCCTTCGGCGGTTTGGCGCATCTGGCCGACGACCTCGTCGGTGGTTTGGCCTTCGCCGTAGAGTTTGCCCGCGGTACGGTTGCGCGACAGCGGGGACGCGCACGTGGCCACCAGGTCCCCCAAGCCTGCTAGGCCGGCCAGGGTGTCTGGGTTAGCGCCCAGGGTGGTGGCCAGGCGGGTGGTTTCGGTCAGCCCGCGGGTAATGATGGAGGCTTTCGAGTTGTCTCCGTAGCCTTGGCCGTCGGTCAGGCCAACTGCCAGGGCGATGATGTTTTTGACCACGCCACCGATTTCTACCCCGGTGACATCGGTGTTGCGGTAGGGCCGAAAGTACGACGAGGCGGTCATGGCGGCCACGAATTCAGCGGTCGGTTCGTATTCGCACGCGACCACGGTCGCGGTGGGTTCTTCTCGGGCGATTTCTCTGGCCAGGTTCGGGCCGGAGACCACCACGAACTGTTCGACCGGTAGGTTGAGTTCTTGGGAGAAGACCTGCGACATGGTCGACTGGGTATCGCGCTCTAAGCCTTTGATAAGCGATACCAGGATGGCTTCGGAGTCGATGTGCTCGGCGATATCAGCGATGGCCGTGCGGGCTTGTTGGGCGGGCACTGCAACCACGACCAGTTCAGCTTCGGTGACGGCCTTGATCGCATCGGTGGTGGCAGTGATGGCCTCGGGTAGGACGATGTCATCGAGGTATTCGCTATTGCGATGGTTGGTGTTGATATCGTCTGCCACTTCGTCGCGGCGTGCCCACAACCGGATGTCGATGGTTTCGTCGCGCTCGTGTGCGGCATCGGCTAGGACTTTGGCAAATGTCGTCCCCCACGACCCAGCACCAAGGATTGCCACGGTTACGTGATCGGTGGTCATGGCGCTCCTTAGCGTCGTTGTGCCGGGTTAAAGCGTTCTTTCGGTGGCGTGCCGCCGTGCAATGGTGCCATCAGGTCGGTGATTTCTCCCATGACCTGATCGGTGGCGGCCACGAGGTCTTTCTGGGTTGGATTCTCCAGTTCTCGGAGCCACTCCAGGTCGGATTCTTGTCCGATGCGAATGGCCGAGGTGTGGCGGCCCAGGATGTCGGGGACTTTGGCGTCTCTGGGTAACAGCTTGTGCACACCCCACTGGCCGACCGGGATCACCGGTGCACCAGTTGACAGCGCTAGGCGTATCATCCCGAGCCTACCAACCATCGGCCATAATTCGGGGTCTTTTGTCGTCGTGCCTTCGGGATAGATAATAATGACGCCTTGTTTTGCCAACACTTCTTCGGCCATAGCCAGCGAGTCAATACTGCGCCCGGCACGATCCACTGGGATCTGTTTGAGCCCGGTCAAGGCTTTGCCGATGACCGGTGCCTCAAAGAGTTCTTTTTTGGCTAAGAAATGCGGGATGCGTCCGCTGGAGTAGACCATGTGGGCCACATAGAGCGGATCCATCACGGAAATATGATTGGCGACCAGGATCATCCCCGAGTCGGGGAGGTTTTCCTGGCCCTGCCAATCGCGGCGCATCATGACGATGTTGATGGGGCGAACAATCAGGCTGGCGCCAAAATAGACAGCACGCTGCCCCAGAGAGTACGACACGGGTTAATGGCTCCAGGTGTGAGTTAGTCGACGGGACGTTCGATATCGGCGCCGAGACCTTCGAGTTTTTCGAAGAATTTCTCGTAGCCTCGATTGATGATACCAATTCCCGTGGCTTTCGATGTGCCTTTGGCGGCCAGCGCGGCTAGCACGTGGGAGAATCCACCGCGAAGATCTGGGATGACGAAGTCCGTTCCGGTCAGCTCTGAGGGACCGGAGATCACGGCCGAGTGCAGAAAGTTTCGTTGCCCGAAACGACACGGTACCGAACCTAAACACTCGCGGTGCAACTGGATCGAAGCGCCCATGCGGATCAGAGCCTCGGTGAACCCGAAGCGGTTCTCGTACACCGTTTCGTGGACGATCGAGACACCTTCGGCCTGGGAAAGTGCTACGACCAGTGGTTGTTGCCAGTCGGTCATAAACCCTGGGTGCACGTCGGTTTCCAGCACCAGCGGGTTGAGGGTCGCTCCCCCGCGCCAGAACCGTATCCCGTTGTCACACACTTCGAAGTCGCCACCGATTTTGCGGTAGACGTTCAAGAACGCGGTGAGATCGCGCTGTGTGGCACCATCAATGAAAATGTCGCCGTCGGTCACCAGGGCTGCGGTGGCCCAGGAGGCGGTTTCGTTTCGGTCGTTCAGTGCTCGGTGGTTGTAGCCGCCAAGCTCCGGTACACCCTCGATGCGGATGGTGCGGTCGGTTTGGACGGTGATGATCGCGCCCATTTTCTGCAGGACATGGATCAGGTCATGAATCTCTGGTTCTACGGCAGCACCTTTGAGCTCGGTGATACCTTCGGCCTTGACTGCGGTGAGCAATACCTGCTCGGTCGCCCCAACGGACGGATACGGCAGCTCAAGCTTTGCGCCGGTGAGTTTGTGCGGTGCACGAATGTAGGTGCCGGAAGGTTCTTTGGAGACCTCGGCACCGAATTGGCGCAGGACTTCCAAGTGATAATCGATGGGGCGATCACCGATCTTGCACCCACCCAAATCGGGGATAAAGGCAGCGCCAACGGCGTGCATGAGCGGACCACAGAACAAAATAGGAATACGGGAGTCGCCAGCGAAAGCATCAATCTCTGCGTTATTCGCGGTCTTGATACCGGCGGGGTCCATGCGGATTTCCCCGGCTTCCTTGTCGTGTTCTACTTCAACACCGTGGAGCCGGAGTAAACCAGTGACGAGTTCGACGTCTTTGATCTCCGGAACGTTTCGAATCACCGATGGTTTGGAGCCCAGGAGGGCCGCAACCATTGCTTTGGGGACCAGATTTTTTGCACCGCGAACGGTGACTGACCCTCTGAGAGGCTTCCCTCCGTGAATGGTCAACACTCTATGCATAGACGCTTCTACCCTCCAAACCCCGCCTTCGCGAGGCCTTTTTCAAACCAGCGGCGAGGCGCTGACGACTTGGCTGCACCTATTGTAGGCGACGAACCTTAAACCTCCGACAGTTTGGCCGGCAGCGTGGTGGGTTTGATGTGCGGACGTTTGGCTTCGAAAGCGTCAATGGCATCAGCGTTTCGCAACGTCAGACCGATATCGTCTAGGCCTTCCATCAACCGCCACCGGGTGTAGTCGTCAATCTGGAAGCGCGTCGAGATGGAACCACACTCAACAACACGATTTTCCAAGTCAACGGTGACTTCTGCTCCTGGATTATTTTCCAGTTCTTTCCAGATAACTTCGATGTCAGCCTGATCGACCTGTGCCGCTACGAGTCCCTGTTTGCCCGCGTTGGACCGGAAGATGTCACCAAAGCGTGCAGCGATGACGGCTTTGAATCCGTAGTCGCGCAGCGCCCACACGGCGTGTTCACGAGAGGAACCGGTCCCGAAGTCTGGTCCGGTGACCAACACGGTGCCGTGCGAGTAGGGTTCGCGGTTTAAGATGAAGTCTTCATCGTTTCGCCAGCGATAGAACAGCGCGTCCTCAAATCCGGTCTTGGTGATGCGTTTGAGGAATTGTGCCGGGATAATCTGGTCGGTGTCGACGTTGGATTCACGCAGTGGAACGCCCACACCGGTGTGCGTTACGAATTTTTCAATTGACATACGTTTGTGCCTCTTTCGTATCGTGGGTGGGCGTTTTAGTTTGGTGCGACGATGTAGTCGGTGATGCCAACATCGGATGGCGATGCCAGCGTCCCGGCTACGGCCGTGGCAGCGGCAACGACGGGCGAGACGAGGTGGGTGCGCCCACCTTTACCCTGTCGGCCTTCGAAGTTCCGGTTCGAAGTCGATGCAGCGCGTTCACCTGGTGCCAGCTGATCGGGGTTCATGCCCAAGCACATCGAGCACCCGGCAAAGCGCCAGTCGGCTCCGAATTCCTTGAAAATCTTATCCAGGCCTTCTTCTTCGGCTTGCAGACGGACCTGCATGGAACCCGGAACCACCATCATCCGAACGTTGTCGGCCTTCTGACGGCCCTGAATCACAGCCGCAGCCATGCGCAAGTCTTCGATTCGCGCGTTGGTGCAGGAACCCAAGAACACGGTATCGACGGGAATGTCTTTCATCGGGGTGCCGGCTTTGAGGTCCATGTACTCCAGTGCGCGTTCGGCTGCGTCCTTGTCGCTGGGATCGTCGAAATCCTCGGGCGATGGGACGGTTTCGGACAGGAACACACCCTGACCAGGGTTGGTGCCCCAGGTGACAAATGGTTCTAATTCGTCGGCGTTGATGTTGACTTCTGCATCGAACTCGGCGCCTTCATCGGTGGTCAAGGACTTCCAGTATTCAACGGCTTCGTCCCAGGCCTCACCGGATGGTGAGTGTGGGCGGCCCTTCAGGTACTCAAAGGTCGTCTCGTCCGGAGCGATCATACCTGCGCGAGCACCGGCTTCGATCGACATGTTGCAAATGGTCATGCGAGCTTCCATCGACAGTGCCTCGATGGCGCTGCCGCGGTACTCCAGTACATAGCCTTGCCCGCCACCGGTACCGATCTTGGCGATAACCGCCAAGATGATGTCTTTCGAGGACACGCCTGGCTTCAGGGTGCCTTCGACGTTGATGGCCATGGTCTTAAACGGCATCATCGGCAGGGTCTGGGTGGCCAACACGTGTTCCACCTCGGAGGTACCAATACCAAAAGCCAATGCTCCAAAGGCGCCGTGGGTCGAGGTGTGGGAGTCGCCGCACACCACGGTCGTACCGGGCTGGGTGAGTCCAAGCTGTGGACCAACCACGTGGACGATCCCCTGTTCGGCGTCACCCAAGGAGTGCAAGCGGATGCCAAATTCTTCGGCGTTGGCCCGCAGTGCTTCAACCTGTTTGCGCGAGGTTGGCTCGGCGATCATCTCGTTGATGTTCATGGTTGGCACGTTGTGGTCTTCTACGCCAATAGTTAGATCGGGACGGCGCACGGGACGGCCAGATAGGCGCAGTCCTTCGAAGGCCTGCGGAGAGGTCACTTCGTGCACCATGTGTAGGTCAATGTAGAGCAGGTCAGGTGTCTGCACGTCACCTTGTTTTTCACCTTCAACAACAATGTGGTCATCCCACACTTTTTCAGCCAATGTCCGTGGCGTACTCATGGAGTTGCTCCTACTTTCTTCCGATCAATGTACTCACGCTCTTAATCTCGCACTTGAGCGAATAATTTGCCAAAGTAAAGTCAAATGTGTCTCAATAGGTGAGACGAGAATATCATAGTTTGAAATACGCGACAGGTTAGTTGAGGTGCCTTTCATGGACAATCCGTCCGGTGTGGGAGTGATCGATCGCTCCATAAAAATCCTGTCTCGGCTCGAGGAAGGGCCCGCGACTCTACTGGAATTGGTTGAAGCCACCGGGATATCGCGTCCTACTGTCCACCGGTTGGCGGCTGCGTTGATTCATCATCGCATTGTGAGTCGCGATGAGTCATCGCGGTATGTTTTAGGCAAACGGCTGAATGAGCTCGCCACCGCTGCGGGCACTGATCGTCTCACCACGCTGGCAGAGCCGGTGCTGAATTGGTTGCGGGAAACCACCGGGGAGTCCGCGCAAATTTTTCGAGCCTATGGGCAAAGTCGAGTCTGTGTCGCTTCGGTGGAACGGCCGGTCGGCTTACGTGACTCGATCCCCGTGGGCACGGAATTTTCGATGAAGGCCGGCTCAGCTGCCCAGGTCCTCTTGGCTTGGCAGGATCATTTGTCGTTAGCCGGTGGCCTGCAAGAAGCCGCCTTTTCCTCGGCCACACTCGCTTCGGTGCGTCGACGCGGTTGGGCGCAATCCGTCGGCGAGCGCGAAGCCGGGGTGGCCTCGGTCTCCGCGCCGGTACGAAACGGCCAAGGACCGGTCATCGCTGCCATTTCGATTTCCGGGCCGGTGGAACGACTGACTCGAAACCCCGGTCGGTATCACGGTGCCACATTGGTTACGGCCGGCAACCGGTTGAGCAAGATTTTGGAGTTCGAAGGCTAGAAGTGGTCCCAGCCGGTAATATCTGGGCGCTGTTGTGGTTCGGTAGTCAGATCCCCGATGACCTCCCAGCCGGTCGGAACCTTCCGGGCGGGGTCTAGTACCGCTAACAGACCGTAGTCCTCTCCCCCGGTGAGCACCCACTCATCGGCTTGCGCTCCATACCGCTGGGCAATCGGCGCCAGCACGCCTGCTTTGGCGGCCACCCAATGGGGATCGATACGCGCGTGTAGCCCGTTGGCTGTGGCCAGCCGGTCGGCATCCGTGAGAATACTGTCGGAGACATCCATCATCGCTACAACCTTACCGACCACCTTGGGACCCTGGCTCAGTGGTGGCCTCGGACGTAAGAAACCGCGTACCGCGTGAATCTCTTGGCGTGACAACTGGCCTAGTTCTGGTTGCGAGACAATGATGTATCCGGCTGCTGCCAGACCGACGTTGCCCGTGTGAATCAGCAAGTGGCCTTCCACATCGTGGTCTGCGGTTCGTAGGACGGGTTGGTCGACGAGGTTTGCGGTGACGGTAATAGCCGTTGCGATGCTATCTGCTCTGGTTAAGTCTCCGCCGGAGATCATCGTTTGCGGCGCCCCCAACCAGAAACACGCGTTGGCGATACCTCGACCAAAGTGTGCGACCCAACTTACCGAAGTGTCTTTCGGCATGGCGATCGACACGCTCACGGCAGATGGTACGGCGCCCATAGCATTCATATCCGAGAGGTTCTGGGCCGCCAACTTCCAACCAGTCGAGTACCCATTGTCGACGATGCCAGAGGGCCACGACCGTAGGAAATGATGCCCTTCGTTCATGGCGTCGGTCGCGATGACAAACGTGCCCTTTGGCGCTGAGACGACTGCGGCATCGTCGTCGAGTCCTATGACCCCTTCACCGGCAATAAACCCACGGTAACTCGTCCGGAGTATGTCAAGGATGCCGGCTTCCCCAAGTTCGCCGACAGTCGTGGAAGGTGGCGGTAAAGAACGCATACGTTCAAGGGTACTCAACCCCACGACTCCTCCGTACCAATGGCACAGGCTTCCCGAACAAAGCGAGCCTTGGTTTGTGGCTATGTCGTATTAAAGCTGCCCTCACACCGGAGAGGCATTTGAGAAGCCTACTGAATGTTCATGCATTACCTACTGGCCCAGCAGACCCATCTGAGCACTACATAAGTGCCTTGTCTCTTGAGACGGGTTCACACCGTTTAAACACCACGGTGGCGACCAGGTGGGAGTCAGACCCGGTCGCCACCGTGAGTTACTAGAGGAATTTAGGACACGAGCGTTGCCGAACGGACTGCTGGAAAGATGCCGTTGAGAAAGGCTTCTATTCCTTGGGTCTCATCGAGAGGGAAAACTCCGGCAACGTATTGATCGGGGCGTACGAGCACAACAGCGCCGTCACGGGAGATCGAGCGCTCTTCAAAAATATCGTGTTCATCTAAGATACCAAAGGCTTTCTCCATGTCGGTCAATTCGAAGCGTCCCGTTTTAGGTTTGAAGACCGCTGGGACATCAGACATGTCGAACTCGGTGTACCGCTGCTGGTGAATCAGTTTCACGTCAAAGAGCTCCACTGGCAGTGCTTCCGTGGCCCAGTCAGCCCAGTGCTGCAATACTTCAGATTCACCAGGAGCTGGTGCATCCGCAAACACATAGACGCGCCACCGACCATCAGCGGTATGTTCGTGACCAACGTGCGTAGGGACTAGGTCGCAGACCCGTGCGGTCATCGCGGATTTGAAGCGCCGCCCGATTGGATATCCTGCGGCAAGTTCTTGATGATGTGCCTCAGCAGTAATCATCGAAGGATCGTAATCCGTGAGATAGCCCGCATTGAATTCGGCAGTTTGTGCATAGAAATTTTCGATTTCGCTTGGATCAGTAAACTCGTGATTTGGCTGGGCCATAAGGCGAGACCACTGCTTATCGAACTCGATGAGCCGGTGAGCGATGTCTTTGCGCTCGTCGGCGTAGGTGCGGAGCAATTCTTTGGGGCTGTTGCCGGAGAGTACGTGGCCTAGTTTCCAACCCAGGTTAAACCCGTCTTGCATCGAAACGTTCATGCCCTGGCCCGCTTGGGCAGAATGCGTATGGCAGGCATCGCCCATGATAAAGATACGCGGGTCATCGTTTATTGTGCGATCTGAAGCACGATCATCGAAGTGCTCCGATACTCGGTGTCCGACTTCGTACACCGAGTGCCACACCACGTTTTTGACATCGAACGTATAGGGATGTGCGATTTCATTTGCCTGAGCAATAATATCTTCAACCGGCGTATTGCGGATGGCGCCGCCATTATCTTCGGGAACTTCTCCCAGATCCACGTAGAGGCGGAATAAAAAGCCGCCCTCGCGAGGAATCAGCAGGATGTTACGCCCGATACCTGACTTGATGGTGCATTTCTTTCTCACATCAGGAAAATCCGTATCTGCAAAGACATCCATCACTCCCCAAGCGTGATTGGCCTGGTCCCCGCGGAGTCTATAGCCCAATGACTTCCGGACGTTACTGCGCGCGCCATCAGCGCCAACCAGGTACTTGGTGCGTACTTTATATTCTTCGCCAACGTTGGGGCCCGCTGAGCGACGCAGTGTCACAGTCAGCGGGTATTCGTTATCCGGATCCTGCGATTCCTCGAAACCGACGTACTCGTAGCCATAATCTGGTTCCATGCGCGTCGGTGCATTCTTCATAAAGCGATTGAAGTGATCGATGATGCGCACCTGAGTGATGAGCATCATGGGCCATTCACTATGCTCCTCTGGAAGTTCACGCACACTCTTTTCTCGAACGATGTGCTGGGGATTATCTGGGTCGGGTTTCCAAAAGGCCATATCGGTGATGGTGTGTGCTTCTTCGTAAATTTCGTGGGCAAATCCGAAGGCCTTGAAAGTCTCCATTGTGCGGGAGTGCACGCCATCGGCGTTCGCCAGCTCCAGACGGTGGCCACGCTGTTCAATCATCCGTGTGTTGACGTTCGGAAACTGTGAAAGCTGGGCCGCAGTAATCGAACCGGCTGGGCCGCTGCCAACGATGAGTACATCCATCTTGTCTGGGAGCTCGGTCGGGCGCCCCACGCCGAATCCTTCAGCCGGCATGGTCAGTGGATCTTGGGTCTGATAACCAGAAACGTGAAACTGCATGTCAATCCTCGCGTCGTAACGGTTGCTAATTTTGGGGCGTCGTCTGATGAACGACAACGCCCTGCTCGAATATGTGATGCTCAACACAAGCTATTTGTCCGTTACGGCCTTTACAACAGATAACCCCAACTCTGGCCGGATCGGTCAAAGCTCCGGCCGAATAGTTAAAAAATCAACTTGCGGACAGCTCAGTCGCTGATGTTCCGCACGGGTCGACCTATAGACTCCAATCGTTGCGACACATAAGCTATTACTACCGCCCAAGCTAGTATTACAAACGAAATTGTGACGAGAATAACATCACCGCTTAGGTGGCGCGTACGCAATGAAAGGGACTCGACTCGTTCGTACAACGTCTTCCGCGAAATATTGAGCTCAACAAGTTCTTTCGCATCTGGATACGAGCCGAGTCAAAGTGAGGTTGCGATGCCAGACAATACCAAAGCAGCACAACAACAGGATTTCAGGTCCTTCACTACGGCCCACATCCCGCATCACGAGCGTGTGGAGTTCTGGGAGGCACACAACGCTGACGCGTTAATCGGCTTAGATATCCGGCCATTACACACGCAGACATTAGAAGCACAGCAGCAGAACCGAGAGACGTCCAAAATCAGGGCCGCGAAAGTTCTCGGTTCATCTCAGCTGGTCGAACGTTCGACGCAGATGATCCGCAAGCACCCGACGGAAGCGATTGCGTTATTTTTCTGCACCCAAGGGGACTCCTTTTATAGCGACGCAACGGGTACCCATGTCTTATACCCTGGTCAGCTTCTAGCCTGCAATGCCGACAGCCCGTTCATCAGGGGCTTCGGTCTCGGAGTCTCCGAAATAGTACTCACAGTGAATCTGGAGGAATTTATGCAGCTATCTGGTGGTGATGCTCTTAGTAGTCCGAAGAAATTTACCTTCGCAGCTTCCCCAGATACTGCAGGTCATCATTCAGCGGCCACGCGGCTGGCCCAGCTAGTTGACCACGCGTTACACGCACCCCACGAGTCGGCGGAGACTTTCGAGGATGAAACGTTCGCCTGGCTCGAATCCCTATTCCAGGCCGAGAGCCAGGATGCTCTGGGACTATTCCAGCAAGCCCAGTACTTCATCGATATAAATTTGCATCGCCCAGATTTAAGGCGGACAGATCTAGCACGATTGTTGCATGTCAGTGAGCGTCAGGTCGCTCGAATTTTTGCGGCGAATGACACCAGTTTCTCACGGGAGTTAGTCGTCAGGCGTGTTCGATCTGCGCAATCGCTGCTGATAAACGAACCAAACACCCCGATCGCGGAGATTGCTCAACGTTGTGGATTTCGCTCCACTGCATACTTTTCGCGCGCCTTTCGAAGTGTTATCGGGCGATCACCCTCCGATGAGCGGGCCCAACGGAACGCATAATAAATGGGTGCCTATCTGTGCCTGAGCCCGACTGGCGGCCAGCTCACCGCGGCGACCCCTTCATATTAGCGGAATGCTGCACTCTGAAAAGTAATCGATCGCGTAGGTCGCGGGTTACAACTGCTCGGCGCCGGGCACATCATCCACCGCTGAACCATCACCATATTGACTGGCGGGTATCACGCTGAATTTGCCGTTGCTTTCTAAGACGACGGCTTTCACCTTCGCCAGATCGCCGGCGCCGCTCATGCGCACAGCCTGGCGCAGCTCAGATTCGGTCAGGCGCTGGCGTCGCAGCGTTTCGTATTGGATGCTGCCGTTAGCTAATAACAGCACCGGTTCCGCTGTAATGCGGTAATTTTCAAGTCGGGTGAGACCAGCGGGTGTTTAAGCGGCGAGTTGTGTGTCCTCCTGTGACGGTTCGGTGGGTTGGTTAATCCAGGCAGCTTCGGGAAGCTGCAGGGTCTTGGGTAGTTGGTGTTTGGCGAAGCGTTCCGGGTGAGCTTGCCAGGCGGTCTGCATCGCCTGCTGACGGGCGTGGTCCACGTCGGTGGTCAGCCCGAAATGCACATCGGCTGGGGTGTGGAACCCGATGCCGGAATGTCGGTGTTCATGGTTATAGGCTTCGATAAATTCGGCCATAAACGCTCTGGCATGCTCGAGGGAGCCGAAGCGTTCCGGGAATTCGGGTAGGTATTTCAGTGTTTTGAAGGCGGCCTCTGAGTAGGGATTATCGTTGGAGACCTTGGGTCGGGAGTGCGATTTCACCACGTCTAAATCCGATAGCAGTGCGGTTACAGGTTTGGAGGTCATCGATGAGCCGCGATCGGCGTGGACGACTTTCGGGATCCCATAGACCCCGAAGACAGTGGCCATGAAGTCTTCAGCCAGACCTGCGGATTCGCGGGCGTGGACGACGCAACCGACAATGAACCGTGAGAAGATATCCAGCATCACATACGCGTTGTAGTAGATCCCCTTGGTTGGGCCAGCCAGTTTGGTGATATCCCAGGTGAAGACCTCTCCGGGGGTGGTGGCCACCAACTCGGGAACCTTCCGGGCCGGGTGGCGTGCTTGACGGCGGCGTTCAGTGACCTGGGCGTGATCATGCAAGAGCCGATACATCGTCGAGACCGAGCAAAGATAGGTACCCTCGGATAGCAGCGTGGCATAGATCTGTTGCGGTGCTTGGTCAACAAACCGGTCACTATGCAACACCGCCAACACCTGGTCACGCTCAGCCGCCGATAACTTATTGGCCGGTTCTGGCCGGACCACCGGATGCTTCTCACCGGTGCCACCCCGTACTTCAGCTTGAGCTGCTCGATGCATCGTAGACCGCGGCACCCCCGTGAGTGCTTGAGCCTGGCGGGTGGTCACGTTGGCCTCCACCAGCTGCAGGTAGGCATGTCTTAACGGTTGTTGCGCTTGGGATCGTTCGAGTCCGCGCCCATGGAGAGCTGCTCCAAGAGCGCGTGTGCTTTTCCCATAATATCCAGCGCCGTCTGCGTGGTTTCCAGATCGCGTTCCCGGTCTGCCAGTTGGCGCTTCAACCGGGCAATCTCAGCTTGTTCTTTGCTGGGTTTGCCAATGGTCTGACCGGGTTGTTTGTTCTCAAACAACCCCGCATCGCGCTGCTTGCGCCACTGGACAATCTGGGAAGAATACAACCCATTGGCCCGCAAATACGCGCCACCTTGTTGGGTTTGGACTGCCTGATCATAAGCCTCTAAATGCGCCAATTTTTCGGCGACGCTAATCACCCGGCGGCGCGGTTTATCGATGGAACCATCAGTGCTCATAACCCCATTATCGGTGACCGCGGCTAAACCTGAAACGGCTCCAGCTACGGCCGGAGAGGGGATGGAATACGAAGAAGTCGTCAAAACACAATCTTTCTCAAACAGGCCCTATCAAAACGTGAACTTGCTACAAGCCGCTGGTCTCATCCAACCCTGACAGATAGGGATGCCGTTCCGTAGGCGTGGCCAGTGCACAGATAACAAGGTCACGATGAACTGCAATCCAAGGAGCAAGATGAGGGCCGTAACGCCTTCAGCCAAGCTGACGTCAGCGGTAAGTAATGTCGTGGCCAGGATGGAGCCCAGGGCGACCGTCACTATGAAATCGAAGGCATTGAGTTGGCTCAGCGAGCGTTTACCAGAGAGGCGTACGAGGAGGATGAGCAGAATATAGGCTGCTCCCCTAACGAATACGACCGGAACAAGGTCAGCCCACGAATCGAACCACATAATGATGCAAACTCCCTAGCAGAACCCCCATCGGGGTCAGACATTTGTCCAATTCAGCCTAACGGGCTTGCGCGCGGTCTTCGATGGTCTCACTGCGCTGCGTCCTCGGGCAGACAGCCGATGAGCGACCACGTAAAATCAGTGCATGAACTCTTCATCGACACGTCGCCTCGCGGCCTATGGTTTATGTACGCGAGAGGAATCGGTGTTGCTCGTCCGTGCGAAACATCATGATGGTTCGCTGTCGTGGACCCTACCGGGCGGTGGCGTGGAGCTATTAGAAGATCCATTCGACGCTGTCATTCGAGAATTCGCCGAAGAAACCGGTTACACCGCAGTCGTGCGCAAATTGTTGGGCGTCGACTCGCGGGTTATCCCCGCCGACGAGTCGTGGCGCGGACAACCCCACCAAAATATTGGCATCTTTTATCACGTGCACCTCACCGGTGGTGCCCTTCGACGGGAACCCAACGGTGACACGGTGGACCCTACCTGGGTTGCTTTGAAGCAGGTGCAGAAATTACGACGTTCGTCGCTGGTTGATGTCGGGCTGTGCTTATTGGATGAGCAGCCACTCACCGGGCATGTAGCTCCTGTGCCAATCGGCGGGCCAATACGTCACTGATCATGAGGACAGCAGCTAAGCGGCAGCCTCAAAACACCCCGTCCCCCTGTCACCACGGCACGGTTCCAAATAGTCTCTTGCAATAATGACTATCCTCTAGACCACAATGCCGAGATATGACAACATTGTTGTCGTGAAGACACGCGGAGAACTCGTCGACGGGATTCTAGGACTCGTCCGTCCCCTAGTGCTGAACTCAGCTCGGGTCGTTGAACATCGAATCAGCAACGAAGGGTGGACCGTAGGCATGCGTGCCGTTGCCCTCGTATTAGACCGGATGGGGCCGACGAGGGTGCCAGCAATCGCAAACGTTATGGACCTTTCACGCCAGGCGGTCCAGCGCCACGTCAACGAACTGATCGCATTGGGGCATGCGTCTACTCAGGCCAATCCGCGACACCAACGGTCAGTGCTGATTCAACTGACCGAAACAGGCAGGCAGGCTTTAGCTCGTATCAGGCAATTGGAACTAGACGAGATGGCTTCGCTAGTACCCGAATGCGACGATACCGCCCTGCGGATAACCTACGAAGTGCTCACCGCCCTGCATCGCGACGTTCGAGCGCTGGCACGTTCAGATTCGGATAAGAGCCATGGAGACCCCTAGTAGTCAGCACCTGTATGCAGCCACAGTACGAAATCGCCTGTACTTTGCCCAGGTACTGGAGAGTCTGGACGAGGATCAGTGGGCTCGGGATTCGCTGTGTATCGGCTGGACTGTTCGGCACGTAGCAGCGCATATGCTGCAGTATGTCTACGTTGGCTTCCTGCGCTTTTTCCTCGTATCACTTCGCTACCGCGGCGACACCGACGCCACTGTCGACCACTTGGCCCGGCGTCTGGCACAGATGGACACTCGACTACTCATCCAGAATCTCCGACAGCACGCCGCAGAGCATACCAACCCGCCGCGCGTCGGCCCTTGGGGTCCCTTCGCGGAAACGTGCATTCATCTACGAGATATTGCTCGTCCGCTAGGTCTGAAAGCAGATGTCGCTCGCGAAGACTGGAGTCATCTGTTCAACTACCTGGTCTCACCTGATGCTGCCCCGGCGCTGGTTCTTCCTGAACGTAGTGCTGGACTGGCCTTCGAGTGTACAGACACCGACGATCATTACGGCAATGGACCGCTGATACGCGGGCCCGCCGAAGCGATCTGTATGGCTTTGACGGGACGCGACTCAGCGCTGGCCGACCTCACCGGGCCAGGCGTCGAGGTGTTGCGACAACGCCAATAGCCCGCGCCCACATGCACGCTACAACTAAATATTTGAAGCCACAGTAGGTAAAAAATCGGAGGTCTGACATGACCACGCAAGCTGAATTACCGTTCTTTCATGATGTAGAACCGGTCAGTCCTATCCGGGATGACACCATGAGCGTCTACAGTCTCGCGCCGACACAACGTCGACCCGCGGTGATACTGTGCCACGGCGGGCCAGTAGTGGAAGGACAGGATCCAGAACCCCGGGATTGGGATGGATTCAAGGGCTACAGTGGGATGCTTGCCGCCTCTGGGCTCGTAGCGGTCACCTTTAATCATCGGCTTTATTCGGACAAACACTACCCGCAAGCCGATCAGGATATCGCCTTTGTCGTCAATCAAGTCCGGCAGCTGCCGATGGTCGATCCGGACAAGATCGGATTATGGTTCTTCTCCGGAAGCGGCGTCCTGGCCGCTCCCTGGCTCCGTGAGCCCCCGGAGTGGCTGCGTGCTGTGGCCTTCAACTACCCGGTACTAGCGGCCCCACCGGATTGGGTAGGCAACGCCGAGTACTTCAACGCTGTCGCAGCAGTTGATGACTCACCGGATCTACCAAAGCTGCTGATCCGCGTTGGCAGTGAAATCGAGTTTCTCGCACACACGCAAGAGGAATTTATTGCTGCAGCTGCTAACGCTGATACGGACCTTGAAGTCGTCGAACTCCCCTACGCCGAACACGCGTTCGAACATTGGCCCTACGAAAGGAACGCCCGGCGCGCTGCAGATCGAGCTGTCGACTGGCTAGTGGACACACTAGATGACTCGACTTCAAACGCATCATAGTCATCAACCTCAGAGGCGCTCAGACCGGTCATCAATGTAGACCGCACCAAACTGCATTTTGGCTTCGGAGCTCTGTGCTGATTGGTCTTATACTGCCCAATGCGCCTCGTCACCTCGTTCCCAATTCCGCACCGCCAGTCATGACGCTTCGTGGCCGAGTAACACGTCCACGCGGCGATGTGCCAATCGACGAGCCTTCTCAGGGTCTTGGTGTTCAGCGACGATGCTCAGGGCCAGTCCATCACAGAGCGCGAGCAGCTCGTAACTCGCGTCGGCAGCAGTGTCAGGTTTCCCGGTTGCGCCAGCAATGAGTAGTCGCAGTTCAGATTTCAAACGCGCCCATAACCGCTGATACGTATCACGGGTCTTGGCATCTATAGCTGCACGGGCGGTGAAGGCAATCCATACACGTGCGACTCGGTCGCTTGCATTACTGGGGATCAGTAAATCCACAAGGGCATGAAGTCTGGCTTCTGGATCGTTGATCTCTTCCAGTTCGCCACCACGAGCAGCGGCGTGCTTGGCGATACTCGTCATTGCCGCCTCGAGCATCTCGTTCTTCGTCGGGAAATGATGCTGCACCGAACCAGTAGACACCCCCGCTTGAGCAGCAACAGCTCGCACGCTCAGGCCCTCGAAGCCTTGGTCGGCAATCATGTCAATCATCACCGAGATAAGCAGTTGGCGCGTGGATCCGGTCGTCATGAATTTCCTTTACGTATGTCTAAGTATGAGCGCCACGCGGCGCCTCCCACATTTCGAAACAATTCAGTCGGTTCGATACGGTCGTCGTCACTCGGTCGGTTCGCGATGGCCGCCACACACAGGATAAGGAAGCCGACACCCAGTAAGCCATGCTGAATAATTTCAATGACCACAGCCAAAATTCTTCCAAGCCGCTCGTGGTCCGCGCCAAGATCTGGTTCGATGAAGTGCGCACCTAACCCCGATACCATGACCGCGAGGCCTACGATAATCCAACTGATCGGCGGCTTGCTTTCTCGGTCAATTATCGCAGCGATGACCAGCACCAGCCCAGCGACGAACAACAATCCGAAACGAAGAAGTATCCACACATCTAGCATCTCCAGCACCCCGTCGACGCCAGAGTCGCTCCGATAGGCACTCACGATGCTAAATCGAACCCCGATCAGGCCCATACCTGATGCGATCAGCCCCAACACGCAAGCGACTACGCCCCATGTGAATGCCAACATTGATCGCCGACGGTACAGAAATAAGAGGAGTCCTCCAGCCACAGGTGCGAGTAGGCCTAGCAACTCCACTATTCGCAACATCAGGCGACCTCCAATACGAACGTATTGGATTAACAATACGATCGTACTACTCGTAACGCAAGAGCGGGAAACACATTCGGAAGCAGAATACATCGTTAGGGTCCATGGTCCTTGCCCCAGATATCCGGTCCAGCGTGGTGAGAAAGCGCGCCGGAGACGACGGACAATTCAGAAAACAAAAACGACATGCATTGTGATAATGCATGTCGTCTACTGTGACCCCAACGGGATTCGAACCCGTGCTACCGCCGTGAGAGGGCGGCGTACTAGGCCGCTATACGATGGGGCCGCGCTACCCAAGGGCAGCCGGTGATATTCTTTACTAAGAAAATCGCTGGGGTACCAGGACTCGAACCTAGAATGACGGTACCAGAAACCGTTGTGTTGCCAATTACACCATACCCCAAGGGTCTCGCTACGCTGTGCGCAACGAGAGATTACTTTACCCTAAATTCTTTTGTTGTCAAAATGCAGTACGTCAATGTGCAGAAAGTCACCCAGTGACTCCACCTTATAGACCCGCTCCGGTTGTGCTAGTACGTTCGAGCGGTCGACCAACAGCGAAATCAGTCCCGCATCGCGAGCACCGACCCCGTCGTTGATGACGTCGTCGCCGACCATCAACGTATGCTCCGGTGCCGCCCCAAGCCGACTCGCGCCCTCCAGAAACATGGAGGCGTGGGGTTTCGGCTGGCCCGTAACGTCGGTCCCGATGACCACATCAAATGGCAGGCCAGCTTGCTCGAGCTTATGCGCCTGGTATTCGGTCACGTTATTGGTGGCCGCACCATAGGCAATACCTCGCTCTTCGAGCGCCGCCAGCAAGGGCGGCACATCGTCAAACGGCGCCCAATGCTGTGAGACGACGTCTTCGTAGCCGACAATCCATAACTGCTCGTCGGGCTCACCGGACAGCTGCAAAAGCGTCATAGCATCTTCGACGCGCTTGAGGCGTTGTTCTGCGAAGGTGAGCTCGCCGTTGATATAGGAGTTGTAGTGGTCGTTGGGATCGTGGATGAACGATTCCGTGGCCACTTCAATTGCCGGATGCGTGAGCACCTGGCCTCCGAATTGGGCGGTAAGTTGTTGCCGGAAGGCTACGTGTTGTGCTCCGGAGAGGTTGATGAGGGTGTCATCAACGTCGAAGAGAACGGCCTGAACTAGGATTGGTCTGCCTTGAACTTGCTGATGCGTTCCAAAGATTTCTCCTGGCCCAGAATGACCAGGGACTCAAATAGCGGTGGTGACACGCGACGACCCGAGACGGCGGTGCGGACCGGACCGAACGCGTGGCGCGGCTTGAGCCCCAATTCGTCAATCAGCGCGGTTCGCAGGGCGGTCTCGACGGATTCTAGATCCCAGGTCTCAAGGTCGGCCAGCACGTTTTCTGCGGCGGTGAGCACTTCGGTGAGATTCTCCGGCATCCCTTTCAGAGCGCTCTGTTCGACTTCGATCTCGTCGGTGAACAGAAACGCCAGCATGTCGGCGGCCTCGCCCAGCAGCTGGGTCCGTTCTTGGACCAGCGGCCCGGCTTCGGTCAGAATCTGTTCCTGACGATCAGTCAACTGCTCGCCTACTAGATCTCGGTCTTGGAGATACGGAATCAACCGGTTGCGGAAGTCTTCGGGCTCCAGCTTGCGAATGTGGGTGCCATTGATGGCGATGGCTTTTTTCTCATCGAAACGCGCCGGGTTTGCCAACACATCGTGAATGTCGAAGTGTGCAACAAATTCTTCGGGTGTGAAGATATCTTCGTCAGCCGACAGCGACCAGCCCAGTAATGCCAGGTAGTTCAACAGTCCTTCGCGGATGAAGCCGTTTTCGCGGTGGTGGAACAGGCTGGACTGTGGATCCCGTTTAGATAGTTTCTTCTTGCCCTCGCCCATCACATAGGGCAGGTGACCAAATTGTGGCTGAAAGTCGGCAATACCGACGGCGTACAGCGCACGGTACAGTGCGATCTGGCGCGGTGTGGATGAAAGCAGATCTTCTCCGCGCAGCACGTGGGTGATCCCCATCAGCGCATCATCGACCGGGTTGACCAGTGTGTACAACGGTGAGCCATCAGCACGAACGACGACGAAGTCGGCTACCGAGCCTGCCGAGAAGTTAATTGGTCCGCGTACGATGTCGTTGAAGCCTATGTCGTGGTCGGGCATGCGTAGCCGCCACACGGGCTTGCGACCTTCGGCTTCAAAGGCTGCGATCTGTTCTTCGGTCAGGTGCCGATCGTAGCCGTCGTAACCGAGCTTTTGGTCACGGCCGGCGGCCTTGTGCCGGGCTTCGGTTTCTTCGGCGGTCGTGTACGACGGGTAGATGAAGCCGGCGTCTTTGAGTTTGGCGATGACGTCCTGGTAGATCTCACCGCGCTGTGATTGGCGGTAGGGTTCGTGCGGACCACCGACTTCAACGCCCTCGTCCCAGTCGATGCCCATCCATTCCATCGCATCCAACAGCTGCTGGTAGGACTCTTCGGAGTCGCGTTTCTGGTCTGTGTCTTCCACCCGGAAGATCATCTTGCCGCCGGTGTGGCGGGCCCAGCCCCAATTGAATAAGGCGGTGCGGATCAGCCCAACGTGCGGGGTGCCGGTTGGTGAGGGTGCAAACCGCACACGCACCTCGGCGTCGTCAGAAACTACGGGAATATCATCAGGATTACGAAGCTGGCTCATGGTTGCCAAGTCTAGCGCGACTGAGTTGCACGAGGCATGCTCGTGACTGTGTTTCGAGCGGTTAGCTAATGGTGGGGCGGCGCACAGTCGTTGACAGGGTACCGATGCCCTCGACTTCGCACTCGACGATCTGACCGTCATCGACGGTGCCGACCCCGGCTGGCGTGCCGGTCAGGATCACATCGCCTGGCAGCAGGGTGAAGGATTCGGAGATGTAGGAGACGAGGCTGCGCACATCAAAGATCATGTCTTCGGTGTTGCCGTCTTGGCGCAGGTCGCCATCGACCCAGGAGCGGATGCGCAGGTTATCTGGGTCCAGTTCGGTTTCGATCCAGGGTCCCAGCGGACAGGCCCCGTCGAAGCCTTTGGCCCGGGCCCATTGGTCTTCGGCACGTTGCACATCACGGGCGGTGAGGTCGTTTGCCACTGTGTAGCCAAAAATGATGTCGTCGACGCGCTCAACCGGTACGTCTTTGGCGATACGTCCAATGACCACGGCAAGTTCGGCCTCGTAGGAGACTTCTTCGGTCCAGTCCGGGAGCATCACGGGCTCGTCTGGCCCCACGACCGCCGTGTTGGGTTTGAAGAACAACAGCGGTGACGATGGGACCTCATTGCCGAGTTCTTCGGCGTGGTCGGCCCAGTTGCGTCCTACGCCCACGACTTTGGAGCGCGGCAGGATGGGAGTTACCAGGCGGACGTCATCCAGCTGCAGGGTCTCGGTGGTCGGCACGATCCCGGCGTAGAGCGGATCGTTGGCTAACACGGTGATGGTGTCATCTTGGACCACGCCGTAGTGAAAATCCTCGCGGTGGACAAAACGTGCAATGCGCATGGCACTCCCCTTCCAGACAGGTGCGATTTAGGCCAGACGGTGCATCCAACCGTGCGGGTCTTGTTCAACACCGGTTTGGATGCCGATCAGCCGGTCACGCAGGGCTTGGGCGACCGGGAAGTCTTCCGATGGCGTGACGTGAACTTCGTCTCGGTCAGCGACCTGACCGATCGGGGTGATCACGGCGGCGGTGCCGCACGCAAAGACTTCTTGGATCTCTCCGGAGGCCACACCGTCTTTCCATTCATTGAACGTAATGCGACGTTCTTCGACCTTCAGGCCCTGTTCGGTGCCCAGTTGCAGGATGGAATCGCGGGTAATGCCTTCCAGAATCGTTCCGGTGAGTCGCGGCGTGACCAGGGTGTTGTCTTTGGTCACGAAGAAGACGTTCATGCCACCGAGTTCTTCAAGCGATTCATCGGGGCTGCGGTCTAAGAAGATGACTTGATCGTGACCGCGGGAGGCACCCTGGAGCTGACCGGCAAGTGATGCGGCGTAGTTCCCACCGAATTTGGCTGCGCCGGTACCGCCTTCGCCTGCGCGGGCGAAGTCCCGGGATACCCAGATGCTCACCGGTTTGGGTTCTGCTCCGAAGTAGTTACCGGCCGGTGAGGCGATCACGTGGAAGCTGAAGTTTCGGGCAGGACGGACGCCGAGGAATTCTTCGGTGGCAATCATAAACGGCCGCAGGTAAAGGGACTGGCCCTCACCGTCAGGCACCCATGCGCTGTCGCGCTCCATGAGTTCTGTAAGTGCTTTGACGAAGGTTTCTTCTGGCAGTTGCGGCATGGCCATCCGGTGGGCCGAGCGATTCATGCGTCCAGCATTCGCATAAGGCCGGAAGGTCCAGATGGACCCATCGGCGTGACGGTAGGCTTTCAGGCCTTCGAAGATTTCTTGAGCGTAGTGCAACACAGCCGCAGCGGGGCTCAGCGATAGTGGCGCGTAGGGTTCGACGCGTGCGTTGTGCCATTCGCCGACCATCTTCAAGTAGTCGCCGGCCTGGAAGGCTGCCTCTTGCCCTTCGAGGTCTGCGGTCCAGTCGATGGTCACCATGTGGTCGCTAAAGTACTGTCCGAAACCCGGGTTGGCGAGGATCTCTGCTCGGCGGCTCTCGGAGGCTGGGCTCTGATTGGCGTCGTACTTGAATTCCATGATTGACCTTTCTACTGCCCATACCGGGCGAAAACTGTTCTATTGTCCCGCTTGCTGCTTATACCTGTGCTGCGATGGCGTCGCCGACCTGTTTGGTGGGGCGTGCCGTGATGTCGCGAGTGGCCAAGTCTTCCCAGACTGCCTTCTGCACTCGCTGGGCCGCATCGGCATAGCCTTCTTGTTCTAACAAAATGGCCGCCGACAGGATGGCCGCGGTGGGATCCGCCTGCTGGGTTCCGGCGATATCCGGTGCCGACCCGTGGACCGGCTCGTACATGGATGGTGCCGTGCCGTTGATATTGAGGTTACCGGAGGCGGCTAGGCCAATTCCACCGGTCACCGCGGCGGCCAGGTCGGTCACGATGTCCCCGAACATATTGTCGGTTAGGATGACGTCGAAGCGGCCGGGATCGGTGGTCAGGAAGATCATGGCGGCATCCACGTGCAGGTAATCGTGGGTCACGTCTGGGTATTCTTCGCCTACCTCATTGACGATGCGATTCCACAGGTGGCCCGCATGGACTAACACATTGTGTTTGTGCAGCAGGGTCACGTGTTTGCGTTCGCGGCCCTGGGCGTATTCAAATGCTGCTCGGACCACGCGTTCCACCCCATAGGCGGTGTTGACGGAGGTTTCATTGGCCACCTCGTGTGGGGTGCCGGTGCGCATCGAGCCGCCGTTGCCGACATAAAGCCCTTCGGTGCCTTCGCGGAATACGACGAAGTCAATGTCGCCGGGATTGGCCAGCGGTGATTTCGCCCCGGGGTAGAGCACCGAGGGGCGGAAGTTCACGGCATGATCAAACGCAAAGCGCAGCTTGAGCAGGATCTCACGTTCCAACAGGCCCGATGGGATGCGGGTGTCATTCGGGGCAGCTCCGACGGCACCAAATAAGATGGCTTGGTGCTGGCGCAGGGCCTCGAGTGTTTCGTCGGTGAGCGTCTCCCCCGTTGCTAACCAGTGTTCGGCACCCAGGCCGTATTCGGTGGTTTTAACGTTGTCTTCACCGATGGCTGCTTTGAGTACTTTGAGTGCTTCAGCCGTAACTTCGGGTCCGATACCGTCTCCGGGGAGCAGCGCTAGATCCAATACGTTGTTACTCAATGGGTTACCTTCTAATCCTCTTCTTCATGGCGTGGGAATACCGGTTTCGGTTTTTCGATCGGCGTGCCAGCGGCGAGCTGGTCATCCCACACGGCATACGACCGGGGGCCCTGCCCCGAAGCATTCGTTCGACCGGCATCCGCCGAAGCCTCCACGCCTAATGCGTCCAAAAGTTTCGTGGCTGCTTCAGGCATGACCGCTTGGATGAGTAATCCGATGCGGCGGACAACCTCCAGCGTTACCCACAGCACCGTTTGCATGCGGGCTTCATCAGTTTTGCGCAATACCCACGGTTGTTGGTCCGCGAAGTAGCTGTTGGCGTCATCCAATACCTTCCACGCGGCACCCAGTGCGCGGTAGAAGTCTTGGACCTGGAAGTAGGTGCGCCACGTCTCCAGCAGTGCCGAAGCATCTGACAGCAGCTGTTGGTCCTGTTCGGTCAGCTCGCCAGGTTGTGGGACTTGGGCGTCACAGTTCTTGTAGACCATCGACAGGCTGCGTTGTGCCAGGTTGCCGAGGTTATTCGACAGGTCAGCGTTTTTGCGGCTAATGACGCCGTCATGGGAATATGACCCGTCGGAGCCGAAGGGGAACTCGCGCAGCAAGAAGAAGCGCACGGTATCCAACCCATAGCGTTCTACCCAGTCGGCCGGGTGAACGACGTTACCCACCGACTTCGACATCTTTTCGCCCTCGTTGTACAAGAAACCGTGAATCATCACCCGTTTTGGCAACTCGATACCAGCGGACATCAAAAAGGCTGGCCAGAAGATGCAGTGGAATCGGGAAATGTCTTTGCCGATGACATGTAAATCTGCCGGCCAGTACCGGTTCAGCGGATCTTCTGGATCTGGAAATCCTGCACCGGTGATGTAGTTGGTCAACGCATCGACCCACACGTACATGACGTGGTTCTTATCGGTGGCCAGTTCTGGTGTCACCGGCTCTGGAACCGGAATCCCCCAATCAAATGAGGTCCGCGAGATCGACAGATCTTCGAGGCCGGCTTCAACGAAACGGATGACCTCATTAGCGCGGGTCTTGGGCGCAATGAATTCCGGGTTGGCCGCGTAGTGGTCCAACAGCGGCTGGGTGTACTGAGACAGCCGGAAGAAATAGGATTCTTCTTCGGTCCAGGTGACTTCGGTGCCGGTTTCGGTGGCGATACGAACGCCGTCATCGTTGACGTGGGTCTCGTCCTCGGCGAAGTACCGCTCATCACGCACCGAATACCAGCCGGAGTAGGTATCCAGATAGATGTCGCCGTTGGCTTCCATTCGGCGCCAGATCTCTTGGGCGGAGGTTTTATGGTCGGCATCGGTGGTGCGGATGAACCGGTCGTAGGAGATGCCTAAGACCTCGTCGTCCATCTTCTGAAACATCTGCGCGTTGCGAGTGGCCAGTTCCATCGGCGAGATGCCCTCGTCGATGGCAGTCTGCTGCATCTTTTGACCGTGTTCATCGGTACCGGTCAGGAACCGAACGTCATAACCGTCGAGCCGTTTGAACCGTGCCATCACATCTGTAGCGACGTATTCATAGGCGTGGCCAATGTGGGGTTCCCCGTTGGGGTACGCAATGGCCGTTGTCAGATAGTAGGTGGTGTTCACCGGCTGGTTTCCTCCAAATCAACTTCTGCGGTCTTGGCTGCGTGAATGGCTTCGCCAACCTGCTCAAGCAATCCGCTTGGAAGCGCCGAGTCCAACGTCAGCACGGCAAGCGCTTTGGCCCCATCGGAGCGCAGCGCAACGTCCATGGTGGCAATGTTGATTTCACGGTCGCCTAATTGCATGCCCATGGTACCGATAACACCGGGGCGGTCTTGGTATTCCAACACCAGCATGTGGTCTGCAATGGCGACCTCGAAGTCATAGTCATTGATGCCAACGAGTTTTGGAATTTGTTTTGGACCGGTCAGCGTTCCGGTCACACTGAATTCCTGGCCCGAGGCCGAGACGGCGCTGACGGTAATCGTATTGCGATACTCTGGCGACTCTGAAGTAGTGGCCAAGCGAGTTTCAATTCCGCGTCCTTCGGCCAGCACCGGTGCGTTCACATACGACACATGGCCCGACACCACATCGGTGAATACGCCCTTCAAGGCTGCCAGTTTCAACGAGTCCACATTCTTTTCGGCGAGTTCACCGGCAACCTCTACCTCAATGGCAGCGATCGAATGCCCGCGCATCACCGCCGACAAGATCCGCCCGAGTTTTTCCGTCAGTGGGATACCTGGGCGCACATAGGGATCGATCACCCCACCGGCAACGTTCACCGCATCCGGGACGAGCTCTCCGGCCAGTGCCAGGCGCACCGAGCGCGCCACAGCAACGCCGGCTTTTTCCTGAGCTTCTTCGGTTGAGGCACCCAGGTGCGGGGTCACGGTTGCGGTGTCGTAGTTGAAGAACGGCAGGTCTTTTGCGGGCTCATTGACGAACACGTCAATCCCAGCACCGGCAATGAGCCCTTGTTCCAGGGCACGCGCCAGAGCTTCCTCGTCCACGAGACCCCCGCGGGCAACGTTGATGACGTAGGCGGTGTCTTTCATCATCGCGAACTGCTCATCGGAGATCATCCCCATGGTTTCTGGGGTGCGCGGCATGTGAATGGTCACAAAGTCTGAGGTTTCGAGTAACTCGTCGAGGCTCACCAAGTGCGCCCCCATTTTCTGTGCGCGAGCGGCCGTGACGTAGGGGTCATAGGCGACGATCTTCATGTCGAAGGCCTTCATGCGCTCGGCGACCAGTGAACCGATCCGTCCCAGACCAATGATGCCCAGTGTTTTTTCGTAGAGTTCGATGCCCCTGAAAGCCGAGCGTTTCCATTCTCCGGCTTTCAGCGATTGGTTCGCCGGTGCAATATTGCGCGCGGCTGCCAAAATGTGGCCGCAGGTCAGTTCGGCCGCGGAAATGATATTCGAGGTTGGTGCGTTGACCACCATGACGCCGGCTTCGGTGGCGGCTTGTGTGTCGACGTTGTCGAGGCCAACTCCAGCACGGGCGATGACCTTCAGGTTCTGCGCCGCTTCAATGGCTTCGGCGTCCATAATGGTGGCCGAGCGGATCATAATTGCTTCAGCATCAACAAGAGCTGGCAGCAGCTGGTCACGGTCGGAACCATCGGTGTGACGAATCTCGAAGTCGGTACCAAGAGCATCCATGGTGGCCGGAGAGAGTTCTTCTGCGATAAGCACTACGGGTTTGGACACGAACGACACACTTTCAATAATAGGAAACACTGTCGTGAGCACACTGCTCACCGCATTCATCCTACGGCGTGTGTGGACGAATTTGCACAGTAGGACGCTGCGTGAAGATGTCAGATGCAGACCTCACGACGTGGTGTTCGACACTCTGGCTACAACATTCGATCACGCACGGACAATCCGATGAGTAACTCTGGCTTTCGTGATGGCTTCAGCGTTGGATCTCGAAGCAGATGTTCAAGTTGGAGGACATTACCAGTACTCGACCATCAGTATCGAGACCGGCCAGCGAGTAATCACTGGCGGCGTCTACCACGAGCTAGCTGCGCCGGAACGATTGGCCTTTACCCGGGACGACGATGGATCAGCTCCGCATGAGGCACCTTTGGTGAGGGTAACGCTTGAACCTCATGCTGGAGGCACACTGTTATATTTTGAGCTGCGAAGCACATCTGGTGTCCCGGCGATCACGTTTTCTACGTCGGATGGGCCCAGAGGCTCGAGGCGCTCACGCATTATCTTGGGACCTTGCCGTAAGGCACCTGATAGCCTGCCTATGGACTTTCAAACCTAAGGAGGATGCTTTGGAACTTAGCATGGATAAAGGCAATCAGTTCGTGGAAGAGACACAGTCTCCGGAAGGCACTGCCGCGTGGAAGCAGCAACTCGATCAGTATGCACCAGGCGCATCTGATTGGGTTGTAGGAGCAGTTTTTGGTGGCACCTACCAGCGCGAGGGCCTTGAACTACGTGACCGTCAGATGCTGAACATGGCTGCCCTGGCCGCGATGGGTGGCACCGAACCACAACTGACCGGACACATCAAAACTGCCGTCGAAGTTGCTGGCATGACGAAAGAAGAAGCGGCAGAATGCTTTGTGCACCTGATGCCCTACATCGGTGTGCCAAAAACACTTGCGGCAATGCGTTGCCTGCAGGCCGCTTTCGAAGACTAGATAGCTAAGCAAAACGCGTCGCTGGGTGTCCGATTCGGACTTCCAGCGACGCGTTTCTTTGTACGTACGGAGATTCTTGTATGTGCTTAGATGTTGACTTGGAAAAATGGGATGGACATCGGGTATTTCCACGGTTCGCCACTACCGGCTTTGACTGCAGCGATAATGCAGAAGACGATGTTGAGGATAATGACTGCGACCCATGTCAACCAGCCGATGAGGATGAGCATGAGTATCCCGGACACGATCGAGTAGATCCAGTAGCTGATCGCCCAGTTGAGGGCTGCACGCCCTTGCTGATCTAATGTCCAGCTGCGTTCACGGTAAATCAGCCAGATGATGAGCGGGACCAAGAAGCTCAACAGTAGGTTTCCGACGTGCATCAGGACGCCCCAGGTCCGCTCATCGCTCGGAGATACCGGCGGTTGCGTCGCATAACCGTAAGGTGCTTGTTGGTATCCACCTTGCTGATATCCGCCCTGTTGATAGTCCGGCTGCTGTTGGCCAGGCTGTGGATACGGCTCGTACTGCGAGGTAGCCTGCTGTTCCGATAATTGCTGGACGTAAGCGGCTAGCTCAGCATGGCAATTCGGGTGTTGCAAAATCAGCTGCCGGAGGTCAGGACGGGCCAGGGCGATCTGGCGCAGGGTCTCAGCGTCAATTGTTGGGTCTTGCAGATCTTCAGGGGTGACGTTCTCGGGGTTCATTCCGGGCGGGCCTCTTCTTCAATACGAACAGATCGCGCCTCCGGTTATCTCCGGCAGGTCGGCGTCTTAGATGAGTGGTTCTGGACTATCCTAACCGCAGGAAGAACCCAGCGGTTGATCGTTTATTAAATTTATCCTTTGAGTTGCAGTAGTGCCATCTCTTGCCCTCGGTTCAGGATCCACGCAAGATATAGTCAAGACAATCAACAGGTTACGTGCGTGAGGAGCTCGCTGATGCAGGAAATAGATATGACGCAGCGATTTAGTATGACCCACTATGTGCAAGGGACGCCACGCGAAACCTGGGATGCTTGGACGAATCCGGCTGCGATTGCTCAATGGTGGCACTTACCTGAAAGTAGCACCCCGGCGCATGGGCTGGAATACGATGTGCGCGTCGGCGGGTCCTATATTTACACCAGCGTCAATAGCGAAACTGGAAAACGCAGTGTCTCGGGTGGAGTCTTCCATGAAGTCGTACCGCCTCACCGACTGGTGTTCACTTGGGGTGTGCCGCAGCTGGAGCGCGACGCCCTGCCGCTGGTAACAGTCGAGATTGAAGAGACCGAAGACGGCTGTTACGTCGCGTTAACCCTTGATGGTTTCTCTGGCGAACCTGGGGACGGTGCCTTCTACGATATTTGGGATCAGGCGCTTGTGAGACTCAAAGAATACGTCGCCAGCCAGCAGGACGCAGAAAGCACCGTGCAGTAGGTCCTGAGCTTTAAATACTTAGGCAGGGTATCGATGTTGTTCAATACCCTGCCCCTACAGTGTTAGCTAACGAGACTTAGCGAGCGGCTGTGCCCTCGGTGTAGTCGTCGTCGGTTTCCTGCAACCAGGAGAACATCTGGCGCAGTTCGCGACCGGTTTCCTCGATCGGGTGCTGCTCTTCTTTGGCGCGGAGTTCTTTGAACTCTTTGGCACCGTTGGCTTGGTCATCCATGAAGCGCTTGGCAAAGCTGCCGTCCTGCACTTCTTTGAGGACTTCCTGCATGTTTTCCTTCACACGGTCATCAATGACCCGTGGGCCGGAGACGTAGTCACCGAATTCAGCGGTATCAGAGATCGACCAGCGCTGCTTGGCCAGGCCGCCTTCGACCATGAGGTCTACGATCAGTTTCAGTTCGTGCAGGACCTCGAAGTAGGCGATTTCTGGCTGGTAGCCGGCTTCGGTCAGCACTTCGAATCCTGCCTGGACCAGGTGTGATGCGCCACCGCATAGGACAGCCTGTTCACCGAAGAGGTCGGTTTCGGTTTCTTCGGTGAAGGTGGTTTCGATGACACCTGCACGGGTACCGCCGACACCCTTGGCGTAGGCCAGGGCGAGGTCTTTGGCTTTACCGGATTCGTCTTTTTCTACCGCGATCAGTGCGGGAACACCGCGTCCGGCTTCGAATTCACGACGGACGACGTGACCGGGGCCTTTTGGTGCGACCATGGCAACGTCAACACCGGTTGGAGCTTCGATGTAGCCGTAGCGGATGTTGAAACCGTGGGCGAAGAACAGTGCGTCGCCTTCTTCCAGGTGTGGTTCGATGGATTCTTTGAACACCTTGGACTGATGCTGGTCCGGGACCAGGATCATGATGAGGTCGGCTTCTTTGGCTGCGTCGGCAACCGTGAGTACCTTCAGGCCTTCAGCTTCGGCCTTGGCCTTGGATTTGGAGCCTTCGGCCAGGCCGATGCGTACGTCGACGCCGGAGTCGCGCAGGGACAGCGAGTGGGCGTGACCCTGAGAACCGTAACCGATGACGGCAACTTTGCGGTCCTGTAGCAGTGATAGGTCGGCGTCTTCGTCATAGTATTTTTTGGCCATGAGAGTGTAATTCTCCTTGGTGATGTGTTGGTGGTTATTTGGTCAGTGCGCGGTCGGTCATGGATTTGCCGCCGCGGGCAACTGCGATGGTGCCGGATCGCACAAGTTCGCGAATGCCAAAGGGTTCGAGTACTTCCAGTAGCGCTTCAAGTTTTTGTGCGGAACCGGTTGCTTCGACGGTCACGGCGTCGGTTGAGACGTCGACGACGTTCGCGCGGAACAGTTCGACAGCTTGGACTACCGATGCGCGGGTGGAGGCATCGGAGCGGACTTTGACCAGGATGTGGTCGCGCTGCGAGGACTGTTCAGGGTTGAGTTCAACGATTTTGATGACGTTGACCAGTTTGTTGAGTTGTTTGGTGACTTGTTCCAGAGCGTCGCCTTGAGCTTCGACCACGACAGTCATCCGGGACAGTCCTTCGACTTCGGAAGGTCCAACCGTTAGAGACTCGATGTTGAAGGCACGGCGGGCGAATAGTCCGGAAACGCGAGACAGTACGCCTGGGACGTCTTGAACTAATACCGAAAGGGTGTGGCGTTGCATATTAGGCCTCCTCGTCCCATTCCGGGGTCATGTCCCGGGCTACTTGAATTTGGTCGTTTGAGACACCAGCGGGCACCATCGGCCACACCATCGAATCGGCTGAGACCACAAAGTCGATAACGACCGGACGGTCATTGATTTCCATGGCCTTTTCGATAGCAGGTGCGATGTCTTCTTCCTGTTCGACGCGAATACCGACGGCACCGTAGGCTTCGGCAAGTTTGACGAAGTCTGGTACGCGGATCGTATCTGCACCGGTATTAAGGTCGGTGTGCGAGTACCGCGAGTCGTAGAACAGGGTTTGCCACTGGCGGACCATGCCAAGTGAGGAGTTGTTAATCAACGCGACTTTGATCGGGATGTTGTTGATGGTGCAGGTGGCCAACTCTTGGTTGGTCATCTGGAAACAGCCGTCGCCGTCGATGGCCCAGACCGCGCGGTCTGGTTCGGCAACCTGAGCACCCATGGCTGCTGGAATGGCAAAGCCCATTGTACCCAGTCCAGCGGAGTTCATCCACTGGTTTGGTCGCTGATATTCGACAAACTGTGCGCCCCACATCTGGTGTTGGCCCACACCAGCGACGTAAATGGCTTCCGGGCCGGCGATCTCGGACAGTGTTTCAAGCACCTTTTGAGGTGCCATCAGGCCGTCGTCGGTTGGTGCATAGCCCAGCGGGTAGGTTTCGCGGGTGCGGTTGACCACCGACCACCAGCCGGAGAGATCCGGTGTGCCGTGTTCGCTGAAGCTGAGACGAACCTGTTCGGTCAGTTCCGGCAGAATATTCTTCAGATCACCAACGATTGGGACATCTGCGGTGCGGTTCTTGGAAATTTCCGCCGGATCAATATCGGCGTGGATGACCTTGGCCATCGGAGCAAATGAGGCCAGCTGGCCGGTGACGCGGTCATCAAACCGGGCACCCAGCGTGATGAGCAAATCTGACATTTGCAGTGCCGAGACCGCTGCGACGGTGCCGTGCATGCCCGGCATGCCGAGGTTTTGCGGATCGTCATCCGGGAACACACCGCGAGCATTCAGCGTGGTCACGACGGGCGCGCCAGTGAGCTTGGCTAATTCCGCTAACTCCTCGGCTGCCTGGGCACGCATGGTGCCACCCCCGACGTATAGTACGGGCTTTTCGGCTTCTTGGATCAGTTTGGCGGCTTCACGAACTTGACGGGAGTGACCGCGGGTTACCGGCCGATAGCCGGGCAGATCCATGGTTGGCGGCCAGGAGAATTCCATCTCGGACTGCTGAGCGTCTTTGGTGATGTCCACCAAAACCGGTCCGGGTCGGCCCGTGTTGGCGATGTAGAACGCCTCGGCCAATGCTTGGGGAATGTCTTCGGCACGTTGGACCAAGAACGAGTGTTTGGTAATGGGCATGGTGATACCCACGATGTCTGCTTCTTGAAACGCATCCGAGCCGATGAGCTGCGAACCGACCTGACCGGTGATGAACACCACGGCTTCGGAGTCCATATTTGCATCAGCTATGGCGGTCACCAAGTTGGTCGCACCGGGACCTGAGGTGGCAATAGCGACCCCGGTTTCACCGGTGGCGAGATAGTATCCCTGGGCGGCGTGGCCGGCGCCTTGTTCGTGACGCACCAAAATGTGGCGGATACGCGAGGTATCCATCAGGGGGTCATAGGTTGGCAGAATCGCTCCGCCGGGCAGTCCAAACACATCGGTGACGTCGAGTTCTTCAAGCGAACGGACAATGGCTTGCGCCCCGGTCATCTTGGTAGGTTCAACGACGTTGTTCTGGCCTGGAACGGCCTGCGCGTCAGTGTCGTGGACGGGTTTTTCCCGCTGCGGCGGGTGAGCTGGCATCACCGACGGGGTGATATGTGATCCGGAACTCATGGAGTGTGCCTCGATCAGTCGTAAGTTGTGTGCAGTTATTGCTGTCGACGTCGTTCACGTCGTAGGGCGCCTCGCGGTTTTGCGATACCCATAAAAAAACCCCGGCTGCGGCGGGTTTGCCTGCTCGGGGTTCAGCGCGTGGAGGGCGATGTGCCAACTGAGAATTCAGTCCACGCGCTGCTAAATAACGACTACTAGGGTCTTCGACATGCCCTAATATTCGCCGTTCAGCCCGATTTTGTCAAATCAGACTCCCCGAGCAGACAGTGTCCGCTTAGAGTTCTACTTCTACATTACAGTGTGCGCCTTCAGCCGCAGACTGCACTAGCTGAGCGTATTTCCCAAGCACACCGGTGGTGAACTTCGGTGGGATGGGCTGCCAGTTTTCTTTGCGCTTGGCCAGCTCAGCCTCGGAAACATCAAGATCGATCGTCCGGTTAGCGATATCAACCCGGATAATGTCACCGTCTTCGACCAATCCGATCGGGCCACCGACAGCGGCTTCTGGCGCGATGTGACCGATACACAAACCGGTCGTACCACCAGAGAAGCGTCCATCAGTAATCAACAGGACATCTGAACCTAGGCCAGCGCCTTTGATAGCACCAGTGATCGCGAGCATTTCGCGCATCCCAGGCCCGCCCTTTGGCCCTTCATAACGAATGACCACGACGTCGCCTTTTTTCAGCTCGTCGGCTTCAAGTGCATCCATGGCGTGCTGTTCGCGCTCAAAGACTCGAGCGGTGCCTTCGAAGACTTCCGCATCAAAGCCCGCCGATTTCACGACGGCACCTTCGGGAGCCATCGAACCGTGCAAAACGGTCAGGCCACCCGTCGCATGGATTGGGTTGTCCATAGTACGCAGGACGGCACCGTCGAGCTTCTTGGGCTTGAGCTCTTCGAGGTTCTCGGCAACGGTTTTACCGGTGACCGTCAGTGCGTCACCGTGCAGGAGTCCTTCGTCGAGCAGTGCCTGCATGACCACCGGTACCCCACCGATGCGATCGAGGTCGGTCATGACGTATTCACCGAATGGTTTCATGTCCGCGATGTGTGGGATCTTGTCCCCGATGCGGTTGAAATCGTGTAAGTCTAATTCCACCCCGGCTTCGTGTGCGATCGCCAGCAGGTGCAACACGGTGTTCGAGGAACCGCCAAAGGCCATCATGACGGCAATGGCGTTTTCGAACGCTTCTTTGGTCAAAATGTCTCGGGCAGTAATACCTTGCGCCAGCATGTTGACCACTGCCTCACCGGCGCGGCGCGCGTCGTAGTCACGACGGCGATCGGCTGATGGCGGAGCGGCGGCACCAGGCATGGACATCCCGAGTGCTTCGGCTACCGAGGCCATTGAGTTGGCAGTGTACATCCCGCCGCAAGCACCTTCGCCCGGGCAGATGGCCCGTTCGATGGCGTCTAAATCTTCTAGTGACATGGTGCCGCGAGCGCAAGCGCCCACCGCTTCGAATGCATCGATGAGCGTGACCTGGCGTTCTACTCCATCGGATAGCGTGGCGTAACCGGGCATGATCGACCCGGCGTAGACGAATACGGATGCGAGATCCAGGCGGGCGGCCGCCATGAGCATGCCCGGCAGCGACTTGTCACAACCGGCCAGCAGAACCGAGCCGTCCAGGCGTTCGGCCATCATGACAGTTTCAACCGAGTCAGCGATCACCTCGCGCGAGACCAGCGAAAAGTGCATGCCGTCGTGGCCCATCGAAATACCGTCGGATACGGAGATAGTGCCAAATTCCAGTGGGTATCCCCCACCTGCGTGGACTCCGGTCTTCGCAGCTTCGGCCAGGCGGTCCAGCGAGAGGTTACACGGGGTAATCTCATTCCAGGATGAGGCGATACCAATCTGTGGTTTATCCCAGTCGTTATCGCCCATCCCAACTGCCCGGAGCATTCCGCGGGCCGGGGCACGTTCATATCCGTCGGTTACATCGCGCGAACGCGGCTTCATATCAATTTCGGGGTTCTTAGACGTCATGGGTCAAATCCTACTGATGTCGTGTCCTACAAAACTTCACGTGACCGATCGTGTCCGTGGCTACACCGTACGCCCGCGAGAATGATTGCATATGTGGCATCCGATATGCTGGGCAGCATGAAGCTGACGTTGAATTTTACCTAGCGGCAAATTTTTGATAAAGTTTTTCTTCGTTGCCCAGCGGCAATGGGCTCCTCTAGCTCAATGGTAGAGCACCTGACTCTTAATCAGTAGGTTGCCGGTTCGAGTCCGGCGGGGAGCACCGTAAAACGGCACCTGACAGCTTAGAATGCCTGTCAGGTGCCGCGGGTGTTTAACACCGGATTCTTCAAGTCCATTCACCCCCGTTGCTCGTCTCTCGTCATACGCTTCATTGGACAGCCAGTAACCTTCGCAACTCACCCGGCAGGTGTACTTTCAGCGCTTCGGGTCCAGCGTGTGCGGCGGAACCTGCAGAGAAGTATGGATTGCTCAACAGCCTCAATGCGATCCCTATCGTCACGCCATATGTAGGCAACGCAATTCTTAGCCACCGCCTATATCGGTACGCGGATGGCGTCGATACAATAAAAGTAGCGTTGTTGACCAGAGATCGTCCGCAAGAGACACACTCTAGAGCGTTTGGAGGCAACAGCGATGGCGAAAGAAACTACTCGCACACCCAGAAAAGCGAAAACAACCTTCACAGTTAAAAGAACGGCTTCTGCCCCCGTAGAGAGAAAGCATTCCGGGAATGCGATTCGGACTCCGATTGTCCGCGAAGCAACCGTCGGGCAACGACGGCCCTTTGCCGCATGGGATGTATTCAATGTCGTACTCGGCGCATATTTGGCGCTCTCTCCGCTATGGCTGCCCGATGCTCCCACTGGCCTATTTATCGGGATGGGCGTCGCGGCGATCGTTATTGCCCTATGGGCAGGTATCACCGCCTCATCCACGTTGGCTGAGTTCATCCTGATGGTGCTTGGCGTCGCAATGATTATGTCACCCCTGTTCCACGGCTATACCGAGGAACGAACTGCAGCAGGCACGGCACTGTTTATCGGTGCAGGACTCATTTTGTCTGCGGCCATTGCTGGGCATCGGAACCGCTCAGGCAGGGCAGCTAGCAATCCCTTCGATAATGAAAATACCTAGACACGCATAACAACGCTATCTAACCGGCGGTGTCCCACTTACGGGGCACCGCTTCTCTGTGCAAACAATCGTCAACCGGCTTTCCATTCAGCTCCTACCGAAGAACGCTCGCTATTGAGCACATTAGTTAGCGATATGGAAGCAGTAGCGCTACGCTTAAAGTAGCACTGTTGAGCAGGAGGCTAACAGTCCGCTATTTACGAAGCTTTTGGAGGCGACGATGAGGACGAATTCAACTGACACATTAGAACGAAACCAAACGACGTATACGACGCGTCAATCAGAAACACCGAACCCGATCAAGGACCCCATGGTCCCCGAAGCCACCATGGGGAACAGACGCCCGTGGTCAGCATGGCAAGATTGGGTCAACATTGGACTAGGAATCTATTTAGTCTTGGCCCCGCTATGGACCACTGGCGCACCAATGGGCTGGTTCATTACGTTAGGTATCCTGGCCATCGCAGCAGGCCTGTGGGCCGGTAGCACCGCGTCGTCAAGCGTAGCCGAATACACACAAGCATTAATTGGTGCCGTGACGATCCTGTCACCTCTATTCGGTGGGTACGGCGCTGCATTCACAGCTACCCTCACCGCCTGGATTGTCGGCTTGGGGTTGCTGGTACTTGCCGGATCGGCCATGTACCAAAACCGATCGGGTAGATCGGCCTACAACCCGTACGATAAGGCCGAAGCCTAAGCGCCACATCCGAGCATAACTGGATACTTGCCAAGCGGTACTCCCTGAGGGGTACCGCTTTTTCATGCGTAAAACGCTCATCACTAACACACACGCATACCTGCGCGGGCGCTTGCCGCACGACTTTCGCGACCGCCCAGCATCGTACACCCAGAACCTCCTGACCGATGGGGTCGACCACCCAAGCTGCGGCCAGCCCTTCACCCGCAACTCCTCTTCCGACGCATGTCACATCGCAAAAGACCAGTCCCCTGGTCATCAGCCTGCCTCAGATCGAATGGCCACAAATGCCAGACTTTCGCCAACGCTACACATTAAGTTGCGCTACGATATTAGTTGCGCTACACTAGAAGTAGTGGTCATCCCGGAGGGAGGCCAAGAGGAAAGCTTCACAACGTCAGGAAAGAAAGAGGTACAAGCTTTGAGTACACATAAAAATGATGTACGAGTTACACGAACAGATTCATCTGAACCGATGAGCGCAAATGCCACAGCGGGTGGCGCAGTTCGCCCATGGACCCCGTGGCAAGACTGGGTCAACGTTGCGCTCGGTGTATACTTAGCACTGGCCCCGATCTGGACAGCAGGTGCTCCAGCCGGTTGGTTCGTCACACTGGGTATCTTGGCCATTGCAGCAGGCTTGTGGGCGGCAGGTACCGTCTCATCGAAGGCCGCTGAATGGACACAAATTGTTATCGGTGTCGTGGTCTTCTTAGCACCATGGCTTGGTGGATTCGCCGCAGCCGCAGGTGCCGCATGGACCGCTTGGATTATCGGTGTGGCCTTAGTAATATTCGCCGCAGCTGGCATGACAATGAACAATTCAGACAACCGCGCAGTAAACACCAGTGCAAGTGTCTAGGCCCACAACGCGTAGGAACGTAACTCCTAAAGTAAGACGGTATCCCTGAAACGGGGATACCGTCTTTTACTGCAACCACTTAATCGAGATACCATGAAACTTACCCGACAGAGATACATTTATGAGTCAAACAGAAGTCATGCAACCCACCGAAACCCGAAACGAACGCCGGCGCCGAATCACTGATGAAAAAATCGCTGCTGCCGTCCTGGACATTGCCCTCGAGAAGGGGCCGCACAGCGTGACATTCAGTGCGGTCTCCGAAGAATCCGGGGTGGCTAAAACGACTCTGTACCGTCGCTATCAGACCCGAGACGAACTTTTCGATGCCGTCGCGCGGCAATATACTTCCACTCCCGACGAATCCGACGGAGCTCCAACCACCCCCGAAGGGTTAGCTGCCACGCTTCGGCAGAGCGTCAGCACGTTAGAAGAGCACCTGGGGCTTGAAGCCATCGGTGTGCTATTGGCAAGTCAGAACACCTTCATGCAACGGGTGCGGCACCAACTTTTCACCCCACAAGTCAACAGCGCTGTGGACTATTTCGAACGCGGGGTCGAAGCCGGCGTACTGCGAGACGACATCGACTATGCCCTGGTCGTAGAGATGATCTACGGCGGCATGATTGTACGCAGTGCCGGTGAAGCAAAGCTCGACCACGACTGGGCGAACGCAGTGGTCGACCTCATCTGGCCGTGCATCAGTAAAAACGACACTGCTGCCCCGAAGGAATAACCGCGGTTCACACGCGGGCTTATCTCTCGCCACACGCGGTTGCAACGACTCCTCACGCGTAGGTGATAGGGCAGCAGGATGATCAACCGTCGCTTCACCACAAGGCGGTACTCTCAACGGGGGTACCGCCTTTCTTGTGCTATGCGTGACACCTACCATGAATAGGTTCGCCTAGCCTTCCTAGTGAATCCAGCAAAACCGCAGTAGCCTTTTGAATGTGGGGAAAACAGAGAGACTTTATTCGGCGCTCATGCAGCGCAGTGAGCAAGGCCAAGAAGAGATGCCTGCAGAGGCGCGAAAGCATGTAGCGTCCAATGGGTTGCGCATCGTGTCGGCGAATGCTTTGCAATCCTCAGGCGATCAGATGGTCAATGCGGCAACGGTGTTGCCATGGCTGTTCGCTACCCTGGGGGTCCCCCAGGCGCTGACAGGCTTGTTGGTGCCCATTCGTGAATCGGGCTCGATGCTCCCCCAAGTATTCCTGACGCCGTTGGTGTTGCGAGTCCGGTACCGCAAGTGGGTGTTCATTGCCGGAGCCCTGGTCCAAGCGGCAGCGGTAGGCGCGATGGCATTGATTGCAGCGCTTGCTGAAGGTCTGCTCGCTGGCGTAAGTATCTTGGTTGCGTTGGCCATCTTCTCCTTAGGCCGCTGCTTGACGTCCATTTCCTCAAAAGATGTCCAGGGACGAACGGTTCCCAAAGGCGAGCGCGGGCAGATCAACGGCTTAGCCACCACCGCAGCCGGCATTGTCGCCATCACGCTCGGGTTGGGTATTCGATTCTTTGGTGGAGCAAATCTGACCAGCGTGCAACTGGCCTGGTTACTGGCGGCCGGTGCTGCCATGTGGGTCGGTGTTTCACTGGTCTACACCGGGATTCGCGAACCCGCGCCGCAACACGACCCGGCTGAGGACGACGAGCGGCACACCATCGGTGACATGTTTCAGCTGCTGCGTGATGACAAGCCCTTCCGCCACTTCGTGATCGTCCGCAGTCTGTTGTTGGTCTCATCGCTCAGCCCACCGTTCGTGGTGACCATGTCGATCCAGCACGGTGCAGATAGCATCGCTGGTCTCGGTGGTTTTATCCTTGCCTCAGGTGTGGCGGCACTTATTGGTGGTCGGCTGTTTGGTCGCATGGCTGACCGTTCTAGCAAGCTGCTGATGACGATCGGGGCCGGGGTCGCCTCAACCATTGTCCTGCTGATAGTGGTATTGGCCGCGATCCCAGACCTACTGGGTGAAGGGTTGACCACCAATGTGGTATTCGTCCTGGTGTATCTGGCCTTAACCCTGATGCACACCGGAGTCCGGGTCGGCCGAAAGACCTACCTGGTCGATATGGCCGAAGGTGACCAACGAACTACATACACCGCGGTATCCAACACTGTGCTTGGCATTGTGCTACTCATCGTCGGTGGTATCAGTTCGCTGCTTGCCACCTGGCATATTTTTGCCGCTCTGCTGTTCCTGGCGGCCACCGGCCTCGCCGGTGTCTTTGCCGGAAGCCGACTGCCTGAAGTATCTACAGCATGATAGAACCCGGCGTCCATCACCACGGGGCCGGAAGGCTACCGGCTCCGGCCCCGTCAGGTTTGGGTTGGTCTCTCCCCTAGCTTTGATCTGCTTTCGTTTCATGGTGTCGTGCTCATCGCGCGGTGGACCGTAGCTCGGATACAACTTCCTCGGCTCGTCACCGATGTTCGTAATGATGTGCCACATGTCTGCCGGAACCCAGAGGACCAGTCGGCTTCAACCTCTAGCTCATAGACAAAATCGTCTTCCGAAGGTCCCATCTGCATTCGACCCTTAACCCGTTCCAGCCGGAAGAACTGAACATGTTGCGGATGCACTTCTAAACCAATATCGCTCCGAAGAGGAATCGACACCACCGTGCGCTGGCTATTCATACCTGTCCATAGCGTTGGGCGAAAGCTCTCAGTGGCAAGCGTGGTTTCTTCAATGTTTACAACATAAGGATCTGGGCCGTGACCTGTCATCGCGAGTCTTCGTCCTAGATTTCCAAATCTGCTCCGAACCGTGGGTATTCGGCAAGCTCCTTCCAGTGTAGGTAGCAGGGCTGTGTATCCAGGGGACAAGCTCTAACCCCATCGTGGAATGAATATGAAGACGGTCCCAACACGGTTTTTCGCAGCACAGCATACCGTGGCCCTACGCCAAGCAGCCGTCCAAAATTGCCTGCCAGTACGGAAGCAATACCAATGCGGTGCTGATCGACACCAACATCGTCGTCAGGCTCATGGTCGCGATCGGCGCCACACTGCGGGAAGCATCCGGTGGAGCGATCAGATGCCGAATACGGTCTATCCCTGCCGCATGGAGCGCGACGCCACCACCTGCAGAGCGTGCTTCGACGGGGCCACCGCCCTCACCGATTTTTAATAGCGCGCTGGCCATAACCTCAGTACTAGTAGCCTGCCGTGCTGCATTGTCGGCTGCCATTTCCAAGTACTGCGGAATGGCAGTGGATACCGCATTGACGAGCGGCACCCACCGCAGGGGCGTGAAGACACCATGCAGGATTCCAGTGACCAGATGATGACGCTGGCGCACATGAGCAGCTTCATGGGCTATAACTGCTGTTACTTCTTCTGCGTTGAGTAACCTTATGAGCGCAGTCGAAACGACGATGCCCCACCGACGGTCTGCCATGGCAAAGGCTGTCGGCTGATCGTGCGGGATAATTGTGACGAAGTGGCCCGCCAACTGCATTTTTCGAGCACTCACCTGAAGCGCGCTGGTCAATTGCTGTTTGTGTTGATGCTGTTGGCGGCGATACCGTAACCCAGCAACGAACATCATAACTGCCAATACGACCGGTAAGGCCAACAAAATGACGGCGGGAATCCCGGCGCCTAAGCTGAGTTCAGCCGGAAGCGGGTTAGCCGCAGCAAGACACCGTTGACAGACCTCACCGCTGGCACCGGGCAATAGCCCCGTCGGAGCTCCCAGCGCCCAAGCAAGCGTTGGGCCGAAGGCCGCCAGACCTACCAACCACACCAAAAGCACCCCACCGAGGATTCCAACGGTCAGCCGTGGAGTGCGCATCAGCGCGGGTGCGGCGCGTCGAATGAGTGGCCCGGTGGCGAAGCCAGTGGCCAGGACCGTCACAACAAGCGTGGTGGCAATAACAAGTGGGGTCATGATTTGTTGAGGTAGTCCCGTAGCAATTCAAGCCCTTCTTCGGGCATCTCTTGGACGAAATGCAAAATTGAGGCGGCCTTATCCTGGCTGTTGTCGAGCGCTTGGTGCATAAGACGACCAACGTATTCGTCGCGACTCAACGTCGGAACATAAAACACCAAGCGTCCTTCGCGTTGCGGCTCCACCATCTCTTTGGCTTTGAGATTTTGCATCACCGTGGCGATAGTCGTATACGCCGGATTGCGCGGCAGAGCATCCATCACATCGCGAACACTACGCGGGTGAGCTTCCCACAATAGGTTCATCACCTGCAGCTCGAGCTCACCGAGTTGAGGTACTGAACGGGATGGTTTCGAGGTCATTTTCGTTTCATTCTCCACAAAATCTCTTACTTATCACCGGGTCGCTGGTACTGGCACGTTACAAACGACCTGGCCTTTGAGCCGCCAGACTAACGCTCCGATGGTCAAGACCATCGCTGCGACCGCAAGCACCGGTTGGATCGGAGCGAAGTAGGTGATCGCTCCGGAATATCCGAACGCAATAAGTGCCAGCTTATTGCACACTGGACACCCCACCGCAAACCACGAAAGGACCCCGCCAATCATTCCCAATCTGCCGTGTTGATCCTTACTGGCCGCTGGCACATTCTGCCGTTGTGAAACATCGGAATCAACTGACACGGCAGCCGAGGACTGCACTGGCTTGACGTAGCTGGCAAGCAACATACCGGTCATGGCCGCGGTGATGATCCAGACCGGATAGTTCCACCACACCGGTTCAATATCGCGGGCAAACCAGGGATTCGGGATAAGCACCGTCGCGATACCGATCAGTAAACCAACGACAACAGCTGCCACAAAGGCGACCTGGTATTGACGTCTGCCCCACTGTTTTAGGCCGAGCAACGAGAATCGTAGAGTCTGCAACATGCCTTCAACTATGCCTCATAGTAACGAACATGTATAGTAGCGACTCGAAGTAATTACTATCCTCCATAGTAATAACTTCGCAGTCCCCGTTCAGTCCAGGAAGGTCACTCGTTGTCACAATCCACTCCGAGACCAAAACCAGCATGGTTACTCCCCGTTATCGTTGGCGTCTTGGCCCTGCTGGTCGTCGCCCTTGGTTACCTCGTTTTCTTTGGACCCTCCACGGACCAAGAGGCTGCAGAGCCCGCTGCCAACACGGACGGTGGGAGTGGGGTCGTCGATGCGGTCCCCCAAAACGAAGACGACCAGATCGACTTGGGCTTTGTCGAGCGCCACGACCCTGAAGATCCGCTCGCGATTGGACCCCTCGATGCACCGGTGACGATGGTCGTGTTCTCTGATTACCAGTGTCCATTCTGTGCATCGTGGAGTGATGAAACACTACCGGTCATGATGGACTACGTTGAAGATGATCAGATACGGATCGAGTGGCGCGACGTCAACGTTTTTGGTCCCGAGTCAGAACAAGCTTCCAAAGCAGCCTACGCGGCCGCCCTGCAGGATAAATTCTGGGAATTTCACGGTGAGTTGTATGCGAACGGCGAAATCCGGGAGCCGTCGGAACTCAGCGAAGACGCACTCATCGAGCTCGCTGGCCAGTTGGGGCTCGATACTGAGCAATTCGCCGCAGACATGTCGTCGGACACCGTCGCGGAGCAGACCGAGGTCAACCAACAGCTCGGCCACGATATCGGCGCGTACTCGACCCCTGCGTTCGTGCTCAACGGCCAACCGATGGTCGGTGCGCAGCCGACCGAAGTGTTCGTCGATGCGATGGACTCGGCGCTCGCAGAAGCCCAGTAAGGAAGGTCCCGGATGGAAATTAGCCTGATAACTGCCTTTCTGGGTGGCATCCTCGCCCTGCTCAGTCCCTGTGGGGCGCTGCTACTACCAGCGTTTTTCGCCTCGGTGATCGGTCGGCGCATGCGTTTAGTGCTATACGGCGGGGTTTTCTATCTTGGTCTCGTCGTCACGCTGGTCCCACTGGGGCTGGGCCTTGGCGCAGTAGGAAATCTGTTGACGGGACACCGTGACATGCTCATTGTCGGCACGTCGCTCATTTTGATTGGGTTGGGTCTCGCCCAAGCGGCTGGTTTTGGGTTTGATATAGCCAACGTTTTACCTGGCGCCAATAGCCTGCAGAAGAAAGCACATCAACGTTCCGGTTTGGTCCGGTCATTGTTGCTTGGTGCCGCAAGCGGGGTTGCCGGTTTCTGTGCCGGGCCAATCCTGGGGGCGATTTTGACGCTGGCAGTCGCCCAGGGGGATTCACTTCGTGCCGGCGTCATGCTGGCCGTCTATGGTTTCGGCATGGTCGTACCACTGGTTGTGCTCGCCGGTCTGTGGCACAATCTCAGCCCGAGAGCCCTAAAGGCGATCCGTGGCCGCGGTTTTCGGTTTATGGGACGAAATTTACACACCACTTCCGTAGCGACGGGCTTGCTCATTGCCGCAGTCGGCGTGTTGTTTTGGACCACCAACGGGCTGGTGACGGCCCCATCGTTGCTCCCCACAGGTATCCAACGCGGCTTGCAGTCCATGAGTAGCGTCCTAGCGAATCCGCTGGTTGATGCCGTCTTAGTCGGCCTCATCATCGTGGGGATCACGACGGTCTGGGCAGTACGACGCAGTCGCAAACAATCCGGTGCAGCCGCTCAAACAGTTCAGGACCAGCACTGATGCGGCCCCGTTTTGTAAATACTTCCCGACGTGGCTGGGTGGCCGGAGCGGCGCTGACGGCCGTCTTAACGCTCAGCGCGTGCGGAGACGCTAGCACAGATGAGGCGCTACCGCAGTACGACCCGACCCCGGTAACCGTCGAAGAAACGGCAACCGAAATCAACCGGCAGGCGTTCCGTTTGCCCTTACAGGTCAGTGACACGCCCGTAGTCGATCCCGGTTGGCAGACTCCGCCGCAATACGCTGATGGCGTCTTTCTGTCGGCGGACCACACCGGCGATGTACTGACCTTTCGGGCAGTAGATGGCACTGGAACTGTTCAGTGGAAGGCCGACCGGCCCCTGAGTTGTACCGGGTTCACCCTGACCTCGCACCAAGACACCAGTTATGCGGTGTTGACCGATATCGACGCTGAAGTCCAAACCTTCGGTGCTACGGTTGCCAGCGCCTATGACCTACATACCGGCGAACCGGTCTGGGGTCCGATTGATGTTCCCGGACCGCATCACGGTCCCGGCACAGTATTTGCTGCACCAACAGACCAAGCCATGGGCGCATCCGGCCCAAAAATCGTCCTAGATCCGGCATCGGGCCAGGTAGTTGTTGACGAGCGCGAGCACGACGCCAAAATCCTGGGCGAATTCCACGGCACGATCCTTCTGGTGGTCGCTGATGCGGTCTACGCTTATCACGCAGCTGACTTAGCCGACACTGGCCTGGATGCCGAACCGATCTGGACCTTGGACCCAGACGACTTTGGCTGGGAAGTCGATCATGTTCTAGCGCACCTACCCGTTGCGCTGGCTGATCCAACCGGGACCAGTGCGTCGCCCGGGGTCTTACTGGGCACCGACGATACCGATCGAGCTCTCATTGATCTGACAACCGCTGAGGTCATCGCCGAAGAACTCTCGGATGCCGGTCAAGATCCGACAAGCCAGACGTGGGTAACTATCGGTGAGACGTTGGCAGGATATAGCGCAACGGGCCAACAGCTCTACGACGAACCTCACGAAGACCTGACATTCCAGGGCGTGGGTGCTGCAATGGTCTACCTCGAAAATACTGCCGGCGACCTTGAAGCACACAATGTGGTAACCGGCAAACTCGGCCGCGCTTACGACCCGGAAGCGACCGGCACGCTCACGGTGCCCACCGTTATTGCCGCCGATGGTGCTGGAGTACTGGAGGCCGAGGGTACATACTATCTAGCCACCGTACCGACGGTTGAACAACCCGACGAATAATCGTCCAAGCCGCAACGGTATAGCTCAGCCAAAGAGAGACGATCGCATCGTCTGCCTGGGTCAAGACATTCCGCAGCTGGGGCGGCAGCCGTTACACTGTGCCGCAAGAACCCATCGAGGATTGGAGACCACCATGAGTCGTTCACTGGCCACCTATATCGCCCTGCCCGGTACTACTGCAGAAGCCATGGAACATTGGCACGAGATTTTCGGCGGCGAACTCGAGATCCTGCGCTACGGCGACACTCCCATGGAGGACATGCCGTTTGAGCCCGATCCCCAAGCCGTCGCACACGCCACGCTGACCTTGCCCATCGGCATCATTGCGGGCGGGGATGCGATGGACGACGAGCGCGACTACCCCGTCCAAGGCACTGCCTATTCGATGCTCTATACCACCAGCACCCCCGATGAGGCACGCGGCTATATTGAAAAGCTCGTCAACGGCGGCGGCTCAGTTGGGATGCCCTTTGAGGAAGCGCCCTGGGGTGGCTGGTACGGTCAAGTCTTTGACCGCTTCGGCGTCATGTGGTCGTTCTCCTGCGACGACGAATAACTACTTGTCCTCCGAGGACGTATCGTCTGACACAACCGCTTCGGCAGTTTTCTTGGCTGTCTTAGATTCCTTGCGGGCTTCACGATCCCGTTCAAGTTCGCGCTCGCGTGCCTCATTGACCGCCTGAATCTGCTCCTGGGCCCGATCTACCGGATCTACTTCAGAGAATTCGTCACGTCCGGTCCAGACCTTAATAACACCCCATGCAACCGCGACCAACGGAACCGCCAAGACCGCGCCCACAATGCCGGCCAATACGGTGCCCGCCGTCAAGGCCATCAAGATCACTAGCGCATGCAGGTTCAACGTCTGCGCCATGACCACAGGTTGCAGGAAGTTGCCTTCAAGCTGGTTCACCAGAATCACCGCTGCAAGAACAATCAGGGCAACGATCGGTCCGTTAGCGACAAGCGCTACCAAAGTGGCGAGGATCCCGGCGACGGTTGCACCAACCATCGGGATGAACGCACCAAGGAAGACGACCACACCCAGCGGTATGGCCAATGGTACCTGCAGTATTAACAGTGCAATGGTGATTCCAACAGCATCGACTGCCGCGATGATCGCGGTACCTCGGATGTATCCACCAAAGGTCTGCATCGCTCGGTCCCCCGAGGCGATCCATTGGGCCCGGAAATGTTCTGGCGTCCAAGAGATGAAAAATGCCCAGATCCGGTCACCGTCTTTGAGTAAGAAGAACAAGATCACCAGCAACAGCACGAGGCTTGTGATGAAGGTCCCGGCCGCACTGATCGTGGTGACCGCACCGGTGCCAAACTCTTCCGACGTCAAGAAACTGGTTACTGAGTCAACGGCTGAATCAATCTGGGCCTGGTCTATCGAGAGCCCCAACTGGCTCATGAGCCCTTCAGCCCATTCACGCAGCTGGTTGAAGCCTTCCACGGCTTGCTGAACCAGGGTGTCCCACTCATTGATGACCGAAAATACCAGCGCCGTGCCGACCCCGCCCAGTACGAGCAGCGATCCAAGAAACACCGTCCAGGCCGCCAACATATTGGACATCACCTGACGACACCGGCGCACCACGGGCCACAGTGCACACGCCAGAATGATCGCAATCAAGGTCGGAATCACCACGACCGTCAGGTTCAGCAATGCGATCACAACGAACGCGACCACGGTTCCGATGATGAGCAGCTGTAATGCTCTGACACCTAAGCGCCCCATCGTGTCGGTCCATAACTGCGAAACACTAAAGTCGGGTCGATGCTGTCTCGACTCACGAAGTTCGTCCAGGGTGTTTGCCACGGGGCGCCTCCAGGCTGACATACGGAAAGTATCGGTCTCAGAATACCCTCGCACTCAGCGTACCGGAAGCTTTCCCTCAGTACCCTAACGCCATTTTCGGGTCCTCAAATTTGAAAGTTCGTCGCGCCGAACATAGGATCTAGGGCATGACTTTGGCACAAAGTTCAAGTCATGCCGCGTCGATTAGTGCGCCACCGAACATTGGCTGCCTAAGATGCGAGGTATCGGTATTGCCGAGGATGGCACCCGTTTGATGTGAAAGGCCCACCTGTGACGAGCGATGTGTTGACGATAGACAACCTGCATGTGTCATATCGTGGCGTCAAGGCCGTCGCGGGTCTAAACCTATCGGTCCCCGCTAGCAAGATGACCTGCATTGTCGGGCCGAATGGTTCTGGAAAATCCACCACGGTGAAAGCCGCGTTGGGGTTAGTCGAACGATCCCACGGTACGATCCGTTTCTTCGGCCAACCCGTGGATAAAGTACGTCATCGAATTGCCTACGTACCCCAGCGATCCACCACCGATTGGGACTTTCCAATTAACGTCTTCGACACCGTACTATTGGGTACTTATCCCAAGCTGCGCCTGTTGCAACGTCCCGGTGCCAAAGAACGCGAGATCGCCCAACAAGCGCTTGAACGGGTGCGCATGGCAGACTATGCCAACCGGCAAGTCGCTGAGCTATCCGGAGGCCAACAACAGCGCGTATTTATCGCCCGGGCGCTCGCCCAGCAAGCCGATATCTTGTTACTCGATGAGCCGCTGATGGGCATCGATGCGGCCAGCGAAGCAAATATCGTTGAAATTTTAACCCAACTGTGTCACGCCGAGAAGACCGTGGTCATCGTCCACCACGATCTATCAAATATTGAAACGTATTTCGATCACATCATCATGATCAACGAGCATCTCATCGCTCAAGGTCCCGTCGCCAAGACGCTGACCGCAGCCAACCTAACCGAAACTTTTGGTGCGAACCTGTTGGGCCGGACGGAGTAAGCAGTGGAGTTTCTCAGCGACTTGGTCAACTATCCGCACCTGGCTCGTGCGGCCATCACCGCTGTGGTCATCGGCATCGTCTCCGGGGTAGTCGGTTCCCTGATCATTTTGCGGGGACTGTCCCTGATGGGGGACGCCATCTCCCATGCGGTGATGCCTGGTATCGCCGTCTCGTTCTTTTTTGGCGCGAACATCTTCGTCGGAGCGCTGGTCTCTGGGCTCCTCGCCGCGGCTGGCATCGGTTTCATTAACGCGAACTCGCGGCTTAAACGCGACACCTCAATCGGTATTGTCTTCACCGCCTTCCTTGCTGCCGGTGTGCTCCTGCTGGCTCGCACCGAGTCTTCGGTCTCGCTGCAATCCATCCTCTTTGGTGACGTACTGGCCACCAGCGCAGCTGACATGTGGCAATCGATTGTCATCGCCGTCGTCATAGTGACGCTGGTGGTGCTGTTCTATAAACAGTTACAAATCACCACGATGGACGCCGAGATCGCCAAGGCCTATGGCTTTCCCACCCAAACCATTAACTACGCCGTCCTGATCGCGCTGGCGCTGGTTACCGTCTCGGCGGTTCAAACCGTCGGCGTGATTCTGGTCGTCGCGATGCTAGTCACTCCGGCGGCAACCGCGTACTTGCTGTCCAAAAAATTCTCGACCATGATGTGGCTGGCTGCGCTATTTGGCATGGTGTCCTCGATAGTCGGCATGTATTTCAGCTACACCTTCGAACTGCAATCTGGACCAGCGATCGTCTTAGTGGCTTTCGGCTTGTTTGTGTTGGCCTTCTTCTTCAGCCCCAGCCAGGGTTTCGTATGGTCACAAGCCCAAAAACTTCGCGACCGCCGCCAGCCTATTGCTCAGCCACAGACCAAGGAGCGCTCCCAGCTATGACCGTCACAACCCGGATTACAACTCTTGGCGTTGCGTGCGCGTTCGTACTGGCCGGCTGCGGGGATGCCGATACCGAAACGACGAGCAACCCCGACGCGGTGCAAGCGGTATCAACCTTTTCGATCCTCACCGACATGGTCGAAGAAATCGGCGGGGAGCACGTCGAAGTACACAACCTCGTACCGGTAGGTCAAGACCCGCATGAGTACGAGTCAAGCCCAGCTGATACCAAAGCTCTTTCGGATGCTGAGGTATTTTTCATCAACGGTCTGAACCTGGAAGGTGGCGATCAGGGCTGGGCTGCACGCATGGCCGATTCGGTGGGCCTGGACGACGAGCAGGTGGTCGAAACCACCGATGGGGTGGACCCGCTGTATTTGGCTGAGGGAGTTAGCGATTCAGTCAACCCGCATGCCTATCTTGATCCCAACGTGGGGGTTATCATGGCGGAAAACATCGCGGCTGAACTGGCGGAAGTCGATCCGGATAATGCAGCAACCTACGAGCAAAATGTCTCCGCATACGTTGACGAACTCACGGCACTACACGAGCAGTATCAACAGGAAATCGGAGACCTCGACCAAGACCGGCGTATCCTGGTCACTTCTGAGCGAGCCTTCCAATACATGGCCGACCGATATAATCTGTTGGAAGGCTACATTTGGGCGGTAGATACCGACGACATCGGCACCCCCGACCAGATCATCAGCCTGATCGACTTCGTCAACGAACACGAACCACCCGCACTGTTTTTGGAATCCAATGTGACCCCGTCACCGATGGAAACCGTCTCCGAGGACACCGGGGTCGAAATCCACGCGACCCTGTACTCCGACGAACTCGCCCCCGAAGGCGAACCGGGCGACACCTACGTGGGCCTCCTCGAAGAAAACCTCAACAGAATAGCCGACGGTCTACAGCAGTAGATCACGAAAGGAACCCGCTATGAGCAACCGTCTGAACCCCGGCGATACCGCCCCAGAATTTTCCCTGCCCGACGCCGACGGCAACACCGTCTCGTTGAGCGATTACGCAGGCCAGAAAGTCATCGTCTACTTCTACCCCAAGGCCATGACCCCGGGATGTACCACCCAGGCCTGCGATTTCCGCGACCGCATGGAACGCTTCACCGCAGATGGCTACGCCGTAATCGGCATCTCCCCCGACTCCGTCGCCAGCCTCGACAAATTCACCGAGCAAGAGGACCTAAACTTCCCGGTACTGGCCGATGAAGACCACAAGGTCGCCGAAGCCTACGGTGCTTGGGGTGAGAAGAAAAACTACGGCAAAGTCTACGAAGGACTCATCCGGTCAACCATCGTCATTGACGAAGACGGCATCGTCACCGAAGCTCAATACAACGTTCGAGCCAAGGGCCACGTCGACAAACTCCGCCGTGACCTGGGCTTAGCGACCGTATAACGGCCAATTAGGCAATTCGTCGTCGATGGACTAAGCTTATTCCTCGGTCCGTTAAGACGACCCCGCGGGCGTGGCGGAATTGGTAGACGCGCTGGATTTAGGTTCCAGTGTCTTCGAGACGTAAGGGTTCAAGTCCCTTCGCCCGCACGAATTTCTTACCTATACTATTGGTATGCACCTCAACACGAGGCAAGAAATTTCCGAACTCGGTTCTTGGACGCAGCTTGAATATCGTCCACCCCTACACCGTGCGTTCGTTGAATCTGTGTGGCTATTCAACGGCAGACTTACGCACCGCGAGCGCTATTACCCCACCGGCACACTTGATCTGCTCTTCCAATTAGGTACCTCTCCGAGCTTTCGGATCGTCAACACTTCACAACCTGTCCGCGAGCCTGCTTGACCGGAATGCTTGTCACTCCCCTGGTGCTTGACTCGACAGCCCATGCATCAAAATTGCTTGGTGTCCGGCTTCGATCCGCCGTTAACCGGCCAGACCCGGCGACTGATCGCACGGCTCAACGAAGCAGCATCTGATCCCGACCGGAGTGACCGATTATGGATTTATCAAAACCGCCGAGGCTACCGATCCAGCAGGCAATACCGTCGTCTTCGTCCAAGAAGTCGCAAAGGAGCCGTTCGATAACGCAACGCATGAGTCTGACGTCGAAGTCAGTATGCTCATCCGCAAAACACCCGACCAGGTCTATAACGCGTTTGCCGACCCAGATCAGATCCGCCAGTTTTGGTTGGCTCATGCCTCCGGGCCGCTACGCACCGGAGCGAAAGTCGCCTGGAAATTTAAAATCGCTCAAGCGACCACCGAGGTTGAAGTCGTCGAGGCCATACCCCACCGATTATTTGACCTCCGCTGGGACGATGGTCAACCGTTTCGCATAACCTTCGAGACACGACAAGATGCCACGCTCGTCCTGGCCTCTTTGAAGATCTGGCTGGAATTCGCTATCCCCGGTGACCTCATATACGACACGTTCCCGGATGCAACTTACGCCGACCGGTAGCCCGTCACATACATTTCATCATTTCGAAGACTCTCGCTACGATATAGGAGGCCGAGATACTGTGATCGGCCGCGTCAGTTGCACCCAGATCGCACGGAAGGATTTCGATGCATCTTTCCCGTCGTACCCTACTGGCTTCTCTGGCGTCACTGGGGATTGCACCATTCGTTGACGTTTCTGCTGCTCCAGAAACGGCCCGCTTTGCCACACATACGACGAACACTCAACCCTTCCGGATCGCTGTGCCTTCGCGAGCACTGAGCACCGACCCGGCGCTCACCAATGACGTCGAAACCCAACGACTGGCACGTCAGGTGTACCAAACCCTCATCGGTGTTGACCATGAGACCGGCGAAACCATCCCGGCCTTAGCCGACGACTGGACGATATCGGCCACCGGACGCGACATCGTATTCGAGCTGGCCGAAGACGTCACCTTCCACGACGGCACCGAACTGACCGCCGAGATTGTCGTCGATAATTTTCAGCGCTGGAGCACCGTCGATGAACTGCTGGGTGCACCGCTGTTGCGTCGGACGGGGCGGCTGCCGTTTTCGGTCGTGTTCGGTGGGTACGCATCCGAAGACACCTGCCTGCTGGAATCGGTCGAAGCCACCGATGACCTCGAGGTGACGCTCACGCTAACCGAGCCGGTACCCCGGCTCATCGACGCGCTGACGCATCCGGCATTTAGCATTACCTCGCCCGATTCGTGGGCCGAATTCGATGCGGCGCTTCCCGACGGGCTGCCCATGGTGCCGTTGGCCGGCACAGGACCCTACCGGTGGGGCGACACGTCGGAAGCCACCATCGAATTGACCGCCGTGGAGGCAGAGCACGACGTCGCGGTGCTGACCGTGCCCAACCTCCACGAACGGCTGTACGGGTTATCGACCGAGCAGCTGGACGTCTTTGATGCGGTGTCGCCGGCGGTGCTGCGCGAACTGGTCCAATCCGGTTATCAGGTGCTACAGCGCGACCCGCTGGCCGTACTGTACTTGGGCATCAATCAGGCGCACCCGGTGCTGTCGAATCTGCACGTGCGCCAGGCCGTCGCACACGCGCTATATCGCACCGATATGGTCGACGATTTGCATCTAGACGGGTCCTATGTGGCTCACCAGTTCAATCCCCCGTCGTTACTCGAGCGCAGCGATGACGTCGTAATCTACGACGCGAATGTCGGACGAGCCCGCAACCTGTTAGACGTGGCCGGTTACGACGGCGAACCCATTGAGTTTTGGTACCCGGCCGGTGCCGAGCGCGTGTACATGTCGCAGCCGCAGAAGCTCTACGCACACTTATCCGGCCGGCTCGCCGCGGCCGGGTTTAATATTGTGGCCAAACCGGTCCCCTGGGATGAAGGACAATACCTGTCGAATGTTCTGGCTGAGTCATCGAGTCGCGGTCTGCATTTATTGGGGCGTAACTTCTTCGTCCGCGACGCGCTGTATGTGCTGGCCGAGCTTTTCGAACACCCCAACGGGGAGTTCGGGTGGGAAAACCCGGCGGTCACCGAAGCGTTGGCGGCCGCTCGAATCGAGCAGGACCCGGAAGCACGCACCGCCCTGTTAACCACGGTCGAAGAGGCCGCGAGTCTTGATTTGCCCGCGGTGCCGCTGACGTTTCCGATTACCGCGTTGGCCTCGGGACATACCGTCGAGTTTTATCCCATCTCGCCGGTGCTGGATGAGCAGTATGCTCGGGTTAAGCTGTCCTAATTTATCGTTGCCCACGCGACAGTAGTAGAGTGGCATGGTCACCAGTCGATCAATGAGGATCAGGAGAACGACGTGCAGCAGTCAGGATCATCCCCCGCATACGATGTTGTGTTGATCGGGGGTGGGATTATGTCTGCCACCTTGGGCACCATGCTCAATGAACTGGAGCCGGACTGGTCCATCGCACTGTACGAGAACCTGCACCAAGCCGGCCAGGAATCCTCCGACCCCTGGAATAACGCCGGAACCGGTCACGCCGCACTGTGCGAGCTGAACTATTCGCCGTCCGGCCCCGGCGGCGTCGTCGATATCACCAAGGCCACCAATATCAACGAGCAGTATCACATGTCTTTGCAGTACTGGTCGCACCTGGTGGATCAGGGCACGCTGACCGATCCGCGCAGTTTCATTAATCCGCTGCCACACATGTCGTTTGTGTGGGGCGACGACCACGCGGACTACCTGCAAACCCGCTACGAAACCATGCTGCCCAACCCGCTGTTTGCTGACATGCAGCACACCGAGGATATCGACCAGATCGCCGAGTGGGCGCCGCTGCTGGCCGAAGGTCGTCCCAAAGGACAGCGCGTGGCCGCTTCTCGGTTCGAAGCCGGCACCGACGTGGACTTCGGTGCACTGACCCGCCAGCTGATCGATAACTTGGACGCCGAACTGTACTACGGCCACAAAGTCACCGGCCTGTCCCGGGACACCGACGGCAGCTGGGAAGTGTCCGTCCACGACCGACTAAACGGTCGCAAATTTACCGTCAACGCCCGTTTTGTGTTCATTGGGGCCGGTGGTGGCGCCCTGGACCTGTTGCAGTCATCAGGTATCCCCGAGGCCAAAGGGTACGGCGGGTTCCCGATTTCCGGACAGTTCTTACGCTCGACGAACCAAGAAGTCATCGACCGGCACAACGCCAAAGTATATGGTCAAGCCGCCGTGGGTGCGCCACCGATGTCCGTGCCGCACCTGGATACGCGGTTTGTTGACGGGCGTCGTTCGCTGATGTTCGGGCCCTACGCCGGATTTTCGACGAACTTCCTGAAAACTGGTTCGTACCTGGATCTACCCAAATCCGTCCGGCCGCACAACTTGGGCACGATGCTCAACGTCGCCAAAGACAACTTCGATCTGGTGGGGTACCTCATTTCGGAGGTCGTCAAGACCCACAGCAAGAAGGTAGATACCCTGCGCGGTTTCTACCCGGCCGCTGTCGAGGACGAGTGGGAACTCATTACCGCCGGCCAACGCGTCCAGGTCATGAAAAAGGACCCGCAAAAAGGTGGCGTGCTGCAGTTTGGGACAGAACTTGTCTCGGGTGCCGACGGTTCGATCGCCGCGCTGCTGGGTGCCTCCCCCGGCGCCTCGACGGCTGCACCGATTATGGTCAACCTACTGCGTCGCAGTTTCCCCGACCGGTTTGCCGGCTGGGAGTCGAAGCTGACCGAGATGATCCCGTCGCAGGGTCAGCGGCTCAACGAAAACCCCAAGCTTCTGGAAGAAATCACCGAGGCCACGACGAAGACGCTGCAACTGAAGTAAACTGCTCCAGCACCTCGTTGAGGCTTGCCGGTCGGTGCCACGCCTCCCACGACACGCACACTTGGTTCGGACGTTCCCGCACTGTGGGGGTGTCCTGATGCGTGTGCCCGTGAATGAGCGGCGCGCCGTAATCTCGAAGCCGCCATTGGGTAAACCGGTCGTCGTCAGTATGATCGCCCGTGTATGGGAAATGCGACAGTAATATGTCACGCCGGTTGTGCCGGATCGTGCCGAATGCCTGCACGCTTTCGAACACGTCGAAGTATTCGCGCTGTCGCGTGGCCGACCTGCGGTGCATCGGATGACACGCATCGTGATTGCCCGCGATCAGATGCATCGTTAGCTCCCGGTGTTGTTTGACCTGCTGGAGCCGCTCCAGCGTATATGCACGGTTTGAACCGCGCTCCAGATCACCAAGCAACCACAGTGTCGAACGTTGCGGAAGCGCGTTGAGCTGCTCAATCAGGTAGTCATCGTGCTCCCGGCCGGTGGTGAAGCCGCGCAATTCAGCCACACGCTGGTGGCCCAGGTGAAGATCTGCCGTGAAGTACATACCTCTACCCTACGTCTGGGGATAACCGGCAGTCTCGACGACATTATCCACACTGGCTCCCACGCGGCGATCGCCATGCGGCTCCTGCGGTCACAATGGTAGCCAGGAGGTGACCCACATGACGACGACACTGGCCACTGACCTTGACTGGAATGCACTCAGCGCCGAGGAAGTCCACGACGTTATTCGGGGCGCCCTCCAATCCCTGGTCGATCGTGAACCAGACGTCCCCACCGATGAGATTCTGCAGCGTTCGGTGCTGCTCGAAGATACCCTGCGCAGCGCAACAGCAATGCAGTATCACTACACCGGGTTGCTCAACGACGCGTTCAACGACCCGAAGCTACGCGAGACGCTCGGGCTGCCCGAGGGCAAAACCGCCTTCCGCGACGCCACGGACCTGCTCGCCAAAACGCACGGCATCCGAGCCAATGAAGCGTCTTCGCGCTTGCGACTGGCTTCAGCGCTGACCCCCGCTCGCGCTTCTGACCCGGAGCGGTCCGAAGACATCGGCCAGACCCGGCTGCCGATACTCGGCGCGCTGCGGGGCCGAGTGAATCCGTCAAAGTTGTCCTCCGCATTGGCCATGATCGATGAGGTGGAGTCCAACGCCGAAGCCGCTGGTAAAGACGAGGCCTATCGGACGAAGCTCCGGCGGCTCATCGAACGTGATCTGGCCGAGAAAATCGAAGACACCACCCCGGAAGAATTCAGCCGGTACGTTGGCCAACGCAAAAAGGACCTCTTGGCCTCGATTGATCCGCCAGATGAGCAATTCACCCCACAACAGACCAATTCAATGTATGACGTCCGCCGGGTGGGGCCGGTGCGCGGCAACAAGAACGCCGTCGAATACCGCATGATCACCGACGCTGAGGGCGATGAACTACTGCAAACCCTGCTGACGGCTGCAACCAATCCGCGCGGAAAAGATGATGCTGACGAAGGGTTCGAGACGCGTAGCCGTAGCCACCGTCGCATGCATGTCTTGCGTGACGCACTGAAATTTGTGCTGGCCAACTTCGATAAAACTGGCTTTCGAGGTGCCAGCGGAGCCCACACGCAAATGCTCGTACTGACCGATTACGCGACACTTCTTGAAGGACTGCGTTTTGAGATCGGTGAGCATCTTCCGGAGTTGCAGGCGCAACAGCGCGAAACGTTGCTCCAACACATGGCGCAGTCACTATCGGCAGAGGATCCGAATGGACAGGCTATTGCGGCGACGGAAAACCCTGAACCGATACCACCGGCGCCCAAAACCACGAATGTGGACCAGATTTTGGACGACCCGAACTTAGATCATCTGCAGCAGCGAATTACTCAAGGGGTATATGCCAACTACATACCACCGGAGGTGATATTGCGAATGCGATGTCACGTTGGTATCACCCCGGTCACGTTAACTGGGAAACGGCAAGTGTTATCTATGGGCAGACAACAACGGCAATTTAGCGACACGATCCGGCGCGCCATCGTGGCCCGCGATCGAGGTTGTGCTGTGCCCGGATGCCATATGGCAGCAGCGTTTTGCGAAGTCCACCACATGGACCACTGGGCTCGTGGTGGTGAAACAAGCACAGACAACGGGGTCTTATTGTGTTCGCATCACCACGCAGCGGTACACGAGAAAGCCTTGAAAATCCTACGGGTCGACGGCGAGTTCCAGTTCGTCCTGCACCCATTAATTGACCCAACGCAACGACCACGGAAGAACTACTTCTATCAGAGCTAGTCCGTGTGAATACGCATCTAGGGCCAATAATGTTCTCGCTGTGTCAGACCCGTACTAGGTCACGTTGCCACTGACAAAATGTGGGCTTGCGAAACGCCCGAGGAAATGTTCTGCCCATTCTTAGATGAGCGCAGTAATACCAATCAACAGTCCTGGAATGACGACGAAGACGCCGGCTAGCCAGGCAAGGACATAGAGTTTATTTTTCGCCCCGAGGTTCCCCAACCAGCTAGCTCCCATGACGGGCAGCGGGCGTAGGAATGGGATACCGAAAATCACCAAGGCGGCTAACAGGTTGTAAAACAGGTGCACCGCTGCGGCCGTCATGGCTGCGGTCGCTTCGAATCCCGAAAATCCGAATGCTGCGATGACAGCGGTCATCGTCGTTCCAATATTGGCACCCACAGTGAAGGGGTACAGCTGCCACAAGGAGAACTTCCCGGACGCCGCGAGCGGGACAGCCAGCGAGGTCGTAGTGGTCGAGGATTGCACCATGACCGTAATGAGTAATCCGGAGAAAATCCCGGACAGTGGACCGCGCCCGATGGCTTTATGGAACGTCTTTTCAACGTTTCCTACCAGCAAGATCTTGAGCATGCTCGAGATGAACTTGATCACGAGCAAAATCAGGGCCACGCCGATGACGATCATGGCAATGCCAGCCCCGACCGGGGGCAGTACGGCCATGGCGCCCGCTTCGATGAGGTTTGCGCCGGGATCAGTAATGGCCGTCACGACGTTGCCAAATGCCGTGAAGATAGTGGCGATCATGCCACCGTCGGAGCCCGTGGTCAAGCCAGCGAACCAGGTGCCGATCCGCTCTAGAATGCCGAAGGCCCACTCCAGCGGAAAGAAGATGGCCACCGACAGTAAATTGTACATATCGTGGACCGAGGCAGCAGAGAAGGCTCGACGGAATTGGTTGCGGTCACCAGCAGCACCCAAGGATACTAACGTCGAGGTCATGGTGGTGCCGACATTGGCACCCAGCAGGATAGGTATCGCGGTCGCCAAGGGTAGTCCACCGGCAACCATGCCCACCACGATGGAGGTCGTTGTAGATGAGGATTGGGTCAGCACTGTGGCAAAAATGCCGATCACGAGCCCAATGACCGGGTTTTGAGCAAACGCAAAGATCTCTTCGGCACGGCCACCCGTTGCTACGCCGAAACCTGAGCCGATCACACTGACTGCAGTGATCAAGATATATACGGCGACAACGACGGAGACCCATTCGAGGATTTTTCGGGTTCGCTGGGTGATCGGTAACCGATCTAGGAGGCCAGTACGTTGATTGAACGAATCTTCTGTGCGAAGCTGCTCTGCCGCGTATGTCGTGGTCTTGCGCTCCGTCGAGTTATCTAAGCTCATACCTCTTAGATAGTCCTTTGCACTCGGGTGATGTCAGCCCCAGTGAAACACCATCAAGTAAACCAAAGGTTAACGGAACTTCAATATCGGGTGGCCCCCGGCCCGCAATGACCCTTTTTATAGCATTCAGGCCTCTAATTGACCACGAACAACCTAGTCAGATAGCAGTATGAGGTGTTGATCACATCATAGACCCAGGTGGGGGAAAGTAAACAAATAGTGCCCCTAGCCCAGATATTCGGGCCGTGAGCCCAAGACGCTCTCCGCCGCGTAGTGCGGCACGTCACAATAGGCGCATGATGTTAGGTCTCAGTTCATGATTTTTTAGCTGGCAAACGGTGTACGGTTTGCCAACTGTTCACCTCATGGCACTCGCTTTGACCGGTTTTAGGTCAGATCTGGACCTATCAGTTGAGCTGTAGATCCGGCCTGGGTATTTGTCACCTGGATGCGGTGCGGAATTTGCTGCTTCATGGATTCCACGTGCGAGACCAGGCCGATCAATCGACCATCATCCTGCAGGGCCGCCAATACTCCCATGACTTCCTCTAACGTGTCGGCGTCAAGCGAGCCGAAACCTTCGTCAATGAACAACGTATCCATGGCGACCCCGCCGGCTTGGGCTTGAACGGCGTCTGCAAGCCCCAGGGCCAACGCCAAGGAGGCCATGAAAGTCTCACCGCCAGATAAGGTAGAAGGCGTTCGGATGGTGTCGTTGAGATGGTCGATGACTTCGAGGTTCAATCCGGCGTGGCCTCGTCCACCATGGCCGACCGCGTGTTGCAACTCGTAGCGGCCTCCGGTCATGCCGGTGAGCCGCTCGGACGCATTTGCTGCGACCTGTTCCAGCCAGCCAGCCAGCACAAATGACCGCAGCGGCATACTCACAGAGTTTTCACCGCGGCCGGCAATCACATCGCTAAGCCCGACAAGCTCTTCATAGTTCGCTAACTCCTCGGCGGATCGCTTACTGACCTCAAGCAACGACTCCCCATACTTCTGACATTGGGCATGCGTCGCCTGGATGCTCCCGTGTACCCGGTTAGCATCAGAGAGCCGGGTTTCAGCAGCCTGCTGGGCCTCATTGGCGGCGTCCAGTTCGTCTTGGGTGGGCGCCTCGACTCCTTCGTCGAGCAGTTTCAACCCCGCAACGACGGCCGGCTGGCCGGCTTTTTCAGCCAGTCGATCCTTTTCAGTCGTCCACTCACGCACAAGAGTCTCAAGCTCCTGACGCAGTTCAGAGTCCAGCACGCAACCTCTGGCGGCAGCTATGTCAGCGAAGGCTTCATCGTCGTCGGAAGCTGACTCGGCCAAAGCTTCGGCCACGCGCTGACGCGCCGTGTCGTGGGTAGCCACCGCGGTCAGCGCCGCGCTCGCCTGGTCGGCCAGCTGACCGACCAGGCGTCTGGCCGGTTCAACTGCGGCACGGAAGGTGGCCACATTTTCAAACGTGCCAAGGGCATCGGCAAGTTCTGCCTCAGACTCTTTCAGCTCGGCCGTGCGTGTGCTGACTAGCGTGGTCAGTTCGGTGCGTTGCTGTTTGGCCGCCGATGTTTCTTCGCGCAATTGCTCGGATTTGGATTCGTTAGCGTTAATACGCGCGCGAAGATCAGTCAGTTCTGTGACCTGAGTCTTCGCGCTGGCGACCGCCTCTTCCGCTGCGGTAACCAGTTCGGTGGCCTCTTCGAGACTGAGTCCGCCGGCTTGTGTTTGCAGGTCTTGGAACGTGCCGTGTTGAGTTTGATACGTTTCGTCGGCGTCATTGGCTGCACGACGAGCCTCGGTGGCACGGGCTTCGGCCTGTTCAACGGCATCGTTGGAGATCTCGGTCAGATCCTCGGTCCCAGCGGGGGCAGGATGAGTGGTGGAGCCACAGACCTCGCACGGTTCGCCATCTTCCAACTTCTCGGCCAGGAAACCAGCGGCCGCCTCGATGCGTCGGCGCAATAACGTCTGGGCGTGTTCCAACGCCTCATCAGCCTCAGCGGCGGCCTTATCGCGGACGGTTTTCGCACGCTGCGCAGCAGTCCCGGCGGCCTCGGCCTTTTTCGCGGCGGCCCGTTTCGTTTCAGCCTCTTCCAGCCGCTGTGTGGCCGTTTCAAGTTGTTGCTCCACGCCGGAGAGTTCCTCGGCGCGCGCCTTGTCGGTATCAAGGCGCTGGCACACCGTCTCGTACTGCTTGTTAAGCTCATCGATAGTATTAGTCAGCTGCTGTTGAGCGCTGCGCCACTCGGTGAGCTGCTTGCGTCCCGCGGTGATTGACGCCTGGGACTTTTCGTACTGCGCGACCTGTTCGAGCGCTCGGATTGCCACTGCCTCGACGGTCTTCCACCCGTCAGCAAGCTCTTGCGTAGCCTGCTCGGTCGCGGTGAAAATATTCTGGCCGGCGGCCCATGCCACGATGAGCTCATCCTGACGGGCCGTATCACAGTGCTGCTGCAATTGCTCAAGCGCAGCCGACAGCTGTGATGCAGCACTATCGCAATGCTGCTGGGCATCGACGATCGGCTTGGCACGCTGGTGTTGGTCAAGTTGCTGCCGTGCAGTCTCAACGGCATCGGTCTGGGCCTCGTGCGCGCTGCGACGCCGACGGAATTCTTTGGCCTCATGAAGCTGTTCTTGGTGTCGTTCAAGCCGCTGCAAGGTTTTACGCGCGGTCGCAAGCGTTTTCTGCGAGGCTTCAACCCGACCTAAAGCATCGGCTTCCAACTTCGTCATGACACTGTCCACGTGGTCGACCAGTTCGGCGTCCTCGAACTCGGACAAGACCACGTCATCGGTGGCGGCCTCGGGAGTATCCTGTTCGGGGGCATAGGTCTGGGCGGTCTCGATCAGGTTGGTACGCAGCGAAGCCCGGCGCTCCTGGTCGGCTTCAACAGTGCTGCGTAGCTTTTTGGCTTGTGTGTTGAGGTAATCGCCGATCTCATCGAAGCGGTGGGTATTGAATAGCTGGCGCAGAATCGCTTCGCGGTCATTGCTGGAGGCTTTCAAAAACCTGGCAAACTCGCCCTGCGGGAGCAACACAACCGAGGTAAATTGTTCCCGGCTCAGGCCAATGACGTCGCGCAGGATCTGCTGGGCCTCATCCACGCGGGTGGTCAATTGGCGACGTTCACCGCCGACGATTTCAACTAGGGTCATCGAAGCCTGGCGGGTGACCAGATCGTCGGGGTCTTTGGCACCGCGACGGGGCGCATAGTGCTGTAGCGTGCGGTCGATGACGAATCGGCGGGTACCAAATGACACATCGAGGCTGATGGTCGGCGGCACGCCGGGTTCGGCCAAGGTCGAGTGCAGTTCGGTGTTTTTGCGGTCGTCGTCGGCTTTGCCATACAGCGCGAACGTGATCGCGTCCAAAATAGTGGATTTGCCGGCGCCGGTGGGGCCATCGAGCAGAAACAGTCCGACGTCGTCGAGGCGTTCGAAGCACAGTTCTTGACGGGTCGCGTACGGACCGATGGCCTGAAAACTTAGCTGGTGAATTCGCATTACTTCACGTCTCCTTCTTTGACGCGGTTGACGTGGTCTAACGCGTCCCGCAGCCAACGTTGTTCAGTCGCCGAGGCGGGGCGGTTGCGAACGTGGTCGACGAAATCGAGCACCAGTTCCATGTCGGTTTTTGCCTTGGCGATGCGGTCGGAGTAGGTGGTTTGGGCTTCGACGCCACCGGTGGGGGCCAGGATGAAGTTCAACATGTCCGGGAAACGGTTTTTGAGTCGGCGGAAGGCTTGGCGCGGGCGTTTCGGGTCGGTCACGGTGATCTGGCACCAGGCATCCTCGGCCCAAACGTATTCGTCCGATTCGAGTAGCGCATCAATCTCGTCTTTGAGCACGGCGAGGCGTTTCAGCTGCGGGATGTCGACGGGTTCGATGGTCAGTTCGTCACCGGTTTCAAACAGCCACATACCTTTGCGGTGGGCGTGTTCGGAGAACGAGTAGGCCACCGGAGAGCCCGAATACCGCACCGTGGGGCTCATAGTCTGGCGCCCGTGCAGGTGTCCCAGCGCGACGTAGTCCATCCCGTCGAACATATCGGCCGGCACCTGACCCAATGTGCCGACTTCGGTGCCCTCGCCAATATCGCGTTCCGACTCGGAGGCCGATGCGCCGGCGGCAAAGACGTGTGCCATCATCACGTGCGTGGCGTCATCCAGGCCGCGGGCGGCAATTTCGGAGCGAACCTGGTCCATCACGTGCGCCATGATGCTGTAGTGGTTGGCGTCGACCTCGAACTCGGCGGCGTGCAGGCGCGGCTCCAGATAGGGCACCGTCCAGATACACAGTGGCGTCCCGGCGGCGTCGTCGTCAAAAATGATCGGGTCGGTGATGGCCTCGGGCATCGTGCGGATATGAACGCCGCGCATCATGCGCGACATAAAGCCCAGTCGGATGGCCGAATCGTGATTACCCGAGGTCACTATGACTTCGGCTCCGGCGGCGTGCAGGTCCACGAGGGCCTGGTCAAATAGTCGCACAGCGTCAACGGGTGGCAGGGCGCGGTCGTAGACATCCCCCGAGATCAGCACGATGTCGATGTCACGCTGCCGCACGGTCTCGACCATAAACTCGATGGCGTGTTGCTGGGCATCGAGCAGGTCGGTGTTGTGGAATGAACGGCCCAGATGCCAGTCCGAAGTGTGAAGTAGGCGCATGCCATCCAGTGTAAACCTGATGGTGGGACACGCTAAGGTGGTGACACATGGATAACTTCTCTTCGCGCGTTGCCGGTGTGATCTATGGGGGTGCCGCGGCCGAAGCCGCCGCGATCAATCCTGAGGGCACCGAATATTCCACCGGAACTCAGCTGGGTCTTTATGTTGCTGACGGTTTGCTCGAAGTGTTGGAATGGTCGGCCCAAGGTGAAGCAGCCGATCCCGCGGCCGCAATTTGGTTGGCGCTGCTGCGCTGGTATAAAAACCGCTACGGTGACTTCCCCGAGGGGCTGCCGCCCGCCCCCGCCCGGCGCATTGACGATCATCCGGTGTCCCACGGCGATGTCGAAGCCGCGACCAAAGCCGGGCTGGAAGAACCCGAGATGGGCCTGCCGCGCCGACCCCACGGCGTCGGTGCGACGGGCACGGATGCGCTCGTACGGGCCGCTCCCCTGGGCATGTTGCCGCAGGTCGATGCCGACTGGGTGGTCAAGATGTCGCCGCAGGTGGCCGTACTAACCCACGCCGACTGGATCACCCCGACGGCCTATAGTTTGCTCATGTACCACGTCGTGCAGGGCAAAACGTTGATGACCGCGGTGACCGAGGTCCTTTCGTGGCTGGGTGACCACGACGACGGCGATGAGCTGGCCCAGCAGATTCGGACGGCGATGTCCAAAGAGCCCACCGCTCCAATGACCGCCCAGCAGGTGCTGCCCGCGGCGATCCGCGCGGTCGCTGATGCGCTCGAGCAGGCCGTAGCCCCCGAACAGCTGTTTGCTGCGGCCGTAACCCATGCGGTCAATTACGGCGGCAACACAACGGCGACCGCCCTGATTACCGGCCAGCTTATTGGTGGGCTGATGGGCAACACCGTTACCGGCACCCCGTCGTATCTGACCAATTACGTCCCGCTCGAAGAGACGGTGGACCGGTGGGTGAAACTCACGACCTAAAAACGTTACCTACGCCTGTACTACACTGCCTTGACCGGTGCGATGTCCCGGCGTAGCGTCAAATTACTCCGCAGACCAACGCCGCCTGGGACGCTTCTTCGGAACTGGCCCCAAATGTGGACGGAAAACGCAAGTCATGACGATACGATCAATCACCACCGATACCGAGGCCCTGACGATCACGGTCATAGCGGACTTTCCGGTTCCGCCGCGCCGTCTGTGGGACGCCTATGTTGATCCGCGACAGCTCGAGCGCTTTTGGGGTCCGCCAGCCTGGTCCGCTACGTTTATGCGACACGATGTCCGTCCGGGAGGCCGGTCGGAGTATCACATGACGGGCCCCGATGGTGAACAATCTGGCGGGTACTGGGAGTTCCTTGACGTCAACCGGCCGTACTCCTTCGAGGTGGAAGACGGCTTCGCCCACGCTGACGGCACTTCGAATGACGACCTACCCGCCATTCGAACGGTCTTCACCTTCGAAGAATCCACCCTCGGTGCGCTACTAACCGTCACCTCGTATTTCAATTCCGCGGCCGAAATCGACCAGTTGCTCGAGATGGGCATGTTGGAGGGCACACGTGAGGCCATGGAGCAAATGGATGCTGTGGTCACCGACGAGGCGACATATTCGGGCGCGCATATCGCACACTTACAGCGCCTTGATGACACAACGGTCCGGGTCACCCGTATGATTCGCGCTCCCATCGACCAGGTGTGGCGGGCCCACCATGAGCCCGAGTTGGTCCGCCAGTGGATGATCGGTCCCGACGGCTGGGTCATGGTGACCTGTGAGCTCCCCCAGCAGGTCGGCGACCCGTACCGTTATGAATGGGAAACCGATAACGGCACCGATCGGTTCGGCTTTACGGGCGAACTGCTCGAATCCGCGCCGCCGCATCGCGAGGTCACCACCGAGTCGATGCTCGGCATCAGTGGCCCCGCCACGACCAACGCGTTGAACCTCATTGAGGTCACCCACGGAACATTATTGACGACGGTCATTACCTACCCGAGTACCGAACTGCGAGATGTGGTCCTTGATACCGGGATGGTCGCCGGGATGGAAGATAGTTATTCGCGCCTGGAGTCTATCATCGTCAACTCCTAACAACCGATTACAGCAGTGTTGCGTGCGGCCAGTTTTCGTTGAGCATCGATAAAAATTCGGGCTCGGTGACCAGGACGATGTTTTGTCCTTGGCGACGGCGCTCGACCACATCGCGCATCTTGCGTTGCTGCAATCGCGGGTGGTGTTCAATATCGGCGAGTTCTTCGGGCCGGATGCCATCGCCGATGACGAGCATGGTCGTGCTAGCACCGATACGCGACTGTGTGTGGGCCCCGTGCGCGGCCGCCTTATTTTTGGCGTCCTGGCGCGACAGGCCCATCATCCCGGTAAACACCACACGCTGGCCGTATAGTGGATGCTTTGGATCAGCGTTGTCGTTGGCCGGTGGGTTGGTGCCCTCGTTGGGCCAGCGAATCAAATCCGGCAGCTGATCGGCCGAGACCGCCCCATTCTTTGCGTCAAATACCCCCGGCATCGTCATCGCATGTCGGGTTGGCCGCGATAGGTAGGTACCCGCTTCCCGGGGTTCCAGGACCCGACGTTGCATGCCCGAGGCTTCCAGCAGTGCATCAAAGGATTCGGCGGCCACCCGGTTCGCCACATCGACGACGATAGCCGCGGCGGCTTTGGCATCCTCTAAGGCATTGTGATGGTTCCGTAAGACGTATCCGGCCTCTGCCGCAGCCGAGGGTAACGCGTGCGAGGCCAACCGGTAATTTTTACGCGACAGCGTCAACGTACACGCAAATTCCATGTGTGGGATGGGCCGGTTGGACACCTCGAGTCCAGACTCGATGACCCCCATGTCGAATCCTGCGTTATGGGCGACCACGACGTCGTCACCAATGAATTGAGCCAGGTCGTCAAAGTGTTCGGCAAATGCGGGCGCGCTGGTCACCTCGTCGGGGGTGATGCCGTGGATGGCCACGTTGCGCGGGTCGAACCGATCAAATCCGGCGGGCGGTTGCAGCAGACTGTAATGGGTGGCCACCAGCTGGCCGTCGCGGATTTTGGCCGCGCCGATGGCGCACGCCGATCCCCGAAATCCGTTGGCGGTTTCGAAATCTATGGCGGTGAAGTTCATGCCTTATCGAGCACACCTGCCAGGGTGGAAGCCAGCGCGCGGAAGGCTTTGCCGCGGTGAGAGAGCTCGTTTTTGGTCTTCGGGTCGAGTTCGGCGGCGGTTTTCCCCAGGTGTGGGATTTCTAGGATCGGGTCGTATCCGAACCCGTGCTCACCGCGCGGCTCAAACGTCAGATCTCCCGCGAGGCGGCCCATTTCTACCCGGCGGGTGGATCCGTCGGGGGTGGCCAGTGCTGCGGCACACACAAACGACGCGCCGCGGTGTGTCGCATCGATATCAGCTAGTTGGGCCAGCAGCAATTCGAGATTGGCCTGGTCATCGCCGTGTTTGCCGGCCCAGCGCGCCGAGAAGATGCCCGGAGCACCGTTCATCACATCCACGGCCAGCCCGGAATCATCGGCCACTGCGATAAGACCCGTGGCGCGGGCGGTTTCGGTTGCTTTCTTCAGGGCATTGTCCTCAAAGGTGATGCCGTCTTCGACCACATCCGGGGCGTTGACGGTGTCCGCGTCCACAATCTGGTCGGGCTGCAATGACGGGATGGCCTCGGTCAAAATGGTGCGCAGTTCGGCAAGTTTGCCGGGATTATTTGAGGCGAGCACGATGACAGGATCCACGGGCTTACTCCTGTTCGGTGGCTTTGGCGTCAGCGGCAGCGGCCAAGGCTGCCTGCTGGATTTCGGTCAGTTGGGCGGTACCGGCCACAGCAAGATCCAGCATGTGGTCCAGTTGCGCGCGGTTGAAGGGTTGTTCTTCGGCGGTGCCCTGAATTTCGATGAAGTCTCCCTCACCGGTGGTGACCACGTTCATGTCAGTATCGGCACGAACGTCTTCCTCATAGGGCAGGTCCAAGAGCGCCGTATCGTCAATCATGCCGACGGACACCGCTGCGACCGAACCGGTCAGCGGGGTGGCCGTCGAACGGATGATGCGCTGCTCGCGTGCCCACTCAATCGCAAGCGCCAGGGCGACCCAAGCGCCGGTAATGGCTGCGGTGCGGGTCCCGCCGTCGGCTTGGATGACGTCGCAGTCAACAACGATCGTGTTCTCGCCTAGGGCTTTGGTATCGACGACGGCGCGCAGGCTGCGACCGATGAGCCGAGAGATTTCTTGGGTCCGACCCGAGACTTTGCCCCGCACGGATTCGCGTGCGGTGCGTTCGCCCGTGGCACGCGGGAGCATCGCGTATTCGGCGGTGACCCAGCCGCGGTTCTTGCCCTTCAGCCAGCGCGGCACGCCTTCGGTAAAGCTGGCGGTGCACAACACTTTGGTGTTGCCAAAACTCACCACGGCTGAGCCTTCAGCGTGGGCGGACCAGCCGGTCTCAATGGTGACATCACGTAGCTGCGAGACGGTGCGGTCATCGGCGCGAGTGAACAAATATGCTCCTTTAGACGGTGTAGGTGACGCCAGAAACGGCGACGGCCAATTGACCATCATACGTGGTGCGGGCTTCTTGCGAGGTCACCATCGGGTCGTTCCACACCGGAATGTGCGTCAGTAATAACCGGCCGACGTTGGCGGCAGTGGCCATTTCACCGGCGCGTTTGCCGGTCAGGTGGACGCCGTCAATAGCATCATCGCGTCCCTCGTGGAAGGCCGCTTCGCATAAGAATAAGTCCGCATCTCTGGCGGCTTCGACGAGCCCGGGCGAGGTGTCGGTGTCGCCCGAATAGGTCAGCACGGAAGTTTGCTCACCGTTGGGTGTCGTCTCGGTGGCTTCGACGCGCAGTGCGTAGGCCTCGTCGATCGGGTGGCGCACCGGATACGGGGTGACCGTAAACGGCCCGATATGTACGGGGTGCCGTACTTGCCAGTCGCGGAAGTCGAAATCCGGGTGCATGCCCGGGTCTGGGTCCAGCCCGTAGGCAATGGCAATGCGGTCGGCCGTATCTGCGGGCCCGTAGACGGGGATGCGTCCGACATCCCAGCCGTTGGGGTTCCAGCGCACCACAATGTGTAGGCCGCACAGGTCCATAAAGTGATCAGGATGTAGGTGGGATAGCAGGATCGCGTCGATATCTTCTAACGCCACGTAGCGTTGCAGTGTGCCCAGCGCCCCGTTGCCCATGTCGAGGATAATGCGCCAGGTTTTGGGTTCACCGTGTTCATCGACCCCATTTGCGGAGACGAGGTAGCACGAGGCCGGAGATCCCGGTCCGGGAAATGAGCCTGATGCGCCGATGATGGTGAGCTGCATGTCCTCGATTCCTTTGCACTAGCGTGCGGCTGATTGAGTACTGGGGTCTGTGATTACCGACAGTGTACCGGTCGGGAATTGCTCCGCGACCGTACGAATCTGGGTTACGCCGCCGACTTCGGGGCCCAAGAATCGTTGTGCCAGCTGGGCAAAGCTGCCCGGATCACCCGTGGACATGAACTTATGCCGCGAGCCCGCAGGAGGGTTGTGGCTCATGGCACCGGCCGGGTTTTCTAGCCCGTGTCGGACCAATTCGCGGTAGACGGCTCGTGCCGTGGACTCCGAGGACGTGACCAAATTCACGCTCTCACCCATGACGTAGCTGATCACCCCAGCCAATAACGGGTAGTGGGTGCACCCCAAGATCAGGGTGTCCACGTCGGCTTCTTTGAAGGGTGCCAAATACTGCTCAGCCACGCCCAGTAACTCCGGGCCCGTGGTGACACCGCGCTCCACGAATTCGACAAACCGGGGAGCGGAGGAGGCCGTAATCTCCAGCTGCGGGGCGGCGGCGAACATGTCTTCGTATGCGCCCGATGAAATGGTGGCCTCGGTACCGATGACCCCAACCTTGCGGTTTTGTGTCGAGGTGACCGCCCGCTGGACCGCCGGCTGGATAACTTCCACAACTGGGATCCCGTAGGCCTTGGTGTAGCGTTCTCGAGCATCTCGAAGCACGGCGGCGGTGGCCGAGTTACAGGCGATCACCAACAGCTTCACCCCGGCGTCGACCAGCTCATCCATGATGCTCAGGGCGAGCCGTCGGACTTGGGCGATGGGCTTGGGCCCGTAGGGGCTGTTGGCCGTATCACCAACGTAGACAATGTCTTCGTCTGGCAGTTGATCAATGACTGCCCGGGCCACGGTCAGCCCGCCAACACCCGAATCAAAAATGCCAATGGGCGCTTGAGGGTTCGGCTTGGTCACGATAAATCTCCGATCAATGCCTGCATCAAGGTTTCTTGAAGCCAGGACACAAAGTTGTACAACAACGCCATGTAACTTTCTACATCGGTGGCCTGTTCGACCGAGCCGATATGGTGCACCCGTTCGGCGTCGCGTTCGGTCTCAATGTTCAACCGCGAGGATAACACCAACCGCACCTGGTTCAGCGCACGACTAAATGCCTCGGCTTCTTTCTGATTCAACATCAGTGACCCAGATTGCAGCAGCGCATACGCGCGCTGTAGGTCAGCGATTTTTTCTTGGCGAATATCTTCTTGGGCCAGTTGCCGAAATTGCGCTGAACCGGCTTCCCGGTCATCCGATCGCGCATCGGGCAGCAGACGTTTTACCGCAGGGTCGTTCAGATCCATGTGTACTTCGTCCTCGGTCAAAGTGCCAACGAGGTTCCAGAACGCATCATCGGTTTGCGAATGAGTTTCTTCAGTCGGGGCTTGTGGTAATTGCGCGGTTTCGTCACGGGAACGGAATCGATCCATAAACCGTGGTTTATCGTCTTCTAAGGGCTCATCGGCCGGGCTGACCCCGCCCAGCAGCGTGAGCACGTCGGAAAACAGGGAGCGTAAGATTTGCCGCTCGGGTTTTTCAAGGTACGCGGAGTAGCCGCGTAGCGTGGATTTAAAAGCTAGTGCCATGAAGTTCGCGAAGTCGCATCCTTTAGTTGTTTTGCTCGTAGGTCGCCCATAAACCGTATCCGTGCATAGCGGCGACGTGTCGTTCGGCTTCTTCTTTGGTGCCCTTGGCAACGACGGCCTTACCCTCATGGTGCACCTGGAGCATCAGTCGACGGGCAACTTCCGAGGAGAACCCAAAATAGGTACGGAACACATAGGTAACGTAGCTCATGAGGTTCACCGGGTCGTTCCAGACGATGACCTGCCAAGGCTCTGCTGTGGAAGAGAGCTCATCGACGGCAATATCTGGGTCGACATCAACTGCACTTGTAACGGACATGCACCATATTCTAGGCAACAAGTTGGCCTCAAGCGCGCTAATTCGTTACCGGCAAGGCCAAAATGTGTTCTCACACTCTAGGACGGGTTAGTCTTGGATGCGTGAGTACCACACATCGCGGCAATAGCCCCACCTCGTTTTTCACCGATCACTACGAGTTAACCATGGTGGATGCGGCACGCAAGGCCGGCACCGCCGACCGCCAAGCGGTCTTTGAATTGTTTGCTCGGCGACTGCCCACCGGACGACGATACGGTGTGAGTGCAGGTCAGGGACGTTTCCTTGAAGGATTAGCAAATTTTCGTTTCGAGGACGAGCACCTGGGCTTCCTCTCGGATCACCGGGTCGTGTCCGAGGACACCCTCAACTGGTTATCCGAGTATCGATTCACCGGCGATATTTACGCCTATGCTGAAGGTGAACCGTATTTCCCGCACTCGCCGCTCATGCAGGTCAAAGCAACGTTTGCCGAGGCTGTCATATTGGAGACCTACTTATTATCGGTGCACAACTACGACACCGCTGTGGCCTCTGCGGCTTCCAGAATGACCCGAGCCGCCGGTGGTCGACCCTGTATTGAGATGGGGTCTCGACGAGCTCACGAAGAGTCCGCTGCCGCTGCCGCGCGAGCAGCAGCTATCGCAGGATTTGCTTCCACTTCAAACCTAGCCGCCGGGTTACGGTACGGCATCCCGACCGCCGGAACCGCAGCACACTCGTTCACGCTGTTACACGACGATGAACTGGGCGCCTTCCAGGCTCAGGTTGAAGCGATGGGTAAGGAAACCTCACTGCTCGTGGATACCTATAACATTGAGACCGGGATTCGCAACGCGGTCAAAGTTGCCGGTCCCGAATTGGCCTATATCCGCATCGATTCCGGTGACCTCTTAGAGGAAGCTCACCATGCCCGTCGGCTCCTGGATGACTTGGGCAACACCAACACCGGGATAATGGTCACCTCAGATTTGGACGAATATGCCATCGCCGGGTTGCGATCAGCGCCCGTTGACTCCTACGGGGTTGGTACCCAGCTGGTCACCGGCTCGGGTGCTCCGACCGCATCATTGGTGTACAAACTCACCACCCGCCAAGACCAGCACGGCAATTGGGTGGACGTGGAAAAACTAGCCGCGGGCAAATCGAGTCGCGGTGGTCGCAAGTACGCCGCACGCCGGATCGAGCGTGGAACTGCCACCGCAGAAGTCGTGGTCACCGGCCAAGAGCCCCAATGGGATGAACACCATCGCCCCTTGCTAGTCAAGATGGTGGACCAAGGCGAAATCAACACAGACCACGTCGGAGCTGAAGCCGTTCAACGTGCAGCAGCCCACCACGAACAGCGCGTCGCCGAGTTGCCTCCGACCGCGCGGCGGCTCCAAGATGGAGAACCCGCCATTCCGACGGAATTTGCACTACACTAGGCTTTCCGGTCATCTATATCGGATATAACACTCCAACACAAAGGATGCAATACCATGCACGCTCTGATCATCGTGGATGTCCAACAGGACTTTTGCGAAGGCGGATCACTCGCCGTAGAAGGCGGGGCAAAAACAGCTGCATTGATCACCGAATACATGAATCAGTGCGGCGATAAATATCACGTCGTCGCGACAACGCGTGATTGGCACATCGATCCGGGCCCGCACTTTGCCGAGGATCCGGATTTCGAAAATACTTGGCCGGTGCACTGTGTGGCCGGCACCCCCGGAGCCGAGTTGCACGAGAATATCGACACCGAAGCTATTGAGGCCGAATTTCTCAAGGGACAATACAACGACGGTTACTCCGGGTTTGACGGGATTCTCGGTGATCCGGACATGGTACGCAGCCAAGACGGCTTCGCTGGTCCCTACGGGGCAACGGCCGCAGCCGCAGCAGCCACGGATGATACGTCCATCACCATGGATGATTGGCTGCGCGAACATGCCGTCGAACAGATCACCGTGGTGGGTATCGCTACTGATCACTGTGTACGAGCCACCGCGCTAGATGCCAATGACGCTGGCTATGAAGTGCGCGTTCTGACGAACCTCACGGTTGGCGTTTCAGAGGAGTCCGTTGACGCGGCTCTTGACGAAATGGAAGACGCCGGGGTCATGCTCTCCGAGTGGCCCGGCGCAGACGCTTTCGCGCATTAAACTCTCACAACATACGGCCGCCGCATCGGCCCTGTCTGTGAGGGACGGGGCCACCACGGCGGCCGATTTATATGTTGAACTCAGCAAGCAGCCGGGTAATATATCCGATGGATTATTTACGACCCACAAACCAGCCCTGCACGGTCTCGAGGCGTTTTTCGATTTGCTCTTTCGTCGCCTGAGCTACAGCCGGGCCACCCGAAATTTCACGGAGTTTATTGTGAATGACCCCGTGCGGTGTTCCTGAACGCGCTGACCATGCCGACACCGATGAGGAAAGCTTTTTGCGCAGCTCTTTCAGCTGGCGGTGGTCGACCACCTCGGCATCTTGTTGTGTCTTCTTCCGTGGTTGCCGCCGCAGCTGTTCAGCCTGACGTTGTTTCAACAGCGTGGAAACTTGATCGGCATCTAACAGCCCGGGGATGCCCAAGAAATCCAGCTCTTCTTCGGACCCAATCGCCCCGCCGGTCCCGAATTCACCGCCGTCGAATAACACCTTGTCGAACAGGGCTTGTGATTCTAGAGCTTGGAACTTCGCGCCGGTCAGCGACGAAGAGGCCGAATCTTCTTGATTTGCTTCTCGGAGTAAGTCTTCTTCCGGCGCGTCTTCGAGGTCTTCGACGGTCACCCCATTGTCGATTTCTAAGGCGTGGTCACGCTCTTCTTCCATCTCATTGGCCAATTCCATGAGCTTGGGCACTGACGGTAAGAAGACCGAAGCCGTTTCACCGCGTTTTCGAGACCGCACAAAACGACCCACGGCCTGGGCAAAGAACAGCGGGGTCGACGTTGAGGTCGCATAGACCCCAACACATAATCTGGGGACGTCAACGCCTTCCGAAACCATCCGGACCGCGACCATCCAACGTTGGTCCCCGTCGGAAAATTCTTCAATCTTTTCCGAGGCCGTCGGATCATCGGATAAAACGGTCACCACCTTTTCACCAGACAGCTTTTCTAAGATGTGCGCGTAGGCTCGAGCATCCTCGTGGTCGGTGGCAATCACCAGTCCCCCGGCGTCGGGCACATTTCGACGGACTTCGGTCAAGCGCAGGTCCGCTGCTTTCAGCACGGCCGGAATCCATTCGCCTTTGGGGTTCAGCGCGGTACGCCAGGCGCTGGCGGTCATGTCTTTGGTCGCGGCCTCACCCAGCTGAGCTTCCATGACTTCTCCGGTGGACGTCTGCCAACGCATTTGGCCCGAGTAGGCCATGAAGATCACCGGACGTACGACGTAGTCGCGCAGCGCCGGACCGTAGCCGTAGGTGTAATCGGCTTTCGATCGGAGCACGCCGGTGCCGTCGTCAACGTAGTCAACAAACGGAATCTGGGCATCATCGGACCTGAAGGGTGTACCGGTTAGCGAAAGGCGTCGGGTTGCCGGTTCGAAGGCCTCTCGGATGGCTTCACCCCACGACAACGCGTCACCGCCGTGGTGTACTTCGTCAAGGATCACCAGTGTTTTGGCGGCTTCGGTGCGGTTGCGGTGCAAAATGGGTTTGGAGGCGACTTGCGCATAGGTGACGGCTACCCCCATGTATTCGGCCCCGTGTCGGCCGTCGGCATTTTTAAAGTTCGGATCGATCGCCAACCCGATGCGTGCGGCTGAGTCGGCCCACTGACTTTTGAGATGCTCGGTGGGGGCCACCACGGTGATCCGCGAGATTTCACCGGATTCATGCAACATCTTGGCAACCCGCAGCGCGAACGTCGTTTTACCCGCGCCCGGGGTCGCAACGGTCAGGAAGTCTTTGCGCGGTTTCGCAAAATACAGCTCAAGGGCTTCTCGCTGCCATTGGCGAAGTTTGGGTGCGGTCCCCCATGCGGCCCGTTCTGGTAGGGCGGGTGGGAGATCTTCTCCGATGTGAAACAGCGCATCACTCATGAGTGAGTACACAGCCTCCTTTGTGGCTTTGAAACGATGTTGCAGGCACAACAAATAATGACCACCAGGCTGTGGTGGTCACTATTGTTACGGTGTTCCGTTATTTTTTGCGACCGAATCCGAAGAAGCCGCGACCTTTGTCGGAGCCTTCGGAGTCGTCACCTGATTCTAGCCCGTCCCAAATCTCCTGGCAGGCAGGGCACATCGGGAAGCGCTCGGGGTCGCGGGAGGGAACCCACACTTTTCCGCACAGCGCAACGACAGGGGTGCCATTGATGATGGCTTCAGTGAGCTTGTCTTTCTGCACGAAGTGCTTAAAGCGTTCGTGGTCACCGGGCTCGGTGGCTTGAAGCTGTTCTTCACGCTCGAGGGTACCGGTTGCCCCACCGCTGGTGTCTTCGTGTGGGTTGTAATCAGTGGACGAAGCGTACACGGAGTTCATCAGTTTCATGCCTTCCATTGTAGTCGGATGCGCGAACCGCGCGGGTCCACGACAGACTGTGTGCTTAGTATAACGCTGCAACCTTGAGAATCGATTGATACGTTTCTGGTTGCGCTCGTTCATACCATTTAGCACCCAGTGTGATGCCGGCCCACAATATCCCGGCACCGTAAAGCAGGCCGACCAGTAGCGTCACCATGCCCCACACGGGATTATTCGTCACCAAAGCGATGATTGCCAAAATAATCACCGGCGACGAGAGCGCGACCTGAGCCGCCATGCCCAGGGTTTGGACCACCATCATGCGACCCATGCCGCCTTCAGGAGAGGCCATCACGCTCGTGCCCGGAGGGGGTACCGGATAAATATAGCGCGCAGACACCACGGCGGAGAGTGCGCTGCCAACCAATAACAGGCCGATCGCAAGACCCAACCACGCGGTCAGTTCATCGGTGGAACCGGTTGCAAACGTCATCGCGACCGTCAGGACGATCACCAACGGCACCGCCCACGTCAGCAGGGCCAGCACTCGTCCCAGACGGTCATCTACCCCGCGTACTCCAGAGGTGATGTGCAACGAAAACCCGGTTGAGTCATAGGACAGGTCTGCCGAGATCGAAAACGCCAGGATGTAGGCAATGACGGCCGGTAGCACCTTGATGAAACCCGATATGAAGTCGATCTCTAGTACCGTGAGCTGCAAGATCCCAAACAGAATGAAGACGCCGACGACGACCAAACTTGCTGAGTATCGCGGGTCTTTGACCCAGTACAGCAGCGACCGCGCCCACACGGCTTGCATCGGCGTCTTGGCCCGGCCCACTAACCCCAGTCCCGCTTGCTCACGCTGTTGTTGCCCGGTCGTGCCGGCAGCTCGAGTGGCTCGGTTCAGGACCGCATCATAAGCCCACACCAAGACCGCGAGATAGCCCAGCATGGCGACCAAATGCAGCGCGGCCATCCCCCACATACCCTGGGCAACAAACCAGGGCAAGGCTAGGAACCCGGCCGGGGTGAATGCCATCCAGGTGGCGATCGCTGGCAGCACTTGCCAAAACTGCTGAATCGTTTCGATCGCACCCATGATGGCAAACCCGCCCAACATCATCGGAATCAGCACGATCAGTTGTATCGCGTCACGCACCGCACGCTTAGCGATGACATTGGTCAACAGTCCCACAAACACCTGCATGGCGATCACACACATGACCGTGCCGATAAGCGCCGCAAGTATGCCGGTGACGATTGCTGCCGGATGCCAGCCCCACAGCACGGCGCCGGTCAACAGGATGACAAAGGTGCCGATCCCAGTTGGTGCCACCACGCCGCCGAGTACCACACCGGGGATGAACTGTTTATTTGGGATGGCATAGGGCAGGAAATTTTTAGGGTTAGTGAACGGATTACTTGCTGAAAACACAATGGGGCCGATGATCCAGATAATAAACGCGACGACTCCCGCTAGCACCAAAACGGCGCCCCGAGCGTTATAGCTGAGTTCTTCTACCGGTGCGAACGCCACCACAATCGCGGCGATGTAGGCCATCGCGATCATGTACAGAAAGCCCAGGACAGAAAAGATCGCACCAATCGTTGCGCCGACTGATCGACGCAGACCGTTCCAGGTGAGCAGATACCGCAGGCGGATCAGGTGTGAAACCACGACAGTCCCTCCCCCGAGTGCTCGCTAGCCACCATGGATACGAATCGGTCCTCTAAGGACATGCCGTCGGTGACCTCGCGCATTGTGCCCGAGGCCAGCACCTCACCCCGGTCGATCACTGCCACGTGGTCGCAGGTTCGTTCGACGAGGTCCATCACATGCGACGAGATCATCACGGTGCCACCGGAGGTCACATAGTCATTGAGGATCGCCCGAATGCGTGCCGAGGAGACCGGGTCGACGGCTTCGAAGGGCTCATCGAGGATCAACACCTGTGGTGAGTGAATCATCGCCGCGGCCAGGCCGATCTTTTTGGTCATCCCGGCCGAGTAATCCGCGACCATCTTATTGGCGGCTTCTTCAAGGTCCATGACCCGTAATAAGTCTGGCACCCGTTCGGCAACAACATCGGAGTCCATACCTCGTAACAGCCCGGAGTAAGTGATCAGTTGCGCTCCGGTCAGACGAGGAAACACCACCGCCCCGTCCACTAACACGCCAAGAATGCTTTTGGCGTCGTGGGGAGCATCCCACATGTTGAATCCATGCAACCACACTTGTCCGTGGTCCGGTCGTAACAGGCCGGTCATCATGGACATGGTGGTGGTTTTTCCGGCACCGTTAGGGCCCACAAAACCATAGAACGAGCCTGCGGGAACGGTCAGATTGATGCCGTTGACCGCGACTTTTTCGCCGAATTGTTTCCCTAACGACCGGATGACCACCGCGTGGTCGGGATCGGGTAGCGATGATTTTTCTAACATGACTTCTAGTGTAGAAATTTCGCGCACACAACGGATCCCCCGGGCGAATGAACTTGTCTTCGGACGGGAGACGGAATCATTTCATGAGGTGGTTTAGAACAATGCGGCTGCTAGTTTGCGACGGGATGCAGCGACACGTTCGTCTTGGTCGCCCACAACCGTATAGAGCTCCAGCAAGTGTTTTCTGGCGGCTTCTCTGTCATCTCCGGCGCTACGTCGAATAACCGAGACGAGACGATCAAACGCGTCTTGCACATGCCCGCCGTACAGGTCCAAATCAGCCACCGCGATCTGCGCTTGCACATCATCGGGATTATCGGCCGCAGCGGTGCGGACTTGTTGGGCATCCATGTCTTTGGTGCGCTGGACCAGGGCGACTTGGGCTTTACCGGATACGGCCTGCTGGTCCTGTGGGTTCTCGGCCAGGGCTTTATCGTAGGCAGCGATTGCGGCCTCGTAATTACCGGCCTGCAGGGCATCGGCGGCTTCTTGATGGAGCGGTGGAAGTTTTACCTGACCCTCGGCATCTTTGGGTTCCACCAGCGGTGGGACCGTGCCCGCTAGTCCGGCTTGTACCGCTGATGCGTTGATTTCATCGAGCAATTTTTCAAGTTGTTCACCACTGACCGGCTCGTTGTAGAGCGGTAGGGCCTGCTGGCCCATCAGGGCGATGACCATCGGACCGGCAGGAACGCCAAACATTTGGAGTAACTGCGGGTGTTTTTCCGTATTGATCCGGCCCATGACCATTCGCCCGGCACGCGCGTCAATGGCGGGTTGCAACACGGCATCAATCTGGTCTGAGACCGGATTCGATGGTGCCGCCAGGTGAATGATCAACGGGACCGTCGAGGCGTGTTGCAGTAGGCTTTGCAGCGACTGCTGATCCACGTCATCAAGGACCCACGACTGCTCCGTGCCGTGCTGGTCCGAAGACTGCGCGGGGATCTGCGATAGGTCAATGGCATCGCGCGAGTGCGCCGGGGTCGCATCTTGGGATGGCTGGCGGCGATTGTCTGGCTGTTGCGTCATAATCCTCTTCTTATCAGATTCGGCTCGTGATCTTACTGTCCAGTCTAACGGCGCGGTCAATCAACGGTAGATTGGACCGTCTCGTATCCAACCAGCGAAACTTCGCCCTCTGCGGGGATGTGCAGCGCGAACTGTTCGCGATACCGGATGCGGACCTCGTCTTCAGCTTCGTCAGTGTCAAAGTCTCCCAGTTCTTGCGTCAGGGGGTTCAACTCGACGGTCGCGCCCTCCTGCGGCGTCAGCGACTCCAGCGAGTTCATCGCTCCGAAGACCAAGGCTGAACCGTCCTGCAAGCGAACCGCAGTGACCGAATCATCGAAAACCGTACGAGAGATCGACACATCGGTGTCAAGCTCGCCGTGGTCTTGTGCTATGCCGTCCTGATACTCGTGAATCTCATTGATCCAAGGGTTCTCGGCAATCGTGTCTGCGGCTTCTGCTTCCGGATCGGTCAAATACTCAGCCAGGTCTTCAATGGCAGCATCCGGCGACATCACCAGCCCCGAGGAGTCATCCTGGGCAAGCTGTTCGACGTTGGTGTCGGACAGGTCTCCGGTAGGCACTTCGGCACCCGGAATGAAGCGCGCGTTATTGGTCAGCTGGTATTGCGAGCGCGCATCCTCTTGTCGCAACACGAGCAGCTGGGTGGCCTCTTGTGCTTCGTCAGTGGTGATAGCATAAATGGTCCTCGGGAAGGCGTCGTCGCGTTCCATCCAAACGGACAAGATCTCGTCCGAGGCAATTGGTACACGCTGGGCATAGTCTTCATCTATGGCAACGTTGCGGTAAAAGTCTTCGCGCACCCGAAGGGCTTGGCCCGCGAGTCGACTGGCGAGCACCTCAGCGTCGTGGTCGGCATCGCCGCGTTCCACCGTGGTCGAGACGGCGTCAAGGATGCGTTCTAACTGGGCATCGACGACCACCGGCACCGTCTCGTCTTCGGCTGCATCGCCTTCGATGTTTTCCTCATCGACCTGATCGTCAATATTGTGCTCTTCCGAAGTGTCAGCTTGGGCAGGCCCGACCCCGAGGCCGGCGGTCAATCCGAGTGCGGTCAGCCCGGCCAGGGTGCGCCGCAAAAACCCACTGTCACGCTGATCATCCTGGTCATCGTCGCCAACGTCTTTTATCGGCGTGGTTGCGGTGTCGTCAGCCGGCTCCCCCGCGCTCGTGGAGCCGCCAGGGCGGTCATCATCGTCGTGGTCGTCTTCCTCGTGCGGGTCCTCGCCCGGCCAGTCGTCATCAGCGGGATCACTTGAGTCGATGCCGTCCACGATTTCTGTCGGGTAGTCCTCATCAGGTCCGGTCACTGGTTCACCCGCATCGACTTGTTGCATCGTCATGGTGTGCTGGGTGGCTTCGGTGTCGGCTCGCACGTCTGCTGCGGTGACGCCGGTGTAATCGCCTCGAACGGCTGCCCGGCGGCCGGAGGTGCGTTTGGCACGACGTCGAAATTCGATAAAGCGCCAGATTAACAAGTCGATACCGATGATCACCAGGGCGATACCGCCGATCATCAGCGGGGTAATCCACGGGGATTCCGGCTGGACATTGACCCAGGAAACACTGAAGTCTGTGGGTGCCGGCTCGGTGCCGTCGGCGGCAATCAGCAGCGCCCACTCCCCTGCATCGGTGCTGGTCCAGCGCTGGGTGACCTCGTTGGTGACGTCTTGGGTGGCTAACCATAGGTCCGAGTCGACCGGGTTGGGAACCTCGGGCTCGCCGTCAACATAGGTGACGTTCACGATCGGATTTTCGCCGCGGTCTACGTCGGTATTGACCCCATCGATGCGGTTATGGGCGGCCTCCCCAACCCAGGCTTCAATGTCGCGCAGCTGGCCGTACATCAGCGTGAATTCACCGTCACCAGTAATGGTGTATTCAATGGGATCATCCGGATCCACGTCAATGCCATCGGTGACAACGGTCAGCGGCGCCTCTTGGGTTTCTTCGGTCGTTGCATTGAATTCGGCCGGTGGCGCCCAGATGGTTTGCAGTCCAACAGAGACCAAGATCGCCACCACGCCCAAGATGATGGCGCCAATACCGCCCAGAGATTTCAAAACCTGCCACCTATTCGTTCGAGTCTTTGGTTTGGCGCACCACTGCGCTGCCACCCGGCTAGCTCTCCATCATAGTAGCAAGCGCAACTGCACCGCGCCGCTTGGATCTGCCCGCCCGAGGCGCTCCTGTCGTAATGTGGTACACGTGGCAGATAAACCAACTTCGCGACGATCCCTGGGCGACACATTCAACGACATCCGGGGCCGTCTTGCTGGTGTGCGAGATCGGCTGGCCGGTCGGCGAGCCCAACAACAGTTCACCGTGCCAGCACCGGAAGACTACCCGAACACTCCCATCGTTGAAGAGGCCGAAGAGATTGCCTCCGATTCACCCGTGGTAGTGGCGGCTGACGTGGTCTCGCGGCCCATTCGAACCGGCTTTCTGCTCACCGTTGGCGTAGGACTTGCGCTGGCACTCTACGTTGTTGTCTCTTCCAACATTCAGTTGTTGGTGTGGATCGTCACCGCCTTATTTATCACGCTGGGCCTGGATCCCATCGTGTCCAAGATCCAGTCCTGGGGTGCGCCGCGGCCCGTTGGAGTGCTGGTGGCTGTGGCCATCCTCGTCGGCATCGCAACCGTCTTTATTTCCGCGCTCGTGCCGGTGGTCATCGACCAATCCAGCGAGTTTATTCAACGACTGCCCCAGGTGGTCAACGACTTCATCGAATCGGACTTTTTCCGGGCAATCGATGATGAGTTTGATGTCGCCACCGTTATTACCACCGAGGTCAACCGGTTTGCCTCCAATAGCGCGAACATCACAAACCTGCTCGGCGGCATCTTGGGTGTGGGAACCGCACTGTTGAACGTCGGATTTTCGGTGCTGATCGTCGTGGTGTTGACGCTGTACTTTTTGGCCACCCTGCCGACCATCAAGTCCTGGCTATACCGGCTGGCTCCACGCTCACGTCGTGAGCGGCTGAAATACCTCTCAGAGAAAATCTCGGATTCGGTCGGACACTATGTCGTGGGGCAAACGATCGTAGCCACACTCAATGGCCTGGTCGCATTCATTGCGGTGTCCATTGCCGACTTACAGTACGCGGCGCTGCTGGCCATCTTCGCCGCCTTCATGGCCTTTATTCCACTGGTGGGCGCGGTGACCGGCGGTATCATCATTACGGCGTTAGCGTTTCTCACCGGCTGGCAATCCGCACTGGTTTTCGCGATCATCTACTTTATTTACTTACAGATCGAGGCTTACCTGATCTCACCGCGTATCATGCAGCGCACCGTTGCCATCCCGGGTTCCTTAGCCGTCATCGCAGTCATCGCTGGTGGTTCGTTACTCGGTGTGCTGGGGGCGCTCATGGCCATCCCAACTATGGCCGGAGTGTTGGTGCTGATCCGCGAGCTCTATGTGCCCTACCAAGATGCGCGCTAGCGCCGATCCTGCCGACGATTTTTCCAGCAGGCGGTGTGCCAGTGACGCCGCAATCGCCCGGCGTCCTCGTCACCCATGACCCAGTCAGCCCGCCAGGCAACAACGTGGGGTTGACCCTGCGGGATAATCCCCAGACACCCCGGACACGTGTAGGTTTTGACCGCACGCCACGTAGAAATATGCCGTACGTGCCAGGCACCATCAAAGTCTTGTTCGTGGGTGTAGTTCGTATCAGCAATGGGACGGGAGACGCCTGATGCGGGACTAATGCGATGTCTTCTGCCACGCTTGGGGTTTTGCTCCCGTCGGCGTTTTTTCTTCCGAGCCATAGCATCTATTGTCACATACTCGCCGGTGACTCAAGCTGAGCTACGAAACCCAACAGACCGATTAGACTAAGGCCCGATATGCGTCTTGTCATTGCCGAATGTTCTGTTAACTATGCCGGCCGGTTGAATGCTTACCTGCCACCGGCCAAACGTCTGATTATGTTTAAAGCCGATGGGGCGGTGTTAGTCCACTCCGACGGCGGGTCATATAAGCCCTTGAACTGGATGACGCCACCGGCCAAGGTTTTCGTTTCCGAGCCGACCGAAACCCAGGTGGCCGAAGGTATCACCGAAGTCTGGACCGTCCAGTCACAAAAGGCCGATGACCATCTCATTATCAGTGTTTATTCGGTCGAACACGACTCAACTCATGAGCTGGGGGTCGACCCGGGCCTGGTCAAAGACGGTGTCGAAGCGGATTTGCAGCGGTTATTGGCCGAACAGATCCATCGACTCGGTGATGGTTATCAACTCATTCGACGCGAATACATGACGGCCATCGGGCCGGTCGATATTTTGGCCAAAAACGGTACCGGGGAAACCGTGGCGGTTGAACTGAAACGCCGCGGCGATATCGATGGCGTCGAACAACTGTCCCGCTACGTTGAATTGCTCAACCGAGACCCGCTGCTAGCACCGGTCCACGGCATATTCGCCGCCCAACAGATCAAACCGCAGGCTCGGGTGCTGGCTGAGGATCGCGGGTTTAAAACCGTCACTTTGGATTACGATGCCATGCGAGGCGTCGACGATGCCGAATCACGCCTCTTCTAGCGCGTGCACCAGCACATTTGCTGACCGCCACATTCACGGCGTGGCCGGAGTAGATTTCGCCACTTCCAGTGTTGCTGAGATCCGCGAAGCACTCGCGCTGCTGGCCTCGCGCCGGACTACCCGCGTGACCGCTTCCCTGCCCTCTCTCAGCCTGGATGTTATAGGCACCGCGCTGGAGCGCCTCAATGCCTTGTATGCGGAAGGATTGATAGAGGGTGCGCACTTAGAAGGACCCTTCATCGCAACCGACTATGCCGGCGCCCACCCACCACATGTGCTCCAGATACCTGACAGTAGTATGGGACAACGCTTTGTGGAAACGGTTGTAGAGCAGCAGGCAAACAGCCCGTTGGTCACGATGATGACGGTCGCGCCCGAACTGCCCGGATTCTCTGAGCTTGCAAGGCAGTTGGTAGCCCATGGCATCCAACCGGCCCTTGGTCACACCGGTGCCACCTACGAACAATTTCGAGATGCAATCGATGTGATTGCTGAGTTGACCGATAAACCGGTGGTCATCACGCACCTATACAACGCGATGCGCGGCTTTCATCACCGCGATCCCGGCCCCATTTTGGCGGTCGTCGAAGCAGCAGAAGCCCACCAAGTGAGCATAGAACTTATCGCAGATGGTCACCACGTGGACCTCGGGCTTATTCGGTGGTGGTTTGACCACTATCCTGACACGATCCGTCTGGTTTCTGATGCCTCAGCCGCCACAGGCATCGCCGGGCACACTCCCATAAGCCCACAGCACCCGAGACTCGGTCACCACCTGCTGCAGCATCACCCTGAGCACGGTCCAAGACTTGCTGATGGCCACACTATCGCCTCGGGCAGTCAGGATCTTTTGGCCATCCACGATGATCTGGTGGCCGCAGGCTTCGACCACGAACTCGTGTGTGCTGCGATGCGTTAAACAACCAACCCTCCGATGGTTCCTACAGGAAGCATCGGAGGGTTGGTTTGTCGTATTTGAACCGTCGGGTCGCGGGCCATCCACGTACCCGCTCGCCAACGGTGTTTTAGCGTAATCAGAAGTAGCGACGGCGCTGTCGTCGACGAGGAGCTTCCCGCCAGTGTCCGATCCCGATTGCGGGCCCGGATTCATACCAGGTGGTCAGTTCCGACACGTGCTCATGGGTGGCAGCCAGGACCAACTCTTGACCGCCTTGGATATCATCCAGCTGCAGCCAAGAACGCAGACGCGTTCGGCGCGGCAACCGGGTGACCTCAAGGCGGTGTCTGGGCACGGTCACGCGCGGCCGAGGCCAGATCGAATACACCGAGAAAATTTCAACGGAGTATTCGTTATAGGACACAACCACGGGTCGTCCCGGCTGGTTCGTGTCTTGATCGGTGACCAGACGCGCCTTGAAAGACCCGGGCGTTCGTAGCAGCGTGAAGACTCGCCAGGCGACGATCACGACGACTACGAACGCTAGCAGGGCGGCTGCAAGAAGCGTCCAGGCCAGCCACGATGGCATCTAGGCCGAAAGCTCCGCTTGTGTGGCAGCGATCGTGACTCTGTCATCATTGACCGAGAAGAAACCACCGTTGGCTTGTGCGGTAATGGCTTCACCTTCAGCCGGTTCGATGACGACTTCGCCGTCACCCAACACAGCTAGCAGGGGCGTGTGTCCCGGCAGAATCCCGATCTCACCGTCAATGGTTCGAGCCGAGACCGAGCGGGCTTGCCCCGACCACAAAAAGTGGTCTTCGGCAACGATTTCAACATTCAGCAGGTTGTCGGCCATAGGTTAGCCTTCCTTCTGAATTTTCGCCCACTCGCGTTCAACGTCATCGAGGCCACCAACGTTGTAGAAGGCCTGTTCTGCTACGTGGTCCAGCTCGCCGTCAGCGATGGCCTTGAAGCCTTCGATGGTGTCCTTGATTGGCACGGTCGATCCTTCTACACCGGTGAACTGCTTGGCGGTGTAGGTGTTCTGGGATAGGAACTGCTCGATCTTCCGGGCACGACCAACCGTGACGCGGTCTTCTTCGGACAATTCGTCGACACCCAGGATCGCGATGATGTCCTGCAGTTCCTTGTTCTTCTGCAGAATCTGCTTGACACGAGTTGCGACGTCGTAGTGCTCCTGACCGACGTACTGCGGGTCAAGAATACGCGAAGTCGATTCCAGTGGGTCAACCGCTGGGTAGAGGCCACGCGAGGCCAGATCACGAGTCAAGTTCGTGGTCGCATCCAAGTGCGCGAACACGTTGGCTGGTGCCGGGTCAGTGTAGTCGTCCGCTGGCACGTACACAGCCTGCATCGAGGTAATCGAGTGACCGCGGGTCGAGGTAATGCGTTCCTGCAAGATACCCATCTCGTCAGCCAGGTTTGGCTGGTACCCTACCGCAGAAGGCATACGGCCCAGCAGCGTCGATACCTCCATACCGGCCTGCGAGAAGCGGAAAATGTTGTCAATGAACAACAGCACGTCTTGTTTCTGGACGTCACGGAAGTACTCGGCCATGGTCAGCCCGGTCAGTGCAACACGCAAACGGGTGCCTGGTGGCTCATCCATCTGGCCGAAGACTAACGCGGTGTCTTTCAACACGTCGGCTTCGTCCATTTCAACCCAGAGGTCGTTTCCTTCACGCGTACGCTCACCAACGCCGGCGAATACCGAGGTACCACCGAAGTTGCGTGCAACACGGGTAATCATTTCCTGAATGAGCACGGTCTTACCAACACCGGCACCACCGAACAGGCCAATCTTTCCACCCTGAATGTAGGGGGTCAGTAAGTCGATGACCTTAATACCGGTCTCCATCATTTCGGTGGAGGCCTCAAGGTCAGCGAAGTTTGGTGGCTGGCGGTGAATTGGCCAGCGCTCTTGTACGTCTAGTTCGGAGATGTCAACGTCGAGCGAATCGCCCAGTGCGTTGAAGATGTGGCCCTTGACGACGTCACCGACGGGAACTGAGATTGGCGCGCCGGTGTCGATGACTTCCTGACCGCGGACCAGGCCGTCGGTAGGCTGCATCGCGATGGCGCGAACCATGTTTTCGCCCAGGTGCTGAGCGGTCTCGAAGGTAATTGTCGAGGTGGTGCCGTGCAGGGTGAGCTGAACGGTCAGAGCGTTGTAGATGTCCGGCATGGCATCTGCTGGGAATTCAGCATCAATTACCGGACCGGTAATGCGGGCAATACGGCCCACGGCGCCGGTTGTGGCACCGGTACCGGATTCGTTAACTGTGGCAGTCATGTAACTCACTTCTAATGTGGATGTTGAATATGGGTCAGTGAGGCTGGTGTCAGCCCGTTAGGACTCGGCCAGCGCATCTGCACCGGCAATGAGTTCGGTCAGCTCCTGAGTAATGGAAGCTTGACGGGCGTTGTTCATCAGCAGAGTGTACTCTTCGATGAGGTCGTCGGCGTTGTCACCGGCGGCGCTCATGGCCTGCTGACGGCTTGCCAGTTCGGATGCGGCAGCTTGCAGCATCGACGAGAAGATTCTCGATTCGATGTATTTGGGCAGTAACGCATCCAAGACTTCTTCTGGGGCGGGTTCGTAGTCGTAGAGTGGGAAGAGTTCCGTTTCGTCGGTGACTTCTTCTTCGACAACTTCCAACGGCAGCAGGCGAACAATCGTGGGTTCTTGTTTGATCATGGAGATGAACTGGGTGTAGACGATGTGAATCTCGTCGACACCGCCATCGTCGTAGTCAGTTAAGAACGCGTCCACGAGCGTCTCGCCCACGTCTTTAGCGACGTCGAACTCGGGGTTGTCGGTCGAACCGGTCCAGAATTTCTTATATGGACGGTTACGGAAATCGAAGTACGCTTGAGCCTTGCGGCCGACCAAGTACAGATCAGCTGATTTGCCCTCTTCCGAGAGCCGTTCGATCAAGGTCTCGGCGTGACGCAGGATGTTTGCGGAATACGCTCCGGCCAACCCACGGTCACTGGACATGATGAGCACCGCAGCCCGACGCGGATTTTCAGGTTCCGAGGTCAGGATGTGCTCGATGTCTTGTTGTGACGCAACGGCTGATACCGCCCGAGTGATGGCATTCGCATAGGGCATCGAAGCTGCTACACGCTGGCGTGCCTTACCGATTCGCGATGTAGCGATCAGTTCCATCGCGTTAAAGATCTTTTTCATCGACGAAGTCGAGTTGATCTTATTGCGAAAGACCCGAATATCGGCTGCTGACATGCTTTTCCTTTCTGTGACCTATAGCTGGTGCCGGGTACCCCGGCACCTTAGGCTATGGTCGATCAGCGTTTCTGACGGACGATCTGTTCTTGCTCAACAGCGTCCTCGTCGACGGCATCGAATTCTTCATGACCGGGCTGTACCTGTGAGTCAGCGCCCTGTGCCAAGAAAGATTTCTTGAAGCTTTCGACTTCGCGAACGAGCGCTTCTTGCGTTTCGTCGCTCAGCTGTCCGGTTTCGGCAATGTCATCCAGCGCGATGTTATTCAGACGCAAGTGCTGCAGGAATTCAGACTCGAAGCGCAAGACGTCGGAGACAGGGATATCATCCATGTGGCCTTGCGAACCTGCCCAAATCGACACAACCTGGTCTTCGACTGGGTATGGCGTGTACTGCGGCTGCTTGAGCAGTTCCATCAGACGTGCACCACGATCCAGCTGACGACGAGTTGAAGCGTCGAGGTCAGAGGCGAACATCGAGAACGCTTCCATATCGCGGTACTGTGCAAGGTCGATACGCAGGGTACCCGAGACCTTCTTCATGGCCTTGATCTGCGCGTCACCACCCACACGGGAGACCGAAATACCGACGTCAACCGCTGGACGCTGGTTGGCGTTGAACAGGTCAGACTGCAAGAAGATCTGGCCGTCGGTAATCGAAATCACGTTGGTTGGAATGTAGGCCGAGACGTCGTTTGCCTTGGTCTCGACGATCGGCAGACCGGTCATTGACCCGCCACCAAGTTCGTCGGAGAGTTTTGCACAACGTTCCAGCAACCGAGAGTGCAGGTAGAATACGTCACCTGGGAACGCCTCACGGCCCGGTGGACGACGCAGCAGCAGCGAGACCGCACGGTAGGCTTCAGCCTGTTTGGTGAGGTCGTCAAAGATGATCAGTACGTGCTTGCCGCCGTACATCCAGTGCTGCCCGATGGCTGATCCGGCATATGGTGCCAGGTATTTGAAGCCAGCTGGGTCAGATGCTGGGGAGGCAACGATCGTGGTGTATTCCAGTGCGCCTTCGCGTTCCAGCGTTGCACGAACGGATGCGATCGTGGAAGCCTTCTGGCCAACAGCAACGTAGATACAACGTACCTGTTTGTTCGGATCTCCCGATTCCCAGTTGGCTTTCTGGTTCAGAATGGTATCGATACCGATAGCCGTTTTACCGGTCTGTCGGTCACCAATGATCAGCTCACGCTGGCCACGACCAATCGGAATCATGGCGTCAATGGCTTTCATACCGGTCTGAAGTGGTTCGTGTACCGACTTACGTTGCGTTACGCCTGGGGCTTGAAGTTCAAGCTCACGGCGATCTTCGGCCTCAATGGGGCCCAGGTTGTCAATGGGTTCACCAATTGGGTTCACCACACGACCCATGAAGCCATCGCCGACCGGTACCGACAGAACTTCGCCGGTCCGATAGACTTTCATGCCTTCGCGAATTTCTTGGAAGTCGCCCAAAATGACGACACCAATTTCGCGTGGGTCGAGGTTCTGTGCAAGTCCGGTGATGCCATTGTCGAAACGCAGCAATTCGTTCGCCATGACAGAAGGAAGTCCTTCTACGTTGGCAATACCGTCGGCTGCGCTGGTTACGTAACCAACTTCGACACGTTCGGTGTCGGCCGGTTTGTACGACTCCGCAAACTCATTTAGGGCATCACGGACATCGTCAGCGTTGATGGTCAAATCGGCCATCTGCAGTCCCTGCTCTCTTTAATGCCACATCGTGTTCTGATGGGCCTAGTTGTGTATGTTTCGAGTGCCGGTTTCAGCCGGCCAGTTTAGTATTCAGATCATTCAGTCGTGAAGCGACCGACGAGTCGATAACTTCGTCACCGACCTGGATCCGCATTCCACCGACCAGCTGCGGGTCAGTTTCGACGTTGAGCGTCAGGTCACGGCCGAAAATTTTCGACAGTGATTTGCCCAAGCGATCTAACTGAGCTTGCTGGAGTGGACGGGCCACCGTGACATCGGCGATCCACTGACGTTGTTGCAGTGCGCTCAGATCAGCGAAACGACGAACAAGTTCAGCAGGTTTAGCTCCACGAGGTTGCTCCACGGCCTGTCGAACCAACAGCTTGGCTGCTGGTAGAGCCGTATCGGACATCAGCTTGTCAGCCAAATCTCCTCGTGCAGTTACCGGTGCTTGTTGATCGGTCAAAGCTCGTTGCAGCTCGTGACTGGCGTCAACAGTGCTGTTGAACTCCAGAAGTTGCTGCGTCAGGGCTTTGAGACCGGCGAGACCTTCCTTTTCGGCGCTGTATATGGCTGCAGTTGCAGCCATTTCTTCGACTGCATCTCCAAACTCACGTTCAGTAGTCCAGCGAGCACCGGCAAGTTTTTCCAATACCATCACGGCATCAGCCGAGACCTGATTGGTGAAGATCTTGCGAATCAGTTCTTGACGTCGGGTCGCTTCAACCGTTGGGTCGGTGACCGAACGGCGCAGTGCACCGTGGTCGTCGATCACTTTCAAAGCCGCAAACAGTTGGGCGCCGAGTTCGACTCCGCCGACCGAAAGAGTGTCTTTCAGTTCGGTGTGCAGTTGTGCCAATGAATCACGCGATGCTTGTGACATTACTCAGTTGCACCTGCACTCGTGGTCGAGGCCTGTTCTTTTTCGAGATCTTCCAAGAAGCGGTCCACGACGCGTTGGGAACGAGCGTCATCCTCAAGCGCTTCGCCGACGATCTTGGATGCCAATTGAGTCGCCAGAGTACCGACTTCGGTCCGTAGTGCTGCTACGGTTTGCTGGCGTTCGGCAGCAATCTGCACTGAAGCCTGTTCAGAGATCCGTGATGCTTCTGCTGAAGCGTTTTGCCGGGCCTCTGCAACAATTTGCGCCGCTTCGGTACGAGCCTGCTCGCGAATCTGGCTAGCTTCGGTCCGGGCTTCTTGCAACAGCTGCTCATAGTTGTTTTTCAACTGAGCGGCTTCTGCTTGCGCAGCCTGAGCGCGCTCCAGTCCACCCTCGATCGCATCACGACGTTCGACATAGGACTTCTCCATAGCCGGAACGACGAATTTGATGACGATGAACAAGAGAACCAGGAAGCCAACCGAGGTGACAATGATTTCCCAAATATTTGGGATCAGCGGGTTTGCTTGTTCCTGTTCCGCGGCGGCTGCCATGATCATCATGCTATTGATCATTTCAAACCATCCTTAAGTGTTCATTACTGACATACGTGGTCGGGGAATCACCGACCGTGGATGGCGCCTACGCTCCAATAACGAAAGCGAAGACCAGACCAAGAATGGCAAGAGCTTCTGCCAGCGCGAAGCCGAGCAGCGCGATTGGCTGCAGCTGCGACTGGGATTCTGGCTGGCGGGCAACACCATTGATGTATGCGGCGAAGATCATACCCACACCAATAGCGGAGCCAATCGCGGCCAGACCGTAACCGATCATGTTCAATGAACCATGCAGTTCCATTGTGTTCCTTTCAAGATGCCTAACAGGCAGGTTGTGGAGGGTTCCCGGCGGGGATCCGATGGGTACCGGTACCAGGAAGTTATTTCACGGTGTTTATCTCACCGTTCCGACTCGACGTATTAGTCGGCAGGCTTTTCAATTGTGGTGAACATCGCGGCCATGCTGGTTAGCTGGCAACGGCCGGTTGTTCTTTATCAAATACGGGTTCGGCTTGAGCATCGATCGCGCCTTGGATATACAGCGCGGTCAACAGGGTAAAGACGAACGCTTGCAAGACCATAATCAGCAGTTCCAGGAAGTACAGCGCCACGGAACCAATGATCACACCCACACCCAGACCCGCATTGAGGATGCTGTCTGTTTGAGTGATGAGATATTCGGCACCAGAGCCAGCCAGCATAACGATCATGTGCCCAGCAAGCATGGTCGCCATGAGACGCAGGGAGTGCGTGAGCGGCCGAACGATAAAGTTCGAGATGATCTCCAAGGGCACCAACAGCGGCAGAATCCAGCCTGGGACACCTTCAGGAACGACTGCAAGCTTGAAGTATTTGATGCCGTGGTGACGAAGACCGACGCCGATCCACACGATATACATGATGATCGCGATGGCATACGCTGCTCCTGCGTGGGAGAAGGATGGCAGCTGCAACAGTGGAATCGCGCCGAACAGGTTATTGAACAGCACAAAGAAAAAGGTGGCGAACAGCAGGGGAACCCACTGGCGGAAGTGTTTTTCGCCGAGGATGTCCCGACCAATACCGTTGCGAACGAAGGCGTAACCTGATTCAGCGATCCACTGGACCCGAGAAGGAACCAGTGAAGGTTTGCGCATTGCGATGCCGAAGAATGCCCAGATCAAAATGATCGACAGGATGATCATCAGCATCTGTTTACCGAAGCCGGTACCGTACTCAGCCATCCACGGGATGATGTCTGGTGGGTGCGCATCGTCGATCGTGGGCGGCACGTATCCCTGCGTGGGGAGATAACTTAGCACGAGTGGAAGCACGCAAATCCTCTCTTAAGAATCCCACAGGAAAGATCAGGTGTTTTAGTCCTGCCTCGGGGATGTTGCCGGAATGTTGTAGGCAGCTGCGATGTTCTACGCGTTTTTGCCCTTGGATAGTCTAGCAAAAACCGTAACGGGTGTCGCATTGAGTCCCGATTCGTCGGGGGCACTAAGAGTCCAATCTAGCAAATGTCGTGAGAGCTTCATCACACATCAGGAGCACATTCACTTGAATATTCACGATTCAGGCTAGTCATTCATCATTTTGGGCGCAAAGTACCGCCAAATTTTCCGGAATTGTTGTCTTTATCACACCTGCACAAAAAACTACGCATAGATTAACCGTCGCGTATTGATAAAGACCAACACTTCTGCCACCTGCCACACCACGATGGCTACGAGCGCGCCAACGGCTGCACCGGTGGCATGCAACCATGCTGGTTGCGGTACTACTGCGAGCAGTAGGCCAAGGATAATAATCTTGAGCACAAAGGTCGCCAGAGCTATCGGGATAGCTCGGTTCCGGTGCTTTCGCCAGGCGATCGCGATGAACAGCACAGTCAGTGCGGAGAGGAACCACACAATGCCGCCAGCTATGATCGCTGACCATGCCGCAGCGGCACCTTCCACGAGGCCGAAGATTCCGCCTGTGAGGAGTACAGCCGCCAGTGTTGGCCAGCTCGCGTGCAGCAGGATGCCCCACCAGCCGCGTTTATTGACTTTCTTGGCTACCAAGACGATCTCCTGTTTGCGGTCGAGTGCGACGAGCGCGCTCAGCGGCCTTGGCTTCGCGCAGTTTGTTGAGTTTCCGATAGTAGGCTCGCCGCACTATCCATGGTCGCAGCGTCAATAGCACCAACAATGCCATCGCGACCACGGTGATGGAAATGACCAATGTGGCTGGAAAGTACGTCAGCGACACCGCCCCATAACTTACGACAAAGCTCCACAGGTATAACAGCAGGACTGCTTGTCGGTGGGTGTATCCCCCGTCGACGAGTTTGTGGTGGATGTGTCCCCGATCAGCGGTGAACGGAGAGCTGCGGCGTGCGGTGCGGCGTAGCACTGCGAGTAAGAGGTCGAGCAACGGCAGCAGCATGACGGCCAGTGGAAGAATGATCGGCATGTAAGCTGGCACATTTCGGAAGCGGAAGCCTTCCAACGCGCCCAAGTCAGCGGTGACAGCGACGGCTGCAGTCGCCAGGAGCAAACCGATCAACTGAGCTCCGACCTCGCCCATAAAGATTCGTGCTGGATGAAAATTAAACGGCAAAAAGCCTAAGCAGGCACCAATGAGTAAGGCGGTCAGGAGGGTGGACAGATTGGAGTAGTCATAGGCGTTAATCGTCCGGGTCAGAATGTAGCTGTAGATGAAGAAGGCCGAGCCGCCGATGACAGCCACTCCTGCTGCCAGTCCGTCGAGCCCGTCGACGAAGTTGAATGCGTTAATGGTCAGCACGATCACGAAGATCGTAATCAAGATCTGGGCGATTTCGTTATCGACGTGGATCCAACCAACCGGCATCGCCTCGACGCGAATTCCGGCTGCCGCAACCACGCCGGCGGCGATGCACTGACCGGCTAATTTGATAATCCAGTGTAAGTCCCACAGGTCATCGGCGACTCCCATGACCAGCACGACCAGTATTGCCACGAGGATGCCAAGCATGGGCGCCTGATAGATGCCCGCTAAGAATGGCACGATCGACGCGGCACCCATCACGACGATGACCGCGATTGCCATGGCCGCTCCCCCAAGTTTGGGGATGGGTTCGCGGTGCATGTCGCGTTTTCGGGTGGGGGTATAAACGCGTGCCCGTACGCCGAGCAGTCGAGCCATCGGCGTCAGCGCGAAACTGATCAACGCCGTGATGGCTACTACGGCAAGATAGACCTTCATGAGGAGGCTGTTTCCTCCGGTTCAGGATCATCAAGATCCAGCACATCAGGGACCACGCTACGCAACTGGTCAACCGTGATCGCCCCGGAGCGTAAGACCCGATGCGGCGTCACGGTGCAATCTACGATCGTGGAGGCTTGTTGTTGGCTTCGCGTACCGTCATCGATGTAGACCGCTACAGACTCGCCCAGGGCATCTTGAGCTTGAGTGATGGTGGTGGCCGCCGGCTGACTGTGCCGGTTTGCAGAAGATACCGCAAGAGGACCGGTTTGGCGCAGAATCTGTTGGGCCAGCTCATCGTCCGGGATTCGCAGCGCTACAGTGCCCCGGGTTTCACCGAGATCCCAGGTCAGCGATGGCTGTGCGGCAAAGACCAGGGTCAGGGCACCGGGCCAGAAGGTCTGTGCCAGCTGACGTCCGGTGGCAGGAATATCTATCGCAAGAGCATCAAGTACTTGAATGCTGCCGATCAGCACCGGCGGTGGTGACTGCCGAGACCGCCCCTTAGCGGCCAAAAGTACCGCGACAGCTTGTGGGCTAAAAGCGTCAGCGCCCACCCCGTAGACGGTATCAGTGGGCAGCACGATCAGCTCGCGTTGCCGAATGGCCTCGGTGGCCTTGGTGATGGCGGCGGAGCGTTGCTCTGGTTGTTGTGCGTCGAACAGCTGTGTCACGTTAGTCATTGTGCCAGGGTTAGATGAGATTTCGGTGTTGGTTTCGGCGGTTATGCCCGGACAGCTGACACGAATCGATCCGTGCCGGTGAGATCCTGCACTTGGCGAACCTGTTGCCACTGGGGATTCTGGTCAAGTTCTGCGGCCAGTTCCGCTGAGTGCGTGTGGTCATGTTCCATCATGAAAAACCCGCCGGAGGCCAACCAGTCGGCCGCAACCTCAGCGATGGCCAGCGGGACAACCAGCCCGTCGGCTGACCCGCCATAGAGTGCCAGGGCGGGGTCGTGTTCTGCTTCGGCCTGTGTGACCGGTGTGGCGGTCGGAATATAGGGCGGATTCGCGACCACTGCATCTAGCCGGCCCTCGTAGGAGGCAAGAGACGGATCAGCTTGACGCAATGCCTGGGTATCTGTGGCGTCCGAGCACAAGACGCGGACCTTGTAGTCACGCGTATTGCGTCGGGCGAGTTTGACCGCTTCAACACTTCGGTCAACAGCCCAGATCCTTGTAGCAATGTTTCGCCGGCTGAATTGATCAGCAAGTGCTGCTGCAATAGCTCCGCTGCCGGTGCACAGATCCAGGAGTTTTAGCTCACCGGTAGTGACGGAGGCGAAATGGTGCACAGTGGTTTCGACTAAGACCTCGGTTTCCATCCGCGGGATGAACACCCCGGGCTGCATCTTGAGATCGACGCCATAAAATGTGGTTTCGCCGGTGAGATGTTGTAAAGGAATACGAGTCGCGCGAGATTGAGCGAGGTCGGTAATCTGGCGGACCATCACGTCGTCGAGCTGCTCCCCCAGCATTTGGAGCACACCAAGTTTGCCACGCGAAATATTCAACACGTGAGAAACAATGATGGCGGCTTCGGCCGAGGGAGACTCGATGCCGGCTTGTTCTAATTGGCGTTGGACGCTAGTCAAGACGTTCTTGACGTCGGTCATGATGTCGGGTTGGTTTGGCCCAAGGCTTCTAGCCGTTCAGCCTCATCTAGCTCAATGAGTGAGTCAATTACCGCGTCCATATCGCCTTCTAGCACGCGGTCGAGGTTATTGGCCTTGTAGCCGGTGCGGTGGTCGGCGATGCGGTTTTCGGGGAAGTTGTAGGTCCGAATACGCTCCGAACGATCCATAGTACGAACCTGCGAGGCTCGGGTCTCGGCTGCTGCGGCTTCTAGTTCTGCCTGTTGGTGGGCCAACAGGCGAGAACGTAGCACGCGCATCGCGGCTTCACGGTTCTGGATTTGGGATTTTTCGTTCTGCATTGCCACCACGATGCCGGTTGGCAGGTGAGTAATGCGCACCGCAGAGTCAGTCGTGTTCACGTGCTGGCCGCCGGGACCAGAGGACCGATATACGTCAATTTTGAGATCCGCTTGGTTGATCTGGATTTCTTCGGGTTCATCAACTTCGGGGAAAACCAAGACCCCGGCCGCTGAGGTATGAATACGACCCTGGGATTCGGTGACGGGGACACGTTGTACGCGGTGCACGCCACCTTCGTACTTCAGGTGCGCAAAGACGCCTTCGGCAGGATCGTTTGAGTTGCCGGTAACACCTATGTGAACGTCTTTATAGCCGCCTAAGTCGGATTCGGTGGCCGAAATAATTTCGGTTTTCCAGCCTTTACGTTCCGCGTATCGCAGGTACATGCGCGCAAGATCAGCCGCGAACAGTGCGGCTTCTTCGCCGCCTTCTCCGCCCTTGATTTCTAAAATGACGTTTCGCGCATCATCGGGATCGCGCGGGATGAGCAAGCGGTGCAGCGTCTCGGTGGCTTCTTCGTAGCTGGCTTCGAGTCGTGGGATCTCAGCGGCGAAGTCTTCGTCTTCTTCAGCCAATTCTTTGGCGTCTTCAAGGTCTTGGCCCAGTTGTTCCCAGCGCTTATGGGCTTTGACGATTTTTTCGAGTTCAGCGAAGCGTCGGCCTATTTTACGAGCCTGGGCTTGGTCGGCATGGACAGCCGGATCACCCATTTTTTCGGTGAGCTCGTCGTATTCGGCGAGCAAATTATCGATGGAGTCAAACGTACTCATGTTGTATACCTCATAGTTGGAATCTTAGTTGAGAATCAAAAAACCATCGCGCAACCACAGGGTTGCGCGATGGTTTGATTCAGGTAGCTACGATTCTGTTTGACCTCGAAGCGTGGTCTTGGAGACCAGCATTAAGAATTCCGCGTTGGTTTCGGTTTCTTTGAGCTTGGAAGTCAGCAATTCCAGAGCCTGCTGGGTTTCGAGTCCTGACAGCACGCGGCGCAGGCGCCACATGATACCGATTTCTTCTTTGGTCAGCAGGTTTTCTTCGCGTCGGGTACCCGAAGCGTTGATATCAATTGCTGGGAAGATACGACGTTCGGATAGTTCGCGGGACAGGCGAAGTTCCATGTTCCCGGTACCCTTGAACTCTTCGAAGATCACTTCGTCCATACGCGAGCCAGTTTCGACCAGCGCGGTAGCCAGAATGGTCAGCGAGCCGCCGCCCTCAATGTTGCGTGCGGCACCAAAGAATTTCTTAGGTGGGTACAGCGCTGCCGAGTCAACACCACCGGACAGAATACGCCCGGAGGCCGGTGTTGCCAGGTTGTAGGCACGACCCAAACGAGTCATCGAGTCCAACAGAACTACAACGTCGTGGCCGAGTTCTACCATGCGCTTGGCGCGTTCGATCGACAGTTCCGCGACCGTGGTGTGGTCTTCGGCTGGGCGGTCGAAGGTCGAAGCGATTACTTCACCGCGTACGGAACGCTGCATGTCAGTGACTTCTTCAGGACGCTCATCCACAAGTACCATCATGAGTTTGACCTCGGGGTTATTGGTGGTGATCGCGTTGGCAATGGACTGCAGCATCATCGTCTTACCAGCTTTTGGTGGTGACACGATCAGACCGCGCTGGCCTTTACCAATTGGTGCAACGAGATCCACCAGGCGTGGACCCATGTCTTTCGAGTTATGTTCTAACCGCAGACGTTCTTGCGGGTACAACGGGGTCAGCTTGTTAAACTCAACGCGTTTGGGGTTCTCGACAGCTTCTTGACCGTTGAGGGAGTCAATCTTGACCAAAGCGTTGAACTTCTGACGGTTGCCGCCACCGCCGCGACGGTTGCGTCCGCCACGACCGCCTCGACCACCACCGCGGCCGCCTCGACCGCCCTGTTGGTTCTGCGGATTGTCGTCGTCTGCTTGTGGTGCGCGAACGCGTCCACGGATAGCGTCACCTTTGCGCAAACCGTAGCGTTTGACCATGGCCATGGAAACATACACGTCGTTTTGGCCTGGCAAGTATCCGGAAGTGCGTACGAAGGCGTAGTTATCTAATACGTCGAGAATGCCCGAGATCGGGACCAGGGTCTCATCTTCGCTGACATCTTGGTCGTGTTCGTCATCGCCGTCTTGTTCACGGCGGCGATCACGGGAACGGTTGCGATCGCGCTGGCGCTGACGGCGTTGGTTCCGTTGATCGTCATCGCGCCGGCGTCGGCCGCCTTCCGACTTCTCGTCTGCGGAGTCATCCGAGTCTTGGTCATCGGAGGATTCTTGCTGGTCACGTCGCTGACGGTCTTGATCACGACGCTGCTGATTGCGAGTGCGCTGGCCGCGGTTATCGCTCTGTTCATCGGATTCGGCGTCAGCATCTTGGGCTTTGTCAGCAGATTTTTGCTGCTGTTGCGAGTCATTGTCAGACTGCTTATCTTCACGAGTCTTTTGCTCATCGCGCTGTTGCTGTTTGCCGCGTGCACCGCGACGACCGCGGGACTGCTGCTGGTCTTGTTCCTCGTCGGATTTCTGCTGCGCGGGCTGCTCAGTCGATTGCTTGTCAGAGTCGGCTTTGTCGCTCTGCTGCTTCGCTGGTTTCTGCTCTTCTTGTTCAGCTGGCTTCGAATCCCGCTGCTGCTGTTGTTTTGCAGACTTGTCTTGTGGCTCAGTGCTGCCACCACGCTGATGTTCAGCGATGACCTCAACGAGTTGAGCCTTACGCATCCGAGAAGTGCCGGTGATGCCAAGCTGCGATGCTAAGTCTTTGAGTTGGGCAAGTTTGAGGCTGCCCAGGCCCTCAGCCCCATTATTTGCTGGGGCCTGTAGTGTGTCTTGTTCAGTCACGAAGGTTCCTTCCCCCTCGTCGGACGGGCTTAAGATACCCGCAGGATGGGTGACAATCATGGCTGCGACTGGAGATACGCCAGATTGTGCGATGTGGTATTGCGATATAGACAACACTCAAAGCTGCACAAAAGTGTCAACATTGGTGTTTAAGGTATGCGATAACCTGACATCTAGAGATGATGAGTTATCAAAATCCTCTCCGCAGAATTGCGGTAAAGACCAGGCCAAAAACGAGGGATTTGGAGTCGCCCAAACCGTATAAACGTTCTCGCTAGGGCCGGAATACTTCTATCGTAGCACCTTCTGTGGCAATAGGAAGAATCCGTATATCCCAGTGTTGCGAAGATTTCGCCGCACGCTGGTGCAGCTTGGTCACCACGACGTCCGATTCCTGCGTGTCGGCCGCGAAAACACACAGTGTGGGGCCCGCCCCCGACACCACGGCAGCATGTCCTTCGGCCCGTAGCGCACTCACGTGTTCCAAGGTCTCTGGCATCGAGGGAGCGCGATATTGCTGATGTAACCAGTCTTCAGTTGCCGCTAGCAGCATTTCTGGGTTGGTCGTCATCGCCGGGGCTAACAGTGCGGCTCGTGAGGCATTGGCCACAGCCTCGCGGTATGGGACCGTCGCTGGCAGCAGGGTCCGCGCTGCTGCAGTGGATAACGGCTTGGCCGGTATCGCCACCACGGGGGTAATCTGCGAGTGCGGTGTCAACTTCAGCGAGTGATACGTTTTGCCAGTTTCGGCGGGTTCGTGCCAGGAAAACGTCAGCCCACCATAAACGGCTGGGGCGACATTGTCAGGGTGGCCCTCGGCCTCCGAAGCCCACTGCAACAGGTGATCACTTGTGACATCGCAATCCGGCGGTAATAATGCTTTGACCGCCAGCGCCGCAGCTATGTGAGCGGCCGCTGACGAGCCCAGCCCGCGCGAATGCGGGATCCGGTTGATCGCCTTCAGCTTCAACCCCGGCAGATGCCACCCGAGCTGACTCAAGCGCTCCCTGATGTGGGTGATGATCAAATGCCGAGCATCGGTGGGAAGGTAATTGTGGCCTTCGCCTTCAATCTCTGCGCTAAAGCCCGCCCCGGTCGTGCGAATCTCCAGTTCGTCGTAAAGGCCGACGGCGATGCCGGCGCAGTCGAAGCCGGGTCCAAGGTTTGCCGAGGTGGCGGGCACCTTGATCTTGGCAACAATACCTTCTGGGACCCGGTTAGCGGGTGGCGTGGTGGCCGGCGATGCCACGACTACTTGCCTTCTACCCGCATGACCGACAGCACTGCCTGCACCACATCCAGTTCCTTCGTGGCTTCCAGTGTCTTAGATAACTGCGCTTCTTTTGCCCGATGGGTCACAAACGACAACAGGGCCGTCTTGTGGTCTTCGGTGGAACCCGCATCGGGGGTCTGGTTCATCGACTTAATCGAGACTTGATGCTCGGCAAACGTGCCGGCAACTTTCGCCAGCACCCCTGGTGCATCGTCTGCGCGCACTACGACCATGTAGCGGGTGGTTGCTTCACCGATATCGAGACTAGAAAGTTCACGCCGTGCCGTGTGGGTCCGTCCCGGACCGCCGCGCAGTTTCCGCTTGGCAATCGAGGTCACATCACCCATAACAGCTGATGCTGTAGCCGCTCCTCCGGCGCCGGGGCCATAGAACATCAGCTCACCGGCGTTCTCTGCTTCGACGAAGACGGCATTGTAGGCGCCTCGAACGGCAGCCAGAGGGTGTTCTCTCGGCAGTAGCGTCGGGTGGACGCGTAGCACTACCCCGGCTGGCTCATCGAGTTCTTCCACGATGGCTAACAGCTTGATGACGTAGCCGGCATCGGCGGCGGCTTGGTGGTCCAGATCCGATATGTCGGAGATACCCTGGGTGTAGACCTCATCCAGGGTGAACGGCGCGTGAAATGCCAGATGTGCCAGAATCGCGGCTTTGGCGGCGGCGTCTTCGCCGTCGACATCGGCACTCGGATCGGCTTCGGCGTAACCGAGACGCTGGGCCTCGGCCAGGGCGTCATTGAAGGAGGCGCCGGTAGAGTCCATCTGGTCCAAGATGTAGTTGGTGGTCCCGTTGACGATACCCATGATGCGAGTGACTTTGTCGCCCGACAGGGAGTCACGCAGTGGACGCAGAATGGGGATCGCACCGCCCACGGATGCTTCAAATGAGAGTTGCACACCGGCTTCGGCGGCGGCCTCATACAGCTCGTTGCCTCGGTTGGCCAACAACGCTTTGTTGCCGGTCACGACGCTCGCGCCCTGGTCGATGGCGCGCATGATCAGCTCGTATGCCGGATCGATGCCGCCCATGAGTTCCACCACGATATCGGCGTCTTCGAGCACTTCATCGACGCTGTCGGTGTAATACTCATTTGGCAGTTCGTAATCGCGAGTGGCTTGCGTGTTTCTGACCAAAATTTTTGTCAGGTTCAGTCTGGTGCCAATGCGCTGGGTGAGAGCTTCTGAGTGTTCGGTGAGAATGCGAGCAACCTGTGATCCGACGGTTCCACCGCCCAACAGTGCAACGTTCAGGGCCGGTGTATCAGATGCAGTGGTCATGGTCCTCCGAATAAACAGTGAAAAAGTGGCTATGGCACCGTGTCGTCATTGTAGTCCAGTTCAAATCAAGCCGTTACAATTCGACCTCGCGGGCAAAAAGGTCTTCTGTGGTCTCACGTCGGATGATTTCCCGAGCGTGTCCGTCTTTGATCGCCACAATTGCCGGACGCGGAAGCATGTTGTAGTTCGAGCTCATCGCGTGGCCATAGGCGCCGGTGGCAGGTACGACAACCAGATCGCCGTCATCGGTATCTGCGGGCAGATAGACGGCGTTGACGACGATATCGCCGGACTCGCAGTGTTTGCCCACAACCCGGGAGAACGCCGGTTCGGCCGCAGAGATCCGATTGGCTAAGACCGCTGTGTAATCGGCATCGTAGAGCACCGGGCGAGGGTTATCCGACATGCCACCATCAACCGCCACATAACGTCTGGGATAGTGTTCGCCTTCGTGTTCGACCCACACGGTTTTGGTGGTGCCAACCGTGTAGATGGTCAACCCGGCCGGTCCGGCAATTGAACGACCCGGTTCAATTGAGATGCGCGGACACGCGATATCCAACCGAGTAATCTCTTGGCTGATGTGTTCGGCAAGGTTCTTCGCGATCACCGCGGGACCAGCCGGATCATCGGCCTCAGTGTAGGCGATCCCGTATCCCCCACCAATATCGAGCTCGTTGATGCTGATGTCCTCCTCGGCCAGGAGTGCGATAAATTCCAGCATTCGAGTAGCGGCGGTTTCAAAGCCCTGCGAGTCAAAGATCTGACTGCCGATATGTGAGTGTAAGCCGACCAGCTTGATGTGGTCAGATGCTGCGGCCTTGTGCACGGCCTGATAGGCCACCGATGTGTCGGCATGCGGCGCCGGTGTCAGGCTCAGACCAAATTTTTGGTCTTCGTGGGCGGTGGCGATGTGGTGATGCGTTGAGGCATCGACCCCGGGGGTCAGCCGTAACATCACGTTGGCGGTAATCCCCAGCTCTTGTGCCATGTGATGCACCCGGTCCAGTTCAGCCAACGAGTCAACCACGATGCGACCTATTCGATTGCTGATCGCCAGGTGCAATTCGTCGTCGGATTTGTTATTGCCGTGAAGCCCGATCTTGACCGGTTCAAGCCCGGCGCGCATTGCCACAGCCATTTCCCCACCGGATGCAGTATCGATGCACAGCCCCTCGTCGCGTACCCACTGAGCAACCTGGACGGTCAGGAGGGCTTTCGAGGCATAGTAGACATCGACTTCGCCGCACAGTGGACCAAATGCTGCGTTGAATTCATCGGCGTAAGCCCTTGCGCGGGCACGGAAGTCGTTTTCATCCAGCACCCACAGCGGACTGCCATAGCGCTCAACGAGTTGTGAGACCGAGACGCCCTGGATCGTAACCTCTTGGTCGTCACGGGCTACCCCAGACGAAAAGATGTTGTGGTCCACAGCAGCGGTATCGTCGGGAACGGTGAGCCATTCAGGGGCTAGTGGTGAACGCATTACATCTTCTCCGGAGCTGATACACCCAACAGGCCCAGCCCATTGGCCAGAACTTGGGTCGTGGCGTCGTTGAGCCAACGACGAGTAAAGTTGACGGGTTCAGGAGCGGGTTTGGTGCCGTCTTTATCTGGCGCTGGCACAATTCTGGCGACCGCGTACCAGGCGTGGTAGGCCGCCGCGATGGACTCTAGATGACGCGCCAAGCGGTGTGGCTGGCGCAGTTTGGCCGCACTACCCACGATCGCTGGGAACTGGGCCAGCTTGGACAAGAGTTCTTCTTCGGTGGGATGCTTTAGGGTTGCGGCATCAAATTTCTCAACCTCGCGAACCACGCCTTGAGCGTCAGCGGTCCGGGCAGCAGAACGCGATCGTGCGTGCGCGTACTGGACGTAGAACACAGGGTTATCGTTGGTTTGGGCGCGCAGCAGGTCCGGGTCAATTTCGATTGGTGAATCGTTTGGGTAGCGCGCCAGGGAATACCGCAGTGCGTCCACACCCAACCACTCGATCAAATCGCGCAGTTCAATAATATTGCCGGCGCGCTTCGATAACTTCGCACCGTCCACCGAGATCAGCTGGCCGATCAGGACTTCGATGTTTTCGTCCATATCATCGCCCGCGCAGGCCGACAGCGCCCGCAGACGGTTCACGTACCCGTGGTGGTCGGCGCCCAGCAGATAGATCTTCTGATCGAATCCACGGTCTTTCTTGGACAGGTAGTAGGCAGCGTCACCGGCAAAATAGGTCGGCTTGCCGTCGGCTTTGATCAGCACACGATCTTTGTCGTCCCCAAAATCTGTGGTGCGCAGCCAGAACGCGCCGTCCTCTTCGTAGGTGTGCCCCTGGGCTTTGAGACGCTCCAGAGCTTGGTCTACCGCACCGGACTCATGCAGCTTCGCTTCGGAAAACCACACGTCGAAGTGCACCTGAAAATCGTCTAAGGTTTCGCGAATCTCTTCCAGTTGCAGCTCGTATGCCCGGGTGCGCAATTGCGGCAGCACCTCGTCGTAGTCCCGGTCTTTAATGCTGGGGTCTTCGGCCAAAATGGTCTCGGCGATCTCGTGGACGTATGCGCCCGGATAACCGCCCTCCGGGACGTCTTGGCCGTGCATCCGCGCCCACACCGATGCCGCAAATGTGTCCAGCTGGGAACCGTAGTCATTGATGTAGTACTCGTTGGTCACTTTTGCTCCGGAGGCGCGCAACAACCGCCCGATCGCATCCCCTAAGGCGGCCCACCGGGTATGTCCGATATGCAATGGGCCGGTGGGGTTAGCTGAAACGAACTCGAGATTGACCACATCGCCGACGGCCTGATCGTTGCGGCCAAAGTCCTCACCGGCTTCAACGATGGTCCGTGCCAGCTCACCGGCGGCGGCCGCATCAAGCGTAATGTTGATGAATCCAGGACCAGCAATATCAACGGACGCCACACCGTCGACTGCTTCTAGCTGTGGGGCCACAATCTCTGCGAACTGCCGAGGATTCATGCCGGCACGCTTGCCCAGCTGCAGGGCAATATTGGTCGCCCAGTCACCGTGAGCACGGGACTTGGGACGCTCGACCCGTGGAGCGTCGGGTACCGCATCAATGGGCAAATCAATGTCGCCGTTTTCGATCGCGGTGTGCACAATGCGGGCAAGAGCTTCAGAAAGGTTTTCAGGATTCACGAAACCAAGTTTAGCTTTCGTCCACTCCCTCGGCACATTTAACGTAGCGTTTTACCCGCAGGCCACCGCGCACGGCTGTCAGTTTTCGTTCTCGAGCGGATATACGGTAAGCTATTCAAGGTCCAGCACCAGTTCGTGTGCTTGGTTTACGCCTCCGTAGCTCAGTGGATAGAGCGTCTGCCTCCGGAGCAGAAGGCCGTAGGTTCGATTCCTATCGGGGGCACAGATAGCCCTACATCGTGATTCACACATGTAGGGCCTTTGCGTTTCCGGTGCTGGGTGAACCGAAACACTGCAATGAACCACACGTTCACTCGATGGTTTTTCTCCAAGTGAACTAGTATAGAATGATGAAAACTGCCGAACACTTTAAAAATCAACTTCTTCGGGATAACTTTTGTAATGACGAGAGACATGCGACGCAAAACGCACCCTCGTGAAGGTCAGGAGCACCTGAACCCGAACGATGAATTGTCGATTGGTTTAGATATCATGCGGCGCCGGGAAGCTTCCAACCTTCCGCGGACGGAGTTAGCGCAGAAAATCGGTATTTCCGAACGCACCTTGTTTCGTTGGGAGATGGAAGGCACGACGATGAAAAATCGTAAGCGCACCATCGAAGCGCTCGCCGCCATAACCTACACCCCGGGTGGCAAGCCCACCACTTTGACCATCTCGCGCAAAGAACTGCGGCGAGCCACCTCAATGGACCTGGCCTCCGAACTTCAAGACCGCGCTCGAATCATGGACAACTACACTCAGCTGGTCGAAGAACTCAAACATCGCCTGCGTCAAGACGGACTAGACCACTACATTCCGCCCGGACTGTAAGCCCCATGACCCACTCGGTGTCCTGGTCTCGTTCATCTGCAGGATCGCGATAGTTCCGTGCGTTCTGTGACCAGGTGGTCTAGATTGTTGTGCAACCCTATCTGTGACTGAAGGAAATTATGCGCAATACATTTCGGACGCAAAACCCTGCCACCGGCGAATTGATCGAAGAATTCCCGTTCGCCACCGATAACGAAATTCAACAGGCGATGACGGATGCCCACGCCGCCTTTTCGACGTGGTCGACCATGGCCATGTCGGAACGCGGAAAAATCCTGGCCAAGCTCGCTGACCTCTTCGAAGAACACGCAGAAGATTTAGCCGCGCAGGCCACCTTAGAGATGGGCAAAAACACGCGCGAAGCCATCGGCGAAGTGAAATACTCCGCCCGAATCATCCGGTACTACGCGACCGAGGGCGAGCGCCTGGCAGCAGATCAGGAACTCAAAAACATCGACGGCCAGACGGCTATTTTACGTCGTCGCCCCATCGGCACCATCCTGGGGATCATGCCCTGGAACTTCCCGTACTATCAGGTCGCCCGGTTTGCGGCACCGAATCTGATGCTGGGCAATACCGTGATCCTCAAGCACGCCGAAATCTGTGCGGGTTCGGCCCTCAAAATTCAAGAACTGATGCAGCAAGCGGGTGTGACAGCCGGCGCCTACATCAACGTGTTCGCAACCCACGAGCAAGTCTCCACGATGATCGCCGATCCACGGATTCAGGGCGTCTCACTGACCGGTTCGGAACGTGCAGGCTCTGCCATCGCCGAACAAGCCGGCCGCCACTTGAAGAAAGCCGTGCTCGAACTGGGCGGTTCCGACCCGTACATCGTGCTTGACTCGGCAGATGTTGCCACTTCAGCTCGGCGTGCATTGTTCTCCCGCCTGTCCAATGCGGGGCAGGCCTGCACCTCGAATAAACGCATCATCGTCATGGATGACATCTACGACGAATTCGTCGAGGAACTCACCAAGCTGGCAGCCGAGCTAACCCCGGGCAATCCTGCTGACGCGGACCGTTCGCAGTATGCCCCGTTGTCCTCCCAGTCAGCAGCTGAGGGACTCATGAGCCAGATTGAGGACGCCCGCAAGGCCGGCGCAACCGTACATGTCGGTGGTCAACGCCCAGATTTGCCCGGGTACTACGTTGCTCCGACGGTTCTGACCGATGTGCCAGAAACCGCCAGAGCGTTTTCGGAAGAACTGTTCGGGCCGGTTGTGATGATCTACCGCGTGCAGACCGAAGACGAAGCCATCGAGTTGGCCAATTCCTCGAGCTACGGACTGGGCGGCTCTGTCTTTTCCACCGACGAGCAGCGCGCCCAAGCCGTCGCCGATCAGCTCGAAGTCGGCATGGTCCACATCAACGCGTTCAACGTGGGTGGCGAAGACCTCCCGTTTGGTGGTGTCAAACGCTCCGGGTTTGGTCGCGAACTCGGCCCGTTGGGGATGGATGAGTTCGTGAACAAACAACTGCTGACCATCAACAGGCCACGGTAGCTCTATCTGGTCAGCTAGCGTGCTGCTCCGCCCGGGACCCTTGCGTTCCGGGCGGTGTTGGTTAACGGCTACCGCTCCCCCGCCCGGCGCTACTGCATGAACGCGTCAAACCAATTTTGGCCCTTCGCGACGCGAGGCGCACAAACCGGCCGAGTCCCGTACAATTTTGACCATCATGTCCAACACTTCTGCCCTTGAGCTGTCCGATATCACCTTCCCCGCAGATCTGCCGGTTTCTCAGCACCGTGAACAGATCATGGACGCTATCGCCGAACATCAGGTCGTGATTATCGCCGGCGAAACCGGTTCGGGGAAAACTACGCAGCTACCCAAGATGTGCCTTGCGCTAGGACTCGCAGACGCTGGGATGATCGGGCACACCCAGCCGCGCAGGATCGCCGCTCGCTCCGTTGCCGAACGGGTCGCAGAAGAGCTTGGCCAAGACATCGGTTCCACCGTCGGCTATCAGGTGCGGTTCACCTCGCAGGTCTCTGATGACACCCAGCTGAAAGTCATGACCGACGGAATCTTACTGGCCGAGATTCAGCACGATCCCACGCTGTCGAATTACTCGGTCATCATTATTGACGAAGCCCACGAGCGCAGCCTGAATATCGACTTTCTGTTGGGCTACCTCAAACGGCTGATCACCAAACGCGACGACCTCAAAGTCATCATCACCTCGGCAACCATTGATCCCGAGTCGTTTGCTGAACATTTTTCAGGTGCCGACGGAGCACCCGCCCCCGTGATCGAAGTCTCGGGGCGCACCTATCCGGTTGAAATCCGGTACCGCCCACTACAGCAAGAGGCCCTCCCGGATGATCCCGATGATGACGCCGACGATTTGGAAGACGCTCGGGACCCGCTCGATGCCGTGGCCGATGCCGTGGATGAACTCAGTCATGAAGCACCCGGCGACATCCTGGTGTTCTTCCCCGGCGAGCGAGAAATTCGCGATGCTGCCGAAGTGTTAGCCCCTCGAGTGGCCCGCAATCCGCGGCTATCCAATGCGGAAATTCTGCCGCTGTTCGGCCGACTCTCGCTCCAAGACCAGCAGAAGGTGTTCCAACCCGGCAACACACCCCGCATTGTGTTGGCTACGAACGTCGCGGAAACGTCGCTGACCGTTCCGGGCATCAAGTACGTCATCGACACCGGCACCGCCAGGATCTCACGATACTCGCAGCGCACCAAGGTACAACGGCTACCCATCGAACGCATCTCGCAGGCCTCCGCCAAGCAACGTTCTGGGCGCGCTGGACGGACCAGCCCGGGTATTGCCATCCGGCTATATTCGGAGGAAGATTTCCTAGCTCGTCCCGAGTTCACTGATCCCGAGATCCTGCGGACTTCGTTGGCCTCGGTGATTTTACACATGGCCTCGATCAACATTATTGCCACGGCCGATGAACTCGAAGACTTCCCGTTCCTGCAACCGCCCGAACATAAACAGATCACCGACGGTGTCACACTGCTCACCGAACTGGGTGCGCTCAACACCGGTGACCCCGTGCGAGTACGAGGCCGCGGAGGCCGCTGGGTCACACGCACCTTCAAGGCCGGCACCATCACCCCCATCGGTCGACGCCTGGCTCGCTTGCCGGTTGCCCCGCGTTTAGCACGCATGATCTTAGCTGCCGAAGAACATAAGGTGGTGCCCGAAGTGCTCGTGCTGGCAGCCGGTCTGACCATCCAAGACCCGCGCGAACGTCCCGAAGAACACCGGGCCCGAGCAGATGAACTGCACGGACGATTCACCGACGACAGATCCGATTTCTCAGCCCTGTTAAACCTGTGGAACTACTTACACGAACAGCAACGCGAACTATCCGGGAACCAGTTCCGCAAACTGTGCCGACGAGAATTCATCAACTACCTGCGCGTACGTGAATGGCAGGATCTGGTACGCCAACTACGCCAGATCGCCCGCGAGGTCGGCATCAAAACCGGCCCGAAATCGGTTGATGCGGTCAAACACCATGACGGCATTCACAAGTCGTTGCTCACCGGATTGTTATCACACATCGGGTCCTGGGACGAACGCCGCAAACAGTACCAAGGCGCGCGCGGCACACGGTTTGCAATCTTTCCCGGTTCTGGGTTGTTCAAGAAGCGCCACGAGTTTGTTATGGCAGCAGAGCTGGTCGAAACCTCCCGGCTCTGGGCCCGCCAAGTAGCGGCGGTGGAACCCGAGTGGATCGAAGAAGCCGCGGGGGCCATCGCTAAGGTCACCACGTCCGAGCCCTATTGGTCTCGTCGCAACGGCACAGCAATGGCACGTCAGCGCGTCACCGTCTACGGTGTCACGATTGTCGCTGATCGGCCGGTGCGCTACTACAACATCAACCGTCCTGCCGCCCGCGACCTGTTTATTCGGCACGCGCTCCTCGACGGCGATTGGAACACCCGACATCATTTCTTCAAACGCAACAGGGAGCGCCTCGCTGAAGTCGAAGAGTTAGAAAGTCGGCTGCGCCGTCGTGACCTGCTGGTTTCCGAAGATGATTTATATGAGTTCTACGCCGCTCGGATCCCCGAAAACGCGGTATCGCAGCGGCATTTCGACGCGTGGTGGCGCAGGGCACGCCATAAGAATCCGGAACTATTAGACTTCGATCCAACCAAGCTGCTGGCCGAAGACCTCGAAGACCTTGATATCGACGAGTTTCCCGAAGTTTTCGTTCACCCGACGCCCACCGGAGATGTCCAATTACCGTTGGACTATGAGTTCAAACCGGTTGCAGCCATTGGCGCCGATGCCTCCGGAACGGGACGTCCTGCCGGTCCGCGCACCGACGGGGTAACGGTTACCATTCCCTTGGCGCTGTTACACCAGATGGACCAAGAACGCTTCGACTGGCTGATCCCTGGACTGCGGACCGAACTGATTACCGCCCTGATTCGTGGCTTGCCCAAACCGGTGCGGAAACATCTGGTGCCTGCACCCGATACCGCTCAGGCAGCCGCCGCTCACTTGGCAGAACACGCCAACCCAGCAACGGATAACTTCTATACGCAGCTGAGCACCTTCTTACGTCAGACGAAACATCAAGTAGTTGCCCCAGACGATTGGGCACCTGAGAAACTGCCGCCGCATTTGCGGTTTACGTTCCAGGTGGTCGACGAGCGCGGAGCTATCGTGGGCACCGATGACAACCTCGCCGCCCTGCAGCGCGAACTTGCTGGGCAAAATCAAACCGCTTTAGCAGCTTCGTTGACCGATGCCGCCGAAACCAAAGGTATAGCGCTCCCGACAGATGCCAAGACGGCAACCAAGAAGGCCGGACGCCAGTCCAAACCCCCCGCTACCACTACTCCACCGGCTCCCAAACAGCACGATGCTTTTACTCCGCAAACAGGACTGACCAGTTGGAATTTCGGGGATATCCCCGAAACCATCCAAACCTCCGTGTGGACCGGTTCAGCCCACCAGCAAGTCACCGGCTACCCAGCCCTTCAGGCAGAGAGCGGCAAGGACCCTTCGGCAGCGCTGGTGGTGCTCCGCACCGCCGGTGAGCAGGCGGCCGTACACCGCGGGGGCATCATCGCCTTGCTGCAGGCAGAGCTGCCGAACCCGCAGCGATACATTCTCGACCACCTGTCTTCGGCCGAAAAACTGGCCTTTGCGCATTCGCCATATCCGGATAGCACCGCACTGGTAGCAGACTGCACACGCGCGGCCATCGATGCCTTGCTGCCTGAGGAATTGCCGATGAGGCAACAGCAATACCAACGGCTGAAACACACCGTGCAGCAAGAGCTGATCGACACCTCGTTTAAAGTCACCACGGTCGTGGCCGATATTTTGAACCTGTCGCGCGAGGTGGATCGTCGCATTCGAAAGATTCGGTCGTTATCGCTGGCCGGGGCCGCGGCTGACTTGCGGGCTCAGCATGATGAGTTGATTCAACAGGGTTTTGTGTCATCTACCGGTTGGTCGAACCTGCGCCATGTACCACGGTATTTGCAAGCAATGAACCTGCGCTTGGACAAGTTAGAGGCGGGTGGCGCCCTGCAGCGCGATGGATTGAACATGCAGGTCGTTCAGGACCTGGAAAAAGCCTATGAGGACCTCAAGGCACAGGCCCCCACAGGCGTCCCCACCCCGGCGGCAATCCGAGAGATCTATTGGTTACTTCAAGAATTGCGAGTCTCGTTATTTGCCCAGGAACTGGGTACCGCCACGAGTGTCAGTGAAAAACGCCTCCGGCAAGCGCTCAAGACTGCCGAAGAGGCACTGCATTAGTCTGCAGGAACAAATTCCTCATACCCGGTATCTCGCAGAGCAGCCCGCAGATTCGTTGCGGCCTGGTCCATCTTTGCGTCGTCGGGATCGCGCATAATTTTGCGCAAATCAAAATCGGCTAATGACTGGGTGGGAAAGACGTGCAAGTGTACGTGTGGCACCTCATAACCGGCGATCATCATTCCGGCACGGGCGGCTCCGAGTCCTTTGACCTGTGCCGCACCGATGCGAGAGGCCACGATGTACAGGTGGGCATTGAGCTCCTCTGGCATCTCCGTCCACATGTCGATCTCTTGACGTGGGACCACCAATGTGTGGCCATAGCTCAGCGGATTAATATCCAAAAACCCGACGCACCGGTCATCTTGCCAAACGAATCGGCCTGGTAATTCGCCTTCAATGATTTTTGTAAATACTGTCGACACAAAATCTCCTCAATCGCTCAAACGTACTTGCCACTGTCAGTCTAATGTTTAGGCGACAAAATGCTGAGAGTTGAGCCGTTAGACGTCAGCCGGCATAGCACCTGGATCCTCGCCGGTGGCAACCGGTAGATCTCGGGAAGACGACCACGCTGACCACGAGCCGGGATATAGTGCACTTTCCATGCCAGCCAAGGCCAGCCCCAACACGGTTTTGGCCGCAGTAACACCCGACCCGCAGTATGTGGTGACGGCTGTCTCATCAGTGACCCCTACTTTGGCGAATTTTTCGCGCAACTCTTCAGCGGGTAAGAACTTGCCATCCTCGTCGGTCAGTTCCGAAGCCGGTGCGGAGATGGCTGCGGGAATATGCCCGGCGACCGGATCGATTGGTTCTTCTTCTCCGGTGTAGCGCTTATGAGCTCGCGCATCCAATAAAATCCCGTCTGCACGCACAAACTCCGGGACCTCCTCGGTATCCACGACGGGCATTTTGCCCCAGGACAGATACGCCGACCCAATACGCGGCAGGACTTCCCCAGCGTGTAACGGCAGATCAGCGTCACGCCAGGCCTCAAGGCCACCGTCGAGCACGTAAACATCGGTCATGCCGGCATACCGTAACAGCCACCATGCCCGAGCGGCAGCCGATGCAGCCACGGCATCATAGATGACCACTGTGTCATCATCGTTGAGACCCAACATGCGAACCGCTTCGGTGAATTTTGCTGGATCAGGCAGTGGATGCCGTCCGGCGGCCGGTGCACCGTGGCCGGCCAAGTGACTGGTCATCGACACGTAGACAGCGCCCGGGATATGTCCCTGTCGATAGGCTTCATGATTTTGCGATGAGTCGGTGGCTGACCAGCGGACATCCCAAATAACCAGGCGGCCGGGTTCAGGCACCGGCGTGGGCGCAACAAAGCCTTCTGGCTGCGCTGGGAGTTGATCCGCTAACATTCGGGTACGCACCTCGACCGTAGATGCATCGGGTAACGATCGGTTCGTGCGGTCCAACCCCATCCAAGCGGCTAGTACATCAACGCTGACGAGTACAGGTTGATTCATTCGGTAATGCCTCCAGCAAAAATGGCGCTATGCCATCTATCAAATTGAGTGACACGCGATGTGCCAACGAGTCGCACTTTTATTATTTTTACTTTATCCCTGTGGGGACTCAATTGCACAGAAAACTGACAATACCTGCCGACTGTTCGGGAATCAACGCTTCCTTGCTACACTGAAGGCCGAGTTCATCTCACCAACTACAGCAGGGAGCTTTTCGCAATGTCGTCAGCTTCATCGTCACGGCCCCGCACCCGCCAGACGTGGCAGAAGCAGGCCATCGATGAAATTCTGGACGCGAGTTCGGATTTCCTGTCGGCTCAGCAAGTTCACGAAGCGGTAGCCCAGACAGGGCGATCAGTGTCGCTAGCCACCGTCTATCGCGTACTGCAAGCACAAGTGGAAGACGGTGTGGTGGATATTCTTGCGGTCGATGACGGACAGACGTTGTTTCGAAAATGCGCATCTACCGGACACCACCACCATTTGGTGTGCAGAAGTTGTCGAGCAACTGAAGAAATCGCAGCGCCAAAAGTCGAGCAGTGGGCGGATCACGTCGGAGCCGATTTTGGCTATACGGATATCGACCACACGCTTGAAATTTATGGGTTATGTCCGCGCTGTGCTCACAAGGCTTCGTAGCGGGTGTACCGTTCGTTGGTGGGCGGCTCCTCAGCCTCGATCGGATCGCCTTCGGCAGTACATTCAGGAAGTTCCACTACGGTAGTGCCATCAATGTGGGCCGGTTCATGCAAAGTGCCCAAACCGTAGGCTGCCTCAAGATTTTCACGCGTCAAGACTTCATCAGGAGTTCCAGCAGCAATGACCTTGCCGTCCATGAGGATCACATGATCTGCTGCGGCTGCCTCGTCGAGGTCATGTGTGGTCAGAATAACCGAGTGACCGTGATCTTCGACTTCAGCATGGATGACTTCATCAATGATGCGCATCGAGGTCAAATCCAGCCCAGTCATGGGTTCGTCCAATACTAATATTTCGTGTCCCTGAGCAATACCCTGGGCCACGTAGACTCGCTGGCGTTGACCCCCCGACAGCTCTTCCAGATGCCGGTTTTTTAGATGCGTAATGTTCATGACCTCCATGGCGTAGTTGATCGCCTGGCGGTCTGCTGGGCGGAAGATCCCGAACCAGCCGCGCTGTGCATAGCGTCCCATCGACACAACATCTTTGACGGTGATCGGTGTGCCTGTTGGAAACACCACCAATTGCATCACAAACGAGATATCTTGTTTGACGTCTTTGACCGGCTGTCCAAGAACGCGGATTTCTCCGGAACTGGGGGTGAGGATTCCTGCGATGGCCTGTAACAGCGTTGTCTTGCCGGACCCATTGGGTCCAATCACCGCGGTGATTTTTCCTTTCGGGATTGTAAAACTCGATGCGGACACTGCTCGGTGCGAGCCACGGTACAACTCGACGTCCTTGGCTGTTACGAGGGTCATGAGGCTCCTTGCTCAGCGGGTGCTGTGCTGCGTCGGCGCCGGGCCAGCGCAGCAGATGCTTCTCGAATCGTTAGCACCAGGAAAAAACCAACAATAGCTACCAGCGCCATCGACGCTCCGGCAGCGGTTCCCAAGTGATAACTGAGAATCAATCCAACAGTAACAGAGACCACGCCGATCAGGAGTGATCCAAGGATCATCCGCGGTACCGTTCGCGTGATCAGCGCGGCGGTAGCCGCCGGCCCAATCAGCAGACCCAACACCAGCAATGTCCCGACGGCTTGGAAAGATCCGATCACGGCAGCTGCAATCATTAACAGCAACAGCCAGTGCGTCAGCTGTGGGCGCATTCCGAGTGCTTCGGCTTTTTCCGGCGAAAACGACAGCGCCATTAACGGCCGGTACAGGATCAGGGACATGAGACCCACACCGACCACAAAGAGCACTTGCACGCCAATGTCTTCCCATGTCACGCCTAGAGCATCGCCAAAAAGAATCGCGGTCAAGGACCCTTGGAAACTGTCAGCGCGCGAAATAATGACCACGCCCAGGGCCATCATGCCAACGAACAATAAGCCGATAGCCGTATCTTCCTTGAGCGTCGTGGTGCGATAGACCAGTTCCATCAGGGAGACCATGACCAGGGCTGCTAGCGCGGCGCCCAGGTAGGGCGAAAAACTAAAGACCACTGCCGCTGCGATGCCGGGGACCACCCCGTGGACGAAGGCATCACCAAAAAAACTCATGCCGCGCAGCACCAGCCACACCCCGACAAAACTCGACATCAGGGCGGCCAGGAGCCCACCCAGTAACGCTCGGATTTGAAAACCGGCCTGGAATGGTTCAATGAGCCAATTCAGTAACTCCACTATGCAGGCCCCTCCCTTCGCGCATGCATGATTAGTTTAGAGCCTCCACAAGGGCTTTGGCGTTGTAGAGCATGGCATCTTGGTATGTTGCAACGTCTGTTCCTGGCTCCCCAATAGCGCTTTCATATAATTCCACGACCGGCAGATCCTGGTCGGTTTCTTCGGCCAGGGCGGTGATCATTCGGTTGGTATTCGCTTTTGAGGTCACCAACGCGTCGGCGCCTTGATCGTCCAGCAGTGCGGTTAATTCCGTAAGATCCTGCGACGACGGTTCACCATCGGTAGAACCCCCGGGGATCACAACGCCACTGATATCTATGCCGTAGCGGTCTGCAAAGTACCCATACGCGGCATGGTGGGTCACTAATCGCGCAGAATCAACCTCGGATAGCAGTTCTTCGATCTCCGCGTCCGTTGCCCGCAACTCTTCGGCCACTTCGACACCACACGTCACGTACTGCTCATCACCGGCCACTTCAGCAATCTTTTCGCCGATCAGTTCTGCGCCGTCGGCCATCCGCGATACATCCATCCAGATATGCGCATCGTATGCACCGTGTTCGTGGTCGTGCCCCGCATGCTCCTCGTGGTCATGAGCGTCCATCGGGATGGGGTCGAGTTGCGGCGCGACCTCCATGATCTCGGCGCCGTCTGCTTTAGCGTTCTCCAACGAGCCTTGGAGTGAAGCTTCAAGCTCTAGGCCGTTTGCGATGACGAGATCCGCGGAAATCATGTCGATGATGTCGGCACTTGACGCTTCAAACTGGTGTGGGTCATCGCTGGCACTCATCAGGGTCGTTGTTTGTCCTCCGGCGCAATCGGTAATTTGCTCGGCAATAGACCCGAGCTGAGTGGTTGTAGCCATCACCGTTGCTGTGGCATCATCCTGGGCCGAGGACTGGCCGGCATCAGTCGAGCATGCCGTCAAAGTTAATGCGGTCGCTGCGATGCTGGCCACAGCGGCCAGCGTGCGTTTGGTATACCGGTGCATAGTATTCCTTCTATGGTGGGCAGTTGAATCGACGGAATTAGCCCGCAACCACACCTTATTGCAAATCATTCGCATTAGCAATAACAGCAAAAGTTTGCGGTGATTACTGCGTACTCTCTCCCCCCGGCTTGCCCATACGCTGGCGGATGGTGATGGTTTGCGACTGGGTGACGTCACGGATCTCCCCGACCAGCACTTCGATCACGTCTTCTAAAAATAAGATGCCCACCGTGGCACCACGGTCATCTTGTACACGAGCCATGTGAACCCCGATGCGCTGCATGACCGTCAGTGCTTCCTCGATGGGCTTGTCTAAGGTGATGTTGACCATCGATCGGACCCGCGTCACTGGGATCGGCTCGGTGTAGCGGTCTTCTGGGATAGATAGTAGGTCTTTAATGTGCAGATACCCGATGACCGTTTTATCGCTTTTATCTTCGACCAAAAGTCGCGAGAGTCCGGTTTTTCGCACGGCTGCATCAAATTGTTCGGGTGTATCGGTCGTGGCCACACTGATGATCTGGTCTGTCGGCACCATGACGTCTTGTGCCGTGACATCCGAAAAATGTAAGGCGCCAGTTAGGATGCCGGACTGATCATCAACTAATCCGGTGCGTTGTGATTCGGCCACAATGGATTGAACTTCTTCCAGCGTATAGGTCGAGGTGACTTCCGTCTGGGGTTCGACTTTGAACAGGTGCAGCACGATATTCGCCGACCAGTTCAGTAGCCGAATAACCGGCCGGAAGATCTTTTCTAAAAAGACCAACGGTGGCGCCAAGATCACCACGGCACGATCAGCGATACTAACGGCCGCATTCTTTGGCACCATTTCACCGAATGTTACGTGCAAAAACGTCACGACGACCAAAGCGAGCACGAAAGCCAGCACGCCTGCGAACGATGGATCAAGGCCCAAGGCGTGCAGTGGCACCTCGAAAATATAGGCGATCGCGGGTTCCGAGACGTTGAGAATGAGCAACGAACACACGGTAATCCCGAGTTGGCAGATCGCCAAGATGTCGGTCACGTGTTCCATCGCAAACAGTGCTTTTTTGGCAGCCTTTGAGCCCTCGTCGACGCGGGGTTCAATCTGTGACCGCCGTGCGCCCATGACGGCAAACTCTCCGGCAACAAAAAACGCATTACCGGCAAGCAGGACAATCAGCCACAACAAACCAGGAATATGCTCGCTCATGCGTCCTCCTTCTGTGAGGACGCAGATCGGATGTCGGCATCATCGTCGGGAATATATTTGACGCGCTCGATGCGGTGACCGTCAATACGGCGCACCTCAAGGACGCCATGATCGACCCTAACGATGTCCCCTTCGTCAGCGACCCGTCCCAACTCGGCCATAATGAATCCGCCAACGGTCTCGTAGGCTTCGTCTTCATCAATGACCAGTCCCGGGATGTGCGTCATAACTTCATCCGGACGCAACACGGCCGGAAAGAACCATCCCCCATCCGCGCTTTGCAGCACCCCCGGGGTGATACGGTCGTGCTCATCGGCGACCTCGCCAACAATCTCTTCGACCAGATCTTCCAGCGTAACGATCCCAGCGGTGCCTCCGTATTCGTCCACGACCAAAGCCATCTGAAACGGCGCTTCGCGGAGATCGTTGATCAGCGTATCCAGCGTGACAGACTCCGGGACACGCACCATCTCACTAACGACTGTGCCGGCCGTGAGCTTGTGTCGGCGGTCTTTGGGGACCGCGATGACTTTCTTGATGTGGAGGATCCCCCGAATTTCATCGGCGTTGCCGTTGGCCACCGGAAAACGCGAAAAGCCGGTACGACGAGCGAAGGCCAGGACTTCGTCGAGACTGTCGTCGGCCTCGACGGTTTCCATATCCATGCGCGGGGTCATCGCATCGGCTGCGGTGCGAGCCGAGAACTTCAGGGTCCGATCCACAAAAGATGCGGTTTTGAGGTCCAAGGTTCCCATCTCGGCTGATCGGCGCACCAGTGAGGAAAGTTCCTCGGGTGTACGAGCCCCCGAAAGTTCTTCTTGGGCCGTCATGCCAAACAGTCCCAAAATCCAATTCGAAAAATTATTCAGCCCAGCGATAATGGGCCGAAAAACTGCGGTGAAAATTAGCTGTGGTCGAGCCAGCATTCGGGCAATGGGCATAGCCCGTGCAAGCGAGAGGTTTTTCGGGACCAGTTCGCCAATCAGCATCGACAGGGCGGTTCCGATGATCATCGCCAGAGTCAAAGACACTGAATAGACCGCTGCTTCATTGTCGCCTAGTAGCGGCTCTAGCGGTGTGACCAGCAGTCGACCCAGCGAGGGTTCCAGAAAGAATCCGGTCAGCAGAGCTGTCAGGGTGATGCCCAGCTGACATGATGACAGTTGGGTGGACAACGACTTGAGCGCTTTCAGGACGGGCTCGGCGCCCTTGTCCCCGTCGTCGACCATGCGTTGCACGGTCGGCACGTCCAGAGAAATAAGCGAAAACTCTACGGCAACGAAGAATCCGTTCCCCAGGATGAGCAGCATGCTGACGCCAAGCAATAGCCATTCGACTAACACTCCGCATCACCAGCCCGTGGTGTTGCTAGGCCACCAGCGTGATTAGGCCAACTCGGAGGCTCCATTTCATTCGCCGGAGCATGGCGATTGGTCCGTGAATCCGCGCGTCGAGCACGTCTGTCATTGTCCATGATGCAACTAATTATAGAGCCTATTTCATTACCACGAACTGGCGACGGGGCGGCCTTCGTCATAGCCTGCCGCCGACTGCACACCAACGACGGCACGATCATGGAATTCGGCCAGGTTACTCGCGCCGGCGTAGGTCATCGACGAGCGCACGCCCGCCGTGATCGAATCCAACAGGTCCTCGACCGATGGGTGGGCTGGATCCACATACATCTTCGACCCGGAGACACCCTCTTCGAAGAAACCTTTGCGGGCACGAGCGAATGCATCATCATGCTGGGTACGGGCTGAAACCGCGCGAGCGGAGGCCATACCAAAGTTTTCTTTATACTTGCGGCCGTCTCGATCGGTGAACATATCACCGGGTGATTCCAAGACCCCGGCAAACCACGACCCGATCATCACCTGAGAAGCGCCTGCTGCCAAGGCAAGCGCAACATCGCGGGGGTATTTGATACCACCGTCGGCCCACACGTGTTTGCCGTGGCTAGCCGCCGCCTGAGCGCATTCATGCACGGCGGAAAATTGTGGTCGTCCAACCGCCGTCATCATTCGAGTGGTGCACATAGCGCCGGGCCCCACACCGACTTTAACAATGTCGGCGCCTGCTTCGATTAAATCGTGGGTACCATCTGCTGAGACCACGTTGCCGGCCACGATCGGCACGGGCAAATCCGACAGACTGCGCAAGGCGGTGAGCATTCGGTCCTGGTGTCCGTGGGCCGTGTCGACGACCAACACATCCACACCGGATTCGATGAGCTTTGCGGCGTGTTCCACGACATCGGCGTTGACTCCCACGGCTGCTCCGACGCGCAGTCGGCTGGAGTCATCGACCGCCGGAGTATAGATCGTGGAACGAAGTACGCCCTGTTGGGTCAAAACACCCAGCAGCTTTGTCCCGTCGACCACCGGCGCATAGTTGAGTTGGGCGTCGTGCATCTTCATGTAGATGTCGCGTAACGCCTTGTCTTTGGCGTCATCCGGCAATCCTTTAAGGTCTGAGGCCGCGATGGTCAGTAACGGTTCGCGAAGCAGCGTCTGGACCGAGGCGAACTGATCGATGCCTTCGGTGTCGGCCACATGGACGATACCCAGGAGCGAACGATCGGCATCAACAACACAGACCGCCGGATGATTTCGTTTTTCGGCCAAGTGTCGAACGTCTAACACCCGGTCGTCGAGACCCACATACAGCGGCGTTTCGAACATCGTATGCCGAGATTTCACCCAGTCGATCGATTCCTGGAGCAAATGCAACGGCATATCTTGTGGGAAGATACCGATACCGCCGCGTCGAGCGATCGTTTCGGTCATCCGACGTCCCGTCACACCATTCATATTGGAGGCAACAATCGGGATCGTGGTGCCTGTCCCATCGGTCGAGGAGATGTCAACATTCATTCGTGAACCGACCTGTGAGTAGGAGGGCACGAGAAAGACATCTGAGTACGTCAGGTCTGTGGTCACTGGGTTGAGGAAACGCATACGACCATCATGACAGTTTTTTCACAATCTAGCAGCGCCCACCTGACGACGATGAGCTGCTCCTGTGCGTGGGATCACAATTTTTCGAGCCGATTTTGCGGGCAGCCGATCTGGGCGCAATTGATTGTATTCTGTGGCAATTTGCGCGAGTTTGTCACTATGATAGTTCCAGCTGCTGTTGACAGTTGCCTTCAGTGAGTTCGTCTTCACCGAAGATAAGTACCGGGACGCTGTTAACGGAACCAACGGCGAGTATCGTCGTGCCCGGCGTTTCGAGTCTCGCCACGTGTACGCTCCAAACACAAGAACTTACGGAAGAGGCCTTCACCGTGCCAGAACTTACGTCCGCCCAGCTCTCCGAGGAATTCCCCGGCAATGAATGGCTTGTTGCGGATATCTACGAAAAGTACAAGGCGGATCAATCTTCTGTGGATGAAAAATGGGCTGAGATTTTTGCCCGTCTAGAATCTGCCAACGATGCTGAGTCTCAACCAGAAGCATCAAACGGCAAGACATCACAACAGAAATCGGCAGAAACTCAGACCGCCGCCGCTGCTGAGCCCGCACCGTCCAGTGACGGTGCGAAATCCACCGCCGCTGACCAAAAGTCAGCTGAGCAGTCTAAACCGGCAGCAAGTCCGGCGAAAACAAAACAGGAAAAATCAAAGAAACCGCCGAAACCTAAAGTTCGCCGTGCTGAAGAGTCTCCGCAAGCCATCACCTCTGAGCCGTCGATTAGCGCTCGTGAAGATCGCGCAAAAGAGGACGCCGAGAAGGAAGAAAAGGAAGACGAATGGATTCGTCTTCGCGGGATGCCGCAGGCAATTGCCAATAATATGGACGCCTCGCTGTCCATGCCGACGGCGACCACCGTACGAGACATCCCGGTCAAAGCCCTTATTGATAACCGTACCGTCATCAATAACCACCTGCAGCGCACCCGTGGTGGGCGCGTATCTTTCACGCACCTGATCGGTTACGCCGTGATTCGCGCACTGGTCAAACACCCAGAGATGAATGCTATCTACCGCGAAGAAGACGGCAAGAAGTACAAGGTCAATCCCGCCCACATTAACTTCGGGCTCGCAATCGACCTGCCTGGTTCGAAGGGCGAACGTGTCCTCGTGCAGCCTTCCATTAAAGCCGTTGAGAACATGAACTTCCGGGAATTCTGGGAGGCCTATGAGGATCTCGTCAAACGAGCGCTCAACAATAAGCTGACGCTCGAGGATCACTCCGGCACGACCGTGTCGCTGACCAACCCGGGTGGTATCGGGACCGTCCACTCGGTGCCGCGTCTGTCCGAAGGCCAGGCGGCGATCATCGGCGTGGGTGCACTGACCTACCCGGCCGAGTTTGAAGGAACTTCACAAAAGGTCCTGTCGGAGCTTGCCGTCTCGAAAACCATGACCGTCACCTCGACGTATGACCACCGCGTCATTCAGGGTGCCGGATCTGGTGAGTTTCTGCGCACCGTCCACAAGCTGTTGCTAGGCGAAGACGACTTCTACGACGAGATCTACGTCAACCTGCGCATCCCTACCGTGCCGGTTCGTTGGGCACCCGACGTGCAAGTCAACCCCGATGACGAAGTGGGCAAAGCAGCCCGTATCCAGCAGCTGATCCACGCTTACCGGGTGCGCGGTCACCTGATCGCTGATACTGATCCGCTGGAGTACCGGATGCGCAATCACCCGGATCTTGACCTCGATTCTCACGGGCTGACGCTCTGGGATCTCGACCGGATGTGGCCAACCGGCGGTATCGGTGGCAAAGCCAACATGCCGCTGCGCGATCTGCTGGGCGTGCTTCGTGACGCCTACACCCGCAACTCCGGTTACGAGTACATGCACATTGACGATCCGGAACAGCGCGCCTGGTTCCAGGACAAGCTGGAACATCCATTCGTCAAGCCCACCCGAGAAGAACAACTGCGGATCCTAGGCCGACTCAATGCAGCCGAAGCATTCGAAACGTTCCTGCAGACCAAATTCGTTGGTCAAAAGCGTTTCTCACTGGAAGGTTCAGAGTCGCTCATTCCGCTGCTGGATGCGGTGCTGTCCGGTGCCGCAGACGACGGGCTCGATGAAGTGGCCATCGGGATGGCCCACCGCGGTCGTCTCAATGTGCTAACCAACATCGCTGGGAAGACCTTTACGCAGGTCTTCCGCGAATTCGTCGGTGATGTAGATTCCGGTATTGCCCAAGGTTCGGGTGACGTCAAGTACCACTTGGGTACCGAAGGCACATTCACCTCGTATAACCGCAACACCACGACGGTCTCGGTAGCGGCCAACCCGTCACACCTGGAAGCCGTCAATCCGGTGCTCGAAGGCATCGTCCGGGCGAAGCAGGACCGTTACGACCACGGGACAAAATCACCGAAATCGTACTCGGTGCTGCCAATCCAGATTCACGGGGATGCCTCCTTTGCCGGTCAGGGTGTGGTCTTTGAGACCATGCAGATGTCACAGCTACGCGGCTACCGTACCGGCGGTACCGTCCATGTGATCATCAACAACCAGGTCGGATTCACTACCACCCCGGCACAGGCTCGTTCGACCACGTATGCCACCGATGTGGCCCGATCGATTCAGGCTCCGGTCATTCACGTCAATGGTGATGACCCAGAAGCCGTCGTTCAGGCAGCGCAACTGGCCTACGAATATCGCCAGCGTTTCCACCGCGATGTGGTCATTGACCTGATCACCTACCGTCGTCGTGGGCACAACGAGGGCGACGATCCATCGATGACGCAGCCTGGCATGTACAACCTGATCTCCAATAAGACCTCCACCCGTCGGCTCTACGTCGATGCGCTGGTGGGTCGTGGTGATATCTCGCAAGAAGAAGCTGACCAGGCCGCAGCCGATTACAAGAATCGACTCGAAGCAGCCTTCGCTGAGATCGGTGAGGCCGAGACCTCACCGATCCCAATCCTGGGCTCGGCCCACGGTATCGAGGACACCTCGGAGACCTATGAGCCACAGTCCACGGCGATCTCCGAAGAGATGCTGCGCCGCATTGGCGATGTGCACATGGAAATCCCCGAGGGCTTCAACGTGCACCCGAAACTGCTCACCCTGTTGGAGCGCCGCCAGAAGATGGCCGTCAACGGCAACATCGACTGGGGCTTTGCAGAGCTAGCAGCCTTCGGCTCCCTGGCCATGGAAGGTGTACCGGTCCGACTGGCCGGACAGGACTCCCGCCGAGGTACCTTCGTCCAGCGTCACGCAGTCTTCTACGACCGCGAGACCAACGACGAATGGACTCCACTGGCTTCCCTGTCCAGCGATCAGGCAAAGTTCTGGATCTACAACTCGTTGCTGTCCGAATACGCAGCCCTAGGCTTCGAATACGGGTACTCCGTGGAACGTCCAGAAGCGCTCGTACTGTGGGAGGCTCAGTTTGGTGATTTCGTCAACGGCGCTCAGGTCGTCATTGACGAGTTCATTTCCTCTTCCCAACAGAAATGGAATCAGCACTCGTCGATCGTGTTACTGCTGCCGCACGGTTACGAAGGTCAGGGTCCCGACCACTCGTCGGCGCGCATCGAACGCTTCCTGCAGCTGGGAGCAGAAGACAACATGCGCATCGCCCAGCCGTCATACGGTGCTAACCACTTCCACCTGCTGCGCGAACACGCCTATCGGACACCGCGTCGTCCACTGATCGTGTTCAGCCCCAAACAGCTGCTGCGCCTGCGTGCGGCAGCCTCGCAGGTCGAAGACTTCACCCAGGGCCGCTTCATGCCCGTGGTAGCAGACGACCGGGCCCCAGCCTCTGCTTCGAAAGTACTGCTGGTGTCAGGTCGGCTCTACTACGATCTGGTGAGCCGTCGCAAGCAGCTGGAAATGGAATCCGATGTGGCCATCGTCCGCGTCGAGCAGCTGTACCCGCTACCGCTGGACGAGATCAAGGATGCCCTGAGCAAGTACCCCAATGCCACCGTGCACTGGGTCCAAGACGAGCCAGAAAATCAGGGTCCATGGCCATTCATGTTGCAGTATCTGACCCCGCAGCTGGATCGTGAGGTGACGGTCATCAGCCGTCCAGCCTCCGCCTCCCCAGCGGCCGGAAACAAACCGCGCCACGATGAGGAACAAGAAACCCTGCTGCAAGATATTTTCGGTGCCTAAGCACACCTGAAGATACCAAACGCCTGTGGCGGCCCAGAGATTGGGCCGCCACAGGCGTTTAACCACCAGTTTGAATTCTAGAGCGCTACAGTAGAACCATTACCCGCTACTGAAAGAGGCATATCACCAGTGCACACCCGCAACATCCGGCTGTTTTCCGTCGGGGCCCAAACCCTCACCGGTGTCGGTGACGCACGCGGCATGGGATGGTTGGGCCGCGTACTGGCAAAAACTCAAGCCCCAGACCTCCTGCTCGAGTCCTATCCCCTGGTGTTTCCGAATGAAACCACCGAACAGCTGGCAGAGCGTTGGGAACGCGAGGTCTTACCCCGGTTGGCGTCCAATGGGGTCGAAAACCGGATGATCATCGCCGTCCCACAAGACCCGATAACGATGGCCGGCAGCTCAGCCCGAGCCCGGTTGCACTTAGCCAATACGCTAGACCGAGCGGCACAACACAATATCGCGACCTTTGTTGTCGGGCCAACACCGGCACAAGATGCTGAAATGAATCAACATCTAGCCCAGCTGAATGCGGCCTACCAGGACGTTGCGATCCGTCGCGATGTACCATATATCGATGCCTTTACCGACTTGGTCAACCACCAAAACTTCAATGAGGACGTCATGATCAACGACGGACTCCCCGGCCAGGCTGCTTATGGGCTCATTGCATGGTTAGTACTAAATCGCGGGTGGTTCGAATGGTTAGGTATCACTGACCCAAGTCTGCAATCCTAGCGCTCGGTGATACACTAGCTAGGCAGCAACGAAAGGAGGATCACGATGAGCAAACGTGGTCGTAAACGTAAGGATCGTCGGAAGAACCGTGCCAACTCAGGCAAGCGTCCAAACGCCTAGACGGTCTTAAATACGAAAAGTCTGAACTGTAATAAGTTCAGACTTTTTGTATATCTCCAAGACGGTTAGCCCTCAGTAGCTTTCAGCTGCTCAATACGCTGCATAATCTTGGTCTTCAACGTCTGCGGGGCTTTTTCTTCGCACGACCGTTTCACGACGTCCCGGATGATGAGTTCAAGGTCGTGTTCCGACTGGCATTCCGGGCAATCCTCAATGTGTGCTTTGACCTCGGCAAAATCTTGGGCGTTCAGCGCGCCATCAAGATAGCGGTAAATGCCTTCCATTCTGGTCTCGGTGCACCCACCGTTGTCAGTGCTGCCGCCGGGTTCGGTCCGAACGTGCTGAATCTCGTGTGTCATTTTTGGGCCTCCTCCGATGCGTCTGCTTGCTGTTCTTTTTGCAAATCGATTGCGCCTTGAATGCCACGTTCGGCAGCATAATCGGTCAACAACTCGCGCAAATTTCGACGCCCACGATGTAGTCGAGACATCACTGTACCGATAGGAACATCCAAAATCTCTGCGATCTCTTTATAGGCGAAGCCTTCAACATCAGCCAGATACACCGGGATACGGAAATCTTCGGAAATCTCGGCTAATGCATCTGTGACATCACTGTCCGGCAAATAGGCCAGAGCTTCAGTTTCGGCCGAGCGCAACCCTTCCGGGGGCTGCTCCGCGACTCGCGACATTTGCCAATCTTCGACCCCGTCACCATCCGACTCTTGCGGACGACGCTGGCGCTTGCGATACAGGTTGATATAGGTATTCGTCAGGATCCGAAACAGCCAAGCCCGCAAGTTCGTGCCGGGCTTGTATTGATGGAACGACGAATACGCTCGTGCGTATGCTTCCTGTACCAAGTCCTCAGCGTCCTCTGGGTTCCGCGTCATACGGAGCGCACCAGAGTACAGCTGATCCAGATACTGCATCGCGTCTCGTTCAAAACGGGCTTTGCGCTGCTCTTCTGTCTCAGCTTCAGGATCGATACGAGAGCCGTCGTCGGCTGCGGGAATGTCAGAGGGCAAATGAGTCATCTCAGCCCAGTCTAGTCCTAAACCGGCTAAACGTGATGTTTCTGTCGGCGCATTGATTGTCAGCAGTGCCACAACCCCCTTGATTCTGCGACCACTTGTGTTCGTCTAGCAACTACAGCGATTAAACCTGCCTAAATATTCCCCAGGTGGGGCACTGATCTGCCACGCTGACAGCGAGAACAAGGTATCTTGGAAGAGGTTGATTCTGCATTTTGCGAGTTTCGAAAGAGGTTTCTATTGGTCGCAATGACCCCCGCCCCCGGTGAAGATTGGCCTGCCCCCTTCACCACAACACCAGTCCACACCACCGTGGCCTTACCCGGCTCGAAGTCAGTAACCAATCGACACCTTATGCTCGCTGCGCTTTCCGAGCGTCCCAGTCGGCTCAGTGGCGTGTTAGTTTCGCGCGATACCGACCTCATGATCGACGCGCTCAGCGCACTGGGCGCCGAGTTCCACCCCGTGAACAACGACCCCACGGTCCTAGACGTCTTCCCCATCGATCTCGAAGCCACCACCGGCAAGATCACTATTGATGCCGGTCTTGCGGGAACCGTCATGCGGTTCATGCCCGGGGTAGCAGCCGGCACCAACGCTACCGTCACCATCGACGGGGATGAACAGTCTTATGCTCGGCCTATGGGACCGGTTATCGACGGGCTAACGCAAGCCGGTGTCCACATCACCGCCGAGGGCCAAGATCCAGTAACCCGGTTACCGCTGACAGTCCATGGAGCCGGTAAACCCGCCGGAGGGGCCGTACAGATTGATTCGGGCGGCTCTTCTCAGTTTGTTTCCGCACTGCTGCTAGTCGGTGCGTCGTTCACCCACGGGCTAGATGTCCGGCATATCGGAGAACACACGCCAAGCCCAGAGCACATCGCAATGACCGTCAAAGTACTCGAGGCCGCCGGTGTGACCGTCGAGACCCCAGAACCGAATCGATGGGTGGTCTCCCCTGGCCCCATCACCGCGGTGGATACCGCGGTGGAACCTGACTTATCGAATGCTGGCCCCTACCTGGCGGCGGCGCTAGCTACCGGCGGCTCGGTAACAGTCCCCTATTGGCCGCTTGCCACGACGCAAATCGGGGACCGCTGGCGCCAGATTCTGCCCCGGTTTGGCGCAACCGTCACTTACGAGCCAGTGATTGGCACAAGCTACGGCAATCTGACGGTCACTGGGAGCCGCGACGCCGATGGCACACCCATTATCACCGGTGGCGGTGAGATTCCGGATCTGGCCGAACTAACCCCCACCACAGCGGCCATTGCACTGTTAGCCAGCGGAGAAACTCGTCTCACCAAAATTGGTCACTTGCGCGGGCACGAGACCGACCGGCTGATCGCCCTGCGCACCGAAGCCCAAAAACTTGGCGCCCACATTGAAGAGGGCAACGATTATTTAACCTTCAAGGGCGGCTACGACCTGCAGGCCGCCACATTAGACTCTTACGCCGATCACCGGATGGCGACCTTCGGCGCGATCATCGGTCTGGCGGTTGATGGCACAGTCGTCAATGATGTCGCTACCACAGCAAAGACCATGCCCGATTTTCCACACGCATGGGCCCGGCTAGCCGCCGGAGAGGAACAGATCCGCGCATGAGTCGATATCGCATCGATTACTCTCGGTACGACGAGTCCTCGGTTCCGAAACGACCATCCAAACGTGGCACCCGACCCCGCACCAAAGACCGACCTGCCCACGAAGACGCCATCACCGGGCGCGTCACCACGGTCGATCGCGGCCGCTACACCGTCTACCTCGCACCCCAGCGCAAAACAAAGCAGCGCCCCGGCACCAAGGCCCGCTACATTACGGCAATGCGTGCCCGTGAAATGCGCAAAACGGCCATTGTTCCAGGTGACCTCGTTGACCTGGTGGGCGATACTTCAGGCGATGAAGGTACTCTCGCCCGGATCGTACGGCTACAACCGCGAGACACCGTCTTACGTCGTTCTGCCGACGATACCGACGCTTACGAGCGGGTCGTCGTGGCCAATGCCGACACGTTAGTCATCGTCGTTGCGGCTGCTCACCCCGAACCGCGCACCGGGTTCATTGATCGTGCGATGGTAGCCGCCTATGACGCGGGCATCGATCCGGTCCTGTGCATTACCAAAACCGATCTAGCTGACCCCACCGGACTGATCAAACACTATGATCATCTCGACCTGGAGGTCTTTACTATTGGGTCGGTAAACCCCGACCTCGATGCCACTGAGGGCGCTCCCGTCCTGCATCCAGCAGACCTGGATGCGCTACAACAACGGCTGGGCGGACATATTTCAGCGCTCATAGGCCCGTCAGGGGTCGGCAAGTCGACCCTGCTCAATGCGCTGACCGGAGCAGACCGGGCTGTGGGACAAGTCAACCTGGTCACCGGCCGTGGACGGCATACCTCGTCGTCGGCATTGGCTATCCCCTTGAATCAGTCTGGCACATCGATGTTGATCGATACCCCGGGGATTCGCTCCTTTGGGATGGGACTGGTCGACCCAGACACCGTCGTCGCCGCATTCGAAGATTTAGCCGATGCCATCGTGGACTGCCCTCGCGGATGTACGCACCTTGCCGACGCGCCCGGGTGCGCACTCGATGCATGGGTGGCAAACGGTCATGCCGGTGAATCTGGTCCGCAGCGATTAGCCTCCTTGCGTAGGCTTTTGACCAACCGGTTAACAACCGATGAATATGACTAAGAACCCCAACACGAAAGACACTCCACCATGCAGCTGACCCCCTCACGCCAGGGCTACCGCGAGGATCTGAACCTCGCCTTAGTGATCGCCGACTCCGTCGATGCGCTCACCATGTCCCGTTTCCAAGCCGTCGACCTGAAAGTCGACACTAAACCGGATATGACCCCGGTATCTGATGCGGACCGCGCAGCCGAAGAACTCATACGTCAGCAACTCAAACGAGCTCGACCACGCGATGCGGTAACCGGCGAAGAATTTGGCCACACCGGATCGGGAAAACGTCGCTGGATCATCGATCCCATTGACGGTACCAAGAACTTTGTTCGCGGAGTACCCGTCTGGGCGACCCTGATCGCACTGATCGACAACAACCGCCCGGTTATGGGGGTCGTGTCAGCCCCGGCGCTTTCACGTCGCTGGTGGGCTTACGAAGACGGGGGCGCCTACACGGGCAAGTCATTAGCTCACGCTACCCGGATTCACGCATCCGATGTCACCGAGATCTCGGATGCTTCGCTATCATTTTCCTCATTGGAGGGCTGGCGCGACCGAGGCAATATCAGCGAGTTCCTCCAATTGACCACCGACGTCTGGAGGGTGCGTGCTTTCGGCGACTTCTGGTCCTACATGCTCGTGGCTGAGGGTGCGGTGGACATTGCTTGTGAACCAGAACTTGAGGTCTACGATATGGCCGCGCTTGTGCCGATTGTCACTGAAGCCGGCGGGACATTCACCTCACTTGATGGCGAGCCCGGTCCGTGGGGTGGACACGGTTTAGCCACCAACACCCACCTACATCCGGATGTACTAGAGCGTCTCAACCCTGCCCTACGCGGTCAATCGCAGGCGTAGCCAACCCCACACCGACCATGAGGGCTAACTAGGGCTATTTACTGGCCAAGAGGGTTACATATTTAGGCGTGTTTGGATACAAAAAGTCCGGACCCTTGCGAATCCGGGCGGACCGTGGAATGCGGGCGGACCGTGGAATGCGGGAAAATACCAGAACCCGCTTATTTGCCAGTCAAGAAGGCTGTTGCAATATGGCGTGACCGTAGTATGACAGTTGAAATCCCCGGCAAGGTAACAACTCCCGGGGCGTGGGATACGATTTAGCGAAGCGCATTCATTGCCCAGTGTATGCCGACATTGTAAGCCTGAACCAGTCCGTTGAGGCGATTGTTCCGGACCTCTTTTGGTCCCGTGTCCAGGCCATAAACCGAACCGGCACAGTAAGAATCTCAGCGAACGTCTAAGTCTGAGAATGACGGGAACCACTTGGCCGATGTGGAACCAGCTTCACATCGAAAGACACTCGGGAAAATTTGGGGACTAGTTGGTGTGGGTGAGTACGACAGAACGAGATTCGGGGGCAAAGGGTATTTTGGGATGGGGCAAGCAACAGTAATTCGTCAGGGTTTTCGATTCGACCTTAACCCGCTGGCAACCTAACTGTGGAAACTGGCGATACTAGCCAATGCGGTACAAACATACAACCTGAGAGTAACCTAAGCTAGCCTGGATAGCATGAAACAAGCATCACTCACTATCCTCCTAATCTTTGGTTTATCTCTAGCTGGCTGCGGCAGTACAAACGACTCACCATCGCGGGACGAGGCACAGCCACAGCACACCGATCAACTCGAAGCCGGACAAGATGACCCAATGCATCACGGCGACCTCATGCCGGCGGGGGCGTGGGAGACGTACTCCTCAACAGGTGCATACATCATTATGCAAATACCCGCCGACCCAAATGACGAACCGCTGACAGAGATCGACGAATACCGCGAAGCTGTCGAAGCTGATCCTGTCACTTACCTCGAAGCCGACGTAGACAATCGACAAGGCACCGATTCAGTCAACATGTGGAAAGTCCGAGCTTTCGACCAAGCCGGCAACAGCTACGAATTCAACGGCGTAGCCGAATACGTCAGCGACATAGCACCCTCTACAGACTGGGACGCAGACGACGGAAGCTATCTACTCCCCAATGGCACACGCCTCGACCGCGAACAAGGCTCAGAACTCTACAGCCAAAGCATCGACCTTCACAATGAGCATCTACACGGAACAAGCGCAGCAGAACGCAAAACAATGATCCTCGTATACGACGGCGACGATTTACCAGACGAATTCACCCGAGTTGCGGTTTTTCCGAACGGGGCTACCGAAAAAGTAGACGCCTACCCTATCGACTAATGACTAAGTTAATTTGGGAAGAACGAGCACGTATAGCATTACGAGCCGCGCTACACGCATTAAACCGCACCTTAGAGGCGGACAAAGCCAGGGACAAAACACTAACCGCAGTCAGTGCTATTGAAACTGCATTGTGGATCCGGGCGCTGAACGATGCGTATAAAAAGTTCGCTCCTGTAAACGACACCAGAAAAAGTTCGGTACCACTTCCCCCTTTTCTCAGCGGTGATCCAGGACAAACAGAATACGCGATGTACCAGAAAGCCCAGGGACTTAGGTTAGTTACTAATAAAGGAATCCACGAGATGATCTTTCCGACATCAGAAAATATGCGCTATGACTTCTTTAGG
>Ga0209487_1000017_pt1 | contig 182428 bp, 152 predicted proteins | sample Poulit2012_FD_187524 | JGI IMG/M metagenome (GOLD analysis project Ga0209487, IMG submission 187524) | Agricultural soil microbial communities from Georgia to study Nitrogen management - Poultry litter 2012 (SPAdes) (version 2) | ecosystem: Environmental > Terrestrial > Soil > Agricultural...
TAGCAAGGTGGTCCCACCCCTTTTCCATCTCGAACAGGAAGGTGAAACGCCTTAGCGCCGATGATAGTGGGCTGCGCGCCTGTGAAAGTAGGTCATCGTCAGGCACTATATACCAAACCCCGTATAGGCAGCTATACGGGGTTTTTTTATGGCCGGTACAAAGCCAACCCAGCACCTTTTATTTGGGAAAATCAATCTTAGTTGTAAGGTCAATAGATTGTGATAATATCTATGCATGTCTCTTATTTCTAAAGATTCTGTATTGACCAAATTAAATACTATTTCATTTTCCCAAGGCCCAACATTTGAATTGTTGACTTTAAAGGATAGAAATCAATTCTATGATCCTCATGGACGCGCACAACGCCTTGGAATTACGTCGGCACTCTGGCCTTTATTTGGCATGATTTGGCCAGCAGGAGTACTGCTAGCCACTGAGGTTTTAGACCAAGCTATCGATTCGGATACACGCGTACTTGAGATAGGCTGTGGCCTGGCGCTCGCGAGTTTAGTCGCTCATTCACGCGATCTCCAGGTGACCGCCAGCGATTACCATCCCAAAGTACCCGAATTTCTTCGCAAAAACCTGCGCCTGAATGATTTACCCATACTGCCTTATCGTTATGGGCGGTGGGGTTCTGATAGTGAGCGTTATCGTATCGATGATATGGGTGCAATGCCGATATCCGAGCGCTACGATTTAATTATCGGCAGTGATCTTCTGTACGAGCCAGACAGTGCTTTTTTTGTCGCACAGTATATCGATAAAGTGGCCATGCCCAAGGCAGAGGTTTGGGTAGTGGATCCCAATAGAGGCTATAAAAATAGATTTGTTCGCGAGCTAAAAACACACGGCTTTAATGCGGTTGACGAGCGCCTGATTGAGCGTGATGATGGGTATGTACTGAACGGTGTGGTTCACCCCTTGCGTGGTTATATACTGAGATTCGAACGTTAGTATCGTTTGATCAATCCCCCAAAAAAAAGCACCCCGTTGCGGGGTGCTGAAATATCGTCTGCACCTAAAAACCGTGACAGCGATAAGGGTTTGATTATGATCATGAGGGTTAGCAACTTAACTATACACATTATTTTAAGCCTCCACTAATTTTTAGTTTTATTTATTATAAGTATATATTTCTTTGTAATTAGGGTGCCAACACTACAGCTTAGTTGTTTTGGTCTCTGCGAGTTGCAGCATAAGGGCTATTGGTAGTGTTATGATTTAGTTATGGTAAATCTTTGGAGTTTGTGATGCCTAAATCACCTCTATTTTGTATGGTCGCAGGTTTATTGGTATTGGGGCTTTCGGCCTGTACAAGTACTCAATCCTCTGCTGAACGAGAGGCCGCAAAAAACGGCGGTAGTAATGTAGAAGTATACGGGGTGATTGATGCAGGGGTGGGTCACACGAGGATTTCTCAATAACTTGCGCCTAGCGCTAACACAAACATAACGAATACCATGAATAGGCGTTTGTCCTTTTTGCCTTTGTTTCTTTTATTGACAGGCTGTCAGTACTCTCCATCCATCTATATAGCTGGCTCTTATTTTCCTGCGTGGTTAGTATGCGTAGCCATATCTATTCCAACGACATTACTACTGCGTGTGTTGTTGATAATGGTGGGTATTGATGATTATTTACCGCTGCGACTATTAACCTATATTTGTTTTGCGTTACTGATTAGTTTGGCAGCTTTATGGGTTTTATTTGATTGATCGATGAGTTCAACAACACCAGAACATCCCGCTAAAAATAAAAAACGCCTGGCTATTTTATTTGCCCTAGTCGTTTTTCTGTTGTTAACTGTATTTGCCTTAGCGCAATGGTTTAAGCGTATCGCTAACCCTTTATCCGAGGATGCGGTATTAGGTGCACCTATCGTCAATATTAGTGCCGGGGTGCCAGGAAAAATCCATAAAATGAATGTGCAAGATGGGCAATACGTCAAAGAGGGCGAGGTGCTCTTTGAGATTGATCCTACTTTTTATGAGCTGCGTTATGAGCAGGCCAAGGCTGAGTTGCAACTCGCTGAGGCCACTCTAGATAGTAAAGGCCGGGTGATTAAGGCAGAAGAGCACAATGCTCAAATCGCCGAAGAGCAGGTACAAAGAGCGCGTGAAAATCTGAAAATGGCGACCCAGACCCATCAACGTTTGGCCGAACTGGCTCCCAAGGGTTATGTTCCCAAGCAGCAGCTCGATGAATCACGGACGCTGATGCGCGATGCCGAGATTTCTTTAAGCCAAGCGCTCGAACAACAACAGGCAGCCGATTCTTTAGTCAGTAATACTGCCGCAGAGCAAGCCATTGTATCTACCCGTGTGAGTGGTTTGGCCATGGCTGAGTATGAACTGTCCAAAACCAAAGTAAATGCTCCTTTTTCCGGTCGCATTGTTGGCTTAAATACGCGTGAGGGTGAGCAGGTATTGCCGGGCGCATCGGTATTTTCTTTAGTCGATGTCGATAATTCTTATGCGACGGCCTATTTTAAAGAAACCGATTTAGACCGTATTCAAAAAGGTGATTGTGCCACGGTTTATATCCTTGCTGATAGCAGCCGACCTGCGAAAGGGGTGGTCGATAGTATCGGATGGGGGGTGACGAGCACGGAGCAAATAGATTTACCTTTTGAGCTTCCTTATGTACAAAAAACCTTAAATTGGGTGCATATTGCGCAGCGTTTCCCTGTGCGAATTCGTCTTCAAGATGCCCCGAGTGATTTGCTGCGCGCTGGGGCCTCTGCCAATGTAGTGATTCATAGCAAGGAGCAGTGTGAATAGCTTTTGGCCCGCCCTTTTTGCTCAGGTCAAAGACGATTTATTACCCACGCCTGAGCGGATTGCACTGAGTTGGCGTATCGCCTTGATTTGTGCACTCATGGTGTGTGTCGCCATGATCTACAAAATTCCATTTGTGTCTGTCAGTTGTTTTGTGATTTTTTTTGTCATGCGCTCTGACAGTGCCGAAAGCAATGTGCTCGCTGCTGCCTTGATTGTTTTGGCATCAATTGTGGTGGTGCTGCTGCTGGCCATTATAGAAATCGCTTTGCCAAGTCCTGCGATTCGTTTGGGCCTCATTTTAGTCACTTCCTATTTCTTACTTTTTTTTGGTGCCTCCACCCAATTGGGCCCATTGGGGGGCATTATTGCGCTGGTGATTACCTTTGTGCTGTCGATGCTCAATTATATCGAAGTACCAGAAATTGCCGTTCGGGGGACGTTGTATGCGTGGTTGATGGCAGCCACACCTATGGGCATCGTATTGCTGGCCAATTGGTTGTGGGGTCGTCGACCTAAAAATGTGTTGTACCTCGAGTGGCTTGAGCGTTTGGATGCCTGCCAACAGCTGCTGCGTGGTGAAAAAGAACTAAAGCACCTGCGGGCGCTGATTGTTTTGGGGATGCAAGCGCAGCAACAACGTATTCTTTGGCTCAAGGTTTTTCGATTGGTGCCTAAACACCAGGTGAAATGGGCAGAGCATGCGACCTTGCATGTATACCGTATGATGTTGGTTGTATTGGGCTGGGAACGGGCCGGTTGGGTGCATGAGCCTAGGCTGCGCTCATTCAATAATCAATTGGCTGATTTATGTGCCCAAGCCGCAGCAGCCGTACACAAGGGACAGCCTTTGGATAGGCGTGTATTGCCCTCCCGGGATGGGCTGATCGCCTTGCTTCAGCAATCTTTGTCTGCAGAGGACGCGACGGACCAAGCACTGGCACGGCAATGGTCTGCAGCGCTGCCGCTATTTAATGAATTTTATGATGTTTTAGAATCCTTGACCCAAACCGATGGCTTGAGTCGCCTCAGTCCCGAGAAAGAGCCACTTGCTCAGTCCGATATATGGACCAACCCGCAATATAAACACCATGCGATCAAAGGCACGGCGGCTGCTACGATTTGTTATATGCTGTATAGCATTGCAGATTGGCAAGGCATTCATACTGCGATGATTACCTGCTATGTGGCCGCTTTGGGCAGTACAGCAGAGACTTTACACAAGCTCACGTTGCGTATTATTGGTTGCTTGATCGGTGCTTGTTTGGGAATGCTGACATTGTTTTTTCTGATGGTGCACATTAATGACATCGGTAGTTTGATGGTGTTGGTCTTTCTGGTGTCATGGTTGAGTGCCTGGGTCTTTACGGGGCCAGAGCGTATTTCGTATGTGGGCATTCAAATCGCCTTTGCTTTCTATCTGGTGTTATTGCATAGCTTTGGTCCTAGCTTTGATTTCGGCGCCGCTTGGGATCGTATTGTTGGGGTGTTATTTGGCAATGTGATGATGTATGTGTTCTTTACACGGATTTGGCCAGTCGGCCAAAAACCGGCGACGGTGCATCATCTAGATCAAGCCCAGGCAGCTATCAATGAATTAAGCCTACAGAAAACCCCCGATAGGGATGAGCGGGTGCAGTTGATTGCGCGGGTAGAGACCAAATTAGAGGCAGCCCGGACGAGTTTGCAGATGATGATTTTTGAATTAAAAAAAATACGGCCCAGCGCGGCAGAAAAAAAATCCTTAGAACGTCGGTTGGCGTTGTTGCGCAACCAATTAGATGAGCTTTTAGCTACTGTACCGCTGGTAGATATTCGTTAGCCTCGCCCATAGCAAAAGCCAGACTGGCTGAGGCAATTTGAGCTGCTGTATAGGCGGCGTGGTGCGCTTCTTTGGCACCCGCTAATCCCGTGGCGGCCTCACTTAAGAGGGTCATGCTGCTTAGGCCAACGGTGTAGGCCTCAAGCGCGGCATCATAGGTCGTTTGGGCAGCCTCTAGCAAAGCGCTCGAAGCGTCGTAGGCCTCTAAGGCAGTGCGCAATGCATCGCCTGCTAAATACATTTCTTTGAGGGCATCATGCTCATTTTTATGATGCGCCTGTTGCGCGGCGTCGGCTTCTAGTCGCGCTTGCCTTAGCTGCATATCACGTAGCCCGCCATCAAAGATAGGGATGCTCACGCCCAACAAAACCCCAGTAGATGATGATCGCGGAGAAATTGTCGGCAAGCCTTGGATGTTGAGTTGGGAATTGCCGCCAGCAGTGACTCCCATCAATGCAATCTTTGGGTAGAAGTTAGCCCGAGCTGAATCAATACCAGCCTGTGCAGCCTCGTAGGTTGATTGCGTTGCTTGTACATCAGGACGGCGTTGTACCGCTGTTTGCAGCGCTTGATCGGTGGGCAAATCTTGGATAGTAGGCAGTTGATAGGCTTGGAGATCTATTTTTAAATCTTGGTTAGGCTCTAAGCCTATGGCGGACAGTAATAGCTGTCGGCTGGAATTGACCTCACCTTCGTTTTTGACGATGGCCAATTGGGCCTGCGCCCGGAGTTGTTTGGCTTGGGCCACCTCAATCGTGGTGCCTAGCCCCGAGGCATAGTTAGCTTGGGCAGCCTCAAGGATGTAGTCAGCGTTACCCAAGTTTTCTTGGCTAATTTCGAGCTGTCTGAGCGCATTAACGTATTGAAAATAGCTTTGTGTGACGTTAAAAATCACTGCTTGGTGGGCTGCCCCGAGTGCAAAACGACTGGCCACAGCGAGCTCTTCGGCGGCTTTTTTTATGGCATCACGTTTACCAAAATCAAATAATAGCCACTCTAGCGTGAGGGCGGGGATAATGCCTCTGACACTACTGCGGGTAGAAACCTCAAGATCATGATCGAGTATCGAAAAGTGGCTTTTACGGTGGCTTTTTTGGTAACCCGCAACCGCAATTGCAGAAATAAAAGGCAGGTAAGCACTTTTGGTCATGCCTGCGGCGGTGGCGGCCTGTTCTGCATGTAGCCAGGCAATGCGAGTAGTGGGGTTGCTGCGCTGAGCCAAGTCTATGAGCTCAACCAACTGATAGCGGTGCTCGGGATCGATTTCAGGTGTTGACCATGAAATATCATCGATTTTGCCTTGTTCTGCAGCTGTGAATGAGTCGTCAGCATGGCCTTGTGGGCGCTGCGTTATGAGGTCTTGGGCATCGCTGGGTCGCTGTGCTGGGCTTTGGTCAGGGGCGGCTGTGTGCTGTGCGGCAGGCGCTATCTGTTGGGGGGCCTCATGGTGGTGCCGGGGCACATCGACGGGGGAGGCACAGCCTGCTGCAAACAGTACTGTTAGGGCCGTGAAGCCCAGGTAAATACGTGCAGTATGTTGTGGTGGATTTTCTTTATAAGGATATGGAAACATCTGCTTCATAAGTATGATTTAAGTGACCGAATCAGCACGCCTGGGGCCCAGTAATTTTTATTAAATGTGTAGAGAGCGCAATCTCTGGGCTAAGGAGCCATAAGCAACTCCACAAACCCACACTATAGTATAGAAGTAAATTGCTTTTGAGGTCATTATAAAAAAACCATCCCCGTAGGGATGGTTAAAAGGGTTGCAAGCTGCCTATAGAAAAGGGTTAGTCATCCTGGTCGGCCCCTCGATATCGCTTATAAGGGAGGGTATTCCAGGTGCGGGCCTCGAGATCCTCTTTGTTGAGGCGTGGCGGGATATCATCCAGCAGTCGCTCTGCTACTTTTAATTCGCGCTCGACCTCGGCCTTGTCCTGGTACATAAACTCGTCCGAGGCTTGCTCTGGAGCCATGGTGTATTTTTCTTTGAGGTCATCGATGATACGTTTTTGCTGTTCATAGAGTCGCTCGCGCGCTTTGTCTTTCCAGACGGGGCGCAAGGTATCGTTATGATCGAGCAGACTCCAGTATTCTTGATAGATGTCGTCGTAGATTTTATTAGCCGAGCTGCGGGCGTCGTCGCTCGCAAGTTCGAGATCGCGTATGGTGAGGTCTTGGGGATCAAGAGGCGTGGTGCGCTCGGTACCGCCTAAGCGGTTGTATTTGAGATAATAGGGGAACATACTTTTGACGACACTGCCTACGCTAAGGATGGCATCCTTGTTTTCGTCGACCCCTTTGGGCTGCACCCCTTGAATACCGGCCAATGCAGATTCTGGGCGGACCACCTCTTTGGGGGGCAAAATACCGTGGCGCAGCATTTCGCGGATACCCGTGCCAGAGATATTGAGGCGGTAGCGTTCGTCATGTGGGCAGGTTTGACTGGTCGCGTGCGTCGCGCAGTGCGTACAGTAAAATACCTCATAAAAGAGACGGACATCGATGCCCAGCTCTTGTGGGGTAAACTCGTCAAAGATGGTGTGGCTGGCATATTTATCGTAATAGTCGCCAATACCTGCGTGATCACGCCCGATCAATGCGTGGGTACAGCCGTAATTTTTCATGATTAGGGCATGCAAGACCGTTTCGCGGGGCCCCGCAAAAATATAGGTCACGCGTAGCGGTGAGAGGATTGCGCGGTCTTTGGGGTAATAGGTGTCAAGGACATTACGATAGGCCAGAACGCGATATTCATGGCGGACGTATTCTCGTTTGGCCATTTCGACCAAGGGCTGCAAAAACACCCCATCGATTTCCTCAAGGGCATTGCGGTGGATGTATTCGTGCCCACGATGTAAAGGGTTAGCCCCGGTGATAAAGCCTGCGACAGAACGAAATTTACGCTCTTCGTAAAATAAGCGCCAGGTATCGATGGGTTCGCGCCGTAGCTTTTCAAATGGGCCCCAGTCAGCGCGGTTTAGCAAATGTAGGGTGCCGCCTAAAGCGGTCTCGCCCATGCGGCGATAGATTGAGTCCACGCCGGGGTGATTGCGATCGGTGGTACCAAATAAGTGTTTGGCACGATGGGCTTTGTCGTAGGCAAAAATATCCTCGATGTCGAGAATAGCAATGGGATCATTTTTGTAATCAGTCAGTGCGATTTGATCACCGATCTTGAGTTGGGCGATGATTTCTTGGTTGCGCTGGCCGATAGGGGCAAAGCTCAAGGGGACGGGCCAAATGGTGCCATCACTAAGACGACCTTTGTCGAGAACGGACAAGTAGTCATCCTCATTCATAAACCCCTTGTTGGGTGACAGTACCCCCGTGGCAATCATTTCAATAGTGATGACTGCCTCTAAGTCGATACGTATAGATGGGAGTGTTTTTGCCTTGGCGATGAGTTCGGCGCGTTGCTCCTCGGGCACGACCTGATTAACAAGAACTCCTCCGTGGGGCTGCTGGGGGAGGACATCAAAGTTTAATGCTGTATGTTCCATAATCCCTCTGAATAGTCATTTATTGTGATTTTGGTATATTTGTTTGTATGCAAATAATACAAAAAACATTTTAGCTGGTGCTGGCCTATTGCCAAGCACCCGACAAATATACTCTTAAACGTAGAATAATAAAGCTATACCATAGTAGGAGACAATTATGTTCGTAGCTTGGGTGGTTTTGGCGTCCTTAGCGTACGCAGCGATCCTGTTCGCCTTAGCGTGGTATGGCGATCGCCGACCACTCTATGCCCAGCAACCCTGGCTACGACCGGTGGTTTACAGCTTTGCTTTGGCCGTTTATTGCTCCTCATGGACTTTTTATGGTGCGGTGGGGACAGCGGTCCGGTCGGGATGGGGCTATTTTTCCATTTATTTGGGGCCGCTGATTCTCTTTGTGTTCTTTTGGCGCCTGATCGAGCGGCTCGCTTTGGTCGCTCAGTCTCAAAACACCGTTTCAATTGCGGATTTGATTTCTCGACGTTATGGCCGTTCGCAGGGGTTGGCCAGTTTGGTGGCCCTCATCGCGGTGATTGCCGGGGTCCCCTATCTGGCGTTGCAGTACAAGGCAGTGACGCTCAGTTTAAATGTACTGACTGGCAGAGAGCTGCAACAAGGCCTATTTGGTGATCCCGCGCTTTATGTTGCCGTCATCATGGCTTTGTTTTCCATATTGTTTGGCACCCGCCAAGTCGATGCGACCGAGCACCGCCCCGGTTTGATGCTGGCGGTGGCCTTTGAATCATTTATCAAGCTATGGGCATTAATTGCGGTGGGCGTTTTTGCCTTGTTTTGGGCAAATGCCAATGAATATTCCGTCATTTCTGCCACCCGAGAATTAGTCAGCAATTCCTCCACCGGAGGGTTTTTGGCCCAAACACTCTTGGCATTTACGGCCATCGTGTGCTTGCCACGGCAGTTTCATGTGGCGGTGGTTGAGTGTGGCGATGTGAGCGATATTCGGCGGGCGCGCTGGTGGTTCGGCAGTTATTTAGTCATTATCTCGTTGATGGTGTTACCGATCGCTGTGGTCGGTCAGGCGGTATTTGCTGGTCAGGCCGATACGGTGGCACCTGATACCTATGTGTTGGCCTTGCCATTATCCCAAGGACAAATTGCTTTGGCTTTGGCCGCCTATATTGGTGGCTTTTCCGCGGCTACGGGGATGGTGATTGTGACCAGCGTCGCATTATCTACTATGGTCAGTAATGACTTAGTGATGCCTTGGTTCTTGCGCCGTGGTTGGGTACATCAGCAGGGCAGTGTCTCGGCGACGGTGCTGTGGGTGCGCCGGATTGCCATTTTATTGGTGGCTGCGGTTGCTTATGGCTATTACTACGGCAGTCGTAGTGATACTGTGCTGGCTGCATATGGGCTGATGGCTTTTGTGGCAGTGGCTCAGTTTGCTCCCGGACTCATCGGGGGATTGTATTGGCAGGGGGCCAGTCGACAAGGGGTAGGGGCGGGGTTGTGGGTAGGCTTTATTGTCTGGGTCTATACGCTTTTGTTGCCTACTTTATCTGAGTCCAGTTGGTTTGGTACCCAGTGGATTGAGCACGGGCCTTTTGGTATTGCCGAGTTACGGCCCTATCAGCTGTTTGGGCTAGTAGGCTTGGATCCGTTGGCCCATGGGACGTTTTGGTCACTACTATTAAATATTTCCACTTTTTTACTTGTCTCCGCATGGCGACGACCGAGTTTGGGTGACCTATTACATGCTGAACCCTTTTTTGCTCCTTACGCCAAGCGGCGCTCGAAAGCGCCGGTGCATGAGCAAAACGCTGTTTATGTGAATGATTTGCTTGCGTTGGCACAGCGGGTAGTGGGCATGAGTAAAGCGCGTCGTGCCTTTAGAAAGCAGGCGAAAGCCATGGGCATTGAGTTACATAATGATTTGCGCGCCGACCAAGAGTGGTTGCAGTTTACCGAGTTACTTTTAGCTGCTGCGGTGGGGGCCGCTTCGGCGCGTCTGGTGCTGACCAGTGCCCTGCGCGGATCAGGTCTAGAGGTGGCTGCGATTGTTTCGTTGTTGGACCAGGCGGGTCCCGAGTTGCGCTTTAATCGTGAGATATTGCTCGCGACGTTGGATAATCTGGATCAAGGTGTCAGTGTGGTAGATGAGGATATGCGTTTGGTGGCTTGGAACCAGCGCTATCAGCAGATGTTTAATTATCCTCCTGGGATGCTGTATGTAGGGCGTCACGTGGCGGATTTAATTCGCTTTAATGCTGAGCGTGGAAAAATACCATACGAGCAGCCCGAAGACATCGAAGATGCCGTGCGAAAGCGCATTAATTATATGCGTGCGGGCACATCGCATGTATTTCAACGTACCATCAATAATAATAAACAGGTGATTGAGCTGCGCGGACGCCCCTTGCCAGGGGGAGGTTATGTCACCAGCTACAACGATATTACCGAGTTCCAGAGGGTGGAGTCCGAGCTGCTTGAGATTAACGAAACGCTAGAGCAGCGTGTAGCGGCACGCACCAAAGAGGCACGCCGTGCTCAAGAGTCGCGGACTTTATTTTTAACCGCTGTCAGTCATGATGTACTGCAGCCTATTAATGCCGCGCGTTTATTTGCTGCCGCATTATACGGGGCGTCGGATGTTAGTGAAATGAGGCGACTGGCTGAGCGAGTAGATACTTCTTTACGTGCCGCTGAGGAATTACTGGATGGTTTGCTCGATATATCCCAGCTGGATACCGGGGCTTTACAGCCAGACAAGACTGTATTTGAGGTCACGCCGTTTTTAAAGAAGCTCAAAGACCAATATGTGCCCATTGCGCGTCGCCGCAATTTAGAATTGCGGATTTATAGTCGTGATGTCATGGTACATAGTGACAAGCGTTTGCTGCGGCGCGTATTGCAAAATTTTATTTCCAATGCATTGCGTTATACGGCAGAGGGCCGCATTGTGATCGGTGTGCGGGTTCGCGATGGGAAAGAGGTGGAATTTCAAGTGTGGGATACAGGTCAGGGGATTCCCACACATCATTTAGAACAAATTTTTGATGAGTTTCGTCGTTATGAGCAACGCCACGTTTGGGGAGAGCGCGGACTCGGGTTGGGCCTGTCAATTTGCCAACGTATTTCAACGTTGTTAAACCACCCCTTATCGGCGCTTTCCAAAGTGGGTAAAGGCAGTATGTTTAGTATACGTGTGCCGTTGGCGAACCAGCGCACAGCGGTACCGTTCAATCAGCTACCCACAGTGCCGCAGTCAGATTTAAACAGTCAACTAGAGGGGCTCAAAGTATTGTGTTTGGATAACGATGTAGAGATCCTCTCGGGGGTTAAAACGTTGCTGGGGCAATGGGGCGTAGAGGTCATCACCGCGACAACGGTAGACGAGGCGCTGAGGAAAATGCGCCAGCAGCCACATGTGCTGCTGGTTGATTACCATTTGCATGATCGTTTAAATGGTTTGGATGGGCTAGATTTATTGCGTCGTGACGCCAAGCATATCCATGGGGCGTTGTTTACCGCTGATGGCAGTGATGAGGTCAAGCGTGATGCACGCGAGCGTGGTTATTTGGTGCTGACTAAGCCTGTCAGACCAGCATCCTTGCGATCTTTTTTAGCAGCACAATATAAACATTAGCTAAAAGGTTCTCCGACGTCCGATACCCGACGGGGGACTAAACCTCAAAATCTAATTCATTGGGATTGAGTTGCAATTGATTGGCGATGAGTACTGCTTGGGTGCGGTTGTTGGCACCGAGCTTGCGTAAGATCGCTGTCATATGTGTTTTTACGGTGGCCTCTGAAACGTCTAATTCATAGGCGATTTGTTTATTTAACAGTCCGGTACAGACCATCTGCAAGACACGTAGTTGCTGAGGGGTGAGGCTGCGCAGCGCGTTGGCGGCATTACGCTCTTCTTCACTGATGGCAGGTGCCTCTTGGGCAACTGCCGGAGCCCAAGGCATCCCCTGCAAAATACTCTCAATGGCGGTTTTAAGCGCTTCTTGGGGGGAGGATTTAGGGATAAATCCAACCGCACCGTGCTCGAGTGCGCGCCGCATCAGGTGAGGGGTCTCGTGGGCAGAAATAATCGCCACCGGTAACGCTGGATATTGACTGCGCAAATAGATTAAGGAATTAAAGCCCACCGTATCAGGCATATTAAGGTCCAACAGTAATAAATCAGCGTCTGGATGGGCCTCAACGAGATGGTATAAATCATTCGCGCGCTCGGCTTCATAGATGCGAGTCTCGGGGAAATACTTGCTGATAAACCCCTTGAGTGCTTCGCGAAAGAGCGGATGATCATCGGCAATAAGCAGTTCTTGCATCATAGTCCTGGTTAGGCGGGAACGCCCTTAGCTAGTGGTTGTGAGTGGCGGATTAAAAGTCCGTTGCTCAAGGATAAGCCTATAAACAGTATACCTAGATTGATATCTCAGGTCCTCAACAGTTAGTCTAGTTAAGCGCCGATGCTGCAATGCACTATTCGCAGGCAAAATAAAGGCGCTGACTGGGCAGCGCCTAAATTCTTCATAACTATTTGTATTTACCAAGCATCGTTGCGTACGTCAATCACCACGCGACGGTTAGGAGCGAGACACTCTATCAGGGCATCACGTGCTTGGTCGGGGCAATCAACGCGAGGACTTCTAGAACCTAGGCCGCGTGCGCGAATTCTATCGGGATCAAGCCCATTTGCAATGAGTAGATTGCGTACGGACTCGGCGCGCTGCAGGGATAGTCGATCATTGGTTGATTTGCTGCCAATGCGGTCTGTGTGACCCACCACCTCGATCCATGTACGGCCACGGGCTTTAATGAGGGGGACGTATTGCTCGATTTGACGCTTGCCCTCGGGCTTGAGATCGGCCTGGCCAAAATCAAATAATACATCGCTATCAAGAACAATCGTATCGTTAGGCTCTAAACCAAGCTCGGCACAGGCAACCAGTGTGAGGCCTAGAAAAAGGGCGGAAAACCACCGGAAAAGAGATCGGGCTAGCATTGTGTGTCTCCTTTTTATTAAGAAAAATTTTATTTCGGGTGAACGAGGACGAGGGATTGCATTAACAGATGGCAAGTATGTGAGCACACATGTCGCACAGGCGCTGGCAACACTCCCTTCTTGTGTCTTGTTGTAGGCGATATTACCTGCCTTGACAAGTGGTAATGACCAGTAAAAATGGCAGCGGTCAGATTGTTTTATTCTGTTATTCCATATTTTATATGATTTATAGTCATGATGATGAGCGTTAATTATTTCTTATTAATTAAAAATTTATGGGGTGACATTAAATAATAGGTTAATTAAATCGGCCAGCTTGAATAGATAAAGAGTGTGTTTACTTATTGTTTCTTTTTATGCGTTGGCCACTGACTGTTGATAACCTAGACGGTGCAGCGAGCGCGTGGTTTACAAATTAGGTGAGCTTTTGAAAGAGAAGAAAGGCCAGAAGGGGTAATGCTGCGTAGGGAGCGGGCAGGAGGGTGAGTGTGCTGGTAGCCCGATACGATTTGAGCTGCACGGCCTGTAGGAGCGAGGTGCTGCGGCAGTGCCGTGCAGAAAGAGCCAGTCAGTGTCACTGGCGTAGCGTTAATTACTGAGGACCGCCTTGTGCAGGGGGTTGTCCGCCGTCACCGCCCTCGGGGCCATCGGCATCACAGCCGGCAACTGCGAAAACAAACAAGGTACTCAGACATAACGCTACCAATTTTTTTGCACTGATTTTCATATCTACCTCCGTTAGTTAAGTGGTATGTGTATCCACAGTGTAGGTGTAGATATTATATTTTTCATATCATTTTGTTTATTCGTTTTCAAATAATTTATATAAATAGATATTAATAATTAATTACATAGAAAGCACGGTTTTAAAATGCTTTGAGTAAGCAGTTTTATTCCGGCTTTCTATGACTTTTTACGGCTCATTAGGTCAACTGTTGGAGAATTGACGGGGGTTGGATGGGCTACTCTACCAAAGGAATCCAGGCGCCATAGTTGCGTGCTTGCATTTCATCGAGGGGGATAAACTCTAGGGCAGCGCCATTGATACAGTAGCGTAAGCCCCCACGATCGCGAGGACCGTCAGGAAAGACATGGCCCAGATGTGAGTCGGCATGGCGACTTCTGACCTCGGTGCGTACCATATTAAAACTGGTATCCGTGTGCTCTGTCACGGCATCTGGGTGGATAGGCCGCACAAAACTGGGCCAGCCACAGCCGCTGTCATATTTGTCGGCAGAGCTAAATAAAGGCTCGCCACTGATCACGTCGACGTAGAGACCCGGCTCGTAGAGCGCGTCATAGGGATGGCTAAATGGACGCTCTGTGCCGTCTTGTTGGGTGACGTGGTACTGCATTTCGCTAAGTCTTTTTTGCAGCACTTCGTCATCGGGTTTTTCATAGCCAGCGGTTGGTTTTTGCAGTGGTTCATTAAGTAAATTGAGATCCACGTGGCAATAGGCGCCGGGATTTTTTTCTAAATAGTCTTGGTGATAGTCTTCCGCGAGATAGAAGTGTTGCAGAGGCTCGTTTTCAATGACGACGGGTACGTCGTATTGTTGTTGCAGTAGGCTCAGGGCATAGGCCACCTGCGCGCGATCTTGGGCATGGGTAGTGTAGATACCGCTGCGATACTGAGTGCCCACATCGTTGCCTTGGCGATTAAGGGTAGTGGGGTCAATAATACGGAAAAAATGCCATAACAAGTCATCCAAGCTGATTTGGCTGGGGTCATAGCGTACTTGTATGGTTTCGGCATGCCCGGTATCCGCATAAATGACCTGTTCGTAGGTGGGGTGTTCAGTGCGGCCATTCGCATAGCCGGAAAGCACATTAATGACCCCTGGCAGGCGCTCAAAGTAGGCCTCAACCCCCCAAAAACACCCCCCTGCAAAATAAATTTCACGTAGGGCGGTATTGGCCTGCTGGGCTTTGTCTACCGGTGTAGTAGGGCTGGCATGGAGCGTGGCTTGGGGGTTGTCCTTTAAGGCCAATATTTGCTTTTTATTGAGGCTGCCGGGGATTAAGCGTTCAAAGTTGCCCTCAGCATCCAATAACACCCAGCTAGGATAGGCACGGATATTGAGTGCCTGAATCCATTCACCTTGTGGGTCCAGCAGCACGGGTAATTGCTGATAGTCTTTAAGTCCCGTGAACCATGTTTTGAATTTGTCTGTAGGAAATTCGTTGAGTTGTCCAGGGGAGGCGAGGGTTAGGATATTGATCCCTTGTAAATCGGGGTCCGTCGCTAGCTCTTCTGTGGTCTGCAGCTCTTGAAGGCATTGGGGGCACCAGCTGGCCCATAGCTTGACCAAAGTGGGCTTGGTCGAGGTTTTAATTTGCTCTAGATCGACGGCTTGGAATGGGTGGGTATTAGCGAGATAATTCATGTTGATTTCTTGGGCAGTGTGTCCTTGAATGGGCAGGGTAAAAAACATTAGCAGGCACAGCCAATAACGGAGTAGGCCAGTTGTACTCATGATAGGTACCTGTATCACCAAAATAAGTGCTTTCTGTGCTTAATTATAGCTGTTTTGACGGTAGCTTCGCTGAATAACCATTTGATAAAAATTGTGCTTATAATAAGCACATCGCAACACGGGGTGCCGTGCCAATTTAAATGTAATGGCAGGGCTGAGAGCACACCCGTAGAACCTGAACCGGGTAATACTGGCGTAGGAATGTTGGCCGCACATTGTTTGAGCGGTATGCACTGTCTAGTGCATCCAGAGGGCGTGTCTATAAGCCCTCGTAGTTGCCCCTCAGATGAGTCGTATATGTCCTATGTCACCGGTTGATCTATTACCAAAGGGCATATGATGACGACACTCATAATCTCCTTTTTATTATTTTTTGCCATTGGTTTTGCTTTGGTCGGGCTCATTTATGCCCGCCGACAGTCAGGTAGTTTCGAGGATTATATCGTTGCTCGGAACAGCCAAAGCACCCTAGCAACCACGCTGACGCTGATGGCCACTTCGCTTGGGGCTTGGATTTTGTTCGCACCAGCTCAGGCAGCGACCTGGGGCGGTTTGGCCGCGGTGGTGGGCTATGCCTTGGGGGCATTGATGCCTCGCTTGCTGATGATTCCACTGGGCAGTCGGATGCGCGCGCTAATCCCCCAAGGGCATACTCTCAGCGAATATGTATTGGCACGTTATGGTCGTGGCATGTATGCCTTGTGCCTGCTTATCATGCTTTTTTATATGTTTATCGCCATTACGGCAGAGGTGACTGCGATAGCCAAATTGGTCACCTTATTGGCGCCTATTCCTCTCTGGGTAACGGCGAGCATTGTGCTCTTAGCAACGGTTGTCTATACCTTTTACGGAGGGTTGAGGGCATCGATATTTACTGATCAGGTACAGATTTTTATCATTATTCCTTTGCTTTTGGCTTTATGTGTTTTTGGGTGGCAGGCGACGGGTGGCTTATCACAGGTTTGGGCGCAGGTTCAGTGGCAGCAGCCAGATTTGCTTGATCTCAAAAATATCACTGGGGTTAAGGCAGGCCTAACCTTTCTGCTGGCATTACTGTTGACCGGGCTATTTCATCAGGGCAATTGGCAACGGGTGTATGCTGCTCGCTCAAATAAGGCCATGCGCCATGGCTTTTTATGGGCAGGTGTATTGGTCATGCCAGTGGTTTTTGTGATGGGTCTATTTGGGTTGGCCTTTGTGGGTACGCAGGCGGGTGGGGATAGTTCGGTGGCTGTGTTTAGTGTGGTGATGCCGCATTTGCCCATTTGGTTTGTGATTTTATTGCTCCCGCTAGGGCTGGCCCTAGTGATGAGTAGTGCGGATACTGCGCTTAATGCGGTGTCTAGTTTAATTGCGGTTGATATGCGGCGTTTATGGCCGCAGGCGACAGCGTCTACATTGATGCGTTGGTCGCGGCTATTGCTGCTGCCATTTGCCGTATTGATTGGTCTTTTTGCGGCCAAAGGGTATAGCGTATTGTATTTGTTTTTATTGGCCGATTTGTTGTGCTGTGCTGCCGCGTTCCCGGTCTTTGTGGGTCTGTTTAGTCGCCAATATCATGGCACTATTGCCGTGGTGAGCACTTTAGCTGGCCTTGTTGCGGGGTTGGTATATTTCCCCGCACCCGGCCAAGAAGCCGCTTATTTATTAGAGTCGTTTTTGTTGGCTATATTTTTGCCTGTCGTTGTGTCTGTTGTTTGGTGGTGTGTGGGGCCAAAAGGTAAGGCCTACAACCTTGAGCAGCTCAGACATCTGATCCAAGGGCTGGATAAAGCGCACAAATAGTATGTTTGCAGCGCCCCTTGATTGGGCGCCTATGGGCGTCTGTCAGCTGAGGCTAAATGCGCGAATGAGTGCGAAAACACCCAACCCAAAGAAGACCAGGGCAGACAGTCGGTGCAGCCATGAAATAGGGATGTGTTGGGCGAATTTATTCCCTACAAAGACGGTGGGGGCATTCACAATAAGCATGCCCAGTGTGGTGCCTAAGACAACAGCCCAATAATGCTGATATTCGGCGACCAGCCCCAGGGTAGCGACTTGGGTTTTGTCGCCGATCTCGGCCAAAAAGAAAGTAATAAACGATACCCAAAATACCCCATGAATGCTTTTAACAGGGCTGTCTATGTCTTCGTCAATTTTATCGGGGATCAGCATCCAACAGGCCATCAACAAAAAACCAATACCCAGTGCCCAGGATAGAGTGGTAGGGGTCAGTAGGTGGCTGATCCAAAGTCCCAAACCGCCTGCCAGACCATGGTTGACCAAGGTGGCTAAAAATATAGCACTTATAATGGTCCATGGGCGGCGCCAGCGGGCAGCTAAGACGAGCGCGAGTAATTGTGTTTTATCGCCAATTTCAGCCAGCGATACAATGCCAGTAGAAACAAGAAAAGCGTTCATTGTTAACCTTGAGTTTTAGTGCCCGCTAATTAAACATCATTTATGTGAGTTTGTCATGCATGTGCGTGGTTGTTATGTATTCTAATGTCACCTTTGGCGCTAGAGATAAATAGCGAATCACCACACAAGGGAATGTGAAATATATGTTTGAGTATTCTTTAGATGCGACATTAAGGCAATGGCTGGATGAGCATGCCGAGGCGATGGATCAGCAGCCAGGATATGCTGCTGAGGTCCTTCAGCAAATGGCACCCCACGGCTTATTCGAGCTGGGCCTATGCGAACGCTTGGGGGGAAGGCCCGACAGCTCTTTTCGGGATGCATTGACTGCCTTGATCGCCGTTGCAAAGCATTCATTAAATGCCGCTTTTATCTTGTGGGCACAACGTGGTGTGATTGGCTTATTAGCGCGGCAACCGGATCACCCGCTCACACAGACGCTATTGCCATTGCTACTGAGTGGCCGGGTGGCGGGGGCGCCGGGACTATCTAATTTAATTAAGTTTGGTAGTGGTTTAGAACCATTACAGGTCGGTGCGCAGCCTTTTCAGTCGGGCTGGGAGCTCAACGGCCAATTGCCTTGGGTCAGTAATGCACAACAGGAAAATTTTATCGTTGCTTTGGCAGCGCAGACCGAGGAAAAACGAGCAGGGATTTTCTTGTTGCCGGATAAGGCTGATGGCGTTATACGCAAGCCTGATTTATCACTCTATAGCATCCAAAGCAGTGCCACCACGACTATCCGTCTAGAGCAGGTGCGGGTATCTGACGAGCATCACTTTGCCCCTTGTGCTTTCAGCTTTATGCGTTCCTTTAGGCCTTTGTTCTTAGCCCAGCAGTGTGCGCTGTCTATTGGGGTGGGTTTGGCGAGTGCACAGCGGGTCAGACAACATGACAAGCAGCCCACAGGGTTTGCCCAACAAGCCCGCCAGTTGGAAGAACAGTTAATCCACATTGGGCAACAATTGGTCCAGGGGGTGGAGCAGCAAACATGGATTGAATCCCCCAAAGGATTGTTTGAATTGCGGCTCCAGCTCGCGACGCTATGTACGCAAAGCGCAATGCTCGAGCTCAAAACCGAGGGTGGGGCGGCTTATGTAAAAGGCCAACGAGAGCCAACACGACGGCGCGTGCGCGAGGCAATGCTACTGCCTTTGATAACGCCCACCGTGGCGCAGCTCAATCAGTAATCAGCATACGCATCAACTCATCATTTCTTATCAGCAAGTAGGTTTTTTGTGCAGTCGCTTGAGTCTTGGTTGGAACGCTTTCAGATAGGCATTTATTGGGTAGCCATGGTGCTGGGTTTCGGTATTGGGCATTTGTTTGTTTCCCAAAAGATCCTACCCATGCTGATGACACCGACGTTGGCTCTCATGTTGTTTGCTACTTTTATGCAGGTGCCGGTGCTGAGACTGGGACGCATCTTGAAAGAGGGGCGTTTTCTCTGCACCTTGGGGGCAGTCAATTTTGTGTTAATCCCCGGGTTGGTTTGGGTGCTGCAGTTATTGATGCCCGCCGACCCGTTGATTCGTTTCGCAGTACTATTTGTATTGTTGACCCCCTGCATTGATTATGTGATTACTTTTGCCCAGGTGGGTCGGGCAGATGCGCACCTGTTGTTAGCCGCAACGCCTCTATTATTGCTCATGCAAATGCTTTTGCTGCCTTTATATTTAAGTGTTTTTTTGGGCGAAACGGTCATTGGTTTGTGGTCGGTGCGCCCTTTTATTGAGGCATTTATCGGGCTTATTATCATTCCTTTGCTGCTGGCTGCGTGGGTGCAATTTTCAAGCAAGCGTTCCCAACGCATGCGCCGGATGGCAAGACATCTAGATTTATTGCCCGTGCCTGCGACCGCTATGGTTTTATTCGTGGTGGTGGGGGCGATGGCCCCGCGATTGGAGCAAGCTGTCCCTGAAACAATGCGGGTACTGCCTATCTATGCCTTATTTGCTGTGGTGGCCCCAGCTTTAGGGTGGTGGGTTGCTCGCCAAGCGCGCCTTTCCACTCGGGCAGCGCGCGCGGTTGCCTTTAGTGCCGGCACGCGCAACTCATTGGTCATTTTACCGTTGGCATTGGCTATCCCGGCCGCTCAGCCCTTATTACCCGCATTGATTGTCACACAGACGTTGGTTGAGTTAGTGGCCTCATTAATTTATATGAAAATCATGCCGCGTTTGCAGATGCCATCGTCATTTGAGCGATAAAATCGCAGCTCAGCTCTGATGTGATGGCGCTTTTTTAATAGCGGTACAGTAGCAGGCTGCACACCATGCAGGGATAAGCAAAGCTGCACCAACGACTGCATTGTATGAGACCGTCCATTGGTCAATCACCAACCCACCGAACAAAGTGCCAAAGGCAATGCCCAAATGCAAAGCCGTGATATTTAGGCTTTGATGGATATCTGCGGTTTCTGGGGCAGCCTGTACCAAATGGCTCTGGATGGGCGGGGTGATTGACCAACTCAATATGCCCCACGTAATCAGTACGAGCCAAAAGGTCACGAGGTGCCCAGTAGATAAGGGCAGGAGCAATAAACAGAGTAATAGCAGCCCGGTAGCCGTTAATAAGGTGCGCCGAGGGGTGAACGAGTCTGAAAAGAATCCGGCCAATCCACCCCCTGTGACCGCAGCCAGGCCGTAAATAAAATAAACAGCTGTGAGTAGGCCACCACTAAACCCCATCTCGCTGCGCACAAAGGGGGTGAGGTAGCCATAGAGGCTAAAATGCCCTGCTAAAAAGAAAAAAGTAGTGATGTGTGCGAACCCTACCCGATGATTTTTAAGGCTACGCCAAACTTGGCCCAAAGGGGTGGGGCGCTGTTCCAGGTTGATTTGGCCAAAATAAACCAGCACGAGAATAAATAATAACGCGACCATTACTAGGTTAAGAACAAAGGGGCTGCGCCAACCTATTAAATGCCCCATACTCACGCCTATCGGTAATCCCAGTACCAACGAGGCGCTAATCCCCATGACGACCCACCCTATGGCGCGGCCTCGCTGCTCAGGCGCACAAATGCGCGACGCCAACGCCAGACTGAGTACGGTAAGCAGGGCGCCGCTCGCCGCTAATAAGATGCGCGATAAGATGAGCACCCCATAGCTATCCCCAAAAATTGTGAGTAGATCGCCAACGGCAAACACAATAAAGGCGGCGAGGGTCACTTTTTTTGGGTTAATCGCACGGGTCAGAAACAGCAAGATGGGCCCGCTGATGCTAAAGACCAGCGCAAACACTGTGATTAAGAGGCCTGCACGGCCCAGGCTAATGGTCAGATCCTGGGCAACTAAATCGAGAATCCCTCCGATGAGTAATTCCACCATGCCGACGGCAAAAGCGATGGCAGCGAAAAGATAAACGCGTCTGTCCATAAAGCACGAAAAAAAGAAAAAAATGAGTGCGCTAACAGAGTAATAGCGCCTAGAAAAACAGAGGGACTCTGAACGATCAAAGCAGTGATATTAGCAAAGAAGCTTTGTCGTTGCAGGATTCAGGAAGTTTGATAATTTCTGTCACTCTCCGTTTCATACTAAAGGAGCATTGGCAACTTAAAGGGACTTTGGTTAACTGAAATCTGCAGGGCAACAAAGCAGTGATCACCCCGATGCATAACATAATAAAACCAGCAAAAGGGTAGGTTCCCCATCCACTGATCGGGGGCAGCGCCTACGAAACATGGGCCCTGATAAATGCATATTTTGTGCACTAAAAGTGTGGGTAGGCGCACCACAGTGAGAACAAAAGACCTAAGGAGACAAAGCATGACTAATAAAGATTTTGCGCTAGATGAGGCAGCTTTTGCCAACTATCCCCAGCAGCCACACGGCGGAAAGCTAGTTGATCGGGTGGCCACCGGGAAAGAGCGCGAAGAGGGTTTAGAAAGAGCAAAAAATCTACCAAAGATTATGGTTGACCTTGAGGCCGCCATCACCCTCGAGCTGATTGCGACGGGCGTGATGTCACCCCATGAGGGACTCATGGTCGAAGAAGAGTATTTGTCTTCTCTTGAAACAGGACGATTGACTAATGGTTTGCCCTGGCCGGTACCTCTGAGTTTCGCCCCAACAGGGACCCGAAACGAAGAGGTGGTTGCCAATCTTTCCGTAGGCGAAGAGGTCGCCTTGATTGATAGCGATGGCCTAGTAGTGGCACTGCTCGAGGTCGAGGATCTATTTAAATACGATCGTGATCATCGAGCGCAGCATGTCTTTGGCACCACCGACCGTACGCACCCCGGTGTAGATGCTATTTATCGCCGCATGGGTGACACCGCCATTGGGGGCAAGATTACGCTATTAAACCGCCCAGACTGGGGGCCATTTGAGGACATCCGTCTCGAGCCCAAAGATACCTGGAAACTGTTTTACGAAGAGAAAAAGTTTAAATCCGTCGCTGGTTTTGTGACCGGGGCCAACCCCCTACACCGTGGGCATGAGTACATGCACAAAAACTTGTTAGAAGAGGTCGACGGGTTATTGGTGCTGCCTCTAGTAGAGATGGCCAAACGTGAGTATACACGTCATGAGTTCCGCTTATTGGCGTATCGCAGCGTACTTAAACAGTACTACCCCCAAGAGCGCACGATTTTATATCCCTTACGTGTGACCTATGTGTTTGCCGGACCCCGTGAGGCCGTATTGCACGCGCTCATCCTCAAAAACCTCGGCTGCACGCACAAGATTGTCGGTCGTGACTACGCTGGGGTCGGTGGTTTCTACGATATTTATGCGGCGCAGGGCATCTTTGAAGAGTTTACGCCCGAAGAGCTTGGCATTGATATCCGTACCTTTAATGAGGTTTTCTACTGCGTACGTTGCAACCAGCCCACCACAGATCAATCCTGCCCGCATGATGACAGCACCCGGGTACGTATTTCGGGCTCGGGGATTCGCGAGATGCTGCGTCACGGATTTTTACCCCCCAAAGAGATTGCACGTCCTGAGTCTGGCCGTATCGCCATCCAAGGGGTCCAGCCCAAGGGCCTCAACCCAGAGGGCGAGTCCGTCACACCCGCCGGCAAGATTATCGCGTCTATGTTCCCGTTTTATATTACGCACGAGAGCATCGGTGGGCGCAAGCGCGAAACACCGCTTGATCCCGATACGCTCACTCCAGATGATCTCTACCGATGCATCCTCGATGTGCGTAGAAATGGTGACTCAATTTACAAAGGCACCTACGAAGAGTACGCACACAGTGCTGACCTCAATCAAAAGGTGCGTCCTGCTTGGATTGACAAGGCGCGTGTGGCCATCAAAGAAGAACAAGAGCTGGTGGTTGAAAACCTCAAAGCCAAGGTCGCTTCAGCATACGAAGAGACTTCTGATGAGTACATGTACCAAGATAAGGCAGAGGCTCAAAAAGAACTGGAGGTCGCCGAGAAAATCTTGGAGGATCACCCGAAAGCAGTCACCGAGGAAAAAGCACAGGAGCGTATCTGGAATATCGCTTCCTATGACAAGTACTTCTAAAGCGTTCTAGTTCATAAAAAATAAAAAGCTTTAATTGGTACACCCATGAACAGTGGGTGGGGTCTATCCCGAGTGGCAGGCCTCACCCACATAGTACTGTGCACGAGCATATTTACTTCATGGACAGTAAGAACGAGGCGTACAAAAAAGTACCCCAATTTTCTGAGGAGGCGTGGTTTGGTAAACAGCATACAACAAAACGATTCGCGAGCGTGGATGGTCGCCATCTCCGGCACGATTATTAATCTATGTTTAGGAGTACTCTATGCATGGAGTGTTTTTTCCAAAGCGCTTCAAGATAATCTAGGCTTTACAGCCACAGAGACATCCATTCCCTATAGTGTGGCTGTTATTGTCTTTGCGCTCTTTATGGTACCAGCAGGTATTATGCTCGACCGTTTAGGCCCCAGGCTGTTATTACTACTGTCTGGGATCATGATCGGGATTGGCATGGTGGTTGCTGGACTTTTTCTTGATGTGACCGGTTTGGTCATTGGTTTTGGTTTGATTGCGGGTGCCGCTATGGGTTTTGGCTATGCCGCACCGACACCGACTGCAACAAAATGGTTTAAACCTCATATGCGAGGGACCATCACCGGTATTGTGGTTGCCGGTTATGGGTTGGCCCCAGTGTATGTATCTCCTTTATCCAATACACTGATTGATAGCTTTGGGGTTTCAAAATCCTTTTTCTATCTGGGTGGCTTCTTTACCATTTTGATTGTGTTGTCTTCTCTGGTGATGAAGAGCCCACCAGAGGGATGGGTCCCGGTCGGCAGCGAGCCACCAGCCCCCAAAGTCGACAAGCACGGCAAGCAAGCCGAGCCCGAGGTGGCCAATAATTACTCACCCGGTGAGATGTTGAAAACAGGGCAGTTTTGGTCCTTATGGTTCATGTACATGTTTTCAGCTTCTGCGGGGTTGATCATCATTGGTCACGTGGCCACCATTGCCTATGTTCAGGGTGGTTTACAGACTGGTTTTGTATTTGCGGCGTTGCTGGCAGTGGGTAATGCGGGCGGACGCATTATCACGGGTATCGTGTCAGACAAGATTGGTCGAACGATGACATTGATACTGGTGTTTTTGCTGCAGGCAATCAATATGTTTGCCTTCTCCAGTTATGACACCACCATCACCCTGACCGTTGGTTCGGTGGTCACCGGGGCGACTTATGGTGCCTTACTGGCGCTGTTCCCAGCGACCACTTGGGATTGGTTTGGCATCAAAAACGCAGGTACTAACTATGGCTTGATTTTTACCGCTTGGGGACTGGGTGGTTTGATTGGTCCTATTGTGGCCGGTCAAATTATTGACAGTACGGGCAGCTACAATATGGCCTATATACTGTCTGCCGTCTTGTTAATCATCGCTGCCATCATGGCTGCGTTGACCAAGCGGCCCGGGCCAAAACAGGCGGTAGCTTAGTCTGTAGCCTAGTCATCTAATTAATCACTGACTTTTCATACTGGGCGAGGGTATCATTCCCTTGCCCTTTTTATTGCCCAAAGATTAATCCACAGAACGTGTGGATAACTATAAAGAAAAATGGGGTAAAGCTTGAGTGTTTGCGCCTGTCAGTAGAGTGGTTATTAATTGACCATTTTTTCATTCAAAAAGAGCCTTTTTTGAATCGCTTGAAGATTATTAAATAACAAAGGCGCTGAGCCCACTAGGTAAAGCGGAAAAACCAAGAATTAAGGCGTTGTTTTCATTGGGGTATTGCCAAGCTTGCTATGCAACAAACAACACAGCACCACAAATCGCTATTGTGAAAAAAGTAAATCCACAGACAAGGACAAATAAAGTAAACGGGATGGCGTGCTTGGCAGATTAGGTATAGAAATGCAGCGGCTCATTTAAGTTGGATGGCGCAATGAGCGTGCAGAGTTAATTATTTTGAGAGACAATGAAACCATCATTGTTTCGTTTAAAGTTGAGGCATCCGTGAGAGTATTAATTGTATTAACTTCGCACGACCAGTTGGGGAATACTGGCAAGAAAACCGGTTTTTGGTTAGAGGAGTTTGCTGCCCCTTATTATGTACTTAAAGATGCAGGAGTCGATATCGTATTGGCTTCTCCGGCCGGAGGGCAACCACCTCTAGATCCTGGTAGTACGGCCCCTGATTTTTTAACATCGGCGACAGAGCGTTTTGAGCAAGATCCAGTTGCACAAGAGGCACTCGCCAATACTAAAAAACTCAGTGATATTGTGGCCGATGATTTCGATGCGGTATTTTATCCAGGCGGTCATGGCCCTTTATGGGATCTGGTCTCTGATCAGCACTCTATCCAGCTGTTAGCGCATATGAGTGCGCATCAAAAGCCCATTGCAGCTGTTTGTCATGCGCCGGTGGTGTTTCGTGATGTGCTGACAGCTGAGGGGGCACCTTTGGTGCAGGGCAAGCAGGTCACTTGCTTTTCTAACTCAGAAGAAGAGGCGGTGGGGCTCACCGAGGTGGTGCCAGAGCTCGTTGAAGATATGTTAATGAAGAAAGGAGGGCAATACTCCAAAGCTGAGGATTGGCACCCATATGTAGTCACCGATGGGTGGTTAGTCACGGGTCAAAACCCAGCTTCTTCACAAGGCACGGCCGAGGCATTATTGCAGTTATTACAAAAACGCCATTAATCAATCACCGCACCTGAGTGGCTGAAAAGAGGATGACCCCGCCCAAAGCGGGGTTTTTTTATCCTTTCATGTTTGAATAATAATGATTCCCATTTGCATTAAATTTGTTTTGCTTTATCATGTGTGTATTGCTTTAATTTTTTGTGAAGGAAGTCATTATGTCACTTGGTTTACGCCGTCTCACCTTGTCGACTGCGCTGTCCGCTTTTGCGGTGGCAGCCAGTATTAGCGCGTTTTCTGCCAGTGCGGCTCAGGATTCGATGGTTATTTACAATGGCCAGCACAAAGATGCCACTGCTGCCTTGATTGAGGCCTTTGAAAAGAAAACCAATATCAAGGTTGAAAGCCGAGATGGTAACAGCAACGAGTTGGCCCATCAGGTCATCGCCGAGGGTGATAAATCACCCGCAGATGTCATTTATACCGAAGAGAGCTCCCCGCAGGTGATGTTGGCCCGCCAGGGGTTGCTCGCCAGAATTAATGACGATGCGTTGGAAAATATCCCTGAGGATTACCGTGATGGCGATAATCTCTGGACTGGGGTATTGGGTCGTTCGCGCGTGGTTGTGTATAACCCGGATATGATTACTGAGGATGAGCTGCCCTCCTCAATTATGGATTTACAAGGTGATGAGTGGGCAGGGCGCTTTGCATTTGTGCCTACCAGCGGAGCCTTCCAAAAACAGCTGTCTGCGATGATCAAGCTTGAGGGCCGAGATACCGCTAAAGCATGGCTCGAGGGGATCAAAGCGCATGGTAAAACCTATAGAAAAAACACCGTAGCGTTGGATGCTGTTGAGCGGGGTGAGATCGATTTTGCTTTGATTAATAACTATTACTGGGATCGCCAAGCCAAAGAAAAGGGCATAGAAAATATCAAATCACGCTTATATTTCTTTGGGACCAATGATTTGGGCGATATGCTGACAGTTGCCAGTATGGGTATTTTAGAGTCCAGCAAAAACAAGGATGCCGCTCAGCAATTCATCGCCTTTGCTACCAGCAAAGAAGGGCAGCAAATCCTCACCGATATGAGTGCCCAGTACCCATTAAACACACAGGCTGAGACCCATCCTGATCTCAAACCTTTTGATGAGCTAACCCCACCCAAGGGAACACTAGACTTAGGCGAGTACGGTGACGGTAAGGCTGCCGTTGATCTCCTCCAAGAGGTAGGACTGCTCTAAAAATCGGCTGGTCTAGCGATTAATGCATGAGGTATTAATAGGCAGCATTAAAAAAGCCCACCGCGAATCAGGCGGTGGGCTTTTTGTTGGCGGTGTAGAGACCGAAAACCAGCTAAAGGGCGTCTAGGCCATTTGTGGTGTGTAGGCCATCACCTCGCCATCAATCTTGAGGCCCACAGTATCCCCAGGGGTAAACTGTGGAGAGCCGCTCACCCGTACATGGATATTGTGGTCTAGGCCTAGGGTATCGTCCATTTTGAGGCATACGATGGCATCATGACCATAAAACACCGTACGTACGACTTTGCCCTGAATTTGGTTGGTGGGCTGGTCAATCACAAATTGCTCGGGGCGGATCATCACGTAGGCATCATTGCAGTCGCTGAAATCATTGTTGACCAAGGGTAACTGCCCAAATGGACTATGAACGGCGCTATTGATCACTGGGGCCTGTAGTATTGTGGCCTCGCCCACAAAGCGCGCCACATCCATATCTGCCGGGCGCTTATATAGTGAGATCGGATCATCGACCTGGACGCACTCGCCATGGCGCATCACGGCCACGAGATCGGCCATAGAGAGGGCCTCTTCTTGGTCGTGCGTGACGATGATGGCGGTCGCGCCAATTTGCTCTAGCATGGTGGTGACATCTTGGCGTAGTGTGGCGCGCAGGCCAGCATCCAAGGCCGAGAAAGGCTCATCCATCAGCACCAATGATGGGGAAGGGGCCAATGCACGTGCTAATGCAATGCGCTGTTGTTGGCCGCCTGAGAGCTCATGCGGCATACGATTACCTAGGCCCGCCATCCCTACTAATTCGAGCATTTCATCGATGCGTGTCGATTGTCGTTGGCTTTTGCTGAGGCCAAATGCAATGTTTTGTGCTGCGCTTAGGTGTGGAAATAGGACCCCATCCTGTGGCACATAACCAATGCGACGGTGCTCGGGCTTGACGCGTTTATTGGGCCCAAACATCAGTTGACCGTCGATCTTAATAGTGCCCTGATCGGGTGTTTCGAAACCAGCAATACTACGTAGCAGGGTGGTCTTGCCACACCCTGATGGCCCAAGCACGGCCAGTAGCTTACCTCTATCGAGTTGGATACTCACGTTTTTGAGTGCTTGAAGATCACCAAACGCTTTATAGAGATTTTGTATTTCCAATTTATATTGCATAGGGCGTTATTCCTTTCGTTTGCCGGCGCGACGCATGGTCAGTAAATATACAGGCAATCCGGATATAAGAATCAAAAGGATGGCATAAGGCGCAGAGGCAGCGTATTGTACCTCATTGGTGTGCTCCCAAACCTTGGTCGCCAAAGTGTCCACGCCTGTCGGGCGCAGAATCAAAGTGGCAGTGAGCTCGGTCATTACCTTCATGCAAACCAGTGCGAAACCCGCACCGACACCGGACCACATCAGTGGCAAAATAACCTTTAAAAAGATGACCGGTGGTCGTTTGCCCAGGGACTGAGCCATTTCCTCCATCTGGCGCGGGATGAGAATCAATACGCCGCGTATGGATGACTGTGCCAAGGGTAAATAAAGCATGGCATAAGCCAATAAAAGCAATGCGGTTGTCTGGTAAAGCGGGTTGAGATACCGTATGGCAAAAAATACTAGGGTCAGGCCAATGACCAAGCCCGGTAAGCTGTGAATAAAGTAGGGCAAGCGGTCAGATAGCGTTGAGAAAAAACCTCTGTAGCGGACAGCTAAAATTACTAGGGGCAAAGCAAATACGATAGATAAACCCGCACCTCCTAGACCTAAACCGGCGGTAGCGTATACAGCACTACCGATTTCTTTGACATCAAAAGCAGCTGAGCTGCCGGTCGCAATCCAATAGGCAAGCGAGCCCATCGGCACCCCTATGGCCAGCCCTACCAGAACTAAGAAGCCGACCAATATAAAGGGTGTAGCAGCACCCAGCTCTATTTTTTCTAAGCTGCCCGAGGTGCTTTTGCGTGCATTATCGTAGGTAAACGAACCACGTACGCGTAACTCAAGCAGCAATACTAATAAACACAACAGCAACAAAACAAACATGAGGATGGCAGCCATCGAACTATTAAACGCCACCTCATATTGATCAAAGATTGCCACTGTCAGCGTGTCGTAATTCAAAAAGGCTAAGGCGCCAAACTCGGCCAAAATATGTAATGCCACCAACACCGCACCCCCTGCTAAGGCAGGCCTGAGGTGGGGCAATGTGACTCGTCTAAAAGTGGTGAGTCGTCCATACCCAAGCGAACGTGATGTTTCCTCGAGTGCAGGATCCATATTTCTAAATGCCGCGGCCACCGGTAGATGCACCAGAGGGTAGTACGAAAACGTCAGGACTAACCAGGCGCCAAAGAAACCCTCTATAGATGGCACAACAGAAATCCAGCTATAACCACTGACAAATGCAGGGACCGCTAGTGGTAGTGTGACCAAGACGTTCCAGATCTTGCGCCCGGGCAGTCGCGTGCGCTCGATACACCAAGCCACCGAAACACCGACAAACACGCTGGATAGGGTCACCGTAGCATCCAGTAGCAGGGTGTTGCCCAGTAACTCTAGTACGCGGGGCCGCATTAATAATTGCCAGGACTCTGCCCAGCCGGTCTCGCGTGCCTGTAAAAAAACATACAACAGTGGCAGACAGAACAACAGCAGCAGCAACGCTACAAAAAGCAGCAGATAAATAGGGCCGTGCTGTGCTCTGGAGTATTTGAACTTAATGGGCAATACGGAGTTTTTTGCTTGGATCGACACTAGCGTCATCTAATCAATAGGCCACATACATTTTTGTGGGTGATGATGTAATGTTAATAAGAATTATTATCGTTTTCAACCGAAAAGCCAAATAATTGCACTTGGGTTGCTAAAGGCATACGAACCACAGCTAATTTAGCCGATATTAGCCTCTATATCAAAGGTTTTGACCTATTAATTTTTGAATTAAGGCAAGCGTGGGCAGGGGAATGCGAACAGAGGCTTTTTATCTTGTTAGCCCCTTTCTTTTTGGTAAAAACTTAGTTAAGATCCGTAAACGCTAATGATAATGATTATCATTAGTCTTTTGTTTTGTTGTTTTTGCTGATTTGTAAAGGAGGAGGTTTAGATGTCATCAATACCTCGATCTAATGTGTTAAAGGTTGCTCCTGCTGTGCTATTAGCACTGTCTGCGACCAGCCCTGTCGTATTCGCTGACAGTGAGGTTCCTGTCACAAGACTAGATACCATCGTCGTGACCGCATCCGGTTTTGAGCAGCTGGTAGAAGATGCGCCTGCTTCAATTAGCGTGATTCCTCGCGAAGATTTAGAAAAAAAGGCCTATAAAGATGTGACAGATGCCCTACGTGACGTACCAGGTGTTCTAATAACTGGGGGAGGTAGCAGCAGTGATATCAGTATTCGCGGGATGGGATCAGGCTATACCTTGATATTGGTGGATGGTAAGCGCGTTAATTCGCGTGAATCTAGGCCCAACAGTGATGGCCCAGGCATAGAGCAGGGGTGGTTGCCCCCTATAGAGGCAATCGATCGTATCGAGGTGGTGCGTGGCCCCATGTCGTCTTTGTATGGTTCCGAGGCAATGGGTGGGGTGATCAACATCATCACGCGCAAAATAGAACCCGAGTGGACCGGATCTTTGCGTACTGAGATGACTCAACAGCAACACTCAGAGTCAGGAAATATTTACCAAGGTAGTTTTTATCTGGCCGGCCCTATTAAAGAAGATCTATTAGGTGTGCAAATTTCGGGCTCAAAAATGCGTCGGAATGAGGATAAATTTGTGGATGGCTTTAATAAGCAAGACACCGGTTCGGGCAATATCAAATTTACACTCACACCTAGCGAAAATCATGACGTGATGGCTGAGGTCGGGCGGACCGTCCAAGAGCGTATTGCACATCCAGGTAAATCGATGGCGGCTGAGAGCTGCCGTGGAAATAGTTGTACGCCGAACAGCCCATCAGAAAGCAAATACACTAGGAATTACCAATCTTTAACGCACGAGGGGCGCTATGGAGCGTGGCAGTCTACGAGCTATATCCAACAAGAGGAAACCAAAAACCCCGTGCGTCAAATGAAGATAAAAAATCTAGAGCTTAATACTCAATGGAATCTTAGCCTAGATAACCATCACCTCACTGTGGGTGCGCAGTACAACAAGGAAAAGCTAGGCGATAAAGGCAATCAGCTCAATCCCGGTATCAGTAAAATACAGCGCTATCAATGGGCAGCGTATCTAGAGGATGAGTGGCAGCTGCACCCTAGTTTTGTGTTGACTGGCGGGATACGGTTGAACCATGACGAGAAATATGGCAATCATTGGACGCCCAGACTCTATGGACTGTGGAGTGTTAACGATGAGCTCACTATCAAAGGCGGGATATCCACTGGTTTTAAGGCGCCGAGATTGCGTCAAACGGTCGCCCAGTGGGGGCAAATCACAGGCGGGCCGACAGCACCAGTTTCTTCGGTGATTGTGGGTAATCCGGGTCTGAAGCCAGAAAAAAGCATTAGCCAAGAATTAGGTTTTGTTTGGGATAATCGAGAAAATCTTAACTTGGGTCTAATGTTTTTTAATACTGATTTCAAAGATAAGATTTCCGAAGTAATTATATGTGATGGGCCCGATGGTCAGTACAACTGCTTTTTTGGTGGTGAGGGTTTTAAATCAGTGCGCGAACAAACTAACGTAGATAAGGCCAATATGCGTGGCATCGAAGCGGTCGCGACCTGGGATATCACACCTGACCTGAGCCTAGCGAGTAACTATACCTACACTCGTTCCAAGCAAAAAAGTGGTCCTTTCGCTGGCAAGCCTCTGAATAAATTGCCCAAGCATATGTTTAATAGCACCCTGGACTGGCAATATGATGCGGATCTTAATTTTTGGTCTAGATTGAACTACCGAGGTAAAAGCTCTGAGTACCTCAGTCGTACGTCTATGAGCAAAAGCACCCCATCCTTTACCTTTGTGGATATGGGGCTGAACTATAAGATCAACAAAAATATCAATGTAGGCTTTGGGATCTATAACGTTTTTGACAAGCGCTTAGACAATGAGACCTACGACGCCGTTTATGATGGCCGCAGATATTGGGCTCAGTTGACCATCGGATTTTGATGCCTCTTGAGCCCCTAGAATCAGTGGCCCACTGTCATTGGGCAGCACTACCTACAGAGGGGGATTAGGGACAGCCTTTTTGAACCAGTTTAAAACTCTATGGCCACCTCATGAGAGCCGAATGGCTCTGCATTACCGGGGTTATAGGCTTTGATTGTAAAAGAAAGGCTGTCCTCCATTTGTGGCAAGTCCCCATCATAGTCAAACGCAGACAGCTGTGCGGTGCCATCCTCACCTGGCTCAAAATAATTGCCTATTTCATAGTCATCGTTTGCTTCGCCATCGATGATTAGATCGTGGACCTTAAAATAAATATCCTGGTCCGTTTTATTTTCCATATAGAATTTGGTCTTGTGTTCTCCTTTGGCCGCGCTTCCCGGTCTTGAGCCATACCGATTGCTAATCAGCACTATTTTGTATTGGTCATTATCAGCAATTTTTTCATTGATGATTTTTGCCTCATCATGTTCTTTGGATAAATCGTAATTGCCGTGCGCAGTCATATCTTGAGCAGCTTGTTGAGGGTCATCATCACTGCAAGCAATGAGTAAAGCGCAAACTGAAACGACAAGAAATGCTTTTTTCATTTTCTCTCTCCTGTGGCGGGCCATGCGGCAACAACGGATTTTAAGCCCAAGTTTATTATATAAATTTTTTATATATACAAGGACGAATTCTAGCAGTTTAGAAAGGGGCGGTATAGTTAACAGCTTCCACAATCAGCGCATTAATGTGGTTTATATGCTAATTAAATTGTCAAAGATTGTAGGGGTATTTTGCTTTATATAGGCCTGTTTAGAAGCATAAAAAATGAATAATTATAATTTATAATTTTTGATCTTGAGTAACAAATGATCGCTCTTGTTTCTTTTTGGTAGCTAATATTTTTATTTCATATTTTTCAATTGAAATTAAAGAGGCAAATATTCTGAATCTTTGTATTGCTAATGATCTTTGTTGTTAGTGTATCGAAATAAGATCGCAACTTGTTGATTCTTATGCGGAGCTCAATGTTTCTAAAAGTAACCCAAGAAACATTTGTTGCCGTGTAGTAGGCTTTTAAATCAACTGTTAAATATTATATTTAATCTTAAAATTGATCTTTAACGATCGTTAATAATAGGGATTTTATTTGTTTTTGTTCCTTATTATCAATTTGACCAAGCATTTTTTCATGAGCAAAAAAAACGAATTAAACAGGGTGTTTATTTGAGGGTGTTTATTTGTTTATGCGCTCAACATTTGGGGAATTGAAATGGGAATCAAAAATAGATGTCCTTTAAGAGTAGGGGGGCAATACTTCCCCCAAAAAATCAATTGACTCGCTTCCGTTTACGACGCTCAGCGTGTTGGTTGGGCGGCGTCATGTTTTCTGCATGCTTGGGAGTGAGCAATCCTGTTTACGCTCTGGCGACGGGGGGCGATTGGTATGAAAGCCCGTGTGAGCCAGGCACTTCTGGGCAGGATTATGTGGGTTTTTGCAAATCCGAAGAGGACTTTGATGTTGATGGTCACAGCATGACTTTGGAGGCTGAAACCGCCCAAATGGCTCTTGGGGTTTATAACGATCAAAATGCCAATGTTTCAAATTTAGACCTGCGCATAATTGATAGTGAAGTCACAGGCGCTATGATTGCTCAAGTAAGTAGTCTTTTTACAGGTGTTGGGCATGGTCAGGTGAATGACAACTACTTGTTAATCGATAATAGTCAGGTCGCCGACGGAGGCGTGAGCTCATCGTTTTTAACGGGTTATGCAGGGGAGGCTAACCGTAACCGCATTGAGATCATTAATGGTTCCAATGTGAATGGGGAAGTCTTTGGCGCACTAATACTGGATGGTTGGGCCTATGGTATGTATACCGTGGCCACAGAAAACCAGGTGCTACTGCGTGACAGTACTGCGAATAATGTGGTAGGCGCTCAAATAGGATCTGACCATAGTAGAAGTACGGCTAATTACAATAGTGTTGAGATTGTCAATTCTGTGGTTGATAGTGCAGCCGGGGTTGATGTTTGGGGCGTGACACTCGGAGAGGTCAAAGGAAATGCAACATTAATTGACCAAGGAGCTCAGGTTAGAAAGGCAATAGGCGCTAACGCACTTGTTTATGGTGAATTTGACATCGTAGATATTGAAAGTGATGTCACCATTGATGGTAACTCTTTAAAGATTTCAGGTTCATCGCAGGTCGATGAGGCCTATGGGGCCTTAATTGAGGCTTATCACGATCCCAGTAGAGGTAAATTAAATCCTCCCAAAATCGCTAATAATGCCTTGTTGGTAGAGGGGGCATCTGAGGTAGGGCTAGCTGTTGGGACTGCTTTAGCTATTTGTTGTGATCAGGACAGCCCCTTATCGATAGAAAAAAGCCAAGTGCTGTTAACTGATAATTCAACTGCTCAAGAGGTTTATGGTGGTATGTTGGATACCGGCGGCGGTGCAGACACGGGTATTGTGACGCAGAGTTCTGTTTCTGTGACCAGAGGAAGCAGGGTAGATAGCAGTGTTTTTGGTGGATTTGTCTCTGCAGGTGATGCCGAAGATAACGTTGTCTCCATTGACGATAGCTGGGTAGGGGATAGCGTTTATGGCGGCTATACAGAACGCGGTCAGGCCTCTGGAAACAAGGTTGCTATTTCGGGTAACAGCTCAATTGCCAATGAAGTGATTGCGGGCATGAGTGCGGAGGGTGATGCGGTGGGCAACAGAGTGACCATTACCGGTAGCCCCCAATTGGCTTCAGTAATGCTTAAGGGTGGGGTGGCCACCAATGGTCAAAGTTCTGGCAATACTTTAGAAGTCCGCTCTAAGGATATAGAGGCTCGTAACATTGAAGCATTTCAGGATTATGAGTTTGTATTGCCTACGGGCACCGCTGCTGGGGATACCATGCTCAGGCTCAATGATGGTTCGGGTACCATTCTTGGCGAGGGCACCGTCAGAGTAGGCTCGCAAAGCCCTAATTTCAGCCTAGAAGTGGGTGAGCGAGTGGCATTGATTAATAATGCGGCCGGCTTAGACTCCGAGCATATCGACGGTGATCTGCAGTCTATCCCCGATGGGGCTTTTCTCATTCGTGATGTTCAACTGGCTCGGGATGCAGAAAATCTTTTTATTGAGGTGACTGAAAAGTCTCTATCAGATCAGTCTAAAACTCCTTTAGAGGGGCGTTTGGGTGGTTTTGCATTGCTGGATCAGAGCGCTGTGCGCAATGGTGATGCGTTGTCCGAGGCAGTGGCTGCGACCAAAGACAGCGAAAATGGTACCGGCGTTTTTGCTGTGATGACGGGTGGGGGGTCGCGCTACAAAACAGGCTCGCACATTGATGTCAAGGGAGTGGGCCTGACCTTTGGGGCAGTCAAGGCGCTGGAAACCGATGTGGGGATTACCCATATTGGGGCTTTTGTAGAGGGGGCATCGGGTCACCATCACAGCCATAACCGTTTTGATGATTTAAGTGTAAGAGGGCATGGTAGCACGCGTTACCTAGGTGCAGGATTGCTCGCAAAACATGATTGGGATACCGATGGCCAAGGGGGGCCCTATGTTGAAGGCTCTATCCGTGGTGGTCGTCTGAGTATGGATTGGCGCACCAGTGATCTATCTAATACTGCGGGTACAGTGGATTATGATAGTGCTGCTGGTTATGTCGCTGCACATGCAGGGGTGGGGTATACTTTGCCGCTGACTGAGAAAACCTCTTTGGATCTCAGCGCCAAGTATTTCTGGACTCGTTTAGGCAGTGATGATGTCACCATTGATGGCGATGATTTTCATATGAAAGCGATTAACTCGAGCGTCAGTCAGCTGGGGGCTACGTTAAAGCACCAGTTTGATGAGCATACTGAGGGCTATGTGGGCATCGCTTGGGAGCATGAGTTTAACGGCAAGGCACGAGCCTCTGTACACCAGATGAACCCAACCTCACCCAGCCTGAAAGGCAGCACCGGCGTGTTAGATGCTGGGCTCATTTTAAGGCCCGAGGCCGAGGGTCCGCTGAGCATACAGCTGGGGGTACGTGGTTACACAGGAACGCGACGTGGTGCCAGTGGCTTATTAAACGTGAATTACGCCTTTTAGTCTAATGATTCCATGATCTCGAGGCGGGGGTTACCCCCGCCTTTTTTATGAGTTATTCTCATGATGTTTTGAGAAAGTATCGTTTTCATGAGTAGGTAAAACGCTTATTATTTATGCTTTCTGTTTTCAAGCCATGCGATGGCATGGTGGTGTTTGTGTAGAGGTTTAACATGTCTTTATTCCGTTCTTTGCCCCCCTTCCGTGCCGATGTGGTGGGCAGTTATTTACGTCCTGAATCGCTCAAAAAAGCACGCAGTGATTTTGAAAAAGGTTTAATTTCTGCGCAGGATCTGAGGGCAGAAGAAGACAAAGCCATCCGCCATTCCGTAGAGCGTCAGCGCGCTTGTGGTTTGCAGGTAGTGACAGACGGCGAGTTTCGACGCACTTGGTGGCATTTTGATTTTTTTGACGGTTTAGAAGGGGTGGAGCGCTACGACACCGATGAGGGGATCCAATTTTCTGGGGTGCAGACACGTTCGCATAATGTGCGCGTGATTGGGAAAGTCAGATTTGGCGATCATCCCATGCTCAAAGATTTTGAGTTTTTACAGTCATTGGATTCTGGTGCAACGCCCAAGATCACCATCCCAAGCCCCAGCGTATTGCATTTTCGTGGGGGGCGAAATGTGGTCAGCCCCGAGATTTATCCTGACCTCACAGAGTTTTTTGATGATTTGGTCGACACCTATAGAGAAGCATTGGCTGCTTTCTATGCGGCCGGGTGCCGTTATTTGCAGCTGGATGATACCGTTTGGGGGTATTTATGCTCGGATGAGCAAAAGCAACTGATTCGTGAGCGGGGCGACGACCCAGACGAGCTGGCCAAAATCTATGCGGATGTCTTGAATCGTATTTTGGCAGATAAGCCCGATGATTTAGTCATTGGGCTGCATGTTTGTCGCGGTAATTTTCGCTCCAAATGGATTTCCTCTGGAGGGTACGAGCCTGTCGCCGAATTATTGTTTGGCACGGTGAACGTCGATGCATTTTTCTTGGAATATGATAATGACCGCTCTGGGGATTTCCGCCCCTTGCGTTTCATAAAGCCTGGCCATCAACAGGTTGTTTTGGGGTTGGTCACCACAAAAACTGGCGCGCTCGAGGATAAATCCCTAATCAAAGAGCGTATCCAAGAGGCTGCCCAATACGTTCCCTTAGAGCAGATTTGCTTGAGCCCACAATGCGGCTTTTCTTCCACTGAAGAAGGCAATGACATCAGTGAGGCCGAGCAAGAGGCCAAATTGCGCCTTGTGGTCGAGGTGGCCCGAGAAGTATGGGGTGAGTCACAGAGCTAAACATTTTGATTGACTCTGAGCCACCTATTTTAAAGAGCTCTTCGGAGCTCTTTTTTCTTGTAATTGTTTTGGCATGCACCTGTTAAGGGTCGCTGCCCATCTAATGCAACATGAGTTCCTCATTTTCTTCTGACTTAAGTTTACGCCAGCAGTTGGATGCGGCGCCGATGGGCCGCTTGCAGTGGCAGGCGATCGCCTTGTGTTTTTTAATCAATGCCATTGATGGGGTGGATGTGCTGGTCATGTCTTTTACCGCCTCAGCAGTGAGCAAAGATTGGGGGTTAAATTCCGTTGTGCTGGGCTGGTTGCTATCAGCGGGCATCATTGGAATGACGGTGGGTTCAGTATTTCTCACGCCCCTTTCTGACCGCTGGGGGCGACGCCCCATGGTGTTGGGCAGTTTAATTGCGGCGGGCGCTTTTATGGTGGCCACCGAGTGGGTTCAAGATCCTTGGACGTTGGGCGTATTGCGGTTTTTTACTGGGGTGGGGATTGGCTGCAGCATTGTCAACGCTAATGTGTTGACCAGCGAATATGCGAACGCACGCTGGCGTGCATTGGCCATTGGGCTGCAATCTGTTGGTTTTGCGCTGGGGGCGACTTTGGGCGGGATGTTGGCCGCCTACCTGCTAAAGCGCGGTGCTTGGCAACATGTCTTTGTCTGGTGTGGGGTCTTGACTTGGGTATCGGCTTTTTTTGTCGCTGTGGGTCTACCCGAGTCACTGGACCAATTATTACAGGGGCGTAAAAAAGATGCCATGCAGCGTGCGCAGCGCCTCTTACAACGAATGGGGCAGGGACATTTGGTGGTGCATTCGGTGGCTCCTACGCCCAAACCAGGAGCCCTGCAGGCACTCAAGCTGCTATGGGTACCAGGCGCCAGCAAAACCTGGTTATTGGGGGGCAGTTTTTTCGCCTTGATGTTTAGCTTTTATTTTGTCACCAGCTGGACGCCAAAACTTTTGGAGCAGGCGGGATTAACCGCGGATAAAGGGTTGGCTGGGGGCGTATTACTGCATGTGGGCGGTATGCTGGGGGCCTTGGCGTTGGGGTTGTTGGCAACGCGCTGGCATTTGCAGAGGGTGGCGCAAGCGCTGATGGTGCTTGGGGCCGTTGCATTAGGAGTGGTGATTCCCGCCACGGGGTGGTCCTTGCCGGTGGCAGTGATGTTAGGGGTGGCCATTGGGTTTTTGATCAATGGATCCATCGCTGGTTTATATGCCACCGCGCCGCAGAGTTTTGAGGCGACTACGCGCAGTTCCGGGGTAGGGATGGTGCTGGCCTTTGCGCGCTTGGGCGGTATGGCGTCTCCTGTTGTCGCGGGACATTTACTAGAAGCACAGTGGTCAGTCGCGAGTTTATACTTGTTTTACACGGCCACCTTGTTGGTTGCTGCATTGTTTTTGCAACTGTTTTTAAAGCAGCAGCCTGCCTTGAAAAGAGAAAAGGCCCCGGCGCTGGCTTAAGGCATGATTCTCCTTCTTGCTATTTTCAATCAACCCATCTAAGATCGCTATATACCTAACTACATATCGAGGGTGGATGACGATGAGAAAAGCAAATAAAGGGTGGCCGTGGGTGAGTGCCAGCATTTGTGCTGCACTGCTGAGTGTATCAGGTGGGCTGCAGGCGGCCACTGCCCATGTGGCCGTTGCGGCCAATTTCACAGATGCGGCCAAGGAGTTAGCTCAGGTATTTGCCGAGCAAACAGAACACGAGGTGATGTTGTCCTTTGGTGCCACGGGGCAGTTTTATACCCAGATCGCCAATGATGCCCCTTTTGAGGTTTTTCTTGCGGCGGATAATATTCGCCCGCAGCGAGCAGTCGATGAGGGGCTGGGTGTAGACGGCAGTGTATTTACCTATGCCACGGGTCAGTTGGTGCTCTACAGTGCGACGGATGATATCGATTTAGATGAGTCGTATTTGCAAAACGCCGCATTTAGCAAAATAGCCATGGCCAACCCAGATACAGCACCCTACGGTGTGGCGGCGGTGGAAACGCTCGAGCACTTGGACCTATATGACGCATTAAAAGACAAGGTCATTCAAGGACAAAACATAGGCCAGACCTTTCAATTTGTGGAAACGGGTAATGCAGAGCTGGGTTTTGTGGCTATGGGTCAAATAGCGGCAAATAATAAGGGGTCACGCTGGGTGGTGCCTGCTGATTTTTATACCCCCATAGAACAAGATGCCGTGCTCTTAGAAAAAGGCAAAGATAATCCTGCGGCGACAGAGTTTTTAGAGTTTTTGCAATCAGCACCCGCCCTAGCCATAATTAAAAGCTACGGTTATGCGGTGACAGAAACTCAAGAATAGAAATAAATATGCTGAGTCCTGAATTATGGCAGCCCATTGAGCTCACTCTAAAACTCGCCACCGTGACCACTGCATTGCTATTGGTCATCGGCACCCCTATTGCTTGGTGGCTCGCTCATACACAATCGCGTATCAAAGAGGTGGTGTCGACAGTGGTGGCACTGCCCTTGGTATTGCCTCCCACGGTGTTAGGCTTTTATTTGCTCATTGCTCTTGGGCCGCAGGGCTTGGGCGGGCTGTTTGGTGATTACGTTGGCGTACGCACCTTTGCTTTTACCTTTAGTGGGTTGGTGTTTGGCTCAATTATTTATTCCATGCCTTTTGTGGTCCAGCCTTTGAGAAATGCTTTCGAGGCCATGGGGCGCCGACCGTTAGAGGTGGCCGCCACATTGAGGGCCTCACCGCTGAATCGTTTTCTGACGGTGGCCTTACCTTTGGCCAAACCGGGGTTTTTAACCGCGGCCGTATTGGGCTTTGCCAATACAGTGGGTGAGTTTGGCGTGATTTTAATGATCGGGGGAAATATACCTAATAAAACCAAGGTGCTGTCTGTAGCGATTTATGATTATGTAGAAACGCTGCAGTGGAAAGAGGCCCACATTTTATCAGCAGGCTTGTTGGTATTTTCTTTCATGGTTATTTTTTCCATGTCTATTTTGGCCCGCCGTACGGGTCAGAAGACATTGTCTGCCTGATAGATTAAAAGCCTGCTATGGAAAAGAATCAAAACATAGAAGTACAGCTTAAAGGACCCCTGGGGCAGTTTTCCTTGGATGTGGCATTTACTGTCCCGATGAAAGGGGTCACCGCGTTATTTGGCCCCTCTGGCTGTGGCAAGACTTCGGTGCTGCGTTCTATTGCGGGGTTACACAAAATACCTGGGCGGATAGTCATTGGTACAGACGTCTGGCAGGATAAGAAAAGGTTTTTGGCCCCACACAAGCGCTCTGTTGGCTATGTCTTCCAAGAGCCGAGTTTGTTTTCACATTTGTCTGTCCATGACAACCTTGTTTTTGGCCTGCGTCGGGCAGGTGAGGAAAAGCATTTAATCGCATTCGACGAGGTGGTCCAACTGTTGGGACTAGAAAAGCTCATCCATCGCCGACCCGAGCATTTATCGGGCGGTGAGCGCCAGCGGGTATCCATTGGCAGGGCGCTGTTATCGCAGCCGCGATTATTATTGATGGATGAGCCTTTGTCTGCCCTGGATAAACAGGCCAAGGAGGAAATCCTGCCCTATTTTGAGCGTTTGGCCAATCATTTGTCCCTACCTATTATTTTGGTTTCACATGATTTGTCCGAGGTAGAGCGCCTGGCGGATCACTTGGTTTCATTGCAGCAGGGGCGGGTGCGCTCATCCTCAGCCCTTAGTGATGCGTTGATTGATCCGCATCTACCCTTTAGTCAAAGCCAGGACAGTGCCGCCATCCTGTCGGGGACGGTCAAACAGGTGCACAAAGATGGTATTACAGTCGTCGATGTGTCTGGCCAAGAAATACTTTGTCCTGGGCATCCATTGCCAACGGGCACGCGGGTGCGTATGCGTATCGCCGCACGAGATGTCAGCCTAACACGCCAACAGCCCCAGCAAAGCAGTATTTTAAACTTTCTGCCTGTGCGCATCACGCAGATCCATGAGCTAAATGAGGCCGAGGTGAATGTGCATCTAGCAGCCGCAGAGCATACAGCGTTTGAGTTTGTCGCTAGAATCACCAAACGTTCTGCACACTCTCTGCAGCTCGCGCCTCAAGAAAAATTAATTGCACAAATAAAAAGCGTGTCATTAACCGAGTTGGTCACGCGTTAATAGTTAGCGGCATGGCCAAGAGAAATAAATTACATGAGCTAATATATATTGTTTTTTTATAGGGCGTTGATTGACTTTGCATTGGGCGTTCTTTAGGATGGCACATTGCTTGAAAACAGAGTAGGTGTTGGTAATGGCTATTTCCAGAAGATCTTTCTTAATTGGCGCGGGCAGCATTGGGGTAGGTGCCGCAGCAGTCGGTGGGTATTTGCTATCAAGGGATGGGAAGATCCTATTCGATGACAAAACTTACGCCATGCCCATCACAACCGATCATACGTTGCCTGATCAAGTTGATGTGGCGGTGATTGGCGGTGGCTTGGCGGGGATTATTACTGCCCTAGAGTTGGCTCAGAAAGGCATCAGTGTCGCTGTATTTGAAAAAGGTAAGGTCGCTGCCGAACAGTCAAGTCGTGCATTTGGCTGGGTATCCAGCGCAGGTGATTTAGGGCCAACTTTGGCGCTCAGTCATCAAAGCAAGGATTTTTGGCACAAGATCAATCAACGCATTGAGGCTGATACCTCTTATAGAATGATTGGGAGCACGACCTTTCTCTTAACTGACGAGCAAATAGCCGAGCAAGAGCAGTGGATTAAGCAGGCCAAACAAGAGGCCGATATTGATGCCAAAATTATTACGGGTGCCAAATTAAAAGAAAGGCTGGGGGGGCCTACGGCCACCGATTGGAAGGCAGCAATATATCAAGAGACGGACGGTGGCTTAGAGCCTCCAATTGCAGGTCCGACCTTGGCAGAGTATGCGCGTAGCATCGGTGTGAAAATCTACCAAGATTGCGCTGTGCGCGGCATCGAAACCTCAGGGGGGAAAGTCTCTGCGGTGGTCACTGAAAAAGGGACCGTGCTTTGTGATGCCGCGGTTGTGGCTGGCGGCATGTGGTCCAGAAGGTTTTTGGGCAATTTGGATATTTCTATTCCACAACTGGGTTTATTTTCTTCCGTACAATCCGTGAAAGCTGATAAACCGGGCCCTCTAGGTGTGGGTTCTGCTGGCAACGCCGCATGGCGACAGCAAGTAGATGGGGAATATTCCGTGAGTTATGTTTCTCCGATGTCGCCGATAGTGCCTGATTCTTTTAAATTATTCCCAGAATTTTTTGGTACCCTCTTAGACTATTTCGATACGGTTGATTTGGATCTGTCCAATGACTTTATCAAAACAGCCCAAATGGCGACCTCTTGGGATAATGACGAGATGACTCCCTTTGAGAAGCTGAGAGTATTTAATATTCGGGCAGACGAGAGAAAGCTAGAGGAAAGTGTACGCCATATGGAAGAAGAGTTTCAAAATATGGCAGGTGCAAAAGTGACCAAAAAATGGGGAGGCTATATTGATGCGACCCCAGATTCTGTGCCCATCATTGATGAGGTGGATGCTATTCCTGGGTTATTTATATGCACTGGTTTTTCAGGCCATGGTCTAGCAATGATACCGGCAGCCTCAAAGCTCACCGCAGATTTGATCACGGGGGATCAACCCATGGTGGATCCGTCGCATTATGCGTTGGCCCGATTTTCAGCATAAATAAATGATCACGTTTTTTTATCATAGCGCCTTAGGGCGCTATTTTTTTGGGTGTATATGACAGTTAAGTTTGTTATAAATAGAGCATCTATAGTGGCTGGGCAAATAAACAAAAGCGCACCGCATTCTTAAATCTAGATCCAACCTTTTTTCATGGAAAAAATAGCAAGTATGATGTCTCCTGAGTCTCATCTTCAAGTGCGTTTACGCCAGTTTGTTTGCCTTATTTATTTTGTTGGGGGTATTGCTGGTCTTTATTATTTATTGCCACAAATCCATTTGTTTACAACCAGTTGGTTAACACTCACCTTGTTTGGGTTATTGGTATTTCAAAATTTAGTTGCCCTGGGTGGCTCAGTGTTATTTTGGCAAAAACGCACGAGGGGGGCAGAATGGTTGTATTGGCTATCTTGGACTAGCGTGCCTGTATTTAGCTCACCATTGATATCTTATTACAGCATTATCGGTTTGGGTGTGGTGCCCATTCTGCGTTTAGAGACTGGCAATTATGGGTCTGAGCTACTGCTGCGTTTTGGTTATTCTGGCGCCTTAAAGTGGTTTCCAACACAGGATTTATATCAATTAGGGTTTAATATTATACCTTTGGTGTTCATAGCAATCCTGAGGCAGTATGTATCACTACAGGGTAAGCAGTAAACAGCTCCTCAGATGCTGTTGAGGGCGTTACCGCAGGGGCCTTGGCCCCTATGGGTTGTATACTCTGATTGATCGTGCTGGCGGTACTGGTGTTTTAGGGGGTTGGCGAGTGGGCAAGGTATTTAGCTAAATAGATGGCGCAATAAAAAATAACAAATCAAACCGCAAAACTGTTGTTGCAGCGTTATTTATGCCCTATTCTTTTTATAAAGGGCTGTGGAAAATAGACACAGATTTAAATGTTCTAATGAGGGGGAGTCATCATGTCAACAACAAAACTAGCGATCATCTACTACAGTGCGACGGGTCATAACTATCAAATGGCATCATGGGCAAAAGAGGCGGCCGAGCAAGTCGGCGCTGAGGTACGCTTGGTTAAGGCAAGAGAGTTAGCGCCTGATGCCGCGATAGATTCAAACCCTGCATGGCGCAAACACGTCGATGCTACCCAAGACATACCCATTGCCAGTAGTGATGACATCGAATGGGCAGATGCGATTATTTGGAGTGTGCCCACGCGTTTCGGTGTGCCGCCCGCTCAAATTAAGCAATTCATTGATGAACAAGGGGGGTTGTGGGCCTCGGGCAAAACGATCAATAAAGTGGTCAGTGCAATGACCTCGGCACAAAACCCGCATGGGGGCCAAGAGGCCACCTTGTTATCTATGTACACCATCATGATGCACTGGGGGGCAATTATTGTGCCGCCTGGCTATACAGACGAGGTGCTCTTTAAGTCAGGGGGAAACCCATACGGTGCTTCAGCCACCGCGATTGAGGGGAGCTTAAACGATGCGCTCAAGGCATCTGTACAGCACCAAGCCAGACGAACCATTGAGGTGGCCAGCAAACTCAAAAGTTAATTTCTAGTATGGCCACTGCCAAGGGCCCGCATACTAAAGTGTAGGGCTAGAAAATAAAAAAGCCACCCCTTGTGAGGGTGGCTTTTTAAATCTGGCGCGACCGGGAGGATTCGAACCCCCGACCCCTTGGTTCGTAGCCAAGTACTCTATCCAACTGAGCTACGGTCGCGTAAAAGAATAACTATAACAAAAGCTGTTTTGCTCTGTCAAGTGTGTATGTAAAAACACATAGTTTTTTCTACACTATGTTTGGTTTCCGCTATGCTTTAGAAACGAAACAGGCATCAGTATATATCGGTATTGGCAAAGAAGCAAAAAGCTGTTCAAATCAGTGTTGGTTTTTGTCCTTTTGATCCTGCATATTTATAAACTTTTGGAGTGACATTGTGGCTGATTTATCCAAAATAACACACATAGATGATTTTAAACGTTTGGCGCGTCGACGGGTTCCGAAAATGTTTTATGACTATGCCGATTCGGGATCTTGGACGCAGCAGACCTATCATTCCAATGAAACAGATATGCAGCGTTTGCTGTTCAAACAGCGGGTGGCAGTAGATATTGATAACCGCAGTACCGCCACAACCATGCTGGGCGAGCCTGTTTCCATGCCAGTAGCGCTATCCCCGACAGGGTTGACCGGTATGCAGCACGCTGATGGCGAGATTTTAGCGGCCAAGGCAGCCAAAAAATTTGGTGTGCCATTTACTTTATCAACGATGAGCGTGTGTTCATTAGAAGATATCGCCCGGTTTACCAGCCATCCTTTTTGGTTTCAGTTGTATGTGATGCGCGATCGTGATTTTATGGAAAATTTGATCGAGCGCGCACAGGCAGCAAACTGTTCTGCCTTAGTGTTGACTTTAGACTTGCAGGTGTTGGGACAGCGTCATAAAGACATTAAAAATGGTTTATCAACGCCGCCGCGGCCAACCATTAAAAATTTGCTCAATCTGGCGACCAAGCCTCGTTGGTGCTGGCATATGCTGCAGACTTCGCGACGTTCTTTTGGCAATATTGTCGGCCACGCCAAGGGCGTGAGCGACTTGAGCTCTCTATCTTCTTGGACAGCTGAGCAGTTTGACCCCACGCTCAATTGGGAGGATGTCGAGTGGGTCAAGAAAAAGTGGGGGGGCAAGCTGATCCTCAAAGGGATTATGGAGCCCGAAGATGCCCAGCTGGCCGTCGATGCTGGGGCAGATGCTATTATCGTGTCGAATCACGGGGGGCGTCAGTTAGATGGCGCGCCGTCTTCTATTGCGGCTTTACCCCGGATTGTAGAGGCGGTGACAGGCAAGACCGAGATTTGGTTTGATGGGGGCATCCGCAGTGGTCAAGATGTGCTGCGTGCGTTAGCTTTAGGTGCCCAGTCCACAATGATAGGGCGCGCATTTTTATATGCTTTGGGCGCGGCGGGTGAGGCAGGGGTTGAGCGCGCACTAGAGCTTATTCAAAATGAACTCAGCGTGACCATGGGCCTGTGTGGGATTCGTTCTATCGAGGAGATCTCTCGCGATATATTGCTTAATCCCAATTGCTTTGCGCAGGATTTCGAGTCTTAGCGAGCGTTTGAATAGATACAAGAGAGCGCTTGAATCGATACGAATCGGTGCAATTAAAGCGCTTAAAAAAGCCAGGTCATGTTACCTGGCTTTTTTTGTATTAGGTGGTGTGGTTTTACTGGCTTGCCGCCCGAAGCTCACGGGTCAAGAGTTGCATCAGCTGGCGCGCGGGCAGATGTCGTGCCTCGTGAACGCGAGTCCCTGCCCAGTACGAGCCACAGTCAAATGAGTGGTCCTGAGTCGGATGGTTTTTGACGGCTTGTTGCAGCTTTTTAGTGCTGTCATAGGGCAGCGGGTAATCGGGGGGTGTAGGTGCTGATGGGCGCTCGGTATAACGGATGTAGTCATTGATGATGCCCCGTGCAGGCCGTCCAGACAGGGTGCGGGTCAGCGTGGTTTTGGCGGCAGGGTGGCGCATGTAGGCACGGTAGGTGGCGTTGGCTGCTGACTCTGGGCAGGCGACAAAGGCGGTCCCCAGTTGCGCAGCGCTGGCCCCGAGCTGTCGCGCCTGATGGATATGAGCGCCTGTCATGATGCCGCCGGCAGCAATCAGTGGTAAATCGGTATGTGCTTTGATTTTTGGCAGTAATTCAAAGGTGCTCAGTGCCTCGTCGGGCCCGTTTGGGTCAAAGACACCGCGATGCCCACCCGCCTCAATGCCTTGGACGACAATCCCATCGATGCCGGCTTGTTCAATTTGTTGGGCCTCTTTGACGCTGGTGGCGCTGGCCAATGTCACGATGCCCGCTGCCTGCAAAAGAGCAAGCTGTTGTGACTTTGGCAGGCCAAAATGAAAGCTCACGACACGAGGGCGCGTCAACAGTAATACGCGTAGTAGCTCATCGTCATTTAAAAAGCTGCGGTACAGATCGTTGAGCTGCGTTGGCCGAGGCTGCGAAAAACGCTCAAATAAAGGCGCAATATAATTCAGCCATTGTTGCTCCTGGCTACGACGCAGGGTGGGCGGCTCATGGCAAAACACATTGACATTGAAAGGGCGATTGGTCAGCCGCTGAGTGGCTCGAATCATTTGTAGGGCTTGTGGTGGGGTGACGGATGCCAGGCCCAACCCGCCCAGACCGCCCGCATTAGAGACAGCGGCCGCCAAGGCGGGGGTCGCAACACCGGCCATTGGTGCCTGAAAAATGGGATAGGGAATACCTAGTGCGTCTAGCAAATTCATAACACCCTCATGTATTTGATTGGCGGCCTTTTTGTATTGCACCGACGGCAATAATGATCCATCCCAGCACCATCAGTATGCCCCCCACAGGGGTGAGCATTGTGAGCCATCCTTGTTGAGTGAACACAAACAAATAGAGACTGCCCGAGAAAAATACCGAGCCGATAAAGAGCGCACTAAAACCGAGGTTTTGCCAGCGCTGAATAATATATTGGCGGCCCGCAACGATACCTAATATACCTGCCCCATGGATCAATTGATAAAGTACCGCGGTATGCCAAATGGGTAATAATGTGCGCGGTGCAAAGCTATCTAAGACGTGAGAGCCAAATGCCCCTGCTGTGACGGCGATTGCCAGTAACACGGCACCACAAGCCAGCTGATAGGAAGGTACTTTTTGCTGCATTGCTACCCCTTTTGATGTGCAAATACCGCATAGTGTATCTTAATTTGCATTCTCTCTGTGTGCTAGCATTAATAGGCATTTGTCCATGATGGCTTTTTGGTTATGAGGGTTTAACGATGCGTCAACAAAAACCCGCGATGGCTGCGCGGAAACGCCGAGTTTCGATTTTGGTGGCTTTCTTTTTTCTGGCGTTTGTGGTGGTTAATGTAGTTGATTTTGTAAATGATCATCTTTTACCGGCTTCTAACGCTCAAGAAACAGAGGCCATGCTGGCCGCCCAGGATGGGGAGCAATACATTTTAACGGGTCGCGTGGTGCGGATTGCCGATGGAGATACCTTTACATTGCGGGTAGGCGATCAAAATAGTTCTATTCGCGTGGCCAGTATCGATGCCCCCGAAACCCAGGGCAAAGATCGACCTGGACAGCCTTTTGCCCAGGCCTCTCGTCGTAAACTTGAGTCACTCATTGCTAATAAAACCCTAGACTTGCTCTGCTATGAGCAGGACCACTATGGCCGACATGTGTGTGATGTGCCATTAGAATGTAACGCGAGCACAGCTTGTAAACCCGAAAAAGAGGGGGAGACCACCACAGCGAGTCGGGTTTTAGTAAAATCAGGCCTTGCTTGGGCAAATGAGGAAAAACAGGGCAAGTTTTTGCGTGATTTAAGTTTACGTGCGATGGAGAAAAAAGCTCGAGAAGAACAATTGGGGCTCTGGCAGGATAAAAATCCCATCGAGCCATGGGCATGGCGTTATCACTGCTGGCGACAACAACAATGCGATTAATAACAACGAGGCAAAGAGTGACCGCGATGAGACTGTTTTTGGGGTTGTTATTGGTCTGGGTAATAGCCGGTTGTGGTCAAGAGGCGGTTAACCGTCCTTATACCCTACAGGATGCACAGAGCAATACACTATTTACTGCGTTTACTCAGCGCTCTCCCAAGTATTTGGATCCGGCCCGTTCGTATTCTACCGACGAGACGCCGTTTACTTATTCTATTTACGAGCCCCTTTATAGCTATCATTACTTAAAGCGTCCTTACGAGCTCATCCCGCGGGCCGCCCAAGAGGTGGTCGAGCCTTATTTCCTAGACGAGCAAGGGCGTTTGTTGCCACAGGATGCGCCGGGCGAGTTGGTGGCTGAAAGCGTCTATCAGATACAACTCAAGCCTGATATTTTGTATCAACCGCATCCGGCATTTGCCAAAGATGAGGCGGGCAATTATCGCTATTATCCCATCGACCCAGCGGATCTTGATGGAGTGTATGGGATCCCAGCCTTTGAGCATCACGATACGCGGGCATTGACTGCCGAGGATTATGTCTATGGTTTTAAACGCTTGGCGAGTCCTCGGGTGGTGTCACCTATCTACGAGCTATTTTCCAAACACATCATCGGCTTAGAAGAGTTTTCCGAGGCGGCGCGTGCCGCCAATGATGAAATACCCGCTGAGGAGTGGTTGGATTTACGAGAGATCCCTCTGCAAGGCGTAGAGGCGGTGGACGAGCATACTTTACGTTTTAGGGTCAAGGGTAAGTATCCACAGTTTTCGTATTGGCTGGCCATGACTTTTGCTGCGCCTATCCCTTGGGAGGCGGATCGTTTTTATCACCAACCCAATATGGCGCAACACAATCTGAGCCTCAATCAGTGGCCGGTCGGTACGGGGCCCTACATGCTGACAGATTCGATTACTAATCGCCGCCATGTGCTCAGTCGCAATCCCAACTTCCGTGGCGAACCCTATCCTTGTGAGGGGGAAGAGGGGGATAAAGAGGCAGGTCTGCTCGAGGATTGTGGTCAGATGATGCCGTTTATCGATCGCATCGTTTTTCAGTTAGAAAAAGAAAATGTCCCACTATTGGGCAAGTTTTTGCAGGGTTACTATGACATTCCCCAGGTAGAACGAGGTGAGTATGGGGTGTCGATGACGGTGGCTGCCGATGATTCACCTGATAAGGCGGCACTGTACCAAGAGCGAGGGATTCAACTCCATACTCAGCCTGAGGCGCAGTTGTTTTATTTTGGGTTTAATTGGCTGGATCCGGTGGTCGGCAAGGGCGATACTCCCGAGCAAGAGGAAAAAAACCGTTATTTACGCCAAGCATTGAGTATTGCTTTTGATTGGGAGCAGTACGTGGCCATTTTCCATGATGATCAAGGTTCGGTGGGTCAGGGGCCCTTGCCCCCTGGAGTGTACGGTTATGTTGCGCCTCCAGAGGGGATCAATCCGGTGGTCTATGAGACAGTAGAGGGGCAAGTGCAGCGTCGTTCTCTGGATGAGGCCAAAGAATTATTGGCCAAGGCTGGCTACCCAGATGGACGACACGCTGAGACGGGCGAGCCTTTGATTTTGTATTTTGATTCTGCCGGTGGGATGGGGGCCAGCGCCACCTTAGATTGGATGCGGCGTCAACTAGAGCAGTTAGGGATCCAACTCGAGATTCGAGCGACGGACTACAATCGTTTTCAAGAAAAAATGCAGCGAGGTGTGGCGCAGATGTTCATGTGGGGCTGGGTCGCTGATTATCCCGATGCTGAAAACTTTTTGTTCCTACTTTACGGGCCGCATGCGCGGGCCCAAGGGGGCGGAGAGAATGCGGCCAACTATCAAAACGACGAATATGATGCCTTATTTGAGCAGATGCGGTATTTAGATGATGGGCCAGAGAAGCAGGCCATCATCAATGAAATGGTACGTATTGTTCAAGAGGATGCCCCCTGGATGTTTGGCTTTACGCCTTATTCCGGCGGGGCCTACCAGCATTGGGTAAAAAATGCCAAGCCCTCTCAGATGGTGCGCGATACCCTGCAGTACATGCGCCTAGATACTGAGGCGCGTACACAGAGCCAGGCACAATGGAATCAGCCGCTGTGGTGGCCGCTGTGGGTGCTGATTGCCTTGGTGGTTTTGGTAGGAGGCTATCTGATGCGGGTTTGGCAGGCCAAGAATCAACAACGAATCCGTACGCAGCCTGATTCCGATGGAGGGCCGCATGCTTAGGTATTTACTGCGTCGCGTTATTTATGCCGTGTTCATTTTGTTGGGGGTGAACCTCATCACCTTTGTGCTTTTCTTTGCCGTCAACACCCCGGATGATATGGCGCGTCTATCGATTGGAGGGCAGCGTGTCAGCCAAGAGGCAATAGAGCAGTGGAAACGCGAGCACGGCTATGACAAGCCTTTGTTTTATAACGCGGCAGAAAGAGGCCTTCAAAAGGCGCAAAAAACTATCTTCTATGAACGTTCTGTGCCCTTGCTACGGTTTGATTTTGGTTTTTCAGATGATGGGCACGATATTAGCCAGCAGATAAAAGAGCGTATGGGGCCAAGTCTTGCTTTGGCCATACCGACCTTTTTGCTGGGGGTTTGGATTTCTATCAGTTTTGCCTTGTTATTGACCTTTTTCCGCTATACCCGCTTTGATTTTTATGGAGTGGTGATTTGCGTGGTCCTGTTATCCATTTCTAGTTTGTTTTATATCATTGCCGGGCAATGGTTATTTGCCAAGGTATTGAGCTGGGTGCCCTATTCAGGCTGGAGTGAGGGGATGGACACCCTGCGTTTTCTAATTTTGCCTGTGGCGGTTGGGATTTTGTCTCGATTGGGGGCCGAGGCGCGCTTTTTCCGTAGTTTATTTCTCGAAGAGGCCGCCAAGGACTATATCCGTACGGCTCGGGCAAAAGGCCTGAGCGAGTTTGTCGTGCTGTATCGTCATTTGCTGCGCAATGCCTTGTTACCTATTTTAACGGGGGCGGTGACGGCCATACCACTACTGTTCATGGGCAGTCTCATTTCTGAATCGTTTTTTGGCATTCCGGGGCTGGGCAGCTACACCATCGAGGCCATTAATGCTCAGGATCTATCCATTGTGCGCGCCATGGTGTTCTTGGGCTCTGCCTTGTATATCGTTGGTTTGATGCTGGCAGATATTTCTTATACTTTGGTCGACCCACGGGTCCGATTCAATTAAGGATGGCAGAGAAAACTATGCCTAAATTTGTCTTTCTGTGGACGGATGCATTTTTGTGGGGCTTGGCCCTCGCCATCGTTTTGTATTTGGTCGTTATCGCTCGTCGAGTGGCACTGCGCGGGGCCTGGCTGTCTGTGGTGCGCACCCCATCTGCAGCGGCAGCGGGCGTGGTGTTATTGGTTTTTTTCTTTATTGGCTTACTGGATTCCATCCATTATCGGCCTTTGCTGCCAGCCAGCAACCAAGCACAACAAACGCAGCATTATGCGCCATTTGTGCGCTCTGCCTTGGATGAGGTCTTGGGTTGGGTCGGCTTAGATGCCAAAGAGCGCAGTTATTCAGCGCCTTTTGCGCGTACTTTGTTTTTCAAAGAAACCCAAATCATAGATGATGAGCCAGTGCGGGATTTCCCACCTTTGGTCAATGCGGCACACGGGATCAGCGATGATGTAGCACATCGCGATCAGTTAATTCGCTTGCTGGGCAAAGTGCTATTGTGGGGGGCTATTTTTGTTGTACTGCTACGCTTTTTATTGTTTGCGCTGGTGCGCGCCTTGCAACGTAAAGTAGGGACACTTCAGCCGAGATCGCAAGCAATGCCTGCTGCGGTTAAAGCCGCATGGCTCAGTTTAAGCACCATAGGTGTGGTTTTGATTGCCGTGGCTATTTTGAGCCCACATTTTTATGTGTTAGGTACGGATCGCTCTGGCAACGATGTGATTTATCAGGCAGTCAAAAGCATTCGCACGGCTTGGGTCATTGGGACCTTAACGACCGTGGCCATGCTACCGCCCGCGCTCTTTTTTGGTATTGCTGCCGGTTATTTTAAAGGTTGGGTGGATGACCTGATTCAATATCTATACACCACTTTGACCTCTATTCCGGGGGTGTTGTTGATTGCTGCTTGCGTATTGATGATGCAGGTTTATATCGATGGTCATCCTGAGTACTTTGATACGGTGGCGGTACGCGCGGATGCACGTTTGTTTTTACTTTGCCTGATCTTGGGATTAACTGGATGGTCGGGTTTGTGTCGGTTGTTGCGTGCAGAGACGCTCAAACTGCGCGAATTGGATTATGTGCAGGCAGCGCGGGCTTTTGGGTTGGGTAATTTCACCATCATGGCGCGCCATATTTTGCCCAATGTCATGCACATCGTGCTCATCACAATGGTCTTAGAGTTTTCTGGGCTGGTGCTGTATGAGGCGGTGTTGTCTTATTTGGGGATTGGGGTGGATCCAAGCATGGCTTCATTTGGCACCATGATCGATGCCGCCCGTTTAGAGATGTCTCGAGATCCCATGATTTGGTGGAATTTATTGGCGGCTTTTGTGTTTCTGTTGGCGTTGGTCTTGGCGGCCAATATTTTTGCTGACGCGGTGCAGCGAGCTTTTGACCCTCGACAGCGGCAGCTCGCCCCTCAACCTCAAGCCTCATGAAATAGGTCCTCAGTATGACTGATTCCAAGCATTCCTCCGCGTTATTAAAGGTGCGCAATTTATCGGTGACAGTGGCGCAAAACCAGGGGTCTAAACCCCTGGTCAATGATTTAAGCTTTGACATACCCGCAGGCAAGACCGTGGCTCTCGTCGGTGAGTCCGGCAGTGGGAAAAGCTTAACTGCTCTATCCATCATGCGATTATTGCCTGATGCCGTGCGGGTTGCAGCAGGAGATGTGTGGTTGCAAGGCCGTTCTTTATTTTCTTGTACTGAGCAGCAAATGAGGCAGGTACGAGGTAAAGAAATAGGGATGATTTTCCAAGAGCCGCAAAGCAGCCTCAATCCTGTTCTGACCATTGGCAAGCAGTTGGCCGAGGTGCTGCATTTACATACTGACTTGCGCGGCGCTGAGCGCCGGGCGCGCAAATGTCGTTGGCTTGAGCGCGTGGGTATTGAAAATGCGGCGGCGCGGCTGAATGATTATCCTTTTCAGTTTTCAGGAGGACAGCGCCAGCGTATTATGATTGCGATGGCGTTGGCAGCACATCCTAAATTGCTCATTGCAGACGAGCCCACAACGGCGTTAGATGTGGCCGTGCAGGCGCAAATACTCAATCTCATTAAAGAGCTGCAGGCGGAATTAGGGCTGAGTGTGCTGTTGATCACGCACGATTTGGCCATCGTTCAGCATGTGGCTGATGAGGTGGTGTTGATGCGGCATGGCGAGAGTGTTGAGCAGGCCTCGGTCGCCGAGTACTTTGCCCAACCCAAGCATGAATATGCGCGTTCTTTGTTAGAGGCAGTGCCCACTTATGAACATCGCGTCGCCCCGCCCCAAGACGGCCCGGATCGTCCGGTGGTGCTCAAAGTGGAGCAGTTGCGTGTACAGTTTCCAGCAAATACTCCGTGGTGGCAACCTAAGCAATATAATACGGTTTTGGATGGCATCGACTTTGAGCTGTATGAGGCAGAGACGCTGGCCTTATTGGGTCCCTCAGGTTGTGGGAAGAGCACTTTGGCCCGAACTCTGATGCGATTACTTGAAGGCAATGCGGTGGTCCAAGGTCAGGCGCAACTGCTTGGGCGTGATGTGTTGCATACACAGAGTAGGGCCCTGTATGAGCAACGGCGCAGCATGCAAATAGTTTTTCAAGACCCTTATTCTTCGCTCAATCCGCGCATGCTCGTAGGGGATATACTAGAAGAAGGCATCAGAGCGCTACACCCCAATATCAGTAAACCCGCTCGCGAGCGGAAAATCCGCCAGCTATTAGAGTATACTGAGCTACCCAAAGATACACCGCAACGGTATGCCCATGAGTTTTCCGGGGGGCAGCGCCAGCGTATCGCCATTGCTAGGGCATTGGCAGTAGAACCGCGGGTGTTGATTTGTGACGAGCCGACCTCAGCATTAGATATGTCGGTCCAGGCACAAATTTTACATTTATTACAGCGGCTGCAGGCCGAATTGGGCATGAGCTATTTATTTATCACCCATGATTTTGGGGTGGTAGAGTATTTGGCAGACCGTATTGCCGTGATGTTTGGAGGGGTGCTGGTAGAGCTGGATCGTGCGGACAAGGTCTTGTTTTCGCCGCAACAGCCCTTAACTAAAGAGTTACTCGATGCGGTACCTCGATTGACCCAGCAGCCTCTTTCCACTTGAGATTAATTGCAGATTTATGGCTTTAAAAGTTTTTGACCTACAGTGCGCGCACGGCCATGTGTTTGAGGGCTGGTTTCGCTCTGATGACAATTACCAAGAGCAGCAGGCGCAGGGATTGCTCAGTTGTCCAGTGTGCGCCAATACAGAAGTCACCAAACAGTTGTCAGCGCCCCGTCTGAATATCAGTCATTTAAAACAAGATCGTTCGGGCACGCCCGTAGAACAGGATAAACGAGCGGTGGCCGCCCCGAGCGAGCAGGAAATTGCTCAGCTACAGGCGCAGTTTATGCAGCAGCTGCGTGGGGCAGTTAAAGCCGCAGATGATGTGGGCGAGCAATTTGCCGATGAGGCGCGTCGCATCCGTGATGGCGAGGCCAAAGAGCGCTCTATTCGTGGGGTTGCCAGCACCGAAGAATTGCGTGAGTTGCATGATGAGGGGATAGATGTGATGCCTATCCCCGACTTTCTAGATGATGATCACCTGCACTAATGCAGGCCTCTAGCAGGCGTCAGTATTAATTGACTCGGCCACGGTACTCGCCAGTGCGGGTATCGATTTCTATTTTGTCGCCGATGTTGCAAAAGGCCGGTACCGAAATGGTGTGCTCAGAGGCCAATTGAGCGGGTTTCATGACCTTGCCCGAGGTATCACCACGCACGGCAGGCTCGGTATAGATAATTTCACGAACAATGACCGTGGGGAGCTCAACTGCAATGGGCTGACCTTCAAAAAATACTAACTCGGCCTCCATCCCATCCTCGAGATAGTTTAATGCCTCGCCCATTTGTTCGGCACCCAGTTCGTAGGGGTTGTACTCAGTGTCCATAAACACATAGGCCGGGTCGGCATAATAGGAATAAGTGCATTGTTTTTTCTCGAGCAGGATCATCTTGTATCGATCGTCGGCCTTGGCGACAATTTCACTGTTGGTCCCGCTGAGTAAATTTTTTAATTTCAGTCGGACCACGGCGGTGTTGCGCCCAGATTTATTGTATTCGGCACGCTCAATGATCATGGGCTCGCTATTGACCTCGATAATATTGCCGCTGCGTAGTTCTTGTGCTGTTTTCATGTATATAGAAACTCCGATTAATCGCAACCATGGCCTCTGGTTTGGGCCCAGTGCAAATGACTGTGTGTATTTTATCAGAAGGCGTACTGGCAGCGCAGTATTTATTGCTTAGATTGGGTGCCATGGGTTAGCGCAGGTGTAGGTAATTGCTGTCTGCAAAAAGAGACCAATTGAACACTGAGTGAGGGCTGCGTACCCAGACGGTGGACCTCATCGCGCAGGCATTGTTGCCAGCGTTGTTGGATACTGGGCGTTAGGGCGGTGAAATCCATCGTCAGGGGCGCCGTCACAGGGCTTTTGTACAGCGGGTAATGAATAGGGGATTGGTTCCACTGTAGGAAAAGCTTTCGAACAGCATGAGGCAACGCCAGGCGTCGTAGCCAGGCGCGCAGTTTATAGAGATGGGTGGATTGAGATTGTGGATAGGGCTGCCAGATAAAGGGTTTTTGGGCCCACAACGCACGTACCCATGAGTCTTCTCCGCGTACAAAATTAAAATCGCAGCTCCAGAGCAGTCGATCAAAAAGGGGTTGAGTAATAAAAGGCAAAAGGTGCAGTCTAATAGATGACTGCTGATTGTAGGAGGCGCCTAAGAATGCCTTTGCCTGTTGATAGAGGGGCTGCTGATCAGCGGCAAACAAAAGCATTGTTTGAGTCGGTTGCTGGCTGAGAAAAGCCAAGAGTTGATGGATGGGGGCATGCGGATACTGAAAAATAAAAAAGACCTGGCTTTTCAGTAGTTGCTGTTGTTTTTTGGGGTATAGATTTAAAGGGCTCGCCAGCTGTTGCCACTGCACGGGGCGCGGTTGTGCCTGCCAGTATTGGATCTGGGACAATAAATCGGGTTGTCTTAGCAGCCCACCAGTGTGTTTTGTAAAACCTGGGTAGAAAAAGTATTTTCGTGGCTCTTTAGTGCCAACATGCCCTGGCATGCCGTGAAAGCTCTCTACCCAATCCTCTGCACTCAGATGATCCAGCATGATCCACAGGTGATTCGGTGTTAATTGCTGACGCATGCCTTGGGGGATCCCCGCACCAAAGGTCTCGATGATGATCGGGTGAGGATTTGGCCAATGATGATTTTTAATGGCCGCCTCATCGCTGGGCCACTGATGAATACTGAGCTTGCGGCAGGCGGCCGAGTGCGTGGTTCGAAGGTGTTGCTGCGTGATTTTTTCTAGGGTGGCTAAATCATCAATCCACAGACGGACCGTGGCGTGGTAAGGGGCACTGCTGAGAGCCTGAGCCAGTCGCCAGCAGATCCCGGCATCGCCAAAGTTGTCGATGACGCGACAAAAGAGGTCAAAACGCAAAGTAGTCATTTCATGACAAGCATAAGGTAAAAAAAAGCCCCTGCGCAAATACATCGCACGCAGGGGCTCATGGGTATAAATTAAACGTATTTATACCGCGTCAGCGATCTCCTTGAACTCTTGGATTTGGTCAAAGTTCATGTAGCGGTAGATCTCATCGCTGTTTTCTTTGAGCACGCCCACATCCGCCAAGTATTCCTCTTTAGTGGGGATGCGCCCTAAACGTGAGCAGACTGCAGCCAGCTCGGCAGAGCCCAGGAAGACGTTGGCATCCTTACCCAGACGGTTGGGGAAGTTACGGGTGCTGGTAGACATCACCGTCGCCCCATCGCGGACACGGGCTTGGTTGCCCATGCACAACGAGCAGCCGGGCATTTCCATACGGGCACCTGCCACGCCTAAAACGCCATAATGACCCTCTTCGGTGAGTTGCTGTTGATCCATCTTGGTCGGTGGCGCAACCCACAAACGTGTGGGGATGTTTTTCTCGCTCTCTAGCAAACGCGAGGCTGCGCGGAAATGACCAATGTTGGTCATGCAGCTGCCAATGAACACCTCATCAATGGTGGTACCGGCAACATCAGAAAGAGTTTTGATGTCATCGGGGTCATTGGGGCAGGCGACCAAGGGCTCATGAATCTCATTGAGATCAATTTCAATCACAGCCGCGTACTCGGCATCCTCATCGGGCTCGAGCAACTGGGGATCTTCGAGCCATTTCTCCATGGCTTCGATACGGCGGCGCAGGGTGCGCTCATCTTCGTAGCCATTGGCGATCATCCACTTGAGCAAGGTAATGTTGCTATTCAAGTACTCAATGATGGGCTCTTTATCCAGACGTACGGTACATCCCGCCGCAGAGCGTTCGGCTGAGGCATCACTGAGTTCAAAGGCTTGCTCAATCTTGAGGTTGGGTAACCCCTCGATTTCAAGGATACGGCCCGAGAAAACGTTGACTTTGTTTTCTTTGGCAACGGTGAGCAAACCATTTTTAATGGCGTAGTAGGGGATTGCATTGACCAAATCACGCAGGGTAACACCTGGCTGCATTTCCCCTTTAAAACGGACCAGTACAGACTCGGGCATATCCAGTGGCATCACCCCGGTTGCGGCTGCAAAGGCCACGAGACCTGAGCCGGCTGGGAAGCTAATGCCAATAGGGAAGCGTGTATGTGAGTCACCACCTGTACCTACGGTATCAGGCAGCAGCATGCGGTTGAGCCAAGAGTGAATAATCCCATCTCCAGGGCGTAAGGATACCCCACCACGGGTGCTGATAAAGTCGGGCAGCTCGTGGTGCATTTTGACATCTACGGGCTTGGGATAAGCCGAGGTATGACAGAAGGACTGCATGACGAGGTCTGTGGAAAACCCTAAGCAGGCCAGGTCTTTGAGCTCGTCACGCGTCATGGGGCCGGTGGTATCTTGGCTGCCAACGGTGGTCATAATGGGCTCGCAATAAGTGCCCGGACGAATGCCCTGGCCCTCGGGTAGGCCGCAAGCACGCCCCACCATTTTTTGTGCCAAGGTAAAGCCCTTGCCACTGTCTTTGGGTTGCTCGGGCAGGCGGAACAGCTCGGAAGGACCCATGCCCAAAGCCTCACGGGCGCGGGCGGTCAGGCCGCGGCCGATAATGAGTGGGATACGGCCCCCGGCACGAACCTCATCAAAGAGCACCTGAGATTTTAATTTGAACTCAGCAATCACCTCGCCATCCTTGAGGGCCTTGCCTTCGTAGGGGCGTAATTCGATCACATCCCCCATTTTCATTTTGGTGACATCCAGCTCGATGGGCAGCGCGCCGGCGTCTTCCATGGTGTTGTAGAAAATAGGCGCAATGCTACCGCCTAAGCACACCCCACCAAAGCGCTTGTTGGGTACATAAGGGATGTCTTCGCCCGTGTGCCAAAGCACCGAGTTAGTGGCTGACTTTCTAGAAGAGCCGGTCCCGACGACATCACCAACATAAGCAACGAGATGGCCTTTTTCCTTGAGCGCCTCGATTGTTTTAATGGGGCCGACTTCGCCGGGGACATCGGGTTCGATGCCTGGGCGTGGGTTTTTGAGCATCGCCAGGGCATGCAGGGGGATGTCTGGGCGGCTCCATGCATCAGGGGCAGGTGATAAATCATCAGTGTTGGTTTCGCCACCGACCTTAAAGACCGTCACGGTCAAGCTTTCAGGTACCTCGGGGCGGCTAGTAAACCACTCGCCATCCGCCCAGCTCTGCAAAATTTCTTTGGCATAGGCGTTACCTGCATCGGCTTTTTCTTTGACGTCGTGAAAGGCGTCAAACATCAGCAGGGTGTGTTTTAGGGCCTCAGCAGCAGTCGGCGCTAGCTGTTCATTATCAAGCAACTTGATCAGGGGAGCGATATTAAAGCCCCCTAACATCGTACCTAGTAAGCGGGTGGCATGCTCGGGATCAATGAGCTCATTTTTCTCTTCACCAAATGCCAGAGCGGCCAGATAAGAGGCCTTGACCTGGGCGGCATCGTCTACCCCAGCAGGGACACGATGGGTCAAAAGATCTAATAAAAACTCGGCCTCACCCGCGGGTGGGTTTTTGAGTAATTCAATCACCTCGGCAGTTTGTTGTGCCGTCAGTGGAAGAGGGGGAATGCCTAACGCGGCGCGTTCGGCAACGTGTTGGCGATAAGATTCCAGCATGTTGCGGCCTATTTAAATTAAAAATTGATGAAGAATGATGCGATTCGGGGGTACATTGTATGAGTTACCCCGCTTCGAATCAATAGTCTTATGTCTTATATAAGACCAGGCGTACAAATATTAGTTCAAAACAGACGAGCAGATGGGGAGCGACGCAGGTCGTGTGGGTGTTAACGCGAGGAGTGTACGAGTAGATCTTGGTATTGTTGGTTTTTTTCTATAAATCTAGCCGCATAAGAGCACTGCGGACGCACTTGCCATTGGTGTTTGCGCGCCATCTGCAAGGCCGCTTGGGTGAGCGCCGCAGCAATGCCACGCCCCCCTAGTTCTGTGGGCACCCAGGTATGTTCGATCGTCATGATCTGGTTAGAGAGGGTGTACTCTAAATAGGCTTGAGTGCCCCCCTCTTGATAGTAAAAACACGGCTGCTCTGGGTGATGTTGAACGGTGACGGCCATAAAAACCTACGGAATAAAAATTAGCGACGATCTTTGAGCGCGACATAAGAGCGCGGCTCTGGACCAATGTATTCTGCGGTGGGTCGGATAATTTTATTATCAGCACGTTGTTCGAGTACGTGAGCCGCCCAACCGGTCGTACGCGCGATCACAAATAATGGGGTAAACATCAAGCGCGGTACCCCCATTAAATGATAAGCAACAGCGGCATACCAATCGAGATTGGGGAACATGCGTTTCTCTTCCCACATGGTTTCCTCGATGGCCTCGGCAACCTCGAAAAGCAAGGTGTCGCCGGCCTCTTGGGACAGCGTTTTAGCAACGGCTTTGATAATTTCATTGCGGGGATCTGAAATCGTATAGACAGGATGCCCAAAGCCGATGATGACCTCGCGATTGGCCAAACGTTGTTTGATGTCCTCGCGCGCTTGTTCCGGGCTATCGTAGCGTTGCTGAATTTCTAAGGCGACCTCATTGGCGCCACCATGCTTGGGGCCGCGCAGGGCACCAATCGCACCCGTGATCGCAGCATAAATATCTGAGCCCGTCCCGGCAATCACACGCGCTGCAAAGGTGGAGGCATTGAACTCATGCTCGGCGTATAAATTCATCGAAATATCCATGGCCTTGGCCCAGCTGGTAGAGGGTTTTTCGCCATGCAGCAAATACAAGAAATGCTCGCTGATCCCGCCTTTTTTGCCCTCAAGTTCGATGTCTATACCGTGATTAGAATAGTGATACCAATACAATAGGGCGGAAGATAAAGAAGCAATCAAAGTATCCGCAATTTCTCGGGCATCGGATGTCGGCTGACTGTCGTGCTCAGGTAATACACAACCCATGACAGAGACTGCAGTGCGCAATACATCCATGGGGTGAGCGGCAGCAGGCAATGTACGCAAGGCCTGTCGAACAGACATCGGCAGATTGCGTCGGGCGCGTAGTTTTTCAGTGTATTGTTTGAGCTCGCTTTCGGTGGGTAGCTTGCCATGGATAAGCAGATAAGCCACCTCTTCGAAGGCGCATTCTGGGGCTAAATCTAAGATGTTATAGCCTCTGTAGTGCAAACTTTTACCGTCTGTGCCCACTGTGCTGAGGGCAGTACTGCCCGCTGTAACCCCAGAGAGAGCGACAGAGCGTTTTCCTTTAGTAGGTGGTGTCGTTTTTTTATCGGTCATTTGTTCCTCCAGCATCAACATTGCCCCCAATTTTTACTGGGGGCTTTGGGTGAATACAAGTGATTGTATTAATGGGCTGTGATTAGCTGAGCAGGTCTTTGACCCCATCACGTTCTTCGAGCAATTCGTCGAGCGTAATCTGCATGCGCTCGCGGGAAAAATCATCTATTTCAAGCCCTTCGACGCGGCGATAGGTACCGTTTTCGGTGATGACCGGCACGCCGTAGACGATCTCCTCAGGAATACCATACGAACCATCCGAAGGAATGCCCATGGTGACCCACTTGCCATTGGAGCCTAGGAACCAATCACGCATATGGTCAATGGCAGCGTTGGCGGCCGATGCTGCTGATGAGAGCCCGCGGGCCTCGATGATGGCAGCGCCACGCTGGGCTACGGTGGGGATAAAGGTATTTTCTACCCATGCTTGGTCATTGATTTTATCTGCCAGTGACTCGCCCTTGGCCTGTGCAAAGCGTATGTCAGGGTACATGGTGGGTGAGTGGTTGCCCCAAACAATGAGGTTTTCTATATCCGCCACAGGAACATTTGCTTTTTGAGCCAATTGGGTCAATGCACGGTTGTGATCCAGACGGAGCATGGCTGTAAAGTTCTCAGCGGGCAGATCTGGGGCTGATTTCATGGCAATGTAGGCGTTTGTATTCGCGGGGTTACCTACGACCAAAACCTTGACATCGCGACTGGCGGCCTCGTTGAGTGCCCGACCTTGGGCGGTAAATATTTCAGCGTTGAATTTGAGCAAGTCGCTGCGCTCCATGCCTGGTCCGCGGGGGCGTGCGCCTACCAGCAGGGCGGCATCAGCATCCTTGAACGCCACGTGAGGGTCGCTAGAGTGAATAATGTCCTGCACCAAAGGGAAGGCACAATCATCGAGCTCCATCATCACGCCCTTTAGGGCCTTTTGCGCCTTTTCATGTTCTATTTCTAAAAGCTGCAAAATAACAGGCTGATCTTTGCCCAGCATGTCGCCAGAGGCAATGCGGAATAAGAGCGAATAGCCGATTTGACCAGCAGCCCCAGTAATAGCAACTCGAATTGCAGGTTTTGACATAGGAAGGCTCCCTAATGATTAGTCTTTGAATTAGTTGAGTAAGTCCCACTCAAACCATCTTGGACAGAGATGGGGGGTAATTGCAGAGGACTCTGAGTGCATTTTAACGCTATTAGAGCGAATGAAAATACAAATAAGAAAAAGCTGTTCATTCGCACGCTAGATGAAAAAAGCACACGCGTCAAATATCTTTTGTCTTATATAAGATAAAAGAGTGATAGACTTTAGTATGCCACCGTGCGAGAATATCCGACAAAATTTATGTACCAGTCAGTGTCCACTAAACGCACATTGCGCATCTGTATCGTATTCACTGTGGGTTTCAATCCATGCCAAATAAGCACACATCAGTTAAAGCGTTGAGTAAGCAGGCCAGAGGAGGCACCGGCACGACGTACAGTCCGTTGTATCAGCAAATTAAGAGTCTTTTGCTGCAACGGCTGGATCAAGGCGAATGGCGTCCGGGTGAGGCCATCCCTAGCGAGCACGAGTTAGCAGCCCGCTTCCAAGTCAGTCAAGGCACGGTGCGCAAGGCCATCGACGAGTTGGCAGCTGATAATCTCCTCATTCGCCGCCAAGGCAAAGGCACGTTTGTCCCCACACACACCGAGGCTAAGGTACGTTTTCGTTTTCTAAAACTCACGCCCAACGACGGTCATCAGCCACGCTCCAGCAGCCAAATTATTGACTGCACGCGCGTGCGCGCCAGTACCGAAATTGCGCAGTATTTGCAGCTCAAAAGTGCAGCCTCGGTAATACGGATCCAGCGTTTATTATCATTCGATGAACAGCCTACCATCCTGGATGATATTTGGTTGCCTAGCCAGGTTTTTAAAGGCATTAACGCCACCACCGTGCGGGCCAATAAAAAGCCTTTATATGCATGGTTCGAGAGTGAGTTTGGGGTGAGTATGGTGCGTGCCGATGAGGCCATTCGTGCCGTTGCGGCACAAGAAACAGCGGTACAGCACTTGGGGGTGCCCGCGGGTAGCCCTTTGTTACAGGTGGATCGGATTTCTTATACTTATGGCGATCGACCGGTAGAGTTTCGTCGGGGGTTATATATCACCGAGCGTTTCCACTACCGTCATTCTTTAAGCTGATTGCCTAAGCTGTTTATCATTGCTTATGCTTTAAGGGGTAGTATTTTCTATGTAGTGCACTTAATAAACCGTTTTTTTTAGCGTAAAATACTGTTTCAATTGCATTGGACGATGCGCGCTCGGTGACGTCCAATATTTCTCTTCCAGTTACGGGAAAGCCATAGGCGAGCAAAAGAATAATACCTTAGCTTTTCTTTTAGTAATGTTTTGTCGAGGCCATTATGTCTGAAACCGCTCCAAAACAGCGTCCTCAGTTTCGTAATGTAAGCGTGGGCCAGATCCTGACATACAGGCTCCCTCCTTCTGCGAAAGTGTCGATTCTGCACCGTATAAGTGGGGCATTGCTTTTTTTAGCTCTGCCCGTAGTGCTTTTGCCCATCTTGTCATTGAGTCTGGGTAGTCCAGAAACCTTTGAGTCTGTCAGCAAGGTTGCATCCAACCCATTGATAAAGATTATTTTCTTGGTCCTGATATGGTCCTATTTACACCATTTCTGTGCGGGCATTCGTTTCCTGGCGCTTGATTTGGGCAAGGGCAGCGACAAAGCATCCTCGCAAAAGACAGCGGTCAGCGTGATCGTAATCAGCCTGCTATTGACGTTGGTTTTTGCCCTTAAACTTTTTGGAGTATGGTAATGAGTGCACCAGAACGTATCGGAGTAAAACGTTTAGTTGTTGGTGCTCACTATGGCACCATCGATTTTATCGTCCAACGAGTGACGGCAGTCGTCATGATTGTCTATACCCTGATACTTTTTCTAGGGTATTTGTTTACGCCCGAGCTTAACTATGACTCGTGGCGTCATCTCTTTTCCTTTAAATGGGGAGCATTCCCCATGGGTCAGGTCTTGGCCACTTTGGCATTTGTGTCAGTTGTCTGGCATGCTTGGGTGGGTGTACGTGATATCTGGATGGATTACATCACGCATACTGGGTGGCGCCTATTCTTGCAATCGCTGACCGTATTGTGGCTCGTGGGTGCGATCGTCTTCTTTGTTCAAATTGTCTGGAGCCTATAACCGTGGCAGCTATTAAATCTTCTTTACCACGCCGCCAATTTGATGCGGTGGTTGTTGGCGCCGGGGGCGCTGGATTGCGTTGTGCATTGCAACTCTCAGAGGCCGGCCTTGATGTGGCTGTGCTTTCCAAGGTTTTCCCAACACGTTCGCATACCGTGGCCGCCCAAGGGGGCGTCAGTGCCGCTCTGGGCAATATGAGCGAGGACCATTGGTATTGGCATATGTACGACACCGTCAAAGGGTCCGACTGGCTAGGTGATCAGGATTCCATTGAGTTCCTCTGTCGCGAGGCCCCGCATGCAGTTTATGAGCTAGAGCATTTCGGCATGCCCTTTGACCGTAACGATGACGGTACTATTTATCAGCGTCCTTTCGGTGGGCACACTTCGCATTTTGGCGAAAAGCCCGTACAACGCGCCTGTGCTGTCGCCGACCGTACTGGGCACGCAATGGTACATACCCTCTACGAGCGCAACGTCAAATTAAAGACCAAATTCCTCGTTGAATGGATGGCGCTTGATCTGCTTCAAAATGATGAGGGCGAAATCCTCGGTGTTACCGCGCTAGAAATGGAAACAGGGGATATTTATATTCTCGAAGCCAAGCGTACCGTGTTGGCCACAGGGGGTGCCGGACGCATCTTTGAGGCCTCTACCAACGCCTTTATCAATACAGGTGATGGACTGGGCATGGCCGCCCGCGCTGGGTTGCCCCTGCAGGACTTAGAGTTCTGGCAGTTTCACCCCACAGGTGTTTATGGTGCGGGTGTGCTCATTACCGAAGGGGTACGTGGTGAGGGGGGCATCCTGCTCAACAAAGACGGCGAGCGCTTTATGGAGCGTTATGCGCCGCACCTCAAGGACTTGGCCCCACGTGATTTTGTATCACGCTCGATGGACCAAGAGATTAAAGAGGGGCGTGGGTGTGGCCCCAATGGTGATTATATCGAGCTCAAGCTCGACCACTTGGGGGCAGAGACCATCATGCGTCGTTTGCCAGCCATTCGCGAAATTGCGATGACCTTTGCCAACGTGGATCCCATCAAAGATCCCATCCCTGTGGTGCCGACATTGCACTATCAAATGGGTGGAATACCCACAAACTATCATGGTCAAGTGTTGACGATGAAAGATGGTCAGCCTACAGTGGTACCGCGTCTTTACGCTGTTGGCGAGTGTGCCGCCACTTCTGTGCACGGCGCCAACCGTCTCGGGACCAACTCTTTGCTTGACCTGATTGTCTTTGGTCGCTCAGCCGGCAACCACATCGTTGAAAGTCGTCCCCAAGATGAGCATAGCCATCCCGACACACCTGATTGGACGATTGATAAATCGCTCGAGCGTGTTATGGCGATCGAAGAGCGCACTTCAGGTGAACACGCGCCCGAGCTCGCTGACAAAATCCGTCATACCATGCAGGGACACTGCGGGGTATTCCGTACGCTCGAAATTCTGGGCAAGGGGACCAAAGCCATCGATGAGCTCGCTGAGGCCTCCAAACAGCTCTACTACAAAGACAAGTCCAAAGTCTTTAACACCGCACGCGTTGAGGCACTAGAGGTGGCCAATATGATCGAGGTTGCCAGAGCCACCGTGCACTCTGCTGTCAACCGTCATGAAAGCCGTGGCGCACACTCCCTCGAGGATTATCCCAAGCGTGATGATGAAAACTGGCTCAAGCATACGATGTGGTTCTCAGAGGGCAACCGCCTCGAGTACAAACCAGTAGAGATGCAGCCACTAACTGCTGAAAGTATTGCGCCAAGAGCTCGCGAGTTCTAAACAGGGGAAACAGATGAGTGTTAATCGCAAGTTAAATTTTGAAATCTATCGCTACGACCCCGATAAGGACGAGCGCCCGTACATGCAAAAAGTGCAAATAGAATTGCGCGAGCATGATCGGATGCTGCTTGATGTGCTCGTGCGACTCAAGAACGAGATTGATGACAGTATCTCTTTCCGACGTTCGTGCCGTGAGGGGATTTGTGGCTCAGACGCCGTCAACATTAATGGCCGCAATGGTTTGGCATGTATTACTAATCTAAATACATTACCTGACACCATCGTGTTGCGTCCGATCCCAGGTCTGCCAGTGGTGCGTGACTTGATTGTGGACATGACTCATTTCTTTGATCAGTTTCATTCAGTCATGCCTTATCTCATCAATTCAACACCACCACCAGAGCGCGAGCGACTTCAGTCACCCGCAGAGCGCGAAGAGCTCAACGGCTTGTACGAGTGTATTTTATGCGCTTGCTGTTCTACCGCCTGTCCTTCTTTCTGGTGGAACCCCGACAAGTTTGTAGGCCCGGCAGGTTTGCTACAGGCTTATCGCTTTATTGCGGATTCTCGCGACGATGCAACGGCCGAGCGCTTGGATAATCTTGAAGATCCTTATCGCTTGTTCCGCTGCCATACCATCATGAACTGTACCGATGTTTGCCCCAAAGGGCTAAATCCATCGCGTGCGATTGGCAAGATCAAAGAAATGCTTGTCCGTCGCACAGTCTAATATGGGCCGAGTATGGCAGAGCTGACTTCTTTACAGCGTGCGCGCCTTAGATGGCGCGCGCGTCGCGGAATGCTTGAGAATGATCTCATTCTCACGCGATTTTTAGACCGCTATGAGCACGAGCTCACAGATGTAGACGTTGTGGCATTAAATAAACTGTTCGAGATGGATGACAACGATCTACTTCAGGTTCTTTTGGGTACCCAAGAGCTCCAAGAGCCCTATAACTCACCGGAAATTCAACGCCTAGTGGCGCTCATAAGCGCGCTTTGAACGAAAAGGATGTTTTATGCAACGTTCAGATACCAAAGCCACACTGTCTTTTAGTGATGGCCGAGCAACTGTAGAACTGCCTGTTTATAAAGGCACGGTAGGTCCTGATGTCGTCGATATTCGTAAGCTGTATGGCGAGACAGGCACCTTTACATTTGACCCTGGCTTTATGGCCACTGCCTCTACCAAATCATCGATCACCTATATCGATGGCGACAAGGGGCAACTGCTTTATCGTGGTTACCCAATTGAGCAACTCGCAGAAAACTGCGACTTCCTCGAGGTATGCCACCTGTTGTTATTTGGTGAGTTGCCCGACGAAGATGGCAAACAAGAGTTCGAACGCCTGGTCACCCACCACACCATGGTTAAAGAGCATATGTACAACTTTGTACGCGGCTTTCACCATGATGCACACCCGATGGCAATTTTAACGGGGATGGTCGGGGCCATGTCTGCCTTTTATCACGACCAACTGGACATCAATAATCCTGAAGACCGTCGTATCTCAGCGATTCGTTTGATTGCCAAATTACCGACTATTGTGGCCATGGCTTACAAATACGGTATCGGGCAACCCTTTATGTACCCACAAAACAACCTGTCCTACACCGGCAACTTCCTCTATATGATGTTTGGGACACCGTGTGAGGATTATCAGGTCAACGAGGTGGTCGAGCGCGCATTGGATCGTATTTTTATCCTGCATGCGGATCACGAGCAAAACGCCTCTACCTCGACAGTGCGTTTGTGTGGTTCCTCTGGGACTAACCCCTATGCAGCGATTGCTGCTGGGATTGCTTGTCTGTGGGGGCCGGCACACGGTGGGGCCAACGAGGCTTGCCTTAACATGCTCGAGCAAATCCATGCTCAGGGCGGGGTGGCCAAGGTTGGCGAGTTTATGGAGCAGGTCAAGGACCGCACCTCGGGTGTGCGCCTCATGGGCTTTGGTCACCGTGTTTACAAAAACTATGACCCCCGTGCCAAGCTCATGCAAGAAACATGTAAAGAGGTACTTGAGGCACTTGGCTTAGAGGACGACCCGCTCTTTAAGCTTGCAATGGAGCTCGAGCGTATTGCTCTTGAGGATGAGTACTTTGTCGAGCGACGCTTGTACCCCAACGTAGACTTCTACTCTGGGATTGTTCAACGCGCGATTGGTATTCCCACAGATATGTTTACCGGTATCTTTGCGTTGGCACGTACCGCAGGTTGGATTGCGCAGTGGGATGAGATGATTACTGATGACGATTTCCGCATTGGGCGTCCCCGTCAGCTATATGTTGGTCCTGGCGAGCGCAACGTAAAGTAGGTCTCTTTTAGCGCATCGCGCTGAGTCAGCGATCAATGATCCAAACGGCTTCTTGTAGAAGCCGTTTTTTTTTGTGGCTTTTTTGAAATCAACACAGGGTTTTTGCGAATAAGAAAAAGTGATAACAACGGGTATAGTACCTGATTGCGTGGGGTCATCACGTTTTGAAAACAAGAAATGGCGTTTTGCCATCTTTTGCTAGCCAAGGAGTTTTTTACATGGGTACTATTTATACCTTATTGGCCTTAGCACCGATTGTCGTAGTATTTGTGCTAATGGTCGTTTTAGGGCGGTCTGCCAAGCTCTCTATGGGAGCCGCATACGTTGTCACCGCTCTATTATCTTTGTTTGTCTGGGGTAGTTCTGGCGCTATTGTTGCCGCGGCTACGGTTAACGGTATCATTACCGCAATTACCCTTTTGTTTATTGTGTTTGGGGCGATTTTGCTCTTGAACACCCTCAAAGAGGGCGGGGCGCTGAGCGCGATTCGCCAGGGGTTCATGGACGTCTCTCCCGACCGTCGTGTGCAGGTCATCATCGTGGCCTGGCTTTTTGGCTCGCTGATCGAGGGCTCATCTGGTTTCGGTACCCCATCAGCGGTCGGGGCGCCTTTGCTGTTGGCCTTGGGTTTTCCCGCAATGGCTGCAGTGATGTCAATGCTGGTCATTCAGTCGACTCCCGTGTCTTTTGGCGCGGTGGGTACGCCCATGATTGTGGGGGTGACTTCTGGTATTGATAACAAGGCCGACGTGGCAGCTGCAATTGCGCCTACCACACCCGCCGATTACATCTTGCAAATCATCCACGATGTGGCATCCGTGCATGCATTGATTGGGGTCTTTATTCCCTTGATGCTGTGTGGCTTGTTGACTCGCTTCTTTGGTAGTCAGCGTTCCTTTGCGCAGGGTCTCAAAGCATGGCGCTTTGCTATTTTTGCAGGGATTGCATTTACCGTACCTTATGTGATCATTTCCCGCTTGCTCGGCGCAGAGTTCCCCTCTATGCTCGGTGCATTGATTGGGTTATTGATTGTGGTGCCCGCCGCACGTAAAGGGCTTTTTGTTCCCAAGGATACTTTCCAATTCCCCGAAAAGGCTTATTGGGAGCGCGAGTGGCTAGGCACTGTCAAGGTCGAGGATGAAAACGAAACCCCTCGCTTTAGTGTGTTGCGCGCCTTCTCTCCCTATGTGTTGGTGGTCATCCTGTTGGTCATTACGCGTACGGTACCTGCCGTAAAATCTGTATTGACCGGTGATAGCGCAACCCTATCTTTCCCCAATCTTTTTGATACCGATATTTCCAGTTCGGCACAGTTCCTGTTCTCACCGGGGGCTATTTTGATTCTGGTATCACTGATTTGTATCGGTATTTTCAGAATGAATGGAAAACAGTACTGGGATGGTTTCACTGCCTCTGCAAAAACCATGTCGGCCGCTGCACCTGCATTGTTGCTGGCAGTACCCATGGTGCAGGTCTTTATTCACTCTGCTTCGGCCGATGGCTCGCTGGCTAGCATGCCTATTTTGCTCGCGCAAAGTGCAGCTTCAGTCGCGGGTAATGCCTGGCCCAATATTTCACCTTGGGTGGGTAGCTTAGGGGCATTTATTGCGGGCTCTAACACAGTCAGTAATATGATGTTCTCTTACTTCCAGTTCTCTACCGCTCAGCACTTGGCCTTTACCCCTGATCAGTCTGCAATCATTGTGGCACTGCAGGCAGTGGGTGGTGCCGCTGGTAACATGATTTGTGTTCACAACGTGGTGGCAGCATGTGCTGTGGTAGGTATGGTCAACCGAGAGGGTGAGGTCGTGCGCAAGACCCTGATCCCCATGGTCTACTACGTCGTCATGGCCGGGTTCATCGGTCAAGCTCTTATCACTGGCAATACCATTTGGGTGATTGCTTGCATCGCTTGGCTGTTTGTTACCTTCGGCGGTCTTTCTTTGGCTCGGGGCCGACCCATGCAAATCCCAGCCAATGCCTAACCCGATCCCCACAGCAATTAGGCTTTAGTTTTAAAGCTTAATCAGGCAAACAAAAAAGCATGCGTGAACATTCACGCATGCTTTTTTTATTGGGCTTAAAAGTTGTGGCAGCAATTAATTAGTGCTCAAGGCACCTAATGCCCCACAGCCAAGGATTAACGCCCAGCTGCATCGAGTACCGCCAATGCTGTCATATTCACGATACGACGCACGGTACTTGACGTGGTCATGATATGTACTGGCGCTGCTGCCCCTAATAAAATCGGTCCTAAAGAAACGCCATTGCTGCCGGTCATTTTGAGGATGTTGTAGGTGATATTCCCCGCATCCAAATTAGGGGTGATCAGTAGATTAGCAGGGGCGCGCAACGAGGTGTCGGGGTTGGCGTTGTAGCGAATGCTATCAGACAGCGCTGAGTCAGCATGCATTTCCCCATCTATTTCGAGATCGGGTTCGACCGCCAAGACTAATTCGCGTGCTTTGGCCATCTTGCGTGATGATTCAGTCGAGCGGCTGCCAAAGTTAGAGTGCGAGAGTAGGGCAACGCGCGGAGTGATCCCAAAGCGACGCACCTCTTTTACTGCCAGTAACGTCATATTGGCGACTTCCTCTGCCGTCGGGTTTTCATTGACGTGCGTATCGCAAACAAAAATGCTCTGTGTGGGTAAGATCAGCGCATTCATGGCGGCAAATACCTCAGCGTCTTTGTCCAGCCCGATGATGTCTTCAATATGTTCTAGCTGGGTGTAAAAACGGGTGGTGACGCCGCAAATCAATCCATCAATGTCGCCACGGCGCATCAGCATGGCACCAATGATGGTGTTATGCTTGCGTACCAAGGCTTTAGCAAGATCCGGGGTGACCCCTTGGCGATTTTTTAATTTGAAATAGCCTTGCCAGGTTTCATTAAAGCGATAGTCATCTTCGGGATCAACAATTTCTACGTTGATGCCCGGTTGCAAGCGCAGCCCATAGCGGCGAATGCGCATATCAATCACATTGGGACGACCAATCAGGATGGGGTAGGCGATGTTTTCATCTACTGCTGTTTGGGCAGCGCGTAACACGCGTTCATCTTCGCCATCTGCATAAGCAATTCGTTTGAGTGAGGACAGCTCTTTGGCCTGTAAAAACAGAGGGCGCATTAACGTGCCAGAACGATAGGTTTGTGCCAGCAGTTTTTGGCGATAGGCCTCTAAATCCTCAATGGGGCGACGGGCCACTCCTGTCTCAGCAGCCGCTTTGGCAACGGCTGAGGCCACGCGCACAATCAGGCGCGGGTCAAAAGGTCTGGGGATGATGTATTCGGGGCCGAAACTGAGCTCATCCTCATTTTCAATACCAATTGAATCATAAGCTTCTTCGTGGGCCAGCTCTGCAATCGCGTAGACTGCAGCCATTTTCATTTCCTCATTAATTTCTGTGGCCCCGCAATCTAGGGCGCCGCGGAAAATAAAGGGGAAACATAGGACGTTATTTACCTGGTTAGGATAGTCTGAGCGCCCGGTGGCGATGATGCAATCAGGGCGAGTCGCTTTTGCGACCTCGGGGCGAATTTCAGGCTCGGGGTTGGCCAAGGCCAAAACAATGGGCTTTTCAGCCATCGTATTCAGCATCTCGGTGGTTAAAATACCCGGTGCCGAGCAGCCCAAGAAAATATCCGCACCGTTGACGGCCTCTTCTAGAGTGCGCAGCTCAGTTTCGCGGGCAAATTCGGCCTTGTTTGGCTCCATATCGGGTTCGCGGCCCGCCCAAATCACCCCGCGTGAATCCACTACGGTGATATTTTCTTTGGGCATGCCCATATTTACCATGAGCTTGAGGCAGGCGATCGCGGCGGCACCCGCGCCTGAGCACACCAACGTAGCCTCCTCTAACTTTTTGCCCGTAATTTGGAGGGCATTAATGATGGCGGCCCCAGCAATGATGGCGGTGCCATGCTGGTCATCGTGGAAAACAGGGATATTCATCCGTTGGCGCAGTTCTTTTTCGATATAGAAGCACTCAGGCGCGCGAATATCCTCGAGGTTGATGCCGCCCACCGTGGGTTCCATCGCGGCAATGATTTCAACCAGTTTTTCAGGGTCTTTTTCATCTAGCTCAATATCGAAAACATCAATATTGGCGAATTTCTTAAAGAGACACCCCTTGCCCTCCATCACAGGTTTTGCCGCCAAGGGGCCAATGTTGCCAAGGCCCAGCACTGCGGTCCCGTTAGAAACCACAGCAACGAGATTAGATCGAGAGGTGTATTTGGCGGCTTCGTCATCACCGCCGTCGTGGATGGCCATGCAGGCAGACGCAACGCCAGGTGAATAGGCGAGAGATAAGTCGTCGCTGTTGGCCAGAGATTTGGTCGGTACGACAGAGATTTTACCCGGGGTGGGGTGGGCGTGGTAATCGAGCGCCAGCTTGGCTAAATCGGGCTTTGAGCTCATGGTTGTTGATTCTCCATAATCCAAATTGATAGCTGATGATGCGTTATTATATTGGGTGATCGCATCATATAATTATGAAATACAGTAGCGATCATTTTTCTATATGCTTAGAAATTAAAAACCCAAAAAATTAAAAGAATAAAGAGTCAATTCTGAGAATAATTCTGCGAATAAATCCCCTAAATTCAAATAATCTAAATAAATAAAAAAGAGCAAATTAGAAAGATATTTATTTTATATGGAAATATTCTTTTTTTTATCAAAATTGGGTGCAAATGAAATGAGTACCTCAGGGTGCTCAAGAGCCATCTACAACTTTAGTGTTAGTCCCTTGATAGTATAGGATGTGCAGCGTTTAAGTGGGCGCCACAGAGTAAATACGAGGTTTCTTGTAGTTGATTGAGTCATTGGCAGTTAGCTTGGGTCGATTTATGCTGCAGCGCAAAAAACTTCTCTCTTCCAAGCTATAGCTGAATGACTCGCTCAAAAAATCCTTTTTTTTAACTTTAATTGCGTTGATGCAGCATGATGCCTCTTGTTTGGTAATGCCAACATTCAATTGAGAAAGTCAAGATGAATCAAAGCCTTGATGCATAGATATACACAGGACGCTATACTAGTGGGTACGACTCGTCATAAATAGCGAGCCCAAGGCCTTCTGCTCCGCTATCCGCTAATCGGTGAGGCCGTGTCGCGGAAGGTTTTCCTGCATCTAAACATGGGTGAAACACCCTGAAAGGTGAAGCGTAAATATGTCATCATTAAAAGAACTTCAGTCCTCTTCCTATCTCTACGGCTCGAATGCCGCGTATGTCGAAGAGCTGTATGAGCTCTATCTACAGGACTCTTCTCTAGTCCCCGACTTTTGGCGCGAGTACTTCGATGGTTTGCAAAACCAGCCAGCCGTAGATGGCAAGGAGTCTACCCGTGACCAAGCGCACGGACCCATTATTCGCTCCTTTGCCGAGCGAGCCAAAGCCAATGGTTTTGTTGGGCATGGAGGGGCCCAAGACCTATCAATTGCGACCAAGCAGGTGTCAGTGCAATCCTTGATTGCGGCCTATCGCTCATTAGGCGTACGCTTGGCGACTTTGGACCCTCTAGAGCGTTCGGAAAGAAAACAGCTTCCCGAGCTCGATCCTGCTTTTTATGGGTTGACCGAGGCCGATCTCGATCAACTCTACTCATCAACCAATACCTATTTTGATGATCGCGATACCATGACACTGCGCGATATGCTGCAGGCGTTACGCGCGACGTATTGCCAGACGATTGGTTATGAGTACATGCACATTTCCAACCCCGAGGCCAAGCGCTGGATCCAAGAGCGTATCGAGCCGGTACAGGGGCAATTCGAATTTACCAACGAAGAAAAGCGCAATATCCTGCAGCAGCTGACCGAGGCCGAAGGGCTCGAGCGTTATTTGCATACCAAATACGTGGGCCAAAAACGATTTTCGCTTGAGGGCGGGGATAGCTTTATTGCCTCGATGGACGAATTAGTCAACCATGCGGGCAGCAGCGGTATCCAAGAGATCGTTGTGGGGATGGCCCACCGTGGTCGTTTAAATATGTTGGTAAACATCATGGGCAAAATGCCCGCCGATTTGTTTGCCGAGTTCGAGGGCAAGCACCCCGACGATTTGACGGATGGTGATGTTAAATACCACAACGGTTTCTCTAGTGATTTATCTACACGAGGGGGGCCGATTCACCTATCCTTAGCATTTAACCCCTCGCATTTAGAAATCGTAAACCCTGTGGTAGAGGGCAGCACCCGTGCTCGCCAAGATCGCCGCGAGGACGCCAAGGGGCAGCAGGTGCTCCCCGTACTGGTACATGGTGATGCTGCCTTTGCGGGCCAAGGGGTGGTTCAAGAAACCCTCAACTTTGCCCAGACCCGTGGTTATGGCACCGGGGGGACGGTACATATTGTCATTAACAACCAAATTGGGTTTACCACCTCAGATCCGCGCGATTCACGCTCTACTTTGTATTGCACCGATGTCGTCAAGATGATCGAGGCACCGGTATTTCATGTTAACGGTGATGATCCTGAGGCGGTCGCTTTTGTGACGCGTTTGGCGCTGGATTACCGCCAACGTTTTAGCCATGATGTCGTTATCGATATTGTTTGTTATCGCAAGCTGGGCCACAACGAACAAGACACCCCCTCTCTAACCCAGCCACTGATGTACAAGAAAATTGCTGAGCATCCCGGCACACGCAAGCTTTATGCTGATAAATTGGTCGCCCAAGGGGTGCTGAGCGAAGATGAGCCAGACGAGATGGTTAAAGCCTACCGTCGTCTGATGGAGGATGGGCGTCGCACTGTAGAGCCTGTGTTGACGGACTACAAAAACAAATACGCCACTGACTGGACGCCATTCTTGGGCGCCAAATGGACGGACCATGCAGACACTGCAGTGCCCTTGCCTGAACTACAGCGTATTGGCGAGCGCCTCACCACCGTGCCCGAGGGGTTCAAAGTACATAATTTGGTCAACAGGTTATTAGAAAGCCGCCGTGCGATGGCGCGTGGCGAGGCCGATGTTGATTGGGGGATGGCCGAGCACTTGGCCTTTGGTACGCTGGTGTCCAACGGTTATGCAGTGCGCATTAGCGGTCAGGATTCTGGTCGCGGGACATTTGCCCACCGCCATTCGGTGTTACACGATCAGACCCGCGAACGCTGGGATCACGGTACGTATATTCCCTTGCAGCATGTCTCTGAGAACCAGGCTTCATTCACGGTGATTGATTCAGTCCTGTCCGAAGAGGCTGTGTTGGCCTTCGAGTATGGCTACTCTACTGCCGAGCCTAATGTACTGACCATCTGGGAGGCCCAGTTTGGTGACTTTGCCAATGGGGCGCAGGTGGTTATTGACCAGTTTATTTCCTCTGGTGAGGCCAAGTGGGGCCGCCATTGCGGACTGACTTTGATGCTTCCTCATGGTTACGAGGGGCAGGGTCCCGAGCACTCTTCAGCGCGGATCGAGCGCTTCTTGCAGTTGTGTGCCGACAATAACATGCAGGTGATTCAGCCCACCTCGGCAGCGCAGATTTTCCATGTGCTTAGACGCCAAATGATTCGTCCTTTCCGCAAGCCCTTGGTGCTCATGACGCCCAAGTCCTTGCTCCGTAATCGGGCGGCCAACTCTCCACTCGAGGCACTGGCGTCGGGTGAGTTCCTCCCTGTTATTGGTGAGGTTAATGAGGACATCAAACCCGAAAAGGTCACACGCGTGATGATTTGCTCGGGCAAGGTGTACTATGATTTGGTCAAGCAGCGTGAAGAACGTGAGCGCGATGATGTAGCCATCATTCGTATCGAGCAGCTCTATCCCTTTGGACACAAAGAGTTCAAAGCTGAAATGGAGCGCTACGCGCACGTTAAGGAATTCGTCTGGGTACAAGACGAACCTCAAAACCAGGGCCCTTGGTTCTATGTGCAGCATCATATCTTTGAGCACATGCACGAGGGGCAGCGCCTTAGTTATGCAGGTCGCCAACCTTCTGCCTCACCCGCGGTAGGCTATTTGGCCAAACATAACGAGCAGCAAAAAGCTTTACTCGAGCAAGCATTCGCACCTCGTTTGCGTGGGTTTGCATTAGTAAAGTAATTCGACCCGATGACAGTATTAATTCTCTACCTATCTAAAGAAACGGAATAATTATGGCGATCAAAGAAGTTTTAGTTCCCGAGCTCTCTGAGTCAGTGGCAGAAGCAACCCTTTTGGAATGGAAAAAGCAGCCCGGCGAGGCTGTAGAGGCTGATGAAATCCTCATCGAGGTCGAGACCGATAAGGTCGTCCTCGAGGTGCCTGCACCGGCTGCGGGCGTGCTGAGCGAGATCATCAAAGGCGACGGCAGCACGGTCCTTGCTGGCGAGGTATTAGCACGTATTGATACCGAGGCACAGCCCACTGCTACGGCTGAGGCTGATGACGCTGCCGAGGCAGCAGCACCCGCCGCTGAGGCGAGCCCTGAGGCTGATACCGCAGCACCCACAGAAGGGGTGGTGGCGGCTTCTCCTGCAGCAAACAAAATCCTCACCGAAAAAGGCGTTGATGTTGCCGATGTTCCCGGTTCTGGCCGTGACGGCCGTGTGACCAAGGCCGATGCCATGGCTGCTCAGCCTGGTAGCGCTAAGCCCGCTGCAACCCCTGCCGCACCCACCGGGGTCTCTCTGGATGGCCGCCCCGAGCAGCGTGTCCCCATGAGCCGTTTGCGCGCACGTATTGCCGAGCGCCTGCTAGAGTCACAGCAGGAAAATGCCATCTTGACCACTTTCAACGAGGTCAACATGCAGGCAGTGATCGATTTGCGTAAGGCCTACCGCGATCAATTTGAAAAAGAGCACGGCGTCCGTTTGGGCTTTATGTCCTTTTTCGTCAAGGCCGCTGTCCATGCCCTCAAAAAGTACCCCATAGTGAATGCTTCAGTCGATGGCAATGACATTGTTTACCACGGTTACTTTGATATCGGCATTGCCGTGAGCAGCCCACGTGGTTTGGTTGTGCCTATCTTGCGCAATGTAGATCAACTGTCTATTGCTGAAATCGAGCAACAAATCGCTGATTTTGGTGCACGCGCCCAAGAGGGCAAGCTCACACTCGAAGAGCTCACGGGCGGGACCTTCTCTATTTCCAACGGTGGGGTGTTTGGCTCCTTGCTATCTACCCCCATCATTAACCCTCCTCAGTCCGCTATTCTCGGGATCCACGCCACGAAAGAGCGCCCCGTAGTAGAAAACGGTGAGGTGGTGATTCGTCCGATGAACTACCTGGCACTGTCCTATGACCATCGTATTATTGACGGTCGCGAGGCGGTTCTTGCTTTGGTCGCAATGAAAGATGCCCTAGAGGATCCGCAACGTCTGCTCTTAGACGTTTAATGGCGTCAATCTAGGGTCGTGTTTTGCTAGGTGGGCAGGTGGTTTCCGCCTAGCATGACACATTGCGATAGGTAGGATACTGTTTTTTATCAGATGCTAGGGAAAAATTATGGCAAAACAATTTGATGTAGTCGTTATTGGCGCCGGGCCAGGTGGTTATGTGGCCGCCATACGGGCGGCGCAGTTAGGGTTCTCTGTGGCGTGTGTCGATGAGTGGACCAATGACAAAGGCAAGCCCGCACCAGGTGGTACATGCACCAATATTGGGTGCATTCCCTCCAAGGCCTTGCTACAGTCCAGCGAGCATTACGAACAGGCCAAAGACCAATTCAGTGAGCATGGCATCGAGGTCAAAGGCCTCAAGCTCGACATTGATACTTTCTTGGGGCGCAAGGATACGGTGGTTGATCAAAACAACCAAGGGATTCTGTACCTTTTTAGAAAAAATAAGGTCAACTATTTCAATGGCAAGGCTGCTTTTAAATCAAAAGTGGATAACGGTTGGGCCGTGACGGTTTCTGGTAATGACAGTGCAGAGCTGATTGCCAAGCACGTCATCATTGCTACCGGCTCAAATCCACGCGCCTTGCCTGGTGTTGAGTTTGATGAGGAAACCATCCTGTCTAATGACGGTGCATTGAGCCTGCCCAAGGTACCCAAGAAATTAGGGGTGGTCGGGGCTGGGGTGATCGGTCTCGAACTGGGCAGTGTATGGCGCCGCTTGGGGGCTGAGGTGAGCATTCTCGAGGGCATGCCCGATTTCTTGGCTGCCGTGGATCGTGACGCTGCCAAAGAGGCGTACAAGCTATTAACCAAGCAGGGCTTGGATATCACCATGGGCGCCAAGGTGGAGTCTGTTGAAAAGACCAAATCTGGGGTCACCGTAAAATACACCGACGCGGACGACAAAGAGCAAACCCTCGAGGTTGATAAGCTCATCGTCGCCATTGGTCGCGTGCCTAATACCGAGGGCTTGGGCGCCGACACTGTTGGTTTAAAACTCGACGAGCGAGGCTTTATCGCGGTGGATGATGACTGCAAGACCAACTTGCCTAATGTTTGGGCCGTGGGTGATGTGGTCCGAGGCCCAATGCTGGCGCATAAGGCCGAGGACGAGGGGATTGCCGTGGCCGAGCGCATTGCTGGGCAGCAGCCGCATATCAACTTTAATACCATCCCGTGGGTCATCTACACCAACCCAGAGATTGCTTGGGTCGGTCAAACCGAAGATGAGCTGAAAAAATCTGGGCGCGAGTATCGTAGCGGTACTTTCCCCTTTATGGCCAACGGTCGTGCACGCTCCCTTGGACAGCTTGATGGTTTTATCAAGGTGTTGGCGGATGCCAAAACAGACGAGGTCTTGGGTGTACACATGGTCGGGCCACAGGTTTCCGAGCTCATTGCTGAGGCGGTCGCGATCATGGAATTCAAGGGTGCAGCAGAGGATATTGCACGTATCTGTCACGCTCACCCCACGCTGTCCGAGTCGTTACGCGAGGCAGCCTTGGCTGTCGATAAGCGAACACTGAACTTCTGAGTTCTTACCTTTTGTGGCCCATGATAGGGCCACAACTGGGCAGCTTTGATATTTTCGCAATCGCAGCGTCCATCGCTGCGATTTGCGTTTGTTAGGCCCATTATTGTTAGCGTAATTCCATGACCATCATTGAAAGTTATCACCAGGCGCTTCAAGCCAAGGGGTACCAAGCCGATTCTGCACAGGAAAATGCGGTGACGTCTTTGCAGCGTTTGGCTGATGAGCTTCAACATTACGAAGCCGCCAGACAGTCTTTAGTTAAACGCTGGTTTTCTAAACCCGAGCCTCCACGGGGCATCTATTTATGGGGCGGGGTTGGACGCGGAAAAAGCTTTTTGATGGATCTGTTTTATCAAAATATCGCCATCGAAAAAAAGACACGCCTGCATTTCCACGAATTTATGCGCGGGGTTCATCAGGCGCTCAAAGAGCTTAAAAGCCAATCCGATCCACTGGATGCGGTGGCCAAAGATCTGGCCGATCGCTATCATCTCATTTGTTTTGATGAGTTTCATGTCTCGGATATCGCGGATGCCATGATTTTATACACTCTCTTGCAGGCGTTATTTCGCCACGAGGTGTGTTTCATCATGACTTCTAACTATGCGCCGGATGCGCTCTATCCAGATGGTTTACATCGAGAGCGGTTACTACCTGCCATTGATTTGATTAAAGAGCGCATGGAGGTGATTAACGTAGACGCGGGGGTAGATTATAGGGTTAAAACCCAAGCCCTTGAGCAGGTGTACTATCACCCTCATGATGATCAAACAGAAGCTCGCCTCGAGCGTTTATTTAACCACCTCTGCGGGGGGCGCACACTGAGTAGCCAGATCGAGATAGAAAATCGGATGCTACAAAGCAAAGGCCGGGGTCATGAGGTGGTTTGGTTTGATTTTGCGACATTATGCGAAACAGCGCGTTCGCAGAATGATTACCTGGATTTGGCACAACGCTTTAAATATGTGATTTTGAGTGAGGTGCCGCAGATGGAGGCGCGTAATGCCTCAGCTGCCCGTCGTTTTACCTGGCTCGTAGATGTCTTTTATGACCATAATGTACGCCTCATTATATCGGCAGAGGCAGGGCCAGATGAGTTGTATACTAAAGGGCCTTTTGCCAATGAATTTAGCCGCACAGCATCACGATTGCATGAGATGCAAACGCGCGCTTATTTACATGCCCAGCCACGGGCAGCTGCTACCTTTTAATCATTGATATCTATACTACACCCAGTCACAGAGCATAAGCAGATTATGAAAAGAGTTTTAACTGGCATCACCACATCGGGGATCCCCCATCTAGGTAACTATGCGGGCGCGATTCGACCCGCCATCCAAGCGAGCCAAGAGCCTGGGGTGGATGCATTTTATTTCTTGGCCGACTTTCATTCTTTGGTCAAATGCGAAGATGCGAGCCGCGTCGCGCGCTCGCGCCTGCAAGTCGCTGCAACCTGGCTGGCAGCAGGCCTAGATGTAGAACAGGTCACCTTTTATCGACAGTCTGACATTGTCGAGATTCCCGAGCTCTGCTGGTTGCTGACGTGCCTGACCCCCAAGGGGTTGATGAATCGTGCCCATGCTTATAAAGCCTCTGTGGATGAAAACTTGGCCAAAAACAATGAGCCAGATGACGGTGTCAATATGGGATTATTTTCCTATCCCATATTAATGGCTGCAGATATACTTATTTTCAAGGCCAATACTGTTCCGGTTGGGCGCGATCAAATCCAGCATCTAGAGATGGCACGTGATATTGCTCAACGATTTAATCATATGTATGGGCAGGGCAAAGAGCTCTTTGTCATGCCTTATGAGTATATTGCCGAGCATGTTGCTACCTTGCCCGGGCTTGATGGCCGTAAGATGTCCAAGAGCTACGACAACACCATCCCTCTTTTTGAGGGCACTGAGCGTGATCTTAAAAATGCGATCCAACGCATCGTGACGGATTCGCGTGGACCAGGTGAGCCCAAAGACCCTGAAAATGCCCATCTCTACGCCATTTTTAAGGCCTTTGCTACCCCTGAGCAAAGCCAAGAGTTTGCTCAAGAGCTGCGTGATGGGCTGAGCTGGGGGGCCGCCAAAGATCGACTTTTTGAGTTGGTTAATGGTGAAATAGCACCGATGCGCGAGCGCTATCATGAGCTGATCGCGCGCCCGCAGATTATTGAGGATATCTTGCAAGCCGGGGCTGCCAAGGCACGCAAGATTACCCAGCCATTTTTGGAAGAGCTCCGCCAGGCGGTAGGGTTGCGTCCCGCGACATTGAGTCAAGCCGTCACCACAGAGAAACAACAAAATACTGCAAAAGAACCGCGTTGGATTAGTTTTAAAGAAGCAGACGAATTCTTTATACGCCTATTGGATCCCAGCGGAGAAACTGTATTTTTATCGCAAGCCTTTTCGGCACCTAAAGAAATGGGCCAGGCGATGCGTGCTTTGCAAAATGGTCAATTTAAACTAGAGGAAACAGAGGATCGTATTATTCTTTATGTAGACGAAAAAGAAATAGCGTCATTAAGTCCCGAGCAAGGGGAATTAGTTCGTCGCTATTGTCTTAATTAAATCTACTCGATCCCAGAGAATTTAATTAAAAGGAAATGCCATGGCTCGATTTGATCAACAAGTAGCAATTGTCACTGGTTCAGCCAGTGGCATTGGCAAAGAAATTGCCATTCGTTTTGCCCGCGAAGGTGGAATTCCTGTGATTGCCGACCTTAATCTAGACGCCGCCCAAGTCACAGCGGATGAAATCAAATCTGAGCTGGGCATTGATGCGGTGGCCATAGAAATGGACGTCACCAACGAAGAGCAGGTCAATGCTGGGGTGGATGCCGTGGTAGAAAAATACGGCAAGGTCGACATTCTCGTGTGCAATGCCGGGATTCAAATAGTCAAGCCGCTGGTGGATTTTCCTTATGATGAGTGGAAACGATTGCTCGCTATTCATTTAGATGGTGCATTTCTGACCACGCGTGCTTGCCTCAAGCACATGTATCAGGCGAATTATGGGCGCGTCATCTTCATGGGCTCAGTGCACTCCAAAGAAGCATCGGTGCTCAAAGCACCCTATGTCACGGCAAAGCACGGCCTATTGGGTTTGGCCCGTGTGTTGGCCAAAGAGGGGGCCGCCCATAATGTAACGGCTAATGTCGTCTGCCCAGGCTTTGTGCGGACGCCATTGGTAGACAACCAAATTCCGGAACAGGCCCAAGAGCTAGGGATTTCCGAGGAGGAGGTCATCAAAGACATCATGCTCAAAGACACCATTGATGGTGAGTTTACGACCACCGATGATGTGGCGGATGCGGTGTTGTTTTTTGCGGCCGCCCAGAGTAATGTCTTGTCGGGTCAGTCGCTGGTGGTCAGTCATGGCTGGTTTATGGAATAACATAGCCCCAAGCACAGACGTGCACATTAAAAAGCCAGGCATCTTTCAGTGCCTGGCTTTTTTATTGGCGCATTATTTAAGGTATTAAAGCCTAATGGTGCGTGCGGGCACTGCTAGCAAATAGCAGTAACCGCGCAGGGTGCCGTTTAATCAACCTTGGCGCCTGCCATTTCAACAATGGCCTCATAGCGGTTGCGCTCATCACTCATGAGTTCGTCAAACTCTTGGGCTGTGGTGGGCATCGGCGTGACCAATAGGTTGCCAAAGCGCTCTTGAACCTCTTTGGTTTGCATGCCATTGGTAAAGGCCGCATTTAGCTTTTCTATGGTCTCGGCAGGGGTGCCTGCAGGAGCCACTAACCCCCACCAGGTGGAGATAGAAAACTCTTCTAAGCCACTTTCCTTCATGGTGGGTAGTTCGGGCAAGATTTCGGAACGCTCATCGGTGGTGACTGCAAGGGCCTTGAGTGTGCCATTTTGAATATTAGGGGCGGCAGTTGCAAGATTATCAAAAGTGAAATCGACCTCGGCGCCCAGTAGGGCCTTTTGTGCTGGGGCACCGCCGTTATAGGGGATATGCACCACATCGACCTCAGCTTGGTTTTTGAAGAGCTCACCGGCTAAGTGGCCACCACTGCCATTGCCCCCAGAGCCATAATCCAATTTGCCGGGGTTTTCCTTGGCATAGGCGATTAAATCCTCGAGGGTGTCGATGCCCAGCTTATCAGCATGCTCTTTGTTCATCACCAAAACGTTGGGGACTAACACCATCAAACTGACCGCCTCAAAATCATTTTCGGCATCAAAGGGCATATCACTAAAGAGCCACGGATTAACCGCATGAGATGCCAGTGTGGCGATGCCTATGGTTTTGCCATCAGGGTCTGATTTGGCGACGTAGTCGACGCCGATATTGCCCCCTGCTCCAGGCTTGTTTTCAACAATAACTGTGCCGAGATCCTCCTTAACTGCCTCGGCCAAAACACGTGCACTGACATCGATAGGACCACCAGCGGCAAAGGGAACAATGATACGAGTGGTATCTTGTTGGGCTAGGGCGACTGTGCTGACGCACAGGGCGGCGAGCACGCCTGCGGTGGATTTTAAAACTGGTTTAAACATTTGTGGGTATCCTTTTTTATCTACTTTATCAACTCAAGCACCATTAAGCGTCGACCTTAGCTATTGTGCCAAATTTTCCAGCAGGTTGCATGCCCAGGTTTCCGTTAGAAAGATTCATATATCAGGTTAAAGCCTTAAAAAGCTGGAAAATTAAAAAGCTCAAAATTTTAATGGAAACTAAAGTTTTAAATTTTGATAAAGCGCAACACAATTGTTTTATTTATATATTAATTATTTCTTAATTGATGTAGCATTAAGTAAATGCCTCTATCAATGAAGGTTGAGGCGGCATCAATGAAGGAATTGGTCCATGAAAGATTTAAACCCAAACCAAGAGTTAAAGCAGGCAGGTTTCAGCCGCCGAGAGATTTTAGGGTTAGGCTTGGCTGGTGGGCTTGCTGCTGCGGGGGTGTTGCCACGGGGTGAAGTTCAAGCGCAATCACTTTTATCAACGCAGGCGCATATTGTGATTGTGGGTGCAGGGGCTGCTGGGCTTACTATTGCCAACCGCTTGAGTCAACGTTTGCAAGACGGCAAGATTACGATCATAGATCAGCGAGCTGAGCATTATTACCAGCCTGGATTGTCTCTGGTTGGTGCAGGGTTAAAACCTGCCAGCTATGTCATTTCAAAAACCAAGGAGTGGCTACCCAAGGGCATTCAGCATATCAATCGAATGGTGGCTGAAATTGACCCTGAAGCCAAATGGGTGGCGACTGCCGATGGCCAACGCATTGACTATGATTTTTTGATTGTGGCGCCAGGGCTTGTTTTAGATAATGAGGCCATAGAGGGCTTCTCGCTAGATTTAGTGGGGCGGGAAGGCATAGGGTGTTTGTACGCTGGCCCTGATTATGCAGTACGCACATGGCAAGCTGCTGAGCAATTCATTCAAAATGGCGGCGTGGCTATTTCTACCCGCCCTAATACCGAGATGAAATGTGCAGGTGCGCCGCTAAAGCATACTTTTTTAATTGACGATTTAGCCCGCCGAGGGCCCCGTCCCACGGGTTATGAGATGCACTATGCTTGTCCTCAGAATACTTTATTTTCTGTGCCTATCGTGGCAGAAAAGGTGCGGATGCTCTATGGCGAAAGAGGCATTCAAAGCCATTTCAATCGTACTTTACAGCGTATCGAGCCTGGGCGTCGCATCGCAGTGTTTAATCAATCAGTACCAGATCCTGAAACGGGTAAGCTCACCCTGCAGACTGATGAGATGCCCTACGATTATTTACATGTGATTCCTCCCCAACGTGCGCCTGAAGTCATTCGCCAATCGGGTTTGAGCTGGAACGATCGCTGGTTAGGGCAGGGTTGGGTGGCTGTGGATCCACACACTATGCGCCATATTCAGTACCCCGAAGTTTTTGCGTTAGGGGATGTGGCTGGGGTACCCAAGGGCAAAACGGCTGCTTCGGTAAAGTGGCAGGCTCCTGTGGTTGAGGCGCAGTTGCTGGCAGCGTTGCAGGACAAAGAGAGCGAGGTTTATTACGATGGCTATACCTCCTGCCCTCTGATTACGCGTGTCGGGCAGGCCATGTTGGTAGAGTTTGATTATGAAAATAATTTACTGCCGTCCTTTCCTGGGCTAATCGCACCATTAGAAGAGCTGTGGTTGAGTTGGTTGATGAAGGTTTGGGCATTGAAAGCAACTTATCTAGCCATGCTACGCGGCAAAGCTTAATCAGGAGGGTACGATGCAAGAATTAACGATTGGAACGCTGATTGCGGTGTTAGAGGAAATGTTTGGACCCGTGCTATTTTGGGCACTATTTGCGCTAGTGACGGTGGTGACCGCGGCCTATATCTACGTGTTAATACGGGATAGAGCGTTGTCAATAAAGAAATTTCTCTGGGCTCAGCTAAGTATGCCCATCGGGGCAGTCGTGGCAGTTTGGTTAGTGATGAGCAGCACTGATTCGGGGTTTGTGGATTTAGGTGGGCCCGTGGACTTTGTGGTGTTGCTCGGGGTGGCCGTGTTGGGTGCGGTAGGATGCGCTATTTTGGTGTACACCTTGCAATCATTGCTGTGGCCTACTCATATTCAGAAAAAAGCCAAACCTACTGCGCAGGTTAGCACTGCACGGACCAACTGATTATTGGTAGCCAGGTTAAAACAAGGTTAAAAAATGGGGGCCTTTGTGGCCCCCGTGTTTATTAGAGTGCTAACAATGTGTTTTTTTATTTTTACTATTAGTTTTTACTAGCGTTTGGCCCTAGTTAGCGCTTGAGTTTGGCAAAGGCTTCGGCCATGGCACCTTGTGGGGCACGCTCGCCGGCCTTTTTGCGCGCGGTATTAGGGCGTTGCCGTGCCTTGGGATTAGGCCTGGATTTGGGTGTTTGCTCTGCATTTGGATCACGCATGCTCAGGCTGATGCGTTTACGTTCGAGATCGATCTCGAGTACGCGCACTTTGACGGGCTGTCCGACCCGCACGCGATCCCGTGGGTCGCGCACAAACTCATTGGCCAATTCAGAAATATGGACCAATCCATCTTGGCCCACCCCAATGTCCACAAAAGCGCCGAAGTTGGCGACGTTGCTGATCACGCCCTCGAGCTGCATGCCCTCGTGCAAATCAGTGATGGCTGTCACTCCCTCTTTAAATTGGGCTGTTTTAAACTCTGGACGCGGGTCACGGCCGGGTCGTTTTAATTCTTTGAAAATATCTTTGACCGTGGGCAGACCAAAACGCTCATCGGTAAAATCCTCAGGCTGCAGGGCATCCAACGCTTGGGCTTGGCCCACAATTTCTTTGGCCGAGGTATTCAAGCGTTGGAGTATTTTTTCCACTACTGGGTAGGCCTCAGGGTGTACAGCAGAGGCATCGAGGGGGTTATCCCCATTGGTAATCCGCAAGAAACCGGCCGCCTGTTCAAATGCTTTAGGGCCAAAGCGGGGCACATCTAACAGGGCCTTGCGGTGTGGAAAGGCGCCGTGCTGTTCGCGCCAGTCGACGATATTTTGTGCCAGGCTGGGTGTGAGCCCCGAGACGCGCGCCAATAAGGCTGCTGACGCGGTGTTGACCTCAACCCCTACAGCGTTAACGCAATCCTCAACCACGGCATCTAGCGAGCGCGCCAAATTGCGTTGATTAACGTCATGCTGATATTGGCCAACGCCAATGGCCTTAGGTTCGATCTTGACCAATTCGGCCAGCGGGTCTTGTAGGCGTCGCGCGATGGACACGGCCCCGCGTAGAGAGACATCTAAATCGGGGAGCTCTTGGCTGCCCAATTCAGAGGCTGAATAGACGGAGGCACCTGCCTCAGAGATGGTGATGTTGGCAAATTTTAAGTGGGGGTGTTCTTGTTTGAGCTGGCGCACTAAGCCTTCAGTCTCGCGACTGGCGGTACCATTGCCAATGGCGATCAATTCAACATCATGTTTTTGGATGAGGTTGGCGAGCTGCCGAATACTGCCTGCCACATCGTTGCGCGGAGCAAAGGGGTAGACGGTGGCGGTATCAACCACTTTGGCCGTACGATTGATGACCGCGACTTTGACTCCGGTGCGGATGCCTGGGTCGAGCCCCATGACGTTTTTAAAGCCAGCCGGAGCAGCCAACAGCAAATCACGTAGGTTTTCAGCAAATACGCGGATGGCCTCTTCTTCGGCCTGAGAGTTGAGATCGCCAATGATCTCGGTCTCGAATGAGGGCAAAAGACGCACCCGCCAGGTCCAGCGGCAAACCATCGCCAGCCATTGCTCACCTGGGCCTTGTGGTTGTGTGATGTCAATGGCTAATTTAAGATAACGGGCAATTTGTACAATGCAGGGGTGGGGCTCTAGGGCCTCTTGCTCGGGATCCAGCCCAAGGCGTAAACGCAGAATCTCTTGTTGACGCCCGCGCAAGATTGCTAACAGGCGATGTGAGGGGATGCGCTGGATGGGCTCACGAAACTGAAACCAGTCGCGAAAGTTGCGGCCCTCGTCTTCCTTGCCCTCGATGACATCGGCATAGAGCCAGCCGTGACGCCATAGATAATCCCGTAGATAGCTACGTAAATCCGCATCTTCGGCAAAGCGTTCAGCCAAAATATCGCGGGCCCCATCTAATACTCCTTTGACGTTATCATAGGGAGACTCATCGCCTACATATTGAGTAGCTACCCCTTCTGGATCGACGCTGGGGTTTTCTAGTAGGGTGTCCGCCAGAGGTTCCAAGCCGGCCTCACGAGCGATTTGTGCTCGGGTGCGGCGTTTGCGCCGGTAGGGGGCATACAGATCCTCGAGTCGTTGCTTGGTCTCTGCAGCGAGCAAAGCCTCGAACAAGGGGGGCGTCAGTTTGTCCTGTTCTTGAATGCTGTCAATAATGGTTTTACGGCGCTCTTCTAGCTCGCGTAGATATTCCAGCCGCTGTTCTAGGTTGCGTAGTTGTTCATCGGTGAGGCCGCCGGTGAGCTCTTTTCTATAGCGAGCGATAAAAGGTACAGTGGCCCCCTCATCGAGCAGTCCAACAGTGCTCACTACGTGCGCTAATGCGATGTCCAGCTCATCCGCTAGCTGCTGGGCAATACGCTGAGCGTCAGGGGTATAGGTTAAATTAGCTACATTCAAAGTATTCATGCGTATAGACAACGTAAAATAAAGGAGTTGAGTGCTTCGTCGCGATAGCACTTCGGGGATTTTACTCGAATCATTGTATTCACGTGTTGTATTAAATTTTTTAAGTTACTTGCTTATGCTGTCTGATGCTCTTGACCAGGTCTTTTCCGCTGAGGGCCCCCTGGCCCAAAGTTTTTCACGTTATGTGCCCCGTTCACAACAACTGGGGCTGGCACAGGCGGTGCAGCAGGCTATTGACCAGCATCAGGTGCTGGTGGCTGAGGCAGGGACAGGCACTGGCAAGACCTGGGCCTATTTAGTGCCAGTGCTGTTGTCCGAGGGCAAAGCCTTGATATCGACAGGGACACGCACTTTGCAAGATCAGTTATACCACCGTGACTTGCCCGAACTTTGTCAGGGATTACAAACTCATGCCTCTGCGGCCTTATTAAAAGGTCGCTCTAATTACGTTTGTCACTATCATTTTGAGCAGGCCGGACTCGATGAGCAGGCCTTTGATTCAGCGCACGAGGTTGAGGACTATCACCATATCCGCCAGTTTATGCAGCATACCGAGACTGGGGATAAAAGCGATTTACCTGCCGTGCCCGAGCATGCCTCTATTTGGTCCAAGGTCACCTCTACCCGTGAAAATTGTCTGGGCCAAGAGTGTCCCTTTATCAACGACTGCTTTGTCTACAAAGCACGCCGGCGGGCCCAAGAGGCAGATATTGTGGTGATCAATCATGCTTTGTTCATGGCGGATTGGGCGCTCCGAGAAGAGGGGGTATGTGATTTACTGCCCGAGGTACAGGCTGTGATTTTTGATGAGGCCCATCACCTACCGGCAACGGCCACGCGTTTTTTAGGTATTTCCGTTTCATCATATCAACTGCGTGATTTTGCCAATGACCTGACGGTCCATGGCCAAGCGCATGCCAAAGGGGTTTCTGATTGGCCACGTCATGCGGATCAATTGAAAAAAACAGTGGAAAGATTACGGCTGGATTGCCGGGCAGTGCAACAAGAAAAAGGTCAAAAAAGCACCTTTGAAAATCTGCCTGATGCCGCCCAGGTGGATAGCACACTGGCTGAGCTCATTGCGCTGATGGCGACCTTAACACGTCATTTAGCCCAGGTAGAGGGGCACCACCCTGATCTTAAGGCTTTGTATTTGCGCGCCCAGGATTTACATGGTCGTTTATTTCTATGGACCCAACCCGATCGCGAGGGGGTGTTTGAAAGCAATGATCTACTCGACAGCGCCGCTCAGGCGCAGCTCGAGCAAACAGCTGTGCGTTGGGTAGAAAATACTGATCAGATGTTGCGTTTTCATCGTGCGCCGCTGACAGTGAATCATATATTTGGGCAGGCAAAGAGCGAGGAGCAGGCCTGGATTTTTACCTCGGCCACTCTGTCGGTGCGTGGTGATTTTAGTCATTTTGTGGCGCAGTTAGGCTTACAAGAGCCTCAGACTTGCCATTGGCCCTCACCCTTTAATTATAAAAAACAGGCCGCACTCTTTGTGCCCCAGGGCATGCCTTTACCGCATAGTCGCGAGTTTAACGCCCACTTTGTCGAGCAGCTGTGGCCCTTGATTGAGCATACGGATGGGGGGGCATTAGTGCTGTGTACCACCCTGCGTGCAGTGGATGATATGGCCGAGCGCTTGCAACAGAAAAATGAGCAATCTGGCCAAGGGCGCACGATCCTGCAGCAGGGCAAACAAAGCCGAGCTCAGTTGCTCAAGGCCTTTTTAACGCATCCTCGTGCTGTTTTGGTGGGCAGTGCCAGTTTTTGGGAGGGGGTTGATTTCCCGGGGGATGCGCTGACCGTAGTGGCCATTGACAAGTTGCCCTTTGCCCCTCCAGATGATCCGGTGATTAGCGCACGTATTGAGCAGTGCCGTCGCGAGGGGGGGAATCCGTTTCGCAGTCTGCAGTTACCGGCTGCAGCCATTGCTTTGAAACAAGGGGCGGGGCGGTTGATTCGTACCGAAAAAGATCATGGTGTATTGATGATTGCCGATACGCGTATTGTAGAAAAAGGCTATGGCCGTTTTTTGTGGCAAAGCCTGCCCCCATTTGCACGCACGCGCAATCTGCAACAGGCGCTACCCTTTGTACGCCCTAGAGAGAGTGGTGTAGGGGATGAGGAGGCATCCGCAACAGTAACGGATGCCTCTTGAGTTGGTTCGGCATGACCTCAGGCCATGCCGAATAATTGCTGAATCATGAGGCCGGTGGTACTACAGCCAGTGCAGTGGGTTCCACCAGTTGGTGGGCGTGCTTAGGCCCTGCTCGTAGTAGATAGAGTCAGGAAAGTTTTCATCCAGCACCCGCTGTGTGGTGTCACGTAGGTCCTCTTGGCCGAGCTTGTCATAAGACAAATACATGATGTAGAGGGCCTTTTCCGCAGCGGGTACCCCCTCAAAGTCGGTGATGACGCGTTGGGCGCGGTTAACGGCCGCCACATAGGCCCCACGGTTGTAATAGTATTCAGCGACGTTGAGCTCATTTTCAGCGATGGTGTTGACCAACCAGGTCATGCGTAGCTTGGCGTCGTGAGCATAACGGCTGTCAGGATAGAGTGTGATGAGCTCATTAAAGGCATCAAACGACTCGCGTAGGCCCTTAGGATCGCGCTCGCTGGGGTCTTGGCGGGTGAGGTGGGCCAAAAAAGCACTGGGCGGGGTAAATGAAATCAACCCCTTGAGATACAGCATATAATCACTGCCTGGGCTGTTGGGATATTGGCGCTGAAAGCGTTCGATAGCAGCCAAAGCCTGCTCAGGCTCTTCGTCTTTCCAGTTGACATAGGCTTGGTCAATAAGCGCCTGTTGTGCTTGGATCCCAAAAGGGTAGCGGGCCTCAATGCTCTCTAATCGCTCGCGCGCATTGTTCCAGTTGCCAGCATCCATCTCGGCCCGAGCGTCTTTGTAGAGCTGCTCTGCGGTCCAGCCTGCGGTGGGATCTTTTTCTGGCTCAAAGGTGCCGCATGCGGTCAAAAGCATGGCACAGCACAACACACCGATACGGAGCCAGTGGTTTTTGATAGAGTTTAGAAATGATAGGGAGCTTGAGCTGTTCACGAATGAATTCCTTGTGGTGCAAAGCATAAATTTGGGCGGCATGAACACAAACGCCATGAACTGTGTATTCTAAGGGATTATAGCGCTGAGATATAGACTATCACGCCTGATACGGTTGGCATCTTTGGATTGATAAATTTTATGAGTGTTTTACAGAAATATCCAACCCCCGAGCCCATCCACGAAATACAGGTCGCCAAGGACACCCCCGCACAGCGACTGGACAAGTATTTGGCAACGCTATTAACGGCGTATTCGCGGGCGCGTATCCAGCAATGGATTCATGATGGGGCGGTGTTATTAAATGGTCAACCCGCACGGCCACGAGCCCGTGTGCAAGCAGGCGATGATATTCGTGTACAGGTGCAACCCAGCGACCAAGAAAAGGCGTTTGTGCCCGAAAATATCCCTTTAGATCGGATCTATGTCTCCGCACATGTTGTGGTGCTCAATAAGCCTGCTGGGATGGTGACGCACCCCGGGGCTGGTAATTGGTCGGGCACATTGCTCAATGCATTGCTCTATCATTTTCCTGAGCTGGCTGAGGTCTCGCGGGCGGGCATCGTACATCGTTTGGATAAAGATACCTCGGGCTTGTTGGTGGTTGCGCGCACCGAGCCAGCGCGTGAGGCCCTCGTGGCGCAATTAAAAAAGCGTACAGTGTTGCGCGCCTATCGTGCGGTCTGTGTGGGTCAGACCCCGACGCATGGGGTGATTGAGGCGCCCATCGCGCGCGACCCGCGCGTGGCAATACGGATGTGTGCCCGTGATTTGCCGGGGGCGCGCCAGGCCCGTACGGATTATTGGGCGCTACGATATGGCATCGTCGAGCAGCAGCATCAGGTCACTGAGTTAAAATGTCAGCTGCACACAGGACGTACCCACCAAATTAGAGTGCATCTGAGCAGTCAGGGGCACCCCTTGCTTGGGGATGGCTTATATGGGGGGCTCAATACCCCACATACACCGCGCCAAATGCTGCATGCCTTTCAGTTGGGTTTTATTGAGCCCGAGACACAGCAGGCGTTGCATTTTGAGTGCCCCCCGCCCGCTGATTACCGAGCTTTATGTGAGCAAATACACTGGACACAGGAGGAGCCCTTTGCCAAAAATAATTGATCACGCTGACTTGCCTGCCAATGTTGTGAGTGGCCCACAAATACCTGGTGTGAACTATTTCACGACCACACGCGCTTCGGGTCATAGCCGTGGACCTTGGGCATCTTGGAATCTTGGCGCGCACTGCGGTGATGATGCGCACGCAGTCCATCACAACCGGGCGCAGTTGCAATCTTTATTGCCCGGGCCGGTGCATTGGCTGCGTCAGGTGCACGGCACTGATGTGGTGGCCTTACAGAGAAACATGCGGCCGACGGCATTACCGATGACGGCCGATGCCGCCTTTACCCGCGATACGGGCTGCGTACTGGCCATATTGACGGCAGATTGCTTGCCCATCGTGATCACTGACATACAGTCGCGTGTGTTGGGGGTGGCGCATGCCGGTTGGCGCGGCCTGGCAGATGGGATCTTGGAGCAGCTCGCTGACCATATGCGGCGTTATAGTACAGCCCAAGAGTGGGTGGCTTGGATGGGGCCAGCCATTCGCCAAGACCATTTTGAGGTAGGCGATGATGTCTATCACTGTTTTACACAGCAGACGCCGCAGGACGCACAGTATTTTCGTTATTTACGCCCGGGTAAATGGTTGGCCGATTTACCCGGCTTAGCACGCGCACGTTTACAGCGTAGCTTTCCTGGGCGCGTGGTGGTTCATGACAGCCAGCAATGTACTTATGCCCAAGAGGATAGGTACTTTTCCTATCGCCGCGATCGCATTACGGGACGGCAGGCCACCGTTGCTTGGCTGGATCCCAGGCCTTCCGAGGATTTTGCACGTTAAATTTTTAGTCACTATTTTATTTATACTTTTAATGCAAGTGGGGCTACCATGGAGGTACATGCATTGCCGAGATAACAGCGGCCATGTAACATTTATAATCAAGGTTAAGAAAAATACAAACAGTGCCTGTATGACGTAAATACTTGTTTTATCAATTAGAGTTCAAAGGTGCACAGTGAATCAAAAAACAAATCAATCACAAAGTTTTGAACCACTCATCGACCTGCAGGCAGCTCAGAGCATACAGCAGGATTTTATACAAAAGTGGGGCGAGTTGTGTGCACAGGCACAATCAGGTAGTTTGGGCCCGCTGCGCTCGCGGCGCTTTAGAGGCGATGCATGGGCACAGAATCCTGTCGCACTATTTCAGGCACATGCATGGCAGCTGTATGCAAATACCTTGCAGCAGCTCGCGCATATCACGACACAGAGCAAGGCGGTACAAGAGCGTTTGGCTTTTTACTCTATGCAATGGGCCGAGATGTGGTCACCTGCTAATTTCTTGGCGACCAACCCCGAGAGCCAAAAAAAGTTTTTTGATTCCCAAGGGCAGTCGCTGCTCAAAGGCTTGCAAAATTTTTTAGGTGATATTCAAAAGGGGCGTCTGACTCAGGTTGACGAACAGGCTTTTGAGGTGGGCAAAAATCTCGCCATCACTCAGGGGGCGGTGATTTTTCAAAATGAGCTGATGCAGCTCATCCAGTACAGCCCGAGCACCCAAGAGGTGCATGAGCGCCCCTTGCTCATCGTGCCCCCATGCATTAATAAATACTATATTCTTGATTTGCAGCCAGAAAACTCTTTCGTGAAATACGCTGTTGATCAGGGGCATACCGTATTTCTGATTTCATGGCGCAATCCCATGCCCCAAGATGATGATGGCATCCGCTATGCGACCTGGGGGGATTATATCGAGCACGGTGTGTTGCGAGCCATCGAGATTACCCAAGAGATCACAGGCCAGACTGAGCTCAATACATTGGGCTTTTGCGTCGGTGGGACACTCTTATCATCAGCACTGAGCATTGCCAAGGCACGCAATAGCAGCCCGAGTCATAGCTTGACGCTGCTCACCAGTATGCTTGATTTTCATGATGTAGGGGTGATGGATGTGTTTGTGGATGAGGCCACCACCCAATCATTTGAGTGGCAGTTGGCTGATGGCCGTTTGATGGGGGCCGCCCAACTGGCCAACACCTTTTCCATGCTGCGTCCTTCCGAGTTGGTGTGGAATTATGTCACCAGCAACTACCTCGAGGGTGAGACGCCCCCAGCTTTTGATATTTTGTACTGGAATAGTGATGGCACAAATTTACCGGGTAGTTTCTTTACTTGGTATTTCCGTAATACATATTTAGAAAATAATCTGGCAGTCCCTGGCAAAATCACCGTCGACGGCACACCCATTGATTTTACGGTGTTAGATATGCCCGCCTATATCTACGGTTCCAAAGAGGATCACATCGTGCCCTGGGAAACCGCCTTTGCCTCGGTGCGCCAGGTCAGTGGCCCGCGCCGTTTTGTCTTGGGGGCGTCTGGGCATGTGGCGGGGGTGATCAATCCGCCAGCGGCCAATCGCCGTCATTATTGGGCTTATGAGGATGATGATGAGCTCAAAAAACACGCCGTACCTGAAAAATGGTTGGCCCATGCACCTAAACATGACGGTAGTTGGTGGTCAGATTGGTCACAGTGGCTGTCCAAACAAGGGGGCAAGATGACCCCAGCACCCAAGACATTAGGCAATGACAAATACACTGTGTTAGAGGCAGCACCAGGCAGTTATGTAAAACAAAGAGCCCTGTAATTCACCTTTGCTATTAATGAGCGCCTGTATTAATAGCCCTATAAAAGTCTCAAAAGACTGGATTATAAAATTTAAAAAAGGAGTATTAAAATGAGTAAAAAAATTGCATTAGTCACGGGTGGCATGGGGGGTATTGGCACAACAATATGCCAGAGATTAGCTAATGACGGCATGACCGTCATTGCGGGCTGTAGTATGGGTCGCAATTATCAAGAGTGGTTAGACGAACAAAAAAAACTAGGATTTGAGTTTCATGCGATGCCTGCAGATGTGACTGATTGGGATTCGACCCAAGCGGCGATAGAGAAAATCACCCAAGAGGTGGGTCAAATCAACATCTTAGTTAATAATGCGGGCATTACTCGTGATACGACCTTTAGTCGCATGAGCGTTGAGCAGTGGCAAGAGGTGATTAATACCAACCTCAACAGCCTTTTTTATGTCACCAAACAAGTCATCGATCAAATGGCGGATAGCGGCTGGGGGCGCATTATCAATATTGGCTCAATCAATGGCCAAAAGGGGCAATTTGGGCAGACAAATTATTCCGCAGCCAAGGCCGGTATGCATGGTTTTACAAAAGCATTGGCACAGGAATACGCGCGTAAAGGGGTGACGGTCAACACTGTCTCGCCAGGGTATATAGGTACCGATATGGTCCGCGCCATCCGCGAAGATGTGCTGGAAAAGATCGTGGCGACCATCCCGGTACGTCGTTTGGGTGAGCCCGAAGAGATCGCCTCTATTATCAGCTGGCTGGCTTCAGATGAGTCTGGCTTTGCGACTGGGGCTGATTTCTCGGTGAATGGCGGCTTGCATATGTACTAAAATGTTAAAGTAATATGAGTACTGCTTTAACCTAGAGGGCATATGACAGCATCTAATACACGTTTGATTAAAAAGTATCCGAATCGGCGGCTTTATGACACGCATACCAGCGCTTATATTACGCTGGCCGATGTTAAACAGCTCGTACTCGATCACGAGCAGTTCGCAGTCGTCGATTCTAAAACTGACGAGGACATTACCCGCAGTATCTTATTGCAGATCATCCTCGAAGAGGAAAGCGGGCAGGTGCCTATTTTTTCAGCCAATGCACTGGCCCAGATTATTCGTTTTTACGGGACGGCCATGCAGGGGGTGATGGGCAATTATATAGAACAAAACATACAGGCATTTATAGACATTCAGGATCGCATGGCCGAGCAGTCCAAGGGGCTTTATGGCAACCAACTGAGTCCCGAGGCCTGGACTCAGTTTATGGCGGTGCAAACACCTGTGATGCAAAATGCCATGAATACCTATATAGACCAAAGCAAAAAATTATTCGTTCAAATGCAAGAACAAATGCGCGATCAAAATTTAAATATCTTTGGTCAATTTCCCTTTACCCCACCACAAAAGAAAACAGATAATTAATTAAGCGGGTTTTGTCGTGTTTAGTATTCACTGGGCCAGCTGGTTTGAGCTGGCCCATTTTTTTATTGGCGCACCTAAAGCGCTATGAATGCAGAAAAATCTTGTTGCGTTACCAAAAAAGTGTAATATCCCCACAACATGTGGGCCTTTCTTGATATGCATCATATTGACGCGATCACTAATTTGCTAACCTGAATTCGTAGAGAGAAAAAGTTACTTAAGCCGCATGGTTAAACATTTGCAAATAAATTGTTTCATTTTGTGTTTGTGTGCTATAAGTACGGTTTGATTTTCTTGGTTTATACCGTTTAGGGGAACTTTTAGGGGAGTATTATATGTCCACCTTTCGGCTTTCAGTGTTAGCACTATCAACCTGTCTGGCATTTGCTGCCAATGCGGAATCTGTACGCAATGTGCCTGTACAACCTATTCCTGCGGCTGAGATTTCCGAGCCAGAAAAAGTTGAGCTCGGGAAAATGCTGTTTTTTGACCCCCGTTTGTCACGTTCTGGGTTTATTTCCTGTAACTCATGTCACAACCTGAGCATGGGTGGCTCTGACAATCTGGTGTCTTCTATTGGTGACCGCTGGGCGCAAGGACCCATCAACTCACCCACCGTATTAAACTCCAGCCTTAATATTGCTCAGTTTTGGGATGGTCGAGCCGAGACCTTACAAGAGCAGGCCGGTGGCCCTATAGAGAACCCCCTCGAGATGGGCTTTACCCACGAGCTAGCAATTGGCGTTCTGCGCTCTATTCCCGAGTACGTAGAAAAGTTTGAGACCATCTACGGTACTGATGATTTTGGTATCGAAGAGGTGACTGACGCCATTGCGGTTTACGAAGAGACTTTAGTTACCCCCAATGCCCGTTTTGACCAGTGGCTGCGCGGTGATGACGAGGCACTCACTGATTTTGAGCTTGAGGGTTGGGAGCTTTTCCTCACCAGTGGCTGTGTGGCTTGTCACAATGGGGTCAACTTGGGTGGCACCTCATTCCAGAAAATGGGCGTGGTTGAGCCTTATCACACACTCAACCCTGCAGAGGGTCGTGCTGAGGTCACCGGCGTGGATGCAGACCGCTTTAGTTTCAAGGTACCCACCCTGCGTAACGTCGAGTTAACCTATCCTTACTTCCACGATGGGGCTGTTTGGACCCTGACCGAGGCCGTGGATATTATGGGTCGTTTGCAGTTGGGCCGTGTTTACAATGATGAGGAAAATGCCAAAATCGTCGCTTTCCTCAAGACACTAACGGGTGAGCAGCCAGAGGTGGTATTGCCCATCTTGCCTCCATCTACGGATGAGACGCCCAAGCCTAACCCTTGGGATGGTGACGAATAAGCTCATCCATAGACATTCTTAAGTAGATTGTCGTAATCCTAGAGCGTTAGCACCAATAAGCCACCGCATATTCATGTGCGGTGGTTTTTTTGTACCAAAAGAAATTAATAAAAAGGATTATGATGGAGTGAGGAACCTCGCTAGGAGGAGGATATGCATCGGTCACAAACACATCCTTGGCATGCACTTTATGCGCCCCATACCCCCAGCTGTATCCGGTCACGCTTGGGTCACAACTTGGTGCAGTTACTCGATGAGCGCTGTCAACGTCATGCGGCTCGACCCAGCCTTTATTCTATGGGCGGGCAGATGAGTTTTGCACAGCTCAAAAAGCTTAGCCAAGATTTTTCTAGTTGGTTGTTGACCCAAGGCCTGCAGCCCGGTGAGCGCGTCGCTCTGATGATGCCGAATCTGATGCAATTTGTGGTTGCCATGTTGGGCACACTCCGTGCGGGGGGAGTGGTGGCTACCTGTAATCCTCTGTATACAGCCCGAGAATTAGGCTTATTATTAGAGGATGCACGGCCACGATTTTTGGTGGTGGCTCGTCCCTTTGTTTCGACGGCAGTACAGGCCGTAGATTTATGCGCCACAGGGCCGGGGGGTGAGGCCGCAGTCAATCAGGACCTTATCCCTGAGCTCATTATTACAGAGCTGGGTGATTTACAGCCGCGGCCCAGGCGCCATTTAATCAATATGCTGGCTTGGGGGGCTAGACTACGGCGTCCCAAAGGGCCTCAGCCCAAACAGGCCCATTCCTTTTTACAGGTCCTGCAGCAAGGCGCCCAGCGGCCACAACCTGCACCTCAGATAGCGTCTTCAGCCCCGGCTTTCCTGCTCTATACCGGGGGGACCACCGGTCGGCCCAAAGGAGTGGTATTGAGTCACCAAAATATGGTGGCTAACATACATCAGGTCTCTAGTTGGCTTGCCCCGGTGCTCGCGCATGGGCGCGAGACGGTACTCACCGCCTTGCCCATGTATCATGTGTTTTCTCTATTGGGCAATTGCTTGCTGTTTTTATATTTGGGGGGCAGTAATGTACTCATCGCTGATGGGCGTAATATGGGCCAAATCATTCAGGCCATGCGTCGCTACCCGATCAGTGCGTTTACTGGGGTTAATACCTTGTTTCGCCGCTTGTTAATGCATCCACAATTTGCATCCCTCGACTTTTCTCGGTGGCGGATTGTTATTGGCGGGGGCGCTGCAGTAGAGGAAAGCGTGGCCACTCATTGGGAAAAGGTCACTGGTCAGCCTCTATTACAGGCCTATGGTCTTACCGAGACGGCACCTGCCGTGTGCATTAATCCAGTCCAAGGGGATCATCAGAAGCTTGCCCTAGGGTTGCCATTGCCTTCGACCGAGGTATGCATTTTAGATGCGTCTGGCCGGCCGCTACCCTTGCATACCTGCGGTGAAATATGCGTACGCGGCCCTCAGGTCATGTCTGGGTATTTTCGCCAAAGTGATCACACAGACATCTTTACCGAAGAGGGTTTTTTCCGAACAGGCGATATGGGCTATATGGATGAGCAGGGGTTTGTTTATTTACAAGAACGAAAACATGACATTATTAATGTCTCGGGGTTTCAGGTCTTTCCCACTGAAATAGAGGCCGTGATTGGTTGTTTGCCCGAGGTGGCTGCAGTGGCTGTGATTGGCGTGCCAGATGCAGATGCTGGCGAGCGGATCCAAGCCTTTGTGCAGCTACGAGAGGGCGCCCACGCTGCTTCACTGAGTGCCGCACAAATTCAGCAGCACTGTCAGGAAAATTTAACCAAATATAAAATTCCGACTGACATTATTTTTACAGAGCATTTGCCGCTTTCCCCAGTGGGCAAGGTATTGCGCCGTCAACTCAGGAATTCTTTTGAACAGGCACAAAATCAGTCGCAGCATTGAGTAACAAAGGGAATGTCACTTTTTGTGAAATCGCTTGTCAACAAATGGGCTAATGGGAACAATATCAAAAATTATTTTTTAGGAAATACTATGAAACGAGCACTTTTAGGAATGGCGATTGTCAGCGCTTTTGCATTGACCGCATGTAGTAGCCAGGTAGAGAAAAAAGATCAAGCCATGGATCAAGCCGATCAAAAGCTTTTAACCTCTTATGTATGGCATTTGGACCGGGTTTCACAACCTAAAGCAACCCAAGAGTCAGCCGCATCCACAGCTGCTGAGCAGTCTGAGGCCTTACCCACCCCTCCAGCAGAGATGCGTCCTTTTGATATCAGTTTCGATCAAGAGCGGGTGTCCGTGCAGGGTTTATGTAATCAACTAGGTGGCAGCTACCAGGTTGATGGAGATGAAATCACCATCAGTCAGATGATGAGCACACGCAAGCTATGCTCTGATGAGGCGTTGATGGCGCTTGAGAATTTTGTGGGTCAAGTCATGCCTGCTGCTGAGAAATGGCAGGTAGAGGGGGCGGATCAAGCACAATTGGCCCAGTCGACACCGACTCTAGATTTGCTCTTTACTAATGGGATGCGCTGGCAGTTAGAGGGCACTCCGACCGCCGAGACGAAGTATGGCCAAGAAGCGGTCATCGAGTTTTTACAGGTTGATCCCCAGCTGCAACAATGCACCGATGGTCAAGAGGCCTGCCTGAAAGTGCGCAAGCTAGCCTACGATGATCAGGGCATCCATACTGAGACTGGGCCTTGGCAGCTGATCAACAAAGATCAGTTAGAGGGCTATGAGCTTGACCCAAACTATAGAAACATCATTCGGGTCAAGCGTTTTACTGAGCAGGGGGCCGAGGGCCAAGAGCGCCCAATCTACATCCACGATATGACGGTGGAAACTCAGCCCATCGACTAAGTCGGCCTACTGGTACATGGGTTTTCTATCGATGGCAGCGAGCACGCCTCGTACGATTCGATAGATGACCCATATCCCCACGACCAATAACACAATTAAGCCAACAAAAAAGTACACCAACACGAGGCCGATGAGGCTCCAGAGTAATCCGAACCAAAAGGTACGGATTTGCCAACGAAAATGAGACGCTAGCCAGGTGTTTTGGGCATCACCACGTTTGACGTAGTTAATGATCAGCCCAATAATACCGGTAATCGCAGTAAAGTACGTCAGCGCCTGTAATACATACACAATGATGGTGATGGTGCGCAGTGAATTTATTTTTTCCTGCGAAATGCCTTGTTCGAGAGCGGCGGCAGTGACGGGTTGGGCGGGCTCGGGAGTGTTCGGGTTGGGTTGATGAGTCGGTTGTTCCATAATTTATTACATACCATTTAAATGTCTAAAAGACGTTTGGCAAATAATGCCCATTAAATATAAGTCCTAAATCATAACTTACCGCTATAAAACTGCAATATTAATATTTACTTTAATTGCCTAGTATTGAGCGCTGCTTATAGGGTATGGTGGGTGTATCAATTAATAAAAAAGCGGGAGGAATACATGCATTGGTATCTCACAGTTTTAAAAAAGTACGCTGTATTCACAGGGCGTTCACGCCGAAAAGAATATTGGGTTTTTCTTTTATTTAATATCATTATCTTTTTTATTCTGAGTTTGATTGATAATACGATCGGTACTTTTAATGCTCAGACTGGTGTAGGGGTATTGAGCAGTATTTATTGGTTGGCAATTTTAATTCCATCCATTGCTGTGGGTATTCGACGATTGCATGATACGGGTCGGACGGGGTGGTGGCTATTATTGGTTTTTATTCCCATCATTGGGCCTTTGATTGTGCTGATATTAATGTTGCTCGATAGCAAGCCGGGCACTAATCAGTATGGTCCCAACCCCAAAGGTGCTTGAGGGCTACCATCAGCATATTGATGTTAAGACTGAGGGTAGGTATTGGGCCTATCCCCAACAGCACAAAGAAAACGCCTGGATGGTGATGACCCAGGCGTTTTTTTGTGGCTGTACGTTTTGGCCGTGGCACAAGGTGAGAGGCGCACGGGGTATGTGTAGAGGCTAGATATAGGTCAGCGTAAACCAGATGACCAGTGGGATGACGGCAACGGATAGGACATTACCCATCAAAACAATGCTCGCGACGGCCTGCGGAGAGGCGTTGTAATGCTCACTCAAGAGAAAGTTGAGTACTGCAGGAGGGAGCATGGCCGAGAGGACGATCATGCGTTGCCATTCTACGGTCAGCGGTAAAAGCCACAAAATGAGCGGGGCGCAGATCGCGCCAACCACTAGGTAGAGTAGGTTAATCCTGAGGGCAAACCCAATTTGACTGACCCGATCATGGGCCAAGCGCACGCCCAGACTAAAGAGCATGAGTGGAATGGTGATTTGACCCAACATTTCAAGACTGGTGACCGCAAAGGCGGGGACATACTGCGGATGTGGTGCCAATGTGATCCCGAGCAGTGCCATCCAGATGTTAGGGTTGCGTAGCCATAACCAGCGGTTGCCGTCACCGGATAATACAAATAGCCCCAGTGAAAAATGTAACGAGTTAGACAGCACAAATAACAGCACGATATCGCCCAGCTGCTCGCGGCCATAGGCCAATAGCATCAAGGGGATGCCCACATTGCCCGTATTTCTAAACATCCCAGAAACCAGATAGGCACGGCGCGCAATGCCACTGGGGCGCAGCGCCAAAAGCAACAAGCCTGGCAGGACGATGACCAAGACCCCCGCCAAAATCAGCGCCCATGCATTGGCCGGATCAACCGGATGCGTAAATAGGGCAGAAAAGATTAACGCCGGACAGAACACATGGATATTGACATAATTGATAAAATCCATGTTGGGGGCGCTCTGGTTGCGACGGGCAAAAAAGAACCCGAGCAGCACGATAATGAGCACGGGGGCAACAATATTTACTAAGGTCAGTATCATTATTTTTACTGTCTCGTTGTATTTCGGCCAGAAAATTCCATCTCATGATTGTATTGATTTACCGCGCACCTTAGTAGGGACGTGACCGTATTGTTTGTTGATTGGTCGTTTTACGTATGAGTAATCATTAGGAGGCTTACATGAAAGCAATGGTAGTCCGTCATCCCGCCAGTCTGGATAGCATCGAACAGAAGACGTTGCCCGATCCCGGGCACCCCGGTGCGGGACAAATCCGTGTGGCCCTGCATGCCAGCTCTTTAAATTTTCATGATTTGATGGTTGCAAATGGCAGCATCCCAACCGAGGATGGTCGCATTCTGCTGTCTGATGGGGCAGGGGTGGTCGAGGAGGTCGGCGAGGGGGTGACTGAGTTCTCTGTGGGTGATTCGGTGGTGTCTTGTTTTTTTCCGGGGTGGCTAGCGGGCCCAGCAACGCCGGCGGTGACCAATTTTAGGACCACCCCTGGCGATGGGGTTGATGGCTTTGCCTGCACGTATGCGGTGCGTGATGCAACGGCATTTACCCACGCGCCCAAAGGGTGGACACATGCCCAGGCGGCCACGATTACCACTTCTGGTTTAACGGCTTGGCGTGCTCTGGTAGTGGATGGTCAGCTACAAGCGGGGCAAACCGTCTTGTTATTGGGTACTGGCGGGGTTTCTATTGCCGCTTTGCAGATTGCCAAGGCAATGGGCGCACAAGTGATAATCACCTCGTCCAGCGATGAAAAGCTGGCACGCGCTCAATCGCTAGGGGCTGATTTTACGATTAATTATAAAAAAACGCCTCAATGGGGGAAAAAGGTTTTAGAATTAACGGCCGGGCGGGGCGCTGACCTGATCGTAGAGGTAGGTGGCCCCGAGACATTGCAGCAGTCGATGCGTGCGGTCGCTGCCGGTGGGCATATCGCATTGATTGGCGTGTTAACAGGGGTAGAAGGGCTGTTACCCACGCGCCAGTTTATGGCCCGTCAGGCGCGGTTGCAAGGACTCATTGTTGGTAATCGCCAGCACCAACAAGACTATGTCCGCGCCTTAGAGCAAAATGATCTCTTTCCCGTGATCGACAAGAGTTTTGCTCTGACGTCTTTGTCCGAGGCTTTTAAATACCAAACAAGCGCGCAACACTTTAGTAAAATTGTCCTTGAGTGGTAAAACAAAAACCTAAAACAGTTTGTGACGCGCCTGGCTGGGTAAAACCCCTAGGCGCGTTGTTTTTCAAGTGCTGGTATAACAAATTTTAAGCTTCACGGTTTGAATGGCCTGTACATGAAAAAAAATTTGTTGCAGGCGATAGGCATCCTGATTGTATCCGTTGTAGTGACCTTATTCCTCGAGTATTACGATGAGCAGCGCCTACAGGCGCATCATCAGCAGGAAATTGACCAGCACTTGCAAAAATTACAATCCAGGCTTCAACATGTTATCGCCGAGGTAATGGAAAAAAATACACTGCTCGCTGAACGTCTTGCCGAGCAGCCGGAGGCATTGGATGACCCCGAGGGGTATGGGATTTTACAAGAGGATCTCTTACCACCGTTTTTTTTCAATTTATCTTTTGCACGGGGTTATACCGTAGTGGCCACCTATCCCTATGAGGGGCACGAGTCTTTAATAGGGATGAATTTTTTGCTCCGTCCCAATATTTTGCCTGGGATAGAACGTGCGGTGGAAACCAAGGGGACGGTGATCACCAGCCGCATCAACCTGTTACAAAGCGGGCAGCAGGGGTTTGTGATTCGCACGCCTTTGTTTACAGCAGATGATGAGCATCTGGGATTCGTTTCAGTAGGGATTGATTTAGAGAGACTTTTACAAAACATTGGCTACGATAAATCCTTGGGATTTGATCTGATGATCGAGGCCTATCATTCAGATTGGGATCCACAGATTTTACGGGGTAGTTCGGCGCAGTTTGATGCCTTGCCTGAGGGGCCTCAGATTACAGTCCCCGAGGGGGCTGTGTGGGAGTTGCGTGGTCAGCCCCGAGCAACGAGTGGCCAACATTTATTACAGCGCGGTGACTATATTCGCTTGGTGAGTGCCAGCATCACCTTTGTCGTGCTGGTAGTATTTTTGTGGCGCAAAGGGCTGCTCAGAGATTTAAATATTTTCAAAAAACGGGTGACTTTACGCTTGGCGCTGCTGTTGGTCACGGTCGTCCCCATGGCAGTGCTCTTTGTGGTTCTAGAGGTTCTGAGTATTCGCAGTGTTCTTTTGCTTTCTCAACAACAGATGAGAAATCAAGCCCAGTTATTGATACGTCAGGTCAACGCCCACATCGCTTCTTTATTTGAAATACCACGCCAGGTCGCTTTTCATGCCGATCTCTTTCATCAAGGGATATTGAGCCTCGATAACCCCGCCGAGGCGCTCAGCTTTTTTATCTCACAACTGCGCATACAGCCCAACTTGACCTATTTGTCACTGGCGATGCCCGATGGGCAGTTTTATGCAGCGGGGCGGGCGCCCACAGGAGTGGATAGAAATTTGCGGATGCAATGGGCCAATCAGGACACCAATCAGCAAATCAGATTGCATTGGGTAGACGATAGTAATCGCCCAAGCAAGGATTTCATACGCGGCAATACTGATTTTGATCCGCGTAAAACGCAGTGGTATCAAAACGCGTTGGAAAGCCAATCAGCCAAATGGTACCCGGTGTATCAATACACCACTCATGATTCTCGGCAGCACTTTACTGGGTTGGGAGTGGGCATGTCTGCACCCATACTGTCCCCACAAAATGAATTTTTAGGGGTGGTTGCAGCGGATATTGCCTTATCTGAAATCAGTGGCTCATTAGAAAAGCTCAGTCAGGATTTTGGTGGGGTAATTTTTTTGGCAGAAAAAGAGGGGCCGCTAATTGCTTCATCAACCAAAGACCCCCTGTATTTGAATCAAGCCACAGACATCATTCGGTTAACTGCACGGGACAGTACTCACCCTTTACTGCGTCGGGCAGGACAGATCATTGAGGATGAGGCCAGCTTATATGGCAGTAAGATTATTCGCTTTGATGGTGAGATGCAGCTATTTAGTTGGGAGCATATTGCTGTCCCCGATGGCCCTGATTTAACTTTGGGCGTGATTATACCCTCGAATGTGTTGTCTACAGCAACAGATAAAATCTGGCGTAATGCACTGTACATCACTTGGTTGCTATTGATTTTGGGCATGATTCTGGCCTTTGCGAGTACGACTTGGATTAGCCATCCCTTGCAGGCCTTAGAGCATTGGGCCAGCAAGCTGCGTCGCGGCCACTGGAATGAGCCCATGCCCAAAATAGGTCCTATCAGCGAGGTGCGTTCATTGCGTAATTCGCTTGAAGAAATGGCGGAGCAATTACATATCCATACCGTCGAGCTCGAGCAATTGGTGCAGCGTCGTACCGAAGAGCTGCGCTTGGCAAATGAAAAACTGCACCAACTATCAACCACTGACGGTTTGACGGGCCTGGCCAATCGCCGCTATTTAGACGAACGTGCTCGAATCCTCTGGTCATTAGCGCTGCGCAGCGAGGTAAATATGATTGCGCTGATGGTCGATGTGGATGATTTTAAAAAATACAATGACCGTTATGGTCACCAGGCCGGTGACCGTTGTTTAGAGCAGATTGCTGAGGTATTGCAAAAACATTCTCGTCGCGCCACAGATATTGCTGGCCGCTATGGCGGTGAGGAGTTTGCGCTGATTTATGTTGATCTGTCCAAAGACGAGGCCATTGAAATGGCCGAGCAAATCGTCGCTGCCGTTTATGCGCTGGATCTCAAACACGAAGACTCGGCCGCAGGTAGGGTGACGGTCAGTATCGGGCTAGCTTGTACGATGCCGCATCAGGGTAGTCATGTGGACAAATTATTTAAAGAGGCGGATGAGGCGCTGTATCTGGCGAAAAGAACAGGTCGCAACCGTGTTGCCTATTAGGTAAGATAGACGCGTGGTGGATAAATTATAGGAGTAGGTGTGATGGCTTTAAAACTTCAGGTGATTATTTGCAGTACCCGCCCAGGTCGTGTGGGCGCACCGGTGGCCCGCTGGTTTGCCGAGTATGCCCAGGCGCACAGTGACTTCGAGGTGACGTTGGTCGACTTGGCCGAGGTAGATTTGCCCATGTATGACGAGCCCAAGCACCCAGTGCTCCGACAGTATCAGCATGAGCATACCAAACGTTGGAGCGAGATCGTAGACAGTGCAGATGCCTATGTTTTTGTGGCACCTGAGTATAACTACAGTCCAACGCCTGCTCTGGTGAATGCATTAAATTATGTTTATCACGAGTGGAATTTCAAGCCCTGCGGGTTTGTGAGCTACGGTGGGGTGTCAGGTGGTTTGCGTGCAGCACAGGCGGCGCGTTTGCATGTTACTACACTCAAAATGATGCCCATTCCTGAGGGGGTGGCCATCCCAAATGTCGGGCCAATGGTGGATAGAGACACGGGGGTATTCGGTGCCAACGAGGCGGTAGAGCGTTCCGCTCAAACCATGCTCGGTGAGCTCCAGACATGGGCCCGCGGGCTCAAGGCGTTGCGTGACAGTGTGGCTTAGCGTCTTTTATATGTCGCCAGTCTAATCATACTATTAAGGGGTTCATCGCAGGGGGCTTGTTGAGTGACAAGCCTCTTGCTATTATCATTTTTTCTTCGATGTTTCGACTATGGTTGAATTATGGAAAAGTTATTAGTAGTGCAATCGCTGGCAGCATTAGCCCATGAAGTGCGCTTATCTGTATTTCGATTGCTAGTAGAAGCGGGCACAGCAGGATTACCTGCGGGTGAAATCGCCTACAAATTGGATATTGCAGCCTCTAGCCTGTCATTTCATCTCAAGGAGCTCCATCACGCTGGATTACTACACCGTAAGCAGCAGGGACGTTCTATATTTTACGCTGCCAATTATGAGGCAATGAATGATTTGCTCTTTTATTTGACTGAAAATTGCTGCCAAGGGCAGGAAAAATGCTCTCTATCTCCATTAGAAGAGCAATTAAAAAAAACTTATCGTTAGTGGCCAGGCATTTATAGCCCTGATGGTGTGTATTTTATTTGAGTTTATATGTTGGCTTTAATTATTTTTCTTGTCACCTTGATTTTGGTGATTTGGCAGCCCAAAGGCTTGGGTATTGGTTGGAGTGCTTTAGGTGGGGCTGCCCTAGCCCTCATGACTGGGGTGGTGCATTGGTCTGATGTCCCCATTGTTTGGGACATTGTTTGGGATGCCACTTTTACTTTTGTCGCGCTGATTATCATTTCATTAATTTTGGATGCAGCGGGCTTTTTTGGCTGGGCAGCGTTGCATGTCGCTCGCTTGGGGCGCGGCCGAGGGTCTATTTTATTTCCCTTGATTATTTTGCTAGGGGCGGTCATCTCAGCATTTTTTGCCAATGACGGGGCAGCTTTATTGCTCACTCCTATTGTGATGGCCATTTTGTTGAGATTGCGATTTTCTCCTACGGCCGCACTCGCATTCATTATCGCCACGGGGTTTATCGCCGATACGGCCAGTCTGCCCCTGGTCATTTCTAATTTAGTAAATATCGTCAGCGCTAATTATTTTGACGTGGGTTTTGGGCGTTATGCAGCGGTGATGGTGCCCGTTAATTTGGTATCTGTGTTGGTGACTTTGGGTGTATTGTGGCTAGCTTTTCGCCGTGAGATTCCGGATAGTTATGAGGTTGATGCTCTAGAGCCCCCTCATACTGCGATTCGCGATCCGTTGGTGTTTCGGGCGGCTTTTCCTCTGCTGGCCGTTCTTTTAGTGGCCTATTTTGTGACAGCCCCTTTCAATGTGCCGATTGCCTTTGTGACGGGTACTGCTGCGATCGTATTGATGGCCCTTGCTGGTCGCTGGTGGCAGCAGGGTCAAGGCGCAGTGGTGTCTGTGCGGGCCGCATTACGAGGGGCGCCCTGGCAAATCGTGCTGTTTTCGTTGGGTATGTATCTCGTGGTGTATGGGTTGGGTAATGCCGGATTAACGCATTATGGCGCTAGCGCCCTGAGCTGGCTGGGCCAGCAAGGAGACTGGATGGCCACAGTGGGTGCCGGTTTTCTGTCGGCTATTGTGGCCTCACTCATGAATAATATGCCTTCTACTTTGGTAGGCGCACTGGCTATCGAGCAGGCTCAAATTACCCCGCTCACCCAAGAGTTAATGGTGTATGCCAATGTGATCGGCAACGATTTAGGGCCTAAATTTACCCCTATAGGCAGTTTGGCCACGCTGCTATGGCTGCACGTGCTGGCCAGCAAGGGTTATAAAGTCAGTTGGGGGCAATACATGAAAATTGGTATTTTAATTACCCCGCCCGTGCTTTTGGCCACCTTGGTGGCATTGGTGGCTTGGGTGCATTGGCTGGCCTAAAAGTCTAGGTTTAGGCCTAGGATAACACGGTTATCACGGGCCCCATTTTCCACAGCATGCTTGCGGTTCGCGCCGGCAAATACCAATGAGACAGTGCTGATATTGTTGAGTTGGTAAAAAACGCCCGCGCGATAGTCAATTTTGCCCTTTTCATTGTGGTCGCCAAAATGTTCATAGCCCATGCCTGCGCCCAGGCTCCAACGCGCATCCAAGGGGGGGATATAGTCAAAGTTATAGTACATATCTTTGTTATTAACCCCAGAGCGCAGCCCTCTGACCACCTCGAGACTGAGGTTTTTATAACTAAAATTAGCAAAGATCTCATTGGTATTGAGACTGCCTACATGTGGATAGATGCTGTGGTTGTATCCCAGTGCTAATTCTGTATGGTCACCGAGAGACACCCCATAGCCTGCTAGGGTATCAAGCTGCAATGAGGATCTATCAAATTTCCCAGTTGAAAACCAGTTGCCTACGAAAAAGCCACTGTGGTGCTGATATTGCCAGGCACCCTGCAGAGCAGGGCGGAAATTGCTGTCTTTTTCGTCTTGGTCTTCACCCCGGTCTTTGTACAGAGAAACGGCCCCTAGCTCAAACGAGTACTCGGCTTGTGCAGGCAGGGCAGCCAGCGCGCTTAGCAGTACGGCGGTCAAGAGGGCGGTGGAAATAAGCCGCGGTGCACGCACTGCTGTAGAAAACTGAGCAGAGGGTGAAATCAAAGCTGAGTGCATTAACGTCCTTTTTAATGGGTGAGGCGATGTGCAAAGCACTCCTATGATAATAAATTTAGGGTGCCTCTACAGTAAAGAGCCTTTTATGTAAACTAAGGGTTGATTTTTGGTACAGAGTTGATGTGACGATGAGCAGAAACGATGGGTATGCCCTTTCTGAGGTGACCTTTTTAAACGTGCCTTTCAGAGAAAAAGACGAGGCCAAGGCCTTGGGTGCGCGTTGGAATCCCGAGCGGCGGCTATGGTACGTGCCAGCTGGCCTTGAGGTTGCTCCGTTTCAGCGCTGGTTACCTGCAGCTGCCCAAGCTCAGAGCACGTCGTCTCAGACTGCCCATGCCCAAGCGCAGACGCCCTCATTGCTCAATGAGAGGGCACCAGACTACGAGGTCAGTGCTGAGCGCTCGGGGTTACGTCTGTCACAGTTGCTTGAGGGGGTGTCCCGTACCATTAATCAGGTTTTTCATGAGGGGGTCTGGACCGAGGTCGAGGTCGTCAATGCACAATTGCGTGGGGATCATGTGTTTCTCGAGCTCTCAGAGCGCGATGCACAGGCCAATGTCATTGCTCAGGCGCGAGCAGTTATTTGGGGCAATGTCGCACGCACGCTATTACCGCGCTTTGAGCGTGAAACCGGGATGCAGCTCGCTCCGGGGATTAAATTATTGGTCCGCGCGCGCCCCTCTTTCCACGCGCAATATGGTTTTAGCCTATTTATCAATGATATTGATTTTAGGTTCTCCCTAGGGGATCTCGAGGCCAAAAAACGCGAGATTATTAAACGCCTCAAACAAGAGGGCTTGCTCGCTGCCAACCAAGACTTACCTCGCCCATGGGATTATTACCGCGTGCTGGTGGTATCACCACAGCAGGCGGCGGGGCTTGGAGACTTTCAGGCAGATGCCCAGCGTTTGCAGGCGTTTGGGCTGTGTGAGTTTATCTATGTACATGCACGGTTCCAGGGTGAGGGCGCCGCGCAGGAAATCCGCCAGGCGCTTGTGAATGCGCTGAACACCCATCAGGCAGACTCGTTTGATGCTGTGGTGATCATCCGTGGCGGTGGGGCAGTCAATGATTTGGCCTGGCTCAATGATTATGACCTCGCCCGTACCATCTGTGAGCTCTCTATCCCCGTGCATACCGGTATTGGCCATGAGCGTGATCATACGGTGCTTGATGATGTGGCTCAGCAGGCTTTTGATACCCCAAGCAAGGTGATTGGGGGTATTTGGCAGGTGATTCGTCAACGCGCTGCCGAGGTTCAAGATAATTACACCCAAGTTCAGCGTGGGGTACAGCAGTACCTATATCGCTATAGCCGCAGGGTCGAGCATAATTTTTCAACCATACGGGCTGATGCCAACCAGGCGTTGATGCAGGCGCGTGAGGAGGTACAAAGACAGATTGATAGCACACGCCAACAGGCGCACGAGCAGCTCAGAACGATGCGCGGACACATCCCCGCCTTATTAACTCAGGTGCACAGCAGTGCTTATGCTCAGCTCGAAAGAGCGCGCCACAGTAGTCATAGCTTATTAGAGAACACCATGTTGAGTAGTGGCTTTATCGTGCGTCGTAGCCGTGAGCACATCGAAGAGCATTTGCAGCATATCCAGCGCGAGGCGCAGCGCGCGGTTAGACTCACACAATCCGAGATAACGGCTTGCCTACAGTACGTGCATCATGAAAGCCAACGCTATCTGAGCACTGCCCGCCATAACGCCGAAGCATTGTTTCGTGAAATCGCTGGGCAGGGCCCCACCAAAACGCTTGAACGTGGCTTTGCCCTGATACGCGATGAGCAGGGTCAAATCATGACGGACCCTGCGACCGCGCAGCTGGGCCAATCAATCAGAGTTGAGTTTAAAAAAGGGCTACTGGACGCCCAGGTTACCCAAATCAAGCAAACCATCTCAGACGATCAAAATACGCAGGATAGCTAAGGTATTGTTTAAAAATATTCCAAACAGCAGATGATAGGAGTCCAATAATGACGCAACCCACATTTAAGCAGGCCTATGCCACCTTGCAAAAGCATGCCGATACGCTGCGCACACAGCAAGAGCCAAACATCGACGACCTGCTAACGATTGTCACCGAGTCAGTCAGCGCGTATAACGTGTGCAAAGAGCGTATTGATGCCGTTGAGGAGGCGATGGAGCAAGCTTTTAGCCGTGTCCAAGATGATGAATTTACCGCCACGCCCGACACAGCGCCCACGGGTACAGAGGCTAGTGACGACGATATTCCTTTTTAGTGTTTAGATAGTTTTTCCTCAACTATTGCAGGGCGTGCCAGATTCAACAACGGTTGGAGTGCCTCATCGCTGACCTCTAGCTCGCCGTAGTTTTTCACTGTGGTGAGCGCATGGTCAAATTCTGCTTGGTATAGCTTGGCAGCAATGCCTTGGGCGATTTGGTTGGCCCCTTGGCTAATGCCAGGGATGTCGCCGCAGATGCGGCCCACACTGAGGATGGCGGCATGCATAAAGCAGTGGATTTGTGCTGCCAAGGGATAATCGGCATCGGGCCGCGTTTGAAAAGAAAAGTCTGGGTTTAAGATGGGGATCACGCCGGATTCGCCAGGGACATCAGGTGCGAGGGCATGGGCCTCGTAAAATTGTATATGCGGTAACAGCGCGTGCAGCTCAGGGCGCATCCGAGGATCGGTGCGATAGCCAGTCGCCAAAACCAAGAGATCAGCAGTGATGTCTGGGCCATGCCCAGTTAGCAGCAGCTCGTCTTGCTGCACGTAGGCTTGCTGAATCTCATGCTCAAAATGCAAGGTCAGTGTGCCTGGACGTTGCCGCTCGGCGGCGATGATGCGGGCGACGGTACCCCGCGATGGTGGGGTAGGCTGCTGGGCCAAAAAGCCCAATAAAGCAGATTTTTGGGCCGCGCTTAAATGGGTATAGCCCGCTCGGTAGCCCGAGCTGCTAAGGGCTTTTGAGTAATTAATATGGCTATAGCCTTTACCGCGGATGCACAGATCAACGTGCTGGGCCCCCTGTTCCAGAGCGGTCGCCGCCGCATCCAAAGCAGAGTCACCCCCACCAACCACGGCCAAACGCTTGTCCCCAAAGCGTTGTGGATCGATAACTTCACTGCTGTGGTACCAGCATTCCTTGGGCAAGGATTGTGCCCAAGCAGGGATATTAGGCCCACCAAAACCGCTCATGCCTAGGGCCAAAACCACATGCCGCGCATAACGAGTATATTTTTCCTGGGTGCGATCATCTTGAAAATGCAGACGTGCTAATGGGGTAGCGAGCCTTTCATCACGCACGCCATCGATGTTGAGTAGTTGCTGCTGATTATTGACCGGCAATTGCAGTACTTTTGTGTACCACTGTAGGTAGTCATGCCACACTAGACGCGGAATGCGATCCAAGGCCTGCCAAGCCTGTGTTCCGTGTTGGGCGGTGTACCATGCTTGAAAAGTCAGCATCGGGATGCCCAGGGCGGGCCCGGTTAATTCCTTGGGTGAGCGCAGGGTATCCATTCGCGCAAAGGTGGCCCAAGGTCCTTCTTGGTGTGCTGGCGCTGCATCAAAAAGCGCAATGTTATGGATGCCCTGTAGTTTGAGTGCAGCAGCCGCGCAGGCACCAGACATGCCAGCGCCCACAATAACAACGTCATAGACGGCGTGACCTTGATGGGTACGGGCGGGGGGCCAGTTGGGCTCGGGTAGGCGCAGCAAGGACAGATGGTAGTGTAGTTGTTCTTCTAGATTGCTTAGGGAGTGTATCAATGTCATGGTTCAATCTTGTGTGGCTGGGTTAGAGACGCACGGCCGAGCCGCTTTATTTTCAATTTATTTTTTAAAAAGACTTTTCTAAGTGCGGTGCTAATGAAAAGGGGAAACGCGCGATAGCCTGCATCAGGCGCCGAGTGTACGGGTGCTGCGGTGCTGACCATTGGGCATTTTCAAAGTGATGAGTATCGACAATTTTCCCCTCGTGCATGACCAGCAAGCGATCCGATATATAACGCACTACCGCCAAATCATGCGATATAAATAAATACGATAGGTTGAATTCCTTTTTGAGTCCAACAAAGAGGTCCAGTATGCGTTCCTGTATTGAAACATCTAGGGCAGATACTGGTTCATCGCAGATGAGCAGTTCGGGCTGTAATAATAGGGCGCGTGCAATGGCAATGCGTTGCCTTTGGCCTCCAGAAAACTCATGGGGATAACGATCTAGACTCTGACTACTCATATGGACGGCGTCTAGCATGGTGCAGCTGTGCTGATACCGTTCTGCCCGGCTGCGGGTGGGGTAATGTAGGCGTTGTAGTTGATCAAATAGTTTTCCCACAGAGGTGCGTGGATTCAGTGATCCATAGGGATCTTGAAAAACCATTTGAATGCGTGGTCGTAGTGTTTGCAAAGAAGCCCCTTTGAGCGCTGATAGCGGCTGCCCTTGAAAATGGATTTCCCCTGCGTCGGGATCGTATAGCCTCATGATGAGGCGACTCAGGGTCGATTTGCCACAGCCCGAGGCGCCGACGAGGCCCAGTGACTCACCAGCGTATAAATCAAAACTGACCCCATCCACTGCTCGTTGTATTTTATTTTTTTGGGAAAAGCTTTTATGTAGATTGCGCACGCGCAAAAGAGGCGGGGTGGATTCTGTCCTGCGCGTCTCGGGTTCTGATTGCTGATAATGCAAATTGAGCTCAATGGGCAGGGTGGCCTGAATTAATTGGCGAGTATAGCTGGCTTGTGGGGATGCTAATACTTGCGCGGTGGGCCCTTGTTCGACAATGTGTCCTTCATGCATGATGAGGACATGGTCACTACGCTCGGCCACAACGGCCAGATCATGGCTTATTAACAGGATAGCCATATTGGATTCTCGCTGTATTTTTTGCAGCAAATCCAAAATGCTTTTTTGGGTGAGGACATCTAATGCTGTGGTGGGCTCATCGGCTACCAGCAGGCGTGGCGCGCAGGCGATGGCCATGGCGATCATCACTCGTTGCCGCTGACCGCCGGATAGTTGGTGTGGGTACTGACGCATTAACGTTTCGGGGTGGGGTAATTCGACCTGCTTCAAGCACTGTATTATCCGCTCCCTGCGTTGCTTTTTATTCAAAGAGGTATGTGTTTTAAGTATTTCGTCAATTTGGGTGTGGATGCGCAGGACGGGGTTAAGGCTGCTGAGGGGTTCTTGAAAAATAACGCCTATTTGGCTGCCTTGATAGGTGCGTAATTGAGCGGGGCGCAATGACAACAGGTCTGTGCCTTGGTAGTAGGCAGCTCCTCGGACCTGTGCGTTGCGTGGCAACAATCCGCAAAGGGCCAGAGCCGTAGAGGTTTTACCAGAACCCGACTCACCCACTAAGGCCAGTGTTTGGCCTGGGCTCAGACTAAAGCTCATCGGTTCAACCACCGTTTTGTTGCCGTAGCGCACGTTTAGATCTTGGACATGCAGCAAAGTGGCCGAGTTTTGATGCGTAAAGCGGACGACAGCTTGGGGCGGACGGTTCTGCGGCCTCTGGCCAAGGGAAAAGCGCATGGGAAACGCACCATTGGCAGATAGGGGATGCCCACCCATGCTGTTGGTGCAGCGCAGTTTAAGAACGTTGGCGGGGGTTAAAGCGGTCATTGAGTTGATCTCCCAAATGGTTAAAAGCCAGTACCGTTAACGCGATGGCCACACCGGGTATGGCTGTGAGATACCATGCCGAGCTGAGTTGCTCGCGGCCGCTGCTGATCATGGCTCCCCAGCTGGCGACATTGGGGTCGCTCAGCCCTAAAAATGCTAAGCCGGACTCCATTAAAATGGCATGTGCAATGAGGATGGAGCTGCTCACAACAATACTGGGCAAGGCATTGGGCAGGATTTCACGGATCATGATGTGACGATGAGAAAAACCAGCGCTGCGGGCGGCATGGATAAACTCTAAGGCCTTGATGCGGCGGCATTCTGCGCGAGTCAGGCGTGCGATCTCGGGCCAAGAGGCCAATCCGATCGCCACCATGATGGTGGATAAGGTAGGACGATAAATAGTGACCAGTACGATGACCAACAAAAAGGCTGGAATGGTTTGAAAAAGTGCGGTGAGGCGGTTTAGCATCTGTGCGAGCCAGCCCCCAAAGTAGCCTGCGCACAGCCCGACCACTATGCCAATACCGAGGCTGATGGAGGCAGCTCCGACCCCAATGAATAGGGAGGTGCGCGCTCCGTATAACAAACCTGCCCACACATCACGCCCCATGGAATCAGTACCTAACCAATGCGCGGTATCTTGCCCAGGGGGCAACAACGGCATGCCCGCCATATCCAATGGATGATGCGCCGTTAGCCAAGATGCGCAAGCGGTAAGTGCGAGGATGACTAAGAGTATGAGCACACCATTTAATTGAAATAGAGTACGTAGCAGTGCACGTATGGCTTTGGCCACTGTAGCGCCAGGGCCAGTTGTTTTGGCAGTGTTTAGCAGTAAATGCGTATCGGTATTCATTGGTTTATTCAGTGCGAATTCTAGGATCCAGCCATTGCTGAAAGACATCGATTAAAACATTGACGATGACCACGACCAACGATGAAAACAGCAAAATGCCTAAGAGCAGTTGAAAATCACGAGTCATTACAGCTTGTAGGGTGAGGCGGCCGATGCCTGGCCAAGCAAAAACCGTCTCGGTGACCGCGGCCCCGCCAAATAATGCGGCAAAGTGCACTCCCGCCATGGTGCTGACGGGGATGAGCGCATTGCGTAGACGGTGAAAATAGGTGATCCGCCAGGGGGCCAATCCCTTGGCACGGGCAGTGCGGATGTATTCGGCTTCCTCGATATCGAGGAGGCTGGCTCGAGTCAAACGCGCATACACGGCGATAAAGAAGGTCGCAACCGTTAAGACAGGTAGAATGGCGTGTTTCAATCGATCTTGAAACCAAGCCCAGTGGCTGAGATCTGTGTTGATGCTGGCATGCCCCATGGCAGGTAGCCAACCCAATTGCACTGAAAAAACGTAGATCAGCAATAAGCCCAACCAAAACCCAGGGGTTGAATAAAGCAGTAAATTAAATACAGACAGTACGCGATCGGGGATTTGACGGTGAAAGCGCGTCATTAAGCTGCCCAGTACCAAGCCGACCACAATGGCCAGACTCAACCCAGAGAACACTAAAAACAGGCTGTTGGGCAGACGCTCAAAGATCAAATTAATCACCGGTTCATTAAAGCGCGGCGAGACGCCCAAATCACCCTGGGCGAGTTGCCCTAGATAGTGTCCTAGCTGTTGCCACCATGAGCCCAGTAGCCCGTAGGCTTCGCGCATGGCATGCATGCTTTCAGCACTGGCGCCACCTGCTTCGGCGGCCATGATATCGACGGCATCACCCGGCACCTGCTGCAAGAGGAAAAAATTGATCAGCAAAATGCCCCCAATAGTGGGTAATGCACGTAGTGATTGTCTGCTGAGAGCGGTGAGAAAAAATCGGAGGCTATCCATAAGCTGTAAGTTTTGAGCTGAGAGCGGTATTGGCTATTAATATTTCTTTATTTATCTTAGGGTTGAGTATTTTTTTAGGCCAATACAATTTATATGTATCTTTAGACTCAAAAATTCTTAAAACTTACAGCTACAAGGTTATTTATAGGGATTTTGCCCATAATATTTACCGCAAATGAGTCCGTCGTTGCAGCGCTTCAACTCATGACCATTTGCGGTGGGGCACACTTCGTGGTGGGTTTTAATCCGCGTTTTTATTCGCGCATTTTTTCGATCATGTCAGCGGTTATGGTGGTGAGGTTATTTAAACCCCCCGTGACTAAATACCAGCTGTTGGGGTCCGCATAATAAATATGGTCATTTTTAAATGCCTGGGTTTGGCTCAAGGTGTCATGCGCGGCCAAAGTTTCTGCGGCAGTTTTTTCGCCGTTATTAATGGCCCCGCGATCCAGCATGATGATCCAGTCAGGATCCGCTTGGGCAATGGCATTGAGCTCCGTCGCATTTTTGATGGCTGCTGCCTCGGCTTCGGCGCTGCCCGGCTCAGGACGAGGCTGTGTCAGCTCGGCGGTATTACGTTCCGGCAGTACCGATTGCAACCCTGTTAACTCATACACATAGCCAAAGCGATCACCCGGGGCATGTGGGATGAGGCGGCCGTTAATAGTAAATAACAGCACCCCAGTTTTGTCAGAGTTAATTTCATAGAGCGCTGCAATTTGCTGTTCTAACTGCTCGAGGTGTTGAGTGGCCTCGTCAGTCTTATTAAAGGCGCGGGCCAACTGCAGGGTGGATTGTTCAACACTATTGAGGAAATCATTTGGGTCAGTGGTAAAACTCACTGTAGGTGCGATTTCCGAGAGCTTGGGGATCGCCGGGCCCGAGCGCCCACCAGCGATAATCAAGTCAGGTTGTAATTGTTTTAAAGAATCATAATCGGGTTCGAATAAAGTCCCCACCACCGGGCTTTGATTAAACTTTTTTAATGTCCCCGCATAAGCTGATTGGGGGACTCCAACAGGATCGATGCCCAGCGCGTTGAGTGTATCTAGATGAGAGAGCTCAAAACTGACAATCTTTTGAGGCGTCTCGTCTAAGCGTAGCGTGCCGGCATTATGTTCAAGTTCAAAGGTATTGGCGTGGACAGCAGTCAGGCCAATGGCCAGTAGGGCAGGGCCCATGATTGATGACAGGATGGTATTGCGAATAGTTCTCATAATCATTCCTCAAAAAGCACACTATAGCAGTAATCATGCACAGTTGTCATAATCATTGCATGGGAATCGAGTGCCGCCAGGCAGCGTTGTCCTAAACTTGCAGTGCTTGTGTCACTAGGAGTCTCTGATGTCTGAAAATTTAAATGAAAAATATGGTTTGAACCCAGCCCATAGCGAAATTGTGGCAGCGGTAGGTCTGGCACCTGTGGGCAAGGCCCTCGAGATGGGCTGCTCAAATGGGCGCAATGCGCTGTTTTTAGCGCAACAAGGTTTTGAGGTCACCGCAGTGGATAATAACCCCACAGCCATCCAGATGCTGCGTGATATTGCCGAGGCAGAAAATTTGAGTCATCTCAATGCTCAAGTCTACGATATACAAGATGCCAACCTCAGTGAAATGTACGATTTCATTGGCTGTACAGTGACGTTGATGTTTCTCAATCCAGCCACCGTTGCAGAGGTGATCGCCAATATGCAAGAACATACGCGCCAAGGTGGCTATAATGTCATCGTTTGCGCCATGGATACCGCCCAATATCCTTGCCCGATGCCTTTTCCTTTTACATTCAAAGAGGGGCAGCTCAAAGCAGCTTATGAGGGTTGGGAAATTATCAAATACAATGAGGACCTCGGTACCATGCATAATGGCGCACAACTGCAGTTTGCGACTCTGATCGCAAAACGGCAGTCTTAACACGCTTGATTAAAAACAAATTTAGGAGACATTCCATGAAAAAAGCTGTGGGTTTTTTGACTGGCCTGGCGGTGTCATTTGGGGTGGCCACGGCAGCACACGCAGGCCCCCGTTTGGATCAAATTATGGATGAGCAGGTGATTCGAGTGGGGACCCCCGGTGATTATCGACCCTTTGCCATTAAAAATGACGACGGGGAGTACGAGGGACATGACATTGATGTGATTGAGGCCATGGCCGATGGGCTTAACCTCAGCATTGAATATGTGCCGACCAGCTGGCCTGATTTACTGGACGACCTGCAGGCAGACAAATTTGATGTGGCGGTGGGGGGAATCACCCGTACGGCTGCCCGCTTGGGGCAGGTCGATATGCTCCCTGGCTATGCCCCCTTTGGCAAGGTCGCTCTGGCCCGCAAATCGGAGGCCGATAAATACAAAAGCCTCGAGGATTTAAACCAGCCCAGTGTGCATGTGATTAAAAATCCAGGTGGGACCAATGAGCAATTTGTATTAGACAACCTCACCGAGGCCGAGGTCTCTACCCATGAGCATAATGCTGAGATCCCCGGCCTGATCGCTGAGGGCAAAGGGGACATCATGATTACCGAGACCTTTGAGGCGTTGCATTATGCCAATGAGGATGACCGCTTGGCTGCGTTGTTCGTGGATGACCCGCTGACGCCACAGGATGAGCTGGGCTTTTTATTGCCCACCGATGATGCTGACTTCACACGCGTCATGCGCTTTGCTTGGGATTTGATGGATACCCGTGGGGTGTTAGACGAGGCCCAAAACAACTGGCTCAAATAGGGATTCGCTTGGGTGGCATCCGCTGTGGCTATTCGCATTATTTAATGGATTACTTAAGGCGGATGCGCGTGATCTCAGAACGGGCGCCTACCCGCATGGGTGGGCCCCAATATCCCGTCCCTTGGCTGGTGTAGATCTGTAGGTCTTCATAGTGATCGAGTCCAGCGACAAAGGGCTGTTGCAGTCGTACAAAATAGCCCCAGGGCCAAAATTGCCCGCCATGGGTGTGGCCTGAAATTTGCAGATCAAAACCCGCTGCGGCCGCCTCTTGCATGCTGCGGGGCTGATGCGCCAATAGGATTTTTGCCCCTACGTCGTCAGGAGCACCGTGGATCGCGGCGTGCGGGTCAGAGGCCCAGGCACTGTCAAAGCGACCAGCGTCATAATCATTGACCCCAGCCAATAATAATTGCCCCTGCTGATAGGGCAGCACCACATGCTCATTTTGTAGCACACGCATGCCCAGGCGTTCGTATTCAGCGATCCAGCGCGGCGCGCCGGAGTAATACTCGTGATTACCGGTCACCGCATAAACCCCTAATGGGGCGCTCAGCTCAGCCAGCAGCTGGGTATGTGGGCGCAACCCCTCAACATCGCCATCAATTAAATCACCCGTGAGCACAATCACATCACTGTTTAGATCGTTAGCTGTATCCACCACGCGGCGCACAAAATCTTTTTTGATGGTGGGGCCTACATGTAAATCAGTAATTTGCGTTAGGGTAAATCCTTTGAGCTCGGGGGGCAGATCGGGAATAGTGATGTCCACATTGACGATGTGGGGAGTGCTACGGGCATTAAAAAAGCCTATTAAGGTGGCGATGAGACTCACGGCCAAGATAAAGAAAGCACTATAGCGCTTAAATACTAAGCCGGTGTCTGGACCAAATCGGGACCAAACATCTGCTAACCCCAGACCCAACATGGCCACATCACGTATTAGGGTCAGCACAAATAACCATGAAAATAGACCCAGCAGAGTAAAAGCAATCCAAGACACCCGATCATTAAAGGGGGTGCTGTGATCATGGCGAATCAAAAAACCGGCCGTAATACCGACATACATCAACAGCACACCGACCCAGCAGGAGGTTTTCCAAACTGGATGAGTCCAAGCAGAACTCAAACGCTGCGCCACATACAAGTGGCCGATGAGTGTGATGATGGGTGGGGTGAGTAAAAACAGCAGGCGGCGGTGGAGTTCCATAAAGACGTAGCCCGTTTAGTTTAGAAAGCAGCATTATTAGTAGCTATCTGGAGGGTTTGCTAACGATAGCGGGCGGCCGAGCGCAATGATGCGTTGATGCCTCATGACATCTTAGCAAAAAAAAGCCCAGCACTCGGCTGGGCAACAGGAGACAAATGCGTCTTGGTTGTTATTTTTTTATTGCTTTTCCAAGCCAGAGAGCTCGACTAAATCGTAATAGCGCTGAGTCTCGGACTGGATAAATTCTTTGGCCTCGGCGGGCTCCATCAGCACCGCCTCATAAGCCAAGGTATCTAGGGTGTTGACAAATTCTTCGCTGGTGGCGCCTTGTTTGATGATGTCATAGACCTTTTGCAAAATCTCATCCGGCGTCCCTTTTTTGGCGACTACGGACAGATTTGAGCGGATGACAAAATCTTTTTCATTGTCAAAGCTTTGTGTGGCAGCCTCAGGAAACTCGTCTAGAGGGGTATCTTGCAACACGGCGAGTGGGTTGACGGCCTCGTTGCGCGCATGGGAAATAGAGGAGCCCGCAACATCAATATGTGCGTCGGTGACGCCTGCAATCAGATCTTGGACCGCAGGAGGAGAACCACGGTACGGGATAATTTCGAAATCAAAATCATTTTCTTGCCGCCATTTTTCTAAGGCCAGGTGGGCCGCACCGCCAATGGTATTAATGCTGATTGAAACCTCGCCCGGGTGCTCGACGATATATTGTTTAAAGGCTTCAAAATCTTCAAAGCGATCATCGTTTTTCACGATCAGCCAGTGAGGGTAGTTGTTAAGTACCGTGACGGGTACAAAGTCATCCTCAGCATAGGGCAGCTCTTTAAAGAGGTGGTGATTGACATTGAGCGTGTTGTCGCTGGCCATAAAGAAAGTATGGCCGTCACTGGGCTCGCGCAGCACTGCACGGGCGCCAGGAATCGTTGCGCCCCCCGAGATGTTTTCCACGATGGCCGTGTTGCCCGTCGCATCGGTAATGACCTTGGCCACTAAACGGCCCATAATATCCGCCGAACCACCCGCTGGATAGGGCACCACGACGGTAATGTTTCGATTTGGCCAATCGTCTATGTCTGCCGCATGGGCAGGTGCCAGTAAGGCCGCTGCGGCCACGGCTAACCCGATACCTACTTTTTTGAGCATGAGCGCTCCTCCAATACTGAGACTATCTTGTTTTATTCATTGAAATCCACTGGATCAATTGAGATTTTTTTGTGTGGATTGCTTATCTTATAGTGCAATCCATAAAAAGTGGAATTGCATGTATCACTTTATGGCCGTTTTTTTTATTTTGGTAGGTCTGCTGGACAAAATTTTCCCCCCGGATGGCTTTTGTTTTTGAGGGCTCGTAGAATTTCTGCATAAGAGATGCAATCTAATGGCTCTGAATAACATAAACTCAAAAATTAATTGAATAATTAGCGCCATAAAACGAGATTGAATGTTGTTTGTCTTGATTATTGCGGTGTTTTTCATTTCTTAGAGCACGGCGGTTTTTTAATAGGTAGGAGTAAGAGGATGAGAGAACGATTGACGGGGTTTTTGGCCGCTGGCCTGATGGCACTCAGCACTGCCGTGCTAACCCCCGCAGCCTATGCAGCCAAACCGGGGGGAACTATTAATGTGGGCCTGACCCAGGCACCGCGTCATTTAAATGCTGCCGTACAGTCTGGGATGGCGACGGCGATACCTTCAGCACAGGTGTTTGCCAGTTTGCTGCGTTTTGATGAGGATTGGAATCCACAGCCGTATTTAGCGACAGAGTGGGCATGGGAAGATGACGGCAAAGCACTGCGTGTGCATTTGCACAAAGATGCGGTCTTTCATGATGGGACGCCAATTACTGCTGAGGATGTGGCCTTTTCTATTATGGCGGCCAAGGCAAATCATCCATTTAAAACGATGTTTGAGGTGTTGGAAGAGGTCGAAACCCCAGATGAGCATACGGTCGTCTTTCGCTTGAGTCAGCCTCACCCCGCGCTTTTGGTGGCTCTGTCGCCTGCCTTAAGTCCGATTTTGCCCAAACATATTTATGATGATGGCCAAGACCTCAATACGCACCCGCGTAATGTTAACGATGTGGTGGGTTCTGGCCCTTTTAAATTCAAAAGCTTTGTGCCTGGAAAAGAGGTGATTTTAGAGCGCTTTGATGACTTCTTTATTGAGGATCGTCCTTATGCCGATCGCTTGGTTATCCAGATTAACCAAGACATCACTACCTTATTTCTAGGGGCCCAACAGGGCAACATCCATTTGGTGCCTTTTGCGGGTGATGCGGCCACACTGCAGATGGCCGATGCAGACCCTGCGGTACAGTTGGTCGAACGTGGTTATGAGGGGGCGGGCTCTTTGACCCTGCTATCCATTAATACGGCCAAAGCGCCTTTGGATAATGAACAAGTGCGACAGGCGATTGCCTATGCCTTGGATAAGGATTTTTTGGTTGACGCATTGGCTGGTGGCTTTAGTCAACGTTCGGATGGGCCGTTGCATTCTGCTAGCCCAATGGCAACAGATAACTTAGTGCGCTACGAGCAAGATCTAGACAAGGCCAAACAGCTGCTTGACGAAGCGGGCCATCCAGAAGGCGAGGATGGATGGCGCTTTACACTGACTGTGGATTCTTTACCCGGCAGTCAGATGAACAAAAACTTAGGTGAATACATACGCCAGCAATTGAGAAAAATTGGCATTCAAGCTGATTTACGTACCTCTGCAGATTTTCCTGCTTGGGCTGAGCGTATTGCAAGTCATGATTTTCACATGACCACTGACAACATCTGGAACTGGGGAGATCCGGTGATTGGGGTGCACCGTAGTTATTTGTCTTCTAATATTAAAAATATTGTTTGGACCAATACCCAATCCTATGAAAATGAACGGGTGGATGAATTACTGGCTCAGGCGGCTGTAACGCTGGATGAGGATGAGCGTAAAGCCCTGTATGAAGAGTTCCAGCAGATAATTACTACGGAATTACCTATTATTTTTGTTGTGGAAACCCCTTTTCGCACGATCGCCGCGAAAAATGTAAAAAACATACCGCAAACGGTATGGGGGCCGTTGTCGCCTATGGATGAGGTATACGTAGAATAGCCACACAACCTCTGCTTTTTTGTATGATGAGCCTAGTGCGGTCGTGTTCCGCCTAGGCTTTTTTTTTTGGGATGCTCACCCCAGAGGATGCAATATGCTCAACCACACAGAACAACGCTATTTTGAGGATTTTGAGGTGGGCGAGGTGTTTACCTTGCCCTCGCGCACCATGACCGAGGCCTTATTTGCAGCCTTTCAACTGGCCAGTGGTGATAATCACCCCATCCATTATGATGTAGAGTACTGCCGCCAAAAAGGCTTTGATCATATGCTGGCCCATGGGTTTCAGGTGGTGATTCAAACGGCTGCGGGGGCGGGGCTATTCCCCCATTTGGTTAATGAGTCATTGATTGCCTTTTTAGAGCAAGGCAGTCAATTTCTCAAGCCAGTCATTGCGGGGGACACGGTCTATCCGCGCTTAGAGATCACTGAGCTTATCCCCGGTCATACGACGGGCGTGCTAGTGTTTAAAACTTATGTGGAAAATCAACGGCAAGAGCTGGTGATGGAGGGGTTTCACAAGTACTTATTAAAAAAACGCTATCCTAATGCGTAGCGAGCAATCTAGGATGGGTTATCAAATAACGACAAAGGACAAACTTCATAATGTGTACTTCATTGCTTTATATCGATGCTAACCAACGCTCTTATGTGGGGCGCACCTTAGAGTTGAGCATCGAGCTGCCTTACTCAGTGGCGCGCTTTCCCAAAGACAGCAAATATGAATCTCAGGTCGAGGGGTTTCCTGCATTGCAGTGGACCACTCGTTATACCGTTTTGGCCGTGACCATGCCTAATACGGTGCCACGACCAGGGGGGGCACCCCAGCAGGCTGATCTCAAGGTAATCGAGGGGATGAATGAGGCCGGTCTTTGCTTTAGCGTGCAATCTTATGGGCCTGCAGGGGGGCCGCAACCTGATTTAAATCGGGGGCAGGCCGCTTTGTCTGCCATTGATTTAGGGACCTATTTACTCGGGCAGTGTGGCACAGTTGCAGAGGCCAAGGCGGCCTTAGAAAACTTACAGGTGGTCATTGAGCCGTTAGAGATTTTAGGTGGGCTGCATACCCCCTTTCACTATGCGGTGCACGATGCGCTGGGTCAGAGTCTAGTAATTGAGTTTCATCGTGGGGTACGTACCGTTTATGACAATCCTGTGGGGGTATTGACCAATGCGCCGCAGTTTTCTTGGCATCTGACCAACTTAAACAACTACACCTTTTTGAGCAATGTCGACCATTCACATGCTCAGTTTATGCAGTACCAGGCCGAGCAACCCGGTGCTGGCATTGCTAAGGCGGGTTTGCCCGTCAGTGATACCTCGCCCGATCGATTTATCCGTGCGGTGTATTATGCCCATTTTGCAGAAAAGCAAACCGATGCGGATCAGGCCGTACAAATGGTGGCGCATATCATGAATAATTTTGATCGTCCGCGCGGTATTGCCATCGATCCGCCCGAGGCGGGCAGTGCCCATTTGCAAGTGGCCGGTACCGCATCTGATCGAGTGCCTACCGAGTTCACGAGTTGGACCAGTATCAGCGATATTGAGCGCCGGCGCCTATATTTACGGGGCAGTGGGGGGATGAACTATGTGTTTTTAGATCTCGAGGCGCAGCTCAAATCAGGTAGCTTTGTGGCCCGCCCGATGGCTAGTTTGTTGACCACACCCCCCAATGTGACCGCGCAATTTTATTAATTTATTGATGTAATTGATGTGCCGTACGCCTGTCCTAGGGCCAGCTAAAAATTAGAGCAGTGTCCGCCAGAGGGGGTTTGTCCTGACCCAATGGCGAGGATGGGTGGCTCTTCAAAGGTGTTAACTGGGTCACTCGTGGCCCAGTCCCACCCAAAATAACCCAGCAGCGCGAGCCAAAAAACAATGAGTAAAAGACGTTGGTTCATGGTGATGCCTGCTTAAAATCTATAGTGTCGACGAATACGTACCCCGATTAATGAGCCGCAAAACGCTACGGGGACCCAGATCCAGCCATGAAGGCTGCCTGTAGAAATACCACTGAGCATGGCACCGATGTTGCACCCAAAGGCCAGACGAGAGCTATAGCCCAATAAAAAGCCGGCGATAATACCTATCGCCCATTGTTTGGCACTCAGAGGTTTCGCATCCGCACGACTGCCTTTGGCAGGGGCCGAGGCGATCCAAAGTGCGCCCGCTAAAATACCGATGTTGGTAATTGAGGTGACATCCATAAACACGGTGTTGGCCAAAGCCTCTTGGTGCACGGGTTGGCTCCAAAAAGCGTTCACACTGGGGTCAAAAGCCCCGGTGGCATGGGCAATTTTGGCAGCCCATAAACCAAAGCCATACACAATCCCCCATGGGGTGCCTGCAATAATGAGGTTTAACACCGCCAAGATGGCCAATAACACCGCCCCTATGAGGAGTTTTTTATTCAACCAGGGGGCAGACCGGCCTGCCCACAAACGCGCGGCCAGTCCGAGGACCAGTAGGCCAACCGCTGTCAGTGCTAATGCGCGCCAGGGACCAAAAGTGTCCACCAAGCTGACGGGTTGCATACTGCCCAATGCCAGCCAATGGTCAAGCTGTGCAGCCCCTAAAAAGCTGCCTAATGCAAACATTGGCAAGATAACCATATTTAGAGGAATCCCCAATCCTGCCTTGTAGAGGGTGCCCGAACCACACCCATCAGCCACCTGCATGCAGGCACCAAAGATAAATGCCCCAAACAGCAAGCTATAACTGGGTGGGCCGAGGGCTGCACTGAGTTCGCCAGGGTAGGCGGCCAATAAGGGGATAGAGATCAGGGCGGCTAAAAATAGGAGCACTAGCTGCGCCATGACCCCGCTGCCATCGCGTTCTTCGATGAGGCGACGCCAGCCCGTGGTAAAGCCAAAACGTGCACCTGCCAGCACAGAACCCATGCCAATGCCTAGCAGGAACAATAGGGATTGTCGTACTGAGACAAACCACAACAACAAAACAAACAGAGCCAGGATGAAAATACCGAGTAGACGACGATTCATGATGCGATGTGATCAGGATTAGTTGCTGAAAAGTGCTTTGAGCTGATAAATGATTTGTTGGCCGCGGCTGGGGACATTGTCCATCGGTAGATCATCAGCCTGGCTCCATTCGGCCAAAGAGGCGGGATAGAGCTTGGTGTTGGGCAGCCCGGCCATTTCCGACAGGGCAAACCAGTCAGTGGCGGCCCAGTGCCCCGTATTGCAAAAAGAGATCACCTCAGCAGGAGATTGCTGTAATAAATCATGGGCGATATCTTTGGCCTTATCCGCCGATACAAAGAGGGTGGTGCCGGGTTCAAACCAGCGGTCATGGTTGATGTTAATGGCGTTTTTAATGGTCCCGGGTTTTTTAGCCGTAGGGGCCTTGGTCTGGCCAGCGTAGAAATTATCTGGGCGCGCATCGACCAATAGGGTGCGCTCATCATCAATTTTATTGGCCACATCACGTTTCGTCGCCAGGATGCTGTCGTTAGGCTGTGGCGAAAATTGCGTCCGGGTGATCTGTGGTGTTTCTTTGCTCAGCGGCAACTCTGCCTGCTGCCACGCCTGCATGCCCCCGTTGAGGATGGCGAGCTGCTCGAGTCCGAGGTATTTTAAAGTCCAATAAACGCGGGCTGCGGCCCCAAAGTCGGTGACATCCTCGCCGGTGGAGGTAACCACTATTGGGGTGTCCTGATCAATGCCTAAATCACGCACCAGTTGCGTTAACTGGGCCAACTCGACCAGCTGCCCCGGGTTGTCAGCGGGGCCTCGCCATTGTCCATAGGGTGCCGAGACGGCGCCTGGGATATGGCCAGACGCATAGTCCTCTGGGGGGCGTATGTCGACGACCAAAGGGCCTTGGGTCGTATGGCTAGGGCTCTGGGGTGAGTCTATTTGCGCATGTAGCGCAGGGGCCGAGATCAACGGTGCCGCTGATAGCCCAAAACTGCACATGAGCAATACAGCGGCAAAAAACAAAGCTTTAAACGGGCGTGTCATGGTTAAACTACATAATGAAACTTAAGAGTTTCATTGTCATATGCTGCAGTTATAAAGACAACAAACTATTTATTATGAGTTAATTATCCATGGGCAGTAGGGGCGCCTCGGTTTGGGCTTGGAGGTCAGCAAAGCTCAGGCCGGGGTTGATCTCGCGCACGCGTAGCCCCTCAGGGGTGACCTCGATCACGGCCAAATCAGTGTAGATCCTATTCACCACCCCCAAGCCAGTGAGCGGCAGGGTGCAGTTTTTAACGATCTTGGGGGTGCCGTCACGGGTGGTGTGCTCCATCAATATAAATACCTGTTTGGCACCCACTGCGAGATCCATCGCGCCACCGACCGCTGGGGGCTCACCCGGGCGGCCTAAATTCCAATTTGCCAAATCCCCATTTGCCGCGACCTGCATGGCCCCCATGATGGTGAGATCCAAGTGCCCGCCGCGCATGATGGTAAAGGAATCTACATGATCAAAATAAGCCCCGCCGGTGAGCAAAGTGACCGGCTCTTTAGCCGCATTAATGAGTTCGTAGTCCTCTTGGCCCTCGGCAGCATTGGGGCCCATCCCCAAAATGCCGTTTTCACTTTGCAGGATAATTTCATCAGCAGGGTCTAAATAATTGGCCACCAGCACCGGCAGCCCAATACCGAGATTGACATAACTGCCCGGGGCAATATCTTTGGCCAAGCGCTGGGCCATTTCTGTTCTGGAAAGTCTAGGTAACATGGTGACACCCCTTAAGAAGAAAGCTCTGGATTTTCGACACGAACCACCCGCTGTACAAACACCCCTGGGGTGATGACGTGCTCGGGATCCAAATCACCTAACTCGACAAAATCACGTACTTGTACGATGGTCGTTTGTGCGGCCTTGCACATCACGGGGCCAAAATTGCGCTGGGTCTTGTTATAGACCAGATTGCCCCAGCGGTCGGCGCGCTCGGCTTTGACCAAAGCAAAATCGCCACGCAAGGGCTTTTCTAATACATACATGACCCCATCGATTTCACGTACCTCTTTGCCTGCGGCCAGATCGGTGCCGTAGGCAGTGGGTGTGTAAAAGCCTCCTAGGCCCGCAGCACCTGCGTGTAGGCGCTCGGCGATGGTGCCCTGGGGCACGCATTCGAGCTCAATTTCTCCTTTTTTATATTTCTCATTAAAAACCCACGAGTGTGAGGCACGTGGAAAAGAGCAAATCATCTTGCGCACGCGGCCCGCCTGAATCAAGGCGGCCAAGCCGGTGTCGTGATTGCCCGCATTATTATTGACGACGGTGAGATCTCGAGCGCCTTGGTCAATGAGTGCATGGATGAGCTCGGTGGGGGCGCCAGCCCCCCCAAAGCCTCCGATGAGGACGGTGGCGCCGTCATAAATGTCAGCGACCGCCGCCTCGAGATCGGGAACAAATTTATTGATCATAACTGTGAATGCTTTAAGAGCCGGATATCAGCTCTAATTAATGGTAACGTTAGCTTTTTCGATAATTTCGCCATACATCTGGGTATCGTTTTGGATCAATTCGTCCAAATCTGCGGGTGAACCTCCCACCGGGACAAAGCCCGCTTGGTGAAATTGTTTGATGATTTCAGGGTCTTGCACGATGTCGGCAATCTCAGCTGAAACTCGCTCGATGATTTCATCAGGGGTGCCCGCTGGGGCCATTAAGCCTGCCCAAGAGCTCATATCAAAATCAGGTAGGCCAGCCTCCTCCATGGTGGGGATGTCAGGCTCGTCAGGCCAGCGCTCGGGTGAGGTAATGGCAAATACCTTGATACGGCCTTCTTTTGCATAGGGCATGGGTATCAAGATGGGATCAAAGACCATGGATACCTCGCCATTGACCAAATCAGTCAAAATGGGAGCGCTACCATTATAAGGAATATGGATGAGCTCAGTCCCAGTGCGCAGACCAAAGTTTTCACCAGTTAAATGGGCACTGGCACCCACGCCGCTCGAGCCAAAGGTCACGGCACCGGGGTTTTCCTTGGCGTACTCGATGAGCTCTTCGACATTGTCCGCAGGGACAGAATTGCTCACAAATAAAAATAAGGGCAGGTCAGCAATGTAGGATACCGGGGTGAGTTGATCCAGCGAGTAATTGAGCTCATAAAGGTGAGGGTTGACTGCGTAGCCCGCTAAAATCATTAGAAAAGTATAGCCATCAGGCTTGGCGCGTGCTGCCTGGGCAGTACCAATGGTGCTGTTGGCGCCTGGACGGTTTTGAATGATGATGGTCTGGCCGAGGCGCTCTTCGAGCTCTTTCATCACAAAGCGTGCCACCGTATCGGTAGAGCCACCGGGAGTGTAGGGCACAATGACCTCAATAGGCTTGTTGGGCCAATCATCGGCAGCCAGCGTAGCAGGGCTGGTCAACACGGCCCCTAAACCCAATACAGAACTCAAAATTGCGGTACGGATACGTCCGATATTGCTCATGTTACATCCTTTTTATAACTGCTGTGAGTACGATGATGGATCGTACTGTGTTGTCTCTCTGCACCCATCTTGTAGGTGCGCAGGATTAAGAGTAGGCAGTTACTAGCATGCGAGCAAATAAGGCGCTCAGCGGTTGGACTAAAACAGCCGAGCCTTCGATGATAGGTTGCCTGCCGATTGGGTTTAAGCAGTGGGTAAGCCCTCTTGATGCTGGTGCTGGTATTGTTCTTGGAGTTGGCGCCAGAGGATTTTGCCAGTGCTGGATTTGGGCAGCTCATCGATAAAACGTACGCGGCGCGGGATTTTGTAGTTCGACAGTTTGCCGCGGCACCAATCAATGAGGGCGGCGGCATCGATGGGGTCGGCATAATCTTTTTTCAAGGTGATGACGGCTTTGACGGTCTCGCCGCGGTGTGCATCCGGGACGCCAATGACACAAACCTCATGTATGGCTGGGTGGTTGTAAAGGACATTTTCAACTTCGGCAGGCCAGACCTTGAATCCAGAGGCATTGATCATGCGTTTGAGGCGCTCGCGCATAAAAAAGTAGCCCTCGGCATCACGTACTGCTAAATCGCCGGTGCGGAAAAAACGTTTGCCTTCGAGAGTGATAAAAGACGCTTGGTTGGCCTCATCGTCATTCCAATAGCCCAACATGACCTGAGGGGCGTGTGTCACCAACTCACCCAAGGTATCATCGGGCAGCTCAGCCCCCGTGTCAGGATCGATAATACGTGAATCCACATTAAAGGTGGGTAAGCCCAAGCAGCATTGTTTGGGGCGATGCATGGGGTTGGCATGTAAAAAGGCAGCGGTTTCACTCAAGCCGTAGGCCTCATTAAACAGTAGCTGTGGGTATTTTTCTGCCACTAATTTAGAGATGAACTCGGGGATGGCAGCCCCGCCACTGGCCAGTACCTGTAGGCTGCTGAGGTCATAGTCATCGAGGTTGGGCAGTGAAAAAAAGTCGATGACCATGGTTGGAGGGCCTGACCAATACGAGACCTGGTATTTATCAATGACGCGTGCGGCCATTTCGCGATCCCAGCGCGGCAGGATGACCACCGTCGCCCCCATAAAGATAGGTAGATTAAGACCTGATTGCATGCCGAGCATGTGAAAGACGGGCGCGACGGCCATCAGTACTGTGTCCTCATTAAAACCGCGCCATAGTTGCGAGCCATAGACGGCCGCCCCGATAGTGTGATGAGTATGAATGCAGGCTTTGGGATGGCCTGTAGTGCCCGAGGTATAGGGAAAGACGCATTTGTCGTCAACGCGAGGGTAATCGCCAGGCTCAGGCTGGGGGGTGTTGATGACCTCATGCAGGTCGATGAGCCCCATGGAGGCAAAGTCTTTGGGTGGCGTGCGTATCCAGTCTGGGACGCCTGTGGGGTAGTCGTTTGGATTGAGGGCTTGGCGGTAGCTAAAAGTGATGACCTCTTGGAGACCTGTGGTGGCATTGAGATTAGGACGCACCACATCAATATAGTCTTGGGCCACGATGGCAACCCGTGCTTGGCTGTCCTGGACGTAGTAGGTCAGCTCGTCGGCAGTTGTCATCACATTGATTGGGACAACCACCGCTCGTGCGCGCAAAATCGCATAGTAGGCGATGACGAATTGGGGGCTGTTTTGGCTCATGAGCAGGACTCTATCGCCCGCCTGTACACCCAAATCGTGTTGCAGGAAAGCGGCCAGCCTGTCGACATAGGTCTTGAGTTGACCGTAGGTGATGACCGCGTCGTAAAAGATGGTCGCTGGCTTTTCCGGAGTATGAGCAGCTGCGCGATCTAAATAATGGTTTAGGGGGAGCCTGGGGATTTCAAGTGTTTTTGGCAAATGCGTTGGCCATACGTCATGCTGATCTCGTCGCATTGAACTGTCTCCTCAGATTTTTCTAATATTTATGCTTCAATTGCACGCGCGATGATTTCTTTCATTATTTCATTGGTCCCTCCATATATTTTACTGATGCGCACATCGGCATATAAACGGGCGATGGGGTATTCCATCATAAATCCGTAGCCACCGTGTAGTTGCAGGCATTCATCCACGATTTCACATAGGGTTTGTGATGTCCACCATTTGGCCATTGCTGCTGTGGGCACATCGAGCTGGTTAGCCAGTAGTTTATTGATATTAGCATCCACAAAGCTTCTGGCCACTGTGGCCTTGGTGCGGCATTCTGCCAGGGTAAACCGTGTGTTTTGCATTTTTATTAGGGGCCGGTCGAACACCTGCCGCTCTTTGACATAGGCTTCGGTCTCTGCCAGAGCATAAAACATAGAGGCTACCGCACTGATGGCAATTAATAGGCGTTCCCGCGGGAGTTGTTGCATCATCTGAGCAAAACCGCGCCCTTCCTCAGTGCCCAATAAGGATGAGCGGGGTACCCGTACATCGTTGAAAAAGAGCTCAACGGTATCGATGCTGTTTTGACCTAGCTTTTCTAGGGGCTGACCACGTGAAAAGCCAGACAGGTCACGGGTATCAATACAAAGCAAAGATAGGCCACGCCCTCTGCTGTCGGGCGCTGTTTTAGCCGCAACGAGGATGAGATTCGCATGGTAGCCATTGGTAATAAAGGTCTTGCTGCCGTTGATAATGTACTCATCGCCGTCGGCAATAGCAGTGGTTTTAAGGGCCTGTAAATCAGTACCCGCATGAGGCTCTGTCATGGCAATCGCGCCCACTAACTCGCCAGTCGCCATCGCTGGCAGCCATTGCTGTTTTTGCGCTTCGCTACCATAGGCCAGCAGATAATGGGCGACAATCCCGCTGTGAACATTATTGCTAAAGGCGCCGACGCCCGAGCTCGCTTGCGCTTCACACAGTGCCACCTCGTGTAAAAAATCGCCCCCTGCGCCGCCATACTCAGCAGGAATGCTGGCGCAGAGTAAACCAGCCTGGCCGGCTTTGCGCCAAATATCGCGATCGGCGTAGCCCGCACGGCGCCATGCGGCCTCGTAAGGGACGCAGTGCTCTTGGAAAAAACGTGTGGCGTTATCAAATACTAGCCCGAGATCATCTCGGTACCAAGGACGGTTGTGATCCATTAGGGGCGACCTCCTGCACAGAGCAGTACCTGCCCACTCACATAGTTAGCCTCAGGCAAACAGAGTAAATACACCGCACCCGCCGCCTCTTCGGGGGTACCGGCCCGACCTAGGGGGATGGTTTTTTCGGCAGCAGCGAGATGCTGGGGGTTGACCCCGACGGGAATTTCATTGCCCTGTATATTGATCGTGCTGCCCGCCTTGGCATCGGTTTCGGTCAAGCGAGTTTTAATCAAGCCAAAAGCGACGCTATTGACGTTTACGTTGTAGCGGCCCCATTCCTTGGCCATCGCGCGTGTTAGGCCGTTAATGGCAGCTTTGGCGGCACCATAGTTGGCTTGGCCGGCATTTCCAAAAACCCCGGATGTGGACGAGATATTGACCACTTTGCGGTGTCTTTGAACACCCTGGGCGATTTCTTCTTTGGCCTGGGCGCGGATAAATTCAGAGGCGGCGCGTAGGATTTTGAAAGGCGCCGTCACATGCACATCGAGCATGGCCTGCCATTGCTCATCTTGCATTTTCTGGATCACATTATCCCAGGTATAGCCGGCGTTATTAACGATGATGTCGAGACCGCCAAATTCATCTAAGGCCGTCTGAACAAAGCGCTGTGCAAACCCATCTTCGGTAACGCTGCCCACGCAAGCAGTCGCCTTGCCGCCGGCTGCAATGATATCAGCTACGGTTTGTTCGGCCGGCTCGTTATCCAGATCATTGACCACCACTGCGGCACCCTCAGCGGCTAATTTCATCGCAATTTCGCGGCCGATGCCGCGGCCTGATCCTGAAACAATGGCGACTTGGTTGTGAAGCTTTTTCTGCATGCTTGTACTCCTTTTTTAATCAGTCGGCTTGGTATAGGGTGACGACGCAGGCGCCGCCTAGGCCCAAGTTGTGCTGCAGGCCGATGCGTGCACCATCGACCTGGCGCTGCGCTGCCTGACCGCGCAATTGCCAAACCATTTCGGCGCATTGGGCCAATCCAGTTGCCCCTAAAGGGTGTCCTTTGGAAAGTAAGCCCCCAGAGGGGTTGGTCACCACGCGCCCGCCATAGGTATTTTGACCATCCAAGATAAATTGCTCGGCAGTGCCTTCTGCTGTCAGTCCGAGCGCCTCATAGGTCACTAATTCGTTGGCCGTAAAACAATCATGTAATTCAACGACATCGACATCCTCAGGACCGATGCCGGCCTGCTCGTAGACCTGTTGAGCTGCTGCTGCTGTCATGTCATAGCCTACTAGATGGCGCATATCGTCGGCATCAAAGGTGCTGTTTTGATCAGTGGTCATAGACTGTGCTGCGATGCGGATGGTGTGGTCCAGCCCTTTTTTGCGGGCAAACTCCTCAGAGCAAACAATGGCTGCTGCTGCGCCGCAGGTCGGCGGGCAGCACTGATAGCGTGTCAGTGGATCAAAAATCATGGGCGAGGCCAGTACCTCGTCTAGGGTGAGTTCTTGGCGAAAGACGGCCAGAGGGTTCTGCGCGGCATGTCGGCGGGCTTTGACGGTGATGTGCGCAAAGGTCTCAGGACGGATATCGTACTGCTTCATATAATCGCGTGCCGCTCCACCAAAAAACTGTGCTGCCCGCGGTGTGTCTTTTTCAAAGCCCTGCAACTCGGTCATTTGCTGTAAAAAGCGGCTGATAGGAGAGGGGCGATCATCGTATACCCCGCGCAGGGCGCCAGGGTTCATCTGCTCAAAGCCCACCACAATCGCACACTGCACAGCACCGGTCGCCACCGCCTGACGTGCGAGATACAGGGCACTGGATCCGGTGGCGCAGTTATTATTGATATTAAAAATAGGGATACCGGTCAGGCCTACTCGATACATGGCGGCTTGGCCAGCTGTAGAGTCGCCAAAGACGTAGCCAACGTACGCATGCTCGACGTCTTGGTAATCTAAGTGGGCATCATCCAAAGCCAGTTGCGCAGCTTGGGCGCCCATTTCATCGTAGGTGGCGCTGTGGCCCGGCTTGGTAAATGGGATCATACCCACGCCCGCCACATGCACGGGGATTTGCTTGGTTGTCATAAAAACTCCTGATTACTCGAGAGTGATATCTGCTCGCTGGATGATGTCGGCCCAGCCGGGGGTATCAGTACGAATCACCTCGGCTAAATCTTGCGGACTCCCACCGACCGGTTGTAGACCCATGGATTGAAGACGGTCGTTAAATTCATCGGTGGCCACATATTGTTGGACCAGAGTAGAGAGCTGATCGATAATTTCTACAGGCATCTCTTTGGGGCCAAAGAGGGCAAACCAGCCATTTGCCTCAAAGCCTGGTTGGCCTAACTCCTCCATGGTTTTCACCTCGGGCTTAGCGGGATGACGTTCTTTACCCGTGATGGCCAGTACTTTGAAGCGTTCTGAATCCAAATGAGCATGCGCCGAGCTGGCATCTACAAAAGCTGCGGTTATTTGCCCGCCTAAAATAGCGTTTACCAGCGGGGCTGCCCCTTGGAAGGGCACTGCGACGAGGTCTAAATCATTATTTAATTTGAGCAGCTCGCCATGCATGTGCGAAGAGGTACCATTGCCATAATTGCCGTAGTTATATTTCCCAGGATCATTTTTTACCAACTGGATAAATTCATCCAAGGTGTCAGCGGGCACATCCTTGTGGACCACAAAAAAATCAGCAGAGAGTGCGATTTGTGATATAGAGGCCAAATCCTCAACCTTGTAGGGAACCTCGTCATACAGCAGTGGTGCCTGTATGAGTGCGGTGATTCCCAACAACAGGGTATGGCCATCGGGCTTGGCTTTAGCGACGATATTATTGCCAATAATGCCACTGGCCCCGGGTTTATTTTCAACCACCACAGGGACATCAAGTTCCTTGCTAATATGATCGCCCACCGCCCGTCCTATTACATCGGTACCGCCGCCTGCGGGGTAGGGGATGATGAGGTGAATAGGCTGATCAGGGTAATCAGATCGAGCGTGGCTGTCCTGCGCTGATAGCAGCAGGGGTAACGCCAATGTAGCCATTGCAAGGGCAAGCAAAATGCGTTGATGCAGTCTCATGGCTGTCTCCTTTGCTAAGAATAATTTTTATGTTTTTATTCTTTATTGGTTTCAGTATAGAAACAGCAAGGAGGTCCTACAATGACGATAAAGTGCAAAAAAAGTGGCAAAAGTGCTCACTTGGGTTGAGTGAACTTTTGTCGATAAAAGCCGGGGGTGACCCCCGTCCAATGTTTAAAGGCACGGTGAAAGGTGCTGGCCTCTGAAAAACCCAAATCATGGGCAATATCGCTCAATGATCGATCGGGGTTTTGTAGTTGACTAATGGCCAGATCACGTCGAACCGCATCTTTGATGTTTTGGAAGTTGCTGCCCTCTTGGTGCAGATGTCGGCGCAGGGTCGAGGGTGATAAGCCCAGTCCTTGGCTGACTTGGCGCAGACCAAGATTCGCACTTTTGCTTTGGTGTCTTTTTAAAAACCGTTGGACGCGCTCGCTGGTCGAGCTCTGATTGCGGTAGCGAATCAGCATATTAGCAGGCAGCTGAGAGATGAATTCTTCTAGACTATGCTCTGTTTGTGTGAGTGGTCGCTCTAACCATTTTTTTTCAAACTCCATGGTGGCGCTGGCATCTTGGTAGCGGACTTCAGCTTGAAATAGGGTGGGGGCCTCAGTGTCTATTTTTTGGTAGGTTTTGGGATAAGTTAGGCGCAGCAGTGGGATAGGGTGTGCAATCAGCCACGACATCAATCCGTAACTAAAAAAGCAAAAAGTACGGATGGCATAATCAATAGAAGCCGTACATTGGCGGGGATAGGGGAGATGGATTTTGGCGATCTTGTTATTGACGAGTAGTCGTGGCTGTAGGGTGGGCTGCAGTAGGCGAAAGATCTGGGTCCCTTTTTGGATGGCAGCAGCCAGGGTGGGTTGGTGGATCACATGACGACAAATATGGGTAAAGCTGCCAATGGGCAAGGGGGTATCGCATAACCACCATAGTTCATCACGCGTCAGACGGCGCAGATGCTGAATCAGACGGGCATATTGGGCTTGCGTGACTCTTGCCTTTGGGGCATGTAACAGCGCGGGCTGGATGCCCACCCGTTGTAGGATAGGATCGATATCGAGCCCTCGGGCAACCACCCCTTGCAAGATGCGCTGTACTTGGCCAATAGAGACTGTATGGGTTGAGGGTTCATTATGGGTGCACATAATCACCTGCTGGCGCTAGGCAACCGCGCCTTGATCAAATAGCTGTTGTATCTGCTGTTCATCATAGCCCATGGACGCCAATAGTTGGCGTGTATGCGTGCCTGCGGGGGTGGCAGTTTGACGCACAGAAAACTCAAAATCAGTCATTTTGATTGGGCAGCCCAGCTGCTGCTCATCGCCCGCACCCAGGCTCATGCGGCGCGCTTTAAAATGTGGGTGTTGCAGGGCCTCGTCAGGGCGCAAAATAGGGGTCACGCAGGTGTGACTATGGGCGAGTTTTTCTTGCCACCACCCAAAGTCCTGGCTTTTAAAGAGGCTTTGTAATTCTGCTTTGACATACTCGATGGTGTGCTCATCAGTGGTTTGATGGTGGGGCTTTAAATCAGGGCGTTGGACCAAGTCACAAAACGCATCCCAGAATTTTTTTTCAAAAGCACCGACGCCAATATAGCGACCGTCTCGGGTGCTGTAAATAGCATAGAAGGCGCGCCCGCCTGTGAGTGTGGTGTGCCCCACTTGAGGTTGAGATTGGTGCTGTTTTAAATGTGCCAGCGGGAGAAAATTTTGCGCAAGCATTGCATCAGCAATTGAGATATCAACGTGGCGCCCTATGCCCGTACGGTGTGCATCAAATAGAGCTGCCAAAATCCCCGTCGTGGCCATCATGCTGCCCCCCAATAAATCCCCAAAGGGGACATTAGACAAGGCTGGCCCGGTATCCGGATGGCCGACTTGATCTGCCACACCACTGAGGGCGCAAAAGTTAATATCATGGCCGGGATGCTCAGATAGGGGGCCATCTTGGCCAAAGCCGGTGATGCTGCAAAAGACGAGGGCTGGGTTGACCTCGCGCAGCCGTGGGTAATCTACTCCCAACCGCTGCATGACCCCAGGTCGAAAACTTTCAACAAAGATATGAGCTTCTTTGACCAATTCCAAAAGCACTTGTTGGCCGGCCTCCTTTTTTAAATCAAGGCGCATGCAATGCTTGTTGCGGTTAACCAAGGCTCGAAATTCCCAATTGGCATAATCGCCTAGCTGCGTATCTTCTATTTTGATGACATCAGCGCCTAAATCAGCCAAGTGCAGGGTGCAGGCAGGGCCGGGTAACAATCGTGTCAGATCCAGTATTTTGATACCGTTTAATGGGGCGGTAGACTTTGCTGAGGGGGTCATATATCAACTCCAATAATATGTGATCAAAAGTCTAGGAATAATGCCCGACGGGAACAATGACATATGTGTGCATTGAAATTGTCATATATGCTCAATAATAATGCTTGGCAATCACCTATGGACACCCAGCCATGCTACTATGAAAACCATGAATAATAACCCTATCGACTCTCTCTTGCTCTTGGGCGTTACATTGGTAGCGCTGTTGCTGGCAGCCTATGGGGGCAAGTTTATTTTCAAGCGCCGACTCGAGCGCGCAGAGGTGGAAGATGACGAGGCCAAACTCGTCTTGGGAGCTATTTTATCGTTGTTGATGCTGCTCATTGGGCTGGTGCTTTCTATCGCAGTGGGGGGCTATACCGATAGGGTGGCGGCACAGGAAAATGAGGCCTTGGCGATAGGCAGTGCTTTTCAGCGTACCGAACTTTTACCGCTGCCCCTACGACAGCAGGCAACGGATCTGCTAGAGCAGTATTTAGAGGCGCGTATTCATTTTTTTGACATCGGCAGTGGGCCCGAGCATCAGCAATGGCGCGTCCGCGCCGAACAATTGCAGAGCGAGTTATGGGATCTGGCGGTCGTGCAGGCACAAACCTCACCCAATAGCGTCGATGCCTCGGTCCTAAAAGCTTATGAGTCGTTATACCGCACCTTACAAAAGACCCAATTTGATTGGCGTCACCATATCCCTGTGGTGGGTTGGTGGGCGTTGCTGGCCGCTGCTTTTTTGGCCAATGCCCTGATTGGCTACAACATTCGCGGCATCAAAGGGGAAAACTGGTTGATCGTTATTTTACCGCTGTTAACCACCGGTGCTTTTTTCTTGATTGCTGAAATTGATCTCCCCGGGGCAGGCATCATTCGCGTGCTGCCCGACGGATTGATTGCGGTACATACCCTGTTTACACACTAAGTCGCGCGTTATGGCTATTGGGCAATTATTAATCGTATTATTCGCGGCAGTTTTGCATGCTAGCTGGAATATTGCCTCTAAATTTGGCGCCGGGGCGGGTTATTTCTTTGCCTTTGCGTTTAGTCTTTTTTCTTTTGTGATTTATTTACCCTGGGTGATTTATATCCTCATGACGGAGGACATCCATGCTGATTTTGAAGTCATTTTCATCTTGGCGCTAACCGCTCTGGTGCATTTGCTTTATGGGTTGGCACTGCTCAAAGGTTATCAAAAGGCTGATTTATCAGTGGTTTATCCCGTTTCTCGAGGATCGGGACCATTGATTACCAGTTTTGTGGCGCTGGGGTTGTTTAGCGAAGTATTAAGCGCATGGGAGGTGCTGGGCATATTTTCATTGTGCGTGGGCGTCTTGCTGATCGCTGCCAAGGAAAAACTCAGTGATTTATTGGGCCGTAGTGAGGCCTGGGTTGGCGTCCGGTGGGGCCTATTCATAGGCACTATCATTGCGAGCTATAGCATCATTGACGCCTATGCCGTCAAGACACTGGCGCTGCCACCCGTATTGGTGGGCTGGGTGTCCTCGCTGGGCGGTGCTTTGCTATTACTGCCCAAGGTCATGACTCATGCCACCGAGTTGCGCACGCAAATGCGCGGGATCTGGCCCTATGCCTGCTTTGTGGGTTTTTTCTCGCCCCTGACCTATATTTTAGTATTGTATGTCCTGAGCCAGGGGGCACCGGTAAGTATTGTGGCACCATTGCGGGAAAGTTCAATGGTATTTGGGGCACTGGCTGGGGTGTGGTTGTTTAAAGAGCGGGTATCTGCTTTAGGCTGGGTGGGGTGTGCGCTGATATTTACGGGCATATTCCTTGTGGCGAGTTGAGCATGCTTGACACCACTTAAACACAGCAGTACATTGAATCCATGCATTAGGATTTGGGCCGGCCGCCCAACCCAACCTGCCCACCCGGGCAAGGTGGTTCACATCAGTGGATGCGGTTTCTGCACAGTCAGAGACAATCATACGGGTGACGATGGCCCATATGCCCAGTGCAGTGGGCTTTTTTTGTGCCTGCTACCCATACGGTAAATTAGAGTGCGGTCTGGTCCCGCCGAGTGGACTGGGGGGATTTGTACCCGATTGCCGTCCCCGACATCGGTCAAATACGGCTAAAGAGGAGAACATCATGACATCCCAGACTTCCGTGGCCTATGCGTGCACCCCATTAGACATCGACGCGGCAGCGCCAGCAGCGGTGATTTCTGTCGGCCAGTATTACTTTTATCGTTTTGGTCCGGTATTGCTGGACATCAGTCACGGCGAATTTAAAAAAATCATTCATGATGCGCAGCACCGTTATTTTTCTACTGCCTTAAGCATTCATCAACGGCTTGAAAAACTGCATGCTGCCTATCAAGTGTTGGTCCAACCTCATTTGGATCATGACCCTTTGGCTGATCAGGTGCTGCCGCACAAATATTTGGTGCCTGCCAAGGACGAGCAGGGGGCGCCTATAGAATATGAAATCGTCCGCATCCGTATTCGCCAAAGCAACACAGATCCCCATCTAAATCGTCAGGGTTTATGCCGCTTGCACCCTGCAGCGGCTGACCAAAACCTGTCGCAGGATCGGCGTCAAAACTACTGGGCCGAGGTGATACGGTCTGGTGAGCAGTTTTTCTATCGTGTAGGCCATACCCTCATTGATATCAGCAAAGAGGACTACTGCCGCGTGATAGACAACCCCAACCTTTATCATCTGTCTACGGCTCTGTATTTGCACCGTCGTATCAGCCGCATTAACCATGCCAAAGCAGCCGATGCAGCCGACGCTGCTACGGCAATTGGTAGTACCGATACGCGGGCGTCAACCCTCTGATTAGGCAAACCACGAGGCAGGGCTGTGATTGAGCGCGACGCCAATGGTATAGACATACACTATCAAAGCGCTGATGAGCGCATATAGGCGAGCAGGGCGGCGCTGTGATTGCAGCGCCATCCAGCCCGCTAATAGATACAGCCCCAGCCCGACGATTTTCATCAGGATCCAAGGCTGGCTGGCGCCCAGCATGGCCGCTAAAGTAAAACCAAAAATAACCATCAAGCTATTACTGAGGTGGTGCAGCACCTTTAACCATCGTCGCTGTGTCCAGAGGCTGCCGATATTTAGGCCAATATATCGGGCCAATAAAAACAATACCGAGAGCACGACAAAAAGAACATGTAGGTGTTTTATTGAGTAGTAATACATCGTTTTTTCAGTCAAAAATAATGGGTTAAAAATGCGCCAACTGTAATTCTAACCTTAATATGCATTTCGAATGCAACTTTAAAACAACAAAGTGGACTGTAAAAGTCATGTTTTGACTGAGATCAATGGACGCGCCTGTTTGGGCTTGTTTAAATGATGTCATGCCGCTGCGAAATTTGAGATGCGATTGCAGTTGGACATTGGTTTTACACGCGTTTAAAAAAGGAATATCAAATGGGTAAGTACGCAAAATTATGGTGGACCTTATTTGCTGTCTTGCTCGTAACCTTTGGGCTATTGGCCTGGAGTGGGGTAGAAGTCTATCGACAAGCACCCCCGATTCCGTCCCAAGTGGTTACGGTGGACAATGAGGTGATTACCACCAAAGAGCAAATACTCGACGGGCAGACCGCTTGGCAAAGCACCGGTGGGATGCAAGTGGGGTCAGTATGGGGGCATGGGGCCTATCAGGCGCCAGACTGGACCGCAGACTGGCTGCACCGTGAGCTAGAGCATTGGTTGGAATTGGCCGCGCTGGATTCCTTTGGGGTGCCCTATGCGGATCTGACCGCGGCTGAACAAGCGCAGCTGCAGTCTGAGTTGCAGACCGAGTACCGCACCAATACCTTGGATGCCGATACCGGGGTGGTGAGCATTTCTAACCGACGCGCTCAAGCCATCGAGCAAACGGCTCAATACTATATTGATTTATACGGTGATGAGCCCAGCTTGCAGCAAACACGCTCTAATTTTGCGATGAAAGAAGGCACCTTGCCCTCTTTAGAGCGCCGCCAAGACCTGGCCATGTTTTATTTGTGGACCGCATGGGCGGCCAGCACCGAACGCCCGGGCACCTCGGTCACCTATACCAATAACTGGCCGCCTGAGCCATTGATTAAAAACACACCATCAGCTGCTAATATCGTGTGGTCGTTGATGAGTATTGTGATTTTATTAATTGGTATTGGCTTTCTGGTGTGGGGTTGGGCTTTTATGCGGCGCGAAGAGGCCGAGCCCAAGGCGCCTCAACAGGATCCCATCACCAAATTTACCCTAACACCGTCCCAACGTGCCTTGAGCAAATATCTGCTGCTGACCGTGGCCTTATTTATCTTTCAGGTGTTATTGGGTGGGTTTACCGCACACTATACCCTTGAGGGCCAAAGCTTTTACGGCATTGATGTCTCGCAGTGGTTCCCTTATTCGTTGACACGTACCTGGCACCTGCAAACTGCAGTCTTTTGGATTGCCACAGGGTTTTTAGCAGCGGGCCTCTTTTTGGCACCGATCATTAACGGGGGCAAAGACCCCAAATACCAAAAACTAGGCGTCAATATCCTGTTTTGGGCTTTGGTTGTCTTAGTGGCTGGCTCTTATTTGGGTAATTTCTTGGCAGTGAAGCAAGTGCTGCCCGCACATCTGAACTTTTGGTTTGGCCACCAAGGCTATGAATATTTGGACTTGGGTCGCTTTTGGCAAATTATTAAATTTGTCGGCCTCTTGTTCTGGTTGCTATTGATGTTGCGTGCCATGGTGCCCGCCCTCAAAAAAGAGGGGGATAAAAACCTACTCGCGCTCTTTACCGCCTCGACCATTTGTATTGGATTGTTCTATGGTGCTGGGCTCTTTTATGGCGAGCGCACGCACATCACCATCATGGAGTACTGGCGCTGGTGGGTTGTGCACCTGTGGGTAGAGGGCATCTTTGAGGTCTTTGCTACCGTGGCTTTGGCAGTGATATTCGCCACCTTAGGGCTTGTTTCCAAGCGTACAGCTACGGCTGCTAGCTTGGTGGCCACCTCGCTCTTTATGCTCGGTGGGGTACCGGGGACACTACACCATATGTATTTTTCCGGGACTTCCACTCCCGTCATGGCCATGGGCGCGACCTTTAGTGCTTTAGAGGTGGTCCCGCTCATTCTCTTGGGCTATGAGGCATGGGATAACTGGCGCCTCAAAGCGCGTGCACCTTGGATGGAAAGCATCAAATGGCCCCTCATGTGCTTTGTCGCAGTGGCCTTTTGGAACATGCTTGGCGCTGGTGTCTTTGGCTTTATGATCAACCCACCGCTGGCGTTGTTCTATATCCAAGGGCTGAATACCACGCCTGTGCACGCACACGCCGCGCTCTTTGGGGTATATGGATTCCTGTCCATTGGGTTTGTATTGATGGTCCTACATTATTCCGTCCCTGGGTTTAAGTTTAATGAAAAACTCATGCGGACCGGTTTCTGGGGACTCAATGCGGGTTTGGTGCTGATGATTGTCACCAGTCTGCTGCCCATTGGCCTCATCCAGTTTTACGCCAGCGCGACCGAGGGCATGTGGTATGCCCGAGGCGAAGAGTTCATGCAACAAAGCATCCTGCAAACGCTTCGCTGGATCCGCACCTTTGGTGACGTCGTCTTTATTGTGGGGGCTTTTGCTGTTGCCTGGCAGGTGGTTGTGGGTGTTCTTCCACGCAAAGGACGGGGCACGCAAGCCGCACCCATCACCGCAACAAAGGAGGTGATCAAGTAATAACGCTCTAAATGAAAAACCTGACACAAGCCCCCCGTCTGTCCCCTCAGGCGGGGGGCTTTTTTGTGGAGAGCTTTCTTTGTGGTAACTCAAATAGAGTGGAAATACTCGTTGTGCTCCACTCATAAAGGCCTCAAAATAAATAGACGTCACCCAAAATAAAAACATTCATTCTTAGATAGAAATAATGCATTGATGTGTCTGGTTACGGCACGGGAGGGCAGAGATGAAAAGTATGCAGGTTGTTGAGTTTGGTGCACCATTGGCCGAGGCCAGTGCTGAGCTACCCACTCCCCAGGGCACCGAGGTGTTGCTACGCATGCGGGCAGCTGGGGTGTGTCATACCGATTTACACCTCTGGCATGGAGGCTATGATTTGGGTCATGGGCGCATGATGTCGCTCCAAGAGCGTGGCGTGCGCCTGCCGCTGACCATGGGCCATGAAAATGTGGGCGAGGTGGTTGCCTGGGGCCCCGATGTACAAGGGTTTCAATCTGGTGATATGCGGTTGGTGTATCCGTGGTTGGGCTGCGGTCATTGTGATGAATGTCAAGCAGGGCGAGAAAATTACTGTCTACAGCCAGACACCATCGGCATTAATCGGCCAGGGGGGTATGCCAACTACTTATTGGTGCCGCATCCACGCTGCCTGATCCCTTTGCAGGGACTCGATCCGGTGGCGGCTGCACCGCTGGCTTGCTCGGGGTTGACGTGTTTTTCTGCACTGAAAAAGTTTAATCCCGATGGGCTTAAAAAACGCTCACTGGTGATTTTCGGTGCCGGCGGGTTGGGGCTGATGAGCCTCCACTTATACAAGGCTTTGGGCGGCCGCCATGCCATTGTGGTTGAGCCTGATGCTGGCCGCCGCGCTGCTGCACTTGAGGCGGGGGCGGTGGCTGCTGTTAACCCCAATGACAGTGATGCTCGGGCTCAGATCTTGGCGGCGGCGACCGACCATCATGTCTTACAGGCTTTAGATTTTGTGGGGGCCGAGCAAACAGCCACCATGGCCTTTGATTTGCTCAGTAAGGGCGGGCATTTAATCACCGTGGGCCTATTTGGAGGGGCTGCTGATTGGCCATTGCCCTTATTAGCCATCAAAGCCCTCAAAATAGAGGGCAGCTATGTCGGCTCTCTGCCCGAGCTCAAAGAGCTGGTCGACCTGGTGGCTACCCATCAACTGGAGCTGATCCCCACCCAACAACGCAGTTTAGAAGGGGTGCAACAAGCACTCAGTGATTTAGAACAAGGTGCAGTCATTGGTCGCATTATCGTGACCCCTTAGCACGCACTAGCACAATAAATACTTTCATTCAGGAGACAATAATGAGCCAACAATTTGACGTTATCGCCGATGGTTTGACGTATCTCGAGGGGCCGCGCTGGTATCGGGGCGAGTTGTGGTTTGTCGACTTTTACACCTATGGGGTCTATCGTGTGACCCAAGATAAAGAGGTGGAAAAGGTACTCACTGTCCAAGAGCAACCCTCTGGACTGGGCTGGATGCCCGACGGCCGTATGCTGGTGGTATCCATGAAGGATCGCAAGATACTGCGCATGGAGCCCGATGGCCAAGTGGTAGAGCATGCGGACCTCTGGGATTACTGCGGGGGGCATGCCAACGATATGGTCGTAGCGCCCAATGGTAATGCCTATGTGGGTAATTTTGGTTTTGATCTCATGGGTGGGGCCCCCTACGAGCCCGCAGATATCGTCCTGGTGCGCCCCGGCGGCACCCCGGAAACGGTGGCCACTGGGTTGGCCTTTCCCAATGGCATGGTGATCACCCCCGATGGCAACACCCTGATTGTCAATGAGTTGTTTGGCAACAAGATTTCCCAATTTGAGATTTTGGGTGATGGCACCCTAGGCCCGCGACGGGATTTTGCTAATTTTGGGGATATCGGCGATGAGCCTGATGTGGCCAAACGTCTAGAGGCCGCCAAAATCATCCCCGACGGGCTCGCATTAGATGAAGAGGGCGCTGTGTGGATAGCAGATACGCTTAACCGGCGTGCCGTACGCATCGCCGAAGGCGGAGAAATCTTGCAGGTGGTAGATACTGCCCCCGAGGGCATTTTTGCAGTTGCACTGGGGGGCGAGGACGGCCGCACGCTATTTATGTGTGCCGCCCCTGATTGGGATGAGTCTGCCCGCAGTGTGGCTCGCGAAGGACGCATGATCGCCACGCGGGTAGATGTGCCGCATGCGGGGACCCCCTAGCGCTAGTGGCCAGCTTAGCCCACGATTTTATCGCCTAGCGCCAAATCGGCACGCTGTAGATCATGGATGATGGTCTTTACATCTAGGTCAGCATCTGCCGAGGCATCTCGAGCGGCCTGGTCGTATTTTTCGACCAAGGCCTGCTTGGCCTCGGGGGTGCGGCCAGCCAGTAGCTTGAGGGTGTAGCGTACATAGGGGCGCTGGTGAACACCACCCACAATGGTTTGCTCAGGCGACAGTGTCTGCAAAGAAGCATCGATACGAGCCTTGTCAGTAGACAGTGCCTCGCTGGTGGCATCGACCACGGTGGTTAACAATTGCTTTTGTTGCTGGCTATCAAGCGATAAATTGGTCTGAATATTAACGATGGGCATATTTAAAATCACTAAAAAGGTTAAAAAAAGCAGGTCACAAGCTGCCAATAACTATCGAATAATCAAGGCATTTAATTAAAACATCAAACAACTGCCTGAGAAAGTATAAAAAACACTCTGCCTTTAGGCCATCTTTACCGCCATGATGGGCCGTATATTGCAGTTATTATTTCAGTCTTTATTTCGTATTGGGTGCACAAACTTGCGGGTATTGCGCACACCAGCGCAGGGCACGCTGACGATTTTCAGTATTGGTCTCCGGTGTTAACACCGTATCTAGCTGTAAATAATCCCCTTCGGTGATGGCCATGACCTGCGCATCCTGAGAGGCCAACATCAACGCATACACCACGAGCATCAGCTCATACTCATCAGCTGTGCCCAAGCGCTGCACCAGGGCAGGAATGGCGGGCGCACCAATCTCACCAAGCTTTTCTGCGGCGGTGTACCAGGTTTTGGGGTTTTCATCATCCCCATAGACCTCTACAAAATCGCGATCGGGCAGTTGATCAATATAAAAGCTGATTTCCTCCTGAATCCCCTCAGTGGTATGTTGGGCAGTGGGGGCGCAGGATGTTAATAAAATGCTGAATAAAAGGATCACTAGGCGGGTCATGATTTAGAATGCAGGGAATGCCTTGGTCATTACTCTATTCTCTAGAAAAGGGGTGTATTAGCGGTTTATTTATCTCTAGTAGCTAGAGCCGTGATTTCATTGGCATTAAAAACACCTCGATTTTAAGTTATTAGACCGCAGCCAAGAATGATTAATTAAAATGCTTTTTGTTGGCTTAAGTCGATTTTTTTTATTTGTTGATAGAGCTTGTCAATATCAGTCCAGCGTACTCTAAACTGATTCCTTTTTTTGGGCCTCCATTTGCCATTATCTAACTTCATGTTCACGCCGGGGTCATAAAAAATGACACTTTGATATAAAGCCCTTAAGAATAAATCCAAACTGGCACCTTTTCCTAAGATGATGTGAGGACCATAGTGAAAGCTAGGGGGCATGCCTTGAATCCTTTGGTATGTAACAAAGCAGGTATTACTGTGTTTTTTCTTCCAGTGATCCACTAATTTATCAAATCCCCAATAGGCAGCCAGTACGTTTTGATGATCTCTTAGTGCTAATCCCCCAGATGGATCAATTATATCTCCTGTTTTTGGATCATATCCCTCCAGATGCATGGTTAGCCCTGATTTGATGTTAGTTTCTCCAACAGTATGCCGGCTCGCAAAGTCCATCCTGTTTTCTTTAAGATTAGTTCCGTGTGCCTTTAAAAAATTAAAAAGATTATCAATATATAAACCTTTTGTAGGTTCTGGTGTCATTAGAGTGACTGCATTTCGTCCGTGAGCCTTGAGCTCCCAATCCATAAAATCAGGGTCTGTGGAACCGTTAGGGGTTATTCCAAACTGAGCCTCTAGAGTGTAGCCCGCCCCATTTTGTGCTTTGTAAGGAATAAGCTCATTATATTTATTCAATCTACAAGAACTGATTGGCCCATGTAGATAAAGGCGCAATAGTTTTTCCAGCAACCTTTGTTCGCTAGTTTTTGAACTTTGCTTGTATTCGTAGAAAACCGAAGTTGCTAAGGTGAGGGATTTTAGTCTATCTGTGATTTCAGCATTAAGCTGTCCTTCCCAATCTGTGCAGTATGCCCAAACCGAATCATTATTAAATCCTAAGACTAAATAGCGTTTTTTTGTGCCCCTTTTTTCGCGTTCAGCTTTAGTAGGTGCTCGCATTAATTTGCTTGGGGTAACAGTAGAGCCAGCGGCAGTACCTCTTAAAAAACCTGAAAGCCGGGTTTCAGGGTACTTTGGATAAAAGATGATTTGAGTATTTGGTGCCCGCTCTATTTGCCCACCAAGCGAGACCCAATAAAAGTTAAGTGGGGCTTTGAAGATCATGCCCTTAGATGAAATCCCATCAGCACGAATTTCACCAGAGGGAATGGCCTTGATGACATCAAAGTCCGAGCCCAAATAAATTTGTTGTTTCGAATTATCATTATTTGCAAGGGGTTTGATGAAGATGCGTTTTGCACCTAGGCGTTTGAGTTGGTCGATTAGAACTTGAAACATGGAACTATATGCTGTATAAATAAACAGTATTGTAGGTGGGATTTTTTGACGAAAAGGGAGTATGATGTGACATCTGATCACTAAATATACCCCCCCTTCTTTGGGTTTTAATGGTCATGAACCTCTAATAAATGGTCGGGAGTCTCATATGCATCAGCTAGATTTTCATAACATCTTGTTTCCAAAACCCCATACCGATCTCGATTTAATACAAAGAGTAACTGATATTTATGATCAGGCTTTTGTTGCTGATTACTTAAATAAGATTCCCAATAATAAGTGGACTCGCGAAACCATTAATCGCTGGCTAAAAGGTAAAGCCTCTCCGAAACTAAGTAAAAAAGAATATGGGCATCTTGCGGAGCTTTTGCCAAAAGCCAAGGTAACGCCCGAAAATCATGAGTTTAAGTTTATCGATTTATTCGCTGGTATAGGAGGAATTCGTTTAGGCTTCGAAGAGCAGGGCGGGCTTTGTGTATTTAGTAGTGAATGGGATAAGTTTGCTATTCGCACCTATAAAGCAAACTTCGATTGCAATAATAATTACCATACATTAAACGAAGATATACGCGACGTTACTTTAAGCCAAGACCACTCAGTCTCTGACGAACAAGCGTATTCACATATAGATAGTATCATTCCTGATCATGATGTATTGTTGGCAGGGTTTCCATGCCAGCCTTTTTCAATAGCAGGCGTATCAAAGAAAAACTCGCTAGGAACAAAGCATGGATTTGCTTGTGATACGCAGGGGACATTATTTTTTGATGTGGTTCGAGTGCTTGCTGCCAAACAACCTGCTTTTTTTGTTTTGGAAAATGTGAAAAACTTAAAAAGTCATGATAAAGGGCGCACTTTCAAAGTAATAATGAGTACTTTGGATGAATTAGGCTATCACGTTGCTGATAGCGATTATCAAGGTAATAAAGATCCCAAAATTATAAATGGCATACACTGGCTGCCGCAGAATCGTGAGCGTATTGTTTTAGTTGGGTTCAGGAAGGATTTAAAGTTACATGGTGATTTTAGTTTAGCGGACCTGCCAAAACCTAAACCTTCTCAAGTACCTCGATTAGGTGATTTACTCGAAGCCGAAGTAGACGATAAATATATTTTGACGCCTAGGCTGTGGAAATATCTCTTTGATTATGCACGCAAACACCGCGAACGAGGCAATGGGTTTGGTTATGGACTTGTAGGTCCTGATGATGTGGCCCGAACGCTTTCAGCGCGCTATTACAAAGACGGTTCAGAAATCCTTGTGGATAGGGGGTTTAACTTTAGCAAAGATTTTAATGATCCAGAAAATATGAAAAACAGGCCACGCCGCTTGACACCCCTTGAATGTGCGCGGTTGATGGGGTTTAGCTCACCAACTGGGAATGAGTTTGTGATTCCTGTATCAGACACTCAAGCCTATAAACAATTCGGGAACTCTGTAATAGTGCCCCTGTTTAGAGCATTAGCTCGCCAAATGAAACCTTTTATTATCAAAGCGAAATTGCGAGCAGGTAGTGGAGAGGCCATAGCGGTGTAATATATTTTGACCACCAAATACTCTTTTGGAGAACACCAATGGTTTCTCCTTAGTAAGTTCCAGCTTCTTAGGGCTTGAATCTTTCAAATTCATTAGGAAGCAACTCTAGTATTTGAGCGCAGGACATTGAATGAAGATCGTATGTCAGCTCAAATTGACTAAGGACCTGTATTAACCTACGTGGGGCACTTCCGCCAGCCCCGCGTTTCCGCTTATTTGCTTCTCAACTTTTGTGTATAGCATTTACACCAGCCACTTAGAAAGGTGGGTGGTTTTGTTTTGCGTATGCAAAATAAATAATAGTTGTTCTGGTTATACAACTGATCACCATGAATAAAACACTCGTTCAGACATTGCCTGCAGGCCCTTTGGATATCATCGGTGATATTCATGGGGAATATGAGGCATTGTGTGCGTTGTTAACACAGCTGGGGTATGCGATAGACGGCAGGCATCCTGCCGGTCGTCAGCTGGTCTTTGTGGGTGATTTTTGTGATCGTGGTCCGGATAGTCCTGCGGTGATTCAATTGGCGCGCAATCTCATACGGGCCGGGCGTGCGCATGCCGTGCTGGGCAATCATGAGATTAATCTGCTACGTGATGACCCCAAGGCGGGTTCGGGTTGGTATTTTGCTGAGCGTGAGGCTTCTGATCAGCGTGATTACGCGCCTTTTGTACGTGCTGCAGATGATGAGCGAGGCCCCATCAAGGATTTTTTTCTGAGTCTGCCCTTGGTACTAGAGCGCGATGATATCCGTGTTGTGCATGCGGCTTGGCTAGATCATTGTGTGGATGCCGTACGTGATATCCCCACCACCGAATTGTTGGCATACTTTGATCATTGGGAGGGGCAGGCTTTGGCTCGAGTGGCTGCGGAAAAACTCGTTGAGGCCAAGGCCCAAGAGCAAAAAGATTGGCCCTATAGCCTCGAAGACGAAGGCCATCCACCGCCGTTGCTGCCAGCGCATGCTCGCTTAGATGTGATTGAGCAAAACCAAAACCCTATCAAAGTGTTGACCTCGGGTATCGAGCGTGAGACCCAAACGCCTTTTTATGTGAGTGGCAAATGGCGTTTTGCTGAACGCATCTCATGGTGGAATGATTACCAGAGCCCCATACCGGTAGTGTTTGGGCATTACTGGCGTCGAGCCCATGAAATAGACCGCCGCAAAATCGGCAAAAATGAACCTGATCTTTTTGCCGGCATCTCACCCTTTTCTTGGCACGGTCAGCGCAACACCGCACTGTGCATCGATTATTCCGTTGGCGCTCGGTGGCAGGCACGCAAAGCTGGTGAACCCCCGACAAAAAACTTTAAACTGGCGGCCCTGCAGTGGCCCGAGCAAAGTTTGGTTTTTGATGATGGTTTGCAGGTAGAGATAAAACAAAAATAACGTCCCAAAACTAACCAATGAACCAACCACCCGCATCCAGTATGGGGTAGGGGGTTTTGCTCAGACACTACTCACAAGGTTATTCACAAAAAGTGGGGATAACTAAGGAAAGCCCCAAACCTTTTAGCCTGCAAAGCGTTATATACTGAATTTTGCTATGCACAGTTAAATCCTTAGCTGTTTTTTGCGATTATTAATTAAAAATAATGAGGTAAAACATGAGTGAAATCATCCGTTCGGGCGGTAATCATTTAATGAGCGACTATGTGATTCACAATCAGGTGGTGTATGTATCGGGGGTGGTGGCCAGTGATACCAGCGCTGATGTCAAAGCACAGATTGAGGACATTCTCAGAGAAATCGACAGTCGGCTCGAGCGCGCAGGCACGGATAAATCCAAATTACTCACCGCGTTAATTTGGCTTAAGGATATAGACAATGATTTTGGCACGCTCAACGAGGTCTGGGCGCAGTGGGTGCACCCCCAAGGCAAGCCTGCGCGTGCGACCAGCCAAGCTTTGATGGCCAGCCCCGATGTGCTGGTGGAAATCACGGTTACCGCGGCAGTGTAGTATTGAAATATTTACATACAGCATGTTCACACTAGAACGGCCAGGGTTGCTAAGGTGGTAGGTAAATGATCTTTATCGATCCAAGAAAAGGAGCCAGCCATGGAAACCATCTTAACTATCGTGATTATCTGCGCCATTTTGGGAGCCTTGGGTGCCTTGTTGGCGGGTGGTCGGCCCAAAGATATTGCAGAGGGTGCGACCAGCGGTGCATTTTGGTCGATGGGGTGCATGCTGCGATTAGTGATTTTAGCGATCCTGGTCGCGGCTGGGATTTGGTTAATTAACCTACTCTTGGCTTAAATAGATAAATAACTCAAAAACAAAGGCTAAATTTAAAACCCGACATAGGGGGCCCTAGTTGAATAGCAACTGGGCCCCTATGTGTTTGATGTGAGGCAACACTAAATCAGTAGGATTAGATTAATATAAATGTTTCTAAAGATTATTAAACCATCAATACGTTACGAAAAGGTAGGAGGGTTAAATGCATATTTGTCCTAAATGTGGCAGTAAATCAAGCGCAGAAATTATGTATGGCTACCCAGATTTCAAGAACAAACAGCTAGAAAAAGATATCCAAGAGGGCAAGGTCGCATTGGGCGGCTGTGTGGTCTTTGATGAGGAAGAGCAGGCCACCAGACGCTGCAATGACTGTGGTAATGAATTTGATTATGTGGTTATTCGTTCTGGGGGCGTATGATTAAGAAACAGCAAATTCTTTAATAAATCTTTGAGGGGTTTTTTGTTTGCTAAATTTACTATAAGAGTAAGCATATCGACGGTATAACTAAGTAATTTCCCTTATTTTTATCCATTAGGCCAGCAATTTACTGGCCTTTTTTATGTCTATGTGCTTTTATATATGAAAGTAGTTTTTATAAGTGAGGAGAAGGTAATGAAACGACTAGAGGGGAAAACAGCTTTGGTGACTGCAGCTGGTCAAGGGATTGGGCGTGCAAGTGTGTTTGCTTTAGCTCGAGCGGGTGCCAAAGTGTGGGCAACAGATATTAATGAATCTTCATTAGAGGTCTTGTTACAAGAGGCTCAGAGCGATGGTCTAGAGGTCGAAACTGCGCTTTTAAATGTGCGCGATGCCAGTTCTGTGCAGCAGTTAGCCCATAGTATTGGCCATGTAGATGTGCTGTTTAATTGCGCCGGCTTTGTAGCCAGCGGTTCCATACTCGAGGCGACAGAAGAGGACCTTGATTTCAGTATGGATTTAAACGTGAAATCTATGTTCCATACGATTCGTGCGTTTTTGCCTTCCATGCTTGAGCAGAAAAGCGGTTCCATTATCAATATGTCTTCAGCAGCGTCTAGTGTTAAAGGGGTGCCTAATCGTTTGGTGTATGGCACCTCAAAAGCTGCCGTGATTGGTCTGAGCAAAGCTGTGGCTGCTGACTATGTGCAGCAAGGCATTCGGTGCAATGCGATTTGTCCTGGGACGATTCAATCACCATCTCTCAATGAACGTATTGATGAGCAGGCGCGGCAGTCCGGTTTGAACGAAGAAGAGGTGCGCGAAGCTTTTGTGGCTAGACAGCCTTTGGGGAGGCTTGGTACCCCAGAAGAGGTGGCCGCCTTGGTGGTGTATTTAGCCAGTGATGAGTCTGCCTTTGTGACAGGTGCTATTCATATTATTGATGGTGGTTGGTCTAACTAGGTTTTAAAGGAGATTGTTATGAAATTACTACGAGTTGGTGAAAAGGGCTTTGAAAAGCCTGCGGCTGTAGATACCCATGGGCAATGGCGTGATCTATCAAGTGTTGTGGATGATATCGCCGGAAATGTATTAACCCCTGAGGGTTTAAAGCGCCTGCAGGCAGTGGACCTAGAGAGTTTACCCATTATAAAGGCCAATCAACGTATTGGTGCCTGTGTGGGTCAGGTAGGAAAGTTTATTTGTATCGGTCTTAATTATGCCGATCATGCTGCTGAGAGTGGCGCTGACGCACCTAAAGAGCCAGTAGTGTTTAACAAATGGACCAGTGCCATTGTAGGGCCTAATGATGACGTTGAGATCCCACGTAACTCTACTAAGACCGACTGGGAGGTGGAGTTAGGGGTGGTGATCGGTAAACCAGGGCGCTATATAGATGAGGCTGAGGCAATGCAGCATGTGGCTGGTTATTGTGTGATTAACGACGTTTCAGAACGCGAGTTTCAGATGGATCGTGGAGGTACTTGGGATAAAGGCAAGGGCTGCGATACTTTCGGACCCACAGGGCCATGGCTAGTGACCGCTGATGAGGTGGCCAATCCTCATAATCTTTCCTTGTGGCTTGAGGTGGATGGCAAGCGTTACCAAGATGGCAACACCAAGAATATGATTTTCACCATTCCGCAGATCATCAGTTATTTAAGTCAGTTTATGAGTCTGCAGTCAGGAGATATCATTTCGACCGGGACTCCTGCAGGTGTGGGATTGGGGCAAAACCCGCCGGTATATCTTCACGAAGGAAATGTGATGACGTTGGGGATTGAGGGGCTGGGGGAGCAGCGCCAAAAAGTTATCCAAGCCTAAGCCTTAAATTCCATTTTGTCAGGAACTTGCCATGACTAAAATAACCGCGATTGAAGTCAGGGATATCCGTTTCCCTACCTCGGATAATTTGGATGGTTCAGATGCAATGAATTTGGACCCAGATTATTCAGCCGCTTATGTAATTTTGCATACGAATAAACCCCAACTAAAGGGGCATGGCCTGACCTTTACCATAGGTCGAGGCAATGAGATCTGTTGTGCTGCAATACAAGCGATGGAGCATCTACTTGTAGGTTTGGAATTGAGCTGGATTTCTGAAGATATGGGTCGATTTTGGCGGTATATCACGGGCGATAGCCAGTTACGTTGGATTGGTCCAGAAAAGGGTGTCATTCACTTAGCCACCGGGGCAGTAGTGAATGCTGCATGGGATTTATGGGCTAAATCAGAGGGCAAGCCGGTGTGGCGTTTGGTCGCTGATATGAGCCCAGAGCAAATCGTACGCCTGATTGACTTTCGTTATATCACCGACTGTATTACTCCAGCAGAAGCATTAGAAATTTTAGAAAAACAAATGGTCGGTAAAAAAGAGCGTATCGCCGATTTAGAGAAAAATGGATATCCCTGCTATACCACTTCGGCCGGTTGGCTGGGTTATGGCGATGATAAATTGCGTCATCTGGTTCAGGAGGCCATAGATGCAGGTTTTAAGCATATTAAATTAAAGGTAGGGCGTGATTTAAATGATGATATACGGCGATTAAAAATCGCCAGGGAGGTTATGGGAGAGGATTGTCATTTAATGATTGATGCGAACCAAGTCTGGGATGTAAATCAAGCCATTGACTGGCTGGACAAACTCGCATTTGCCAAGCCGTGGTTTATCGAAGAACCAACCAGCCCTGATGACATCGCAGGGCATAGAAAAATCCGACGAGCGATGCAAGGCAAAATGCAGGTTGCCACTGGAGAGATGTGCCAGAACCGAATTATGTTTAAGCAATTCATCATGGAGGGGGCTGTTGACGTGGTACAAATTGACGCCTGCCGACTTGGTGGGGTCAATGAAGTATTAGCTGTCATGTTGATGGCGGCCAAATACAACCTCAAGGTGTGCCCACACGCGGGTGGGGTTGGGCTCTGTGAGTATGTGCAGCACCTATCTATGATTGATTATTTGTGTATTTCAGGCAGTAAAGACGGGCGCGTGATCGAGTTTGTCGACCATTTACATGAGCATTTTTTAGATCCTTGCCGCATTGAAAATGCTGCCTATATGCCACCTACCAAGCCAGGATACTCAATAGAAATGAGGCCTGAGTCCATTAAACAATATGAGTATATCGATGAAAACTAGGAGACAACGATGTTTAAATCAAAATTATTTGCAGCAGCCATTTTGGCTACTAGTGTAGTTACTGTGCCCTTAGCTGCGTCTGCAGCGCCTGTCACCATTAAGGTAGCGTATGAAAATCATCCGGGTGAGCCCACTGACAAGGTAATGAATTATTGGGCTGACCTGCTCGAAGAGCGAAGTGATGGTGAGATCATTTTAGAGTTATATCCTAGCTCTCAGTTAGGCTCAAAAGGGGATGTGATGGATCAGGCCATGATGGGTATGAATGTGGTGACCATCACTGATGTAGGTTTTTTGGCAGATTATGAACCTGATTTATCTGCTTTGTATGGGCCATTTTTAGCAGAAAACAGTGAAAGCCTACTAGAGATTTATGAAAGCCCTTGGTTTGAGGAAAAAAATCAAGCATTAAAAGACCAAGGGGTGCATTTGGTCATTACAAATTACAATTACGGCGATCGCCATATTATTGCCAAAAGTCCCATTCGCACACCAGAGGATCTCCAGGGTTTAAAAATCCGAGTGCCAGATAATCCAATACAAATCAAAGCTTTTGAGGCGATGGGCGCAACGCCTACACCTATGCCCCTAGCTGACGTTTACCCTGCCTTAACTCAAGGTGTGATAGATGGAGCTGAGAACCCTTTGAGCGTTTTATACGGTCAAAAGTTACATGAGCCTGCAAAATACTTGTCTCTCATTAATTATTTAACAACCGTAGCTGTATGGATGGGGGGAGAGGCTTTCTTTAGTACTTTGCCCGAAGAGCAACTGCAATTAATTCATGAAACCGGCTATGAAGCAGGTCTTTACAGCCAAGAGCTTGCTAAAGAAAGCGAAGAAGAATTTAAAAAACTGATGCAAGAAGAAGGGGTAGAAATTATTGAGCCTGATCGTGAGGCTTTCAAAGAAAAAGCCATGCAGGTCTATGAGCAATTCCCCGAATGGTCACCAAACTTATATGAAACTTTGCAAGAACAGCTGAAATAACCCACTGCTTAGCCTCGATACACCACTTAAAACTGCTGTATCGAGGCACCAAAACTACAAAAAGGGAGGCGATCATGGGGCGGTTATTGAATCTAATTTTTGATGTGTTCCTAGGGCTCCTATTAGGTGCATTGGTGCTGATTACTGTTGGTGGCGTATTTATGCGTTATGTGATGAATTCACCATGGCACTGGACAGAAGAGCTCTCTGGGCTGTTGATGGCGTGGATTGTTTTTATAGGCGTATACAACGCTGAACGCGATCGGGAAAATTTAACGATTGATTTTTTTGTTCAGATATTTAATAAACATACCCGAAAGCTGATCGCAATAATAATTACTTTAGTTTCAGTTTTTTTGCTTTTTTTAACTGCTTATTGGGGTTGGGGCCAGGCTGAAGCTGTTCAATTAAGAAAAACAAGAATAATGGGCATTTCTTTGTTCTGGCTTTATTTGCCAGTAGTCATTGGCTTTTCTGCAACCGCATTGCTTTTGTTAAGACGCTTAGCCAAAGGTGCAGATGATAATTGAACAGGAGAGAGGCAATGAGCTGGTTATGGATAGTTCCTTTGATGTTTGGCCTGATGCTCTTAAATATGCGCATCTATCTAGCGATGTTTGCGGCAACCCTAGTTTATTTCATATTTTTTAATAATCTGCCGCCGGGCATTTCAGTCCAACGTTTGGTTGCTCCCGCACAAAATAGCACCTTGTTGGCCATTCCATTTTTCATTTTGTTAGGCACTTTACTTTCCCATACTGGGGTTGCGCAGCGTATATTGCATCTGGCTAACTTATTAGTAGGGCGATTTCGTGGTGGTATGGCAATGGCAAATGTCACCATGAGCACTTTGATGGGAGGGGTAAGCGCATCTAATTTAGCTGATGCAGCCATGCTGTCAAAAATAATGGTGCCTGAGATGGAGCGACAAGGGTATAACCGCGCTTTCGCCTCTGCCGTCACCGGCGCCGGTTCTCTAATCACTCCCATAATTCCGCCTGGTATTGCCTTGATTATTTATGGCATGGTAGCAGATGTATCCATCGGTAGGATGTTTATGGCAGGGATTTTGCCAGGCATTCTTTGTGCAGTGTCCTTAATGGTCGCGATTTGGATAATTTCAGTTAAACGCGGCTATCAACCTATGCTTCAAGCGTGGCCAAAGCCTAAGGAGGTGGGTAAAGCAACGATTAATGCATGGCCTGCGCTATTGGTGTTAATAGGTGTAGTAGGTGGGATTCGTGCCAATATCTTTACTCCCACAGAGGCAGGTGCCGCGGGGGTAGTGATTGTAACGCTCATTGGTTTTTTAGTTTATAAGCAGATGAGGTTGCAGCATGTGGCGACGGCTTTGGTGTCTACTGCCAAAGCTACGGCTTCTATTATGCTGGTCATAATGGCGAGCTCAGCATTAGCATGGATTTTTTCATTGGAGCATGCTGGTGTGGCCATGGCCGAGTGGATTGGTAGTTTAACGAGTAGCAAATATGTTTTTTTAGCAGTGGTTAATATTATTTTGCTACTGCTTGGGATGCTAATAGAGGGGACGGCATTAATTATTATTTTGGTGCCGTTGCTAAAGCCTGTGATGCTACAGTTGGGTATCGATCCGGTACATTTTGGTCTTATCATGATTCTAAATCTTTCTATAGGAACATTGACGCCTCCTGTAGGGACTGTCATGTTACTGATTTGTAATATTACTCGGGTGCCGATGAATGATTTCTTGAAGGAATCCGTCCCATTATTTATCGCCTTGTTGGTCGCGTTGGTGCTGGTAACATATATACCTGCTATTTCTCTGTTATTAACGTGATTAAAAATATGTTGCTGGATAATTGAATGACGCAAAAAGCGACCAAGTCGGCTAAAAAAGTAGCTAAAAAAGCAGCCAAAAAAGCACCTAATTACTCTGCTCCAGCCCTTGAAAAAGGGCTGGATATCCTTGAAATATTGGCAGATTCTTCCGCAGGCTATACGCTAAATGAAATCTCAAAGATCGCTAACAGAAGCATAAATGAGATTTTTAGGATGGTGATGACTTTACACCAGCGTGGCTGGGTCCAAGTAGATCAAAACGATCGGTATAGTTTGACCTTGCGTATGTTTGAATTGGCGCACCGCCACATGCCCTTGAGATCATTAGTGGCAATGGCCTTACCCTTGATGCGTAAGTTAGTGCACGAAGCAGGCCAGTCTTGTCACCTTACGGTATTACAAGAAGGCAGGGTGGTGGTCATTGCACAGGTGGATAGTCCCGGGCGCTGGTCCTTAGGGCTCAAGGTTGGGGCTCTAGTTGGTTTGCGTGATACGGCATCAGGGCATGTGTTATTAGCCTTTTTAAGCGAAGCCGACCGTGAGCGCATGTTAGAGATGCACGAGCCAGTAAGGGGCGAAAAGCTGCTTACCAGAAAAGATTTACTCGAGGAATTGGCCAGTGTGCGGCAAAAGGGTTATGCAGAGACGCCTAGTGAGCAAATCAAAGGGGTGACTAACATTGCCTACCCCGTATTTGGTCCGAATCAAAACGCAATTGCCTGTTTAAATGTTCCATATATAGAACGAATTGATTTGCACGCAGCACCCACGGTTGAAGAAGTCAAAGAGATTGTAGATGGTCATGCCAAAGAGCTTTCAGAAATGATGGGTTACAGCGGCTACACACCTACAGTATGAAAATATTCATAATTTAGGGCTTTGCGTTCCTGCACTATAAATTAAAAGTCATACCTCACATTCCAAAACCCAAGATATGTTGGTAATGTGGTCTATAGGGTGATGACTACATCCTGATAATACATATCCAACAATAGCAAAGGAGTGCAGACATATGGCAGCGGAGCAAGGAGGGACAGGGTATACACATATTTATGCAGCTAAAAAGATTCTGACCATGAATCCGGCCCAGCCGGTGGCAACGCATGTGGCGGTGCGGGATGGGCGTATTTTAGCGGTGGGTAATGAAGAAGAGGTGTATTCCTGGGTCGAGGGGGATGATGCGGTCGAGATTGATCAGCGTTATGCCGATGATGTGTTGCTGCCTGGTTTTGTTGAGGGGCATAGCCACCTCTTTGAGGGGGTGGTGTGGCGTTATGTGTATTTGGGGTATTTCGATCGCTATGGGCCGGATGGCCGGTTGTGGCCGGGGTTAAAGTCTACGGATGCGGTGATTGAGCGCTTGCAAGATTTCAATGCCCATATTGACGAGGGCGAGGTGTTGATCGGGTGGGGCTTTGATCCTATTTATTTTGGCGATAGTCGCATGACGGTGCGTGATTTGGATCAGATCAGTGCCACGCGGCCTATTGTCATCATGCATGCCAGTATGCATTTGATGAATGTAAATACGCCGATGCTGCGCGAGGCGGGTATTGATCGTTTTACGGATATTGATGGGGTGGTCAAGTTTGATGATGGTGAGCCCACAGGCGAGCTATTAGAGTTTGCCGCGATGTTCCCGGTGACAAAGTACATTGGTAACCCCATTCGGACTTTGGACCATACGCCCGAAAGCCTCAATAACTTTGCCAAAATTTGTCGTGGCGGCGGGGTGACCACGGCCACTGATTTGGCCAGTATGATCAATGCCGACAGTATTCAGACCTTGTCACAGGTGGCTGATGAGCCCTTATTTCCCGTGCGTATTGTGTCTGCGGCCTCGGGCCGGGTGTTTGGTAACGATGTGCAGGGGTGTTTGGATGCCCTCGATGAGTTGCGGCATCTTGCACATGATAAGCTGCACCTTGGGATTATTAAGTTAGTCATTGATGGGTCGATACAGGGCTTTACAGCTCGGGTGCAGTGGCCTGGCTACTATAATGGCGCCCCTAATGGCATTTGGGTGATTGCGCCTGAGGAGCTTGGTAAGTTAGTTTTAGAGTACCACCGCGCAGGTGCGCAGCTGCATATCCATACCAATGGAGACGAGGCGACTGAGTTGGCCATCAATGCGATTGAAAGGGCACTCATTGAATACCCGCGTCCTGATCATCGGCACACTCTGCAGCATTGCCAGATGGCCAGTGCGGCGCAATATCGGCGCATGGCTAAATTAGGGATGTGCGTTAATCTTTTTGCCAATCACCTTTTTTATTGGGGTGATGAGCATTACGAAATGACCCTAGGGCCCGAGCGCGCCCAGCGTATGAATGCTTGTCAGACGGCATTGGCGCATGGGGTGCCGTTGGCCATTCACTCGGATGCGCCGGTGACGCCGATGGGGCCTTTGTTTACCGCTTGGTGTGCAGTCAATCGGGTGACGGCCAGTGGGCGTCAGCTGGGCGAGCACGAGCGGCTCACTGTGGAGCAGGCGCTGTATGCCATCACCATGGGGGCGGCGTATACGTTGCATATGGATCATTTGATTGGCTCTATAGAGGTGGGTAAATACGCGGATTTCTGTGTGTTGGCCCAAGACCCTCTGGAAATGCCAGCGGATCAGCTCAGAGACATCCGAGTGCTGGATACTGTGATTGGGGGTTTTTCAACGCAGGACTACGATTAGTATCGTCTCAGTGGAGGTCACTAACACCGCCTGAACAGTGTCATTTAGATTTCTAAGTAATAAGCATATGTCTAAGCGGTACTGTTAATCTCGGTACCCCTTGCTACCATGGCTTTACACCTAAAAGAAATGAGACTAAAGGAGGGGGGTGCGATGTGGGATTTTAGTATGCGCCGGGCGATGGGCATCATGATGCAAACATTGCCCTTTATTGTGCTCAGATGTCTGGTTTATTTTGCGATCACGCTGGCTTATATTTTGATGACGGGCATTGGCTCGGGGGTAGGCTGGGGGATTGGCGGTTTTGGTGATACTGATTTCAGGGCCATGACTACCCTATGGGGTGGGATCGCGGGGTTTAGCATCACGGGCATTGTGATGCTTTTTTTACGCGAGTACATCTTGTATATGGTCAAGGCAGGGCATATCGCGGTGATGGTGTATTTGATTGATGGCGAGTCCATGCCCGAGGGCCGATCGCAGATACAGCATGCACAGCATGTGGTCAAAGAGCGCTTTATGCAGGCCAATGTACTGTTTGCGCTGGACCGCTTGGTGCATGGTGTGGTCAGGGCCATCACCGGCATTATTCGTAGTATTGGCAGCATTTTACCCATCCCCGGTATGAACAACCTGATGGGGTTTGTGCGGGCTTTTTTGCGTTTGGCAGTGGGCTTGGTAGACGAGGTGATTTTGGCCTATATCATTCGCAATAAAAGTGATAACCCCTGGACGGCGGCGCGTAGTGCATTAATTTTATATGGCCAAAATGGCACCAACATGATGAAAAACGCCCTATGGCTGACATTTTTCACCTATGGGTTAGCGGTGTTGGTGTTCTTATTTTGTCTCGCTCCCGCAGCGGCATTGGTCTATATGTTGCCAGGGGCATGGTCAGCAGGCGGCATGGTGTTTGCGCTGCTCTTTGCATGGGCAATCAAGGCAGCCCTCATTGAACCCTTTGCCATTGCCTGCTTATTAACTGCTTATTTCAAAGCGATCGAAGGCCAAGAGCCCAACCCAGAATGGGAAGAGCGCCTCGATGGGGCATCCAAACAGTTCAGAACGATGGCCCAAAAGGCATCTGATTGGGTCATGCCCAAAACCTCAAAAACCTCTGAAACTGAACCTGCCCAAGAAGAGGTTGAGCGGCTGTCTTAAAATAATTAGGTGTTTAATAAAAGACTGCTATTTAACGAATGAAATTCCATGACGTCATTGTGGTAGGCGCAGGTCAGGCTGGGTTGTCGGTGGCATATTTTTTGCGCCGCACCCAGCGTTCTGTATTGTTATTAGATGCGGAAGCCCAGGGTGGGGGTGCGTGGCAGCATACTTGGGAATCTTTGCGGTTGTTTTCTCCGGCGGCATGGAGCTCTATTGCCGGCTGGCCGATGCCGCGCTCTGATCAAGAGTACCCTCATCGGGATGAAGTGATTGATTATTTGCGTCGCTACGAGGAGCGTTATGGTTTTAATATCCAGCGCCCTGTGCAGGTGACGGATATTGTGCCGGTGACTGGGGGCTTTGAGCTGCGGGCGAGTGCCGAGGGGCGTCGTTGGTATGCCCGCGCCGTGGTGTTTGCGACCGGGACATGGCGCAATCCTTATATCCCAACTATTCCAGGGCGGGATGTATTTTCAGGGCAGCAATTGCATTCAGCATTTTATCAGCGCCCCGAACCCTTTGCCGGGCAAGATGTGTTGATCGTGGGTGGGGCAAACTCTGGTGCACAGATTTTGGCCGAGGTGTCGCAGGCAGCAGCCTCTACCACTTGGGTGGTTTTAGAGCCTCCGCGTTTTTTGCCTGATGATGTGGATGGGCGTGTACTCTTTGATCGGGCCACGGCCCGTTGGCGCGCGATCCAAGCGGGCCGTCCCCCAGAAAGCCCGGCCAATGGTTTGGGGGATATTGTGATGGTGCCCTCAGTGCGCGCTGCTCGTGACCGCGGGGTATTACATGCTCGGGGTCCTTTGGCTGAGCTCACCGCATCAACCGCTGTCTGGCCCGATGGCAGTGCAAAAAGTACTGATGCCATTATTTGGTGTACCGGCTTTAGGCCGGCATTACAGCCGTTGGTATCTCTGGGGATTGTCCAAGAGGCGGGCAAAGTACAGGTACAAGGGACTCAGGTCACCGATGTCCCCGGCCTCTGGCTAGTGGGCTATGGCGAGTGGACTGGGATGGCCTCGGCGACCTTGGTGGGGGTGATGCGTACCGCGCGTAGTACGGCTCAGGAGGTGGATGCTTATTTGGGTGCTTTTTCTTAACGATGATTACATATTATAAAGCAGTAGATTGTGTGCTACATGATAAAATTTGACTAGTGTCAATGACATAGGAGCGCCCGAGATGACTCAGTCACCGCACAATCATGAGCACCACAACCATCACAGTGGTCATCACGACCCAAGCAATCATCACCACAGCAACCACCACAACAATCATCGCAACCATCACGAGCCGCATTCTAAAGAGGAAGTTCCAACATCTGATTCAGCTCCTATAGGCACGGTCTATGTATGTCCCATGCATCCTGAGGTGCGCCAAGAGCAGCCGGGAAATTGCCCCAAGTGTGGTATGGCGCTTGAGCCCGAGATGCCGCAACTCGATGATGAAGAAAACCCCGAGTATGTCGATTTTAAGCGCCGGTTTTGGTGGACTTTACCCTTTACGCTGGTGGTTTTTGTATTGTCTATGTTTGTAGGGCATTGGGGGTGGATCCAGCCAGGTGCGCGCGCATGGATTGAGTTTGTGTTTTCTTTGCCCGTTGTGTTGTGGGCTGGATTACCCTTTTATCAAAGAGGCTGGCAGTCTATTGTGACGCGCCATCCAAATATGTGGACACTGATTGGTTTAGGGACGTTAGCGGCTTTTATTTATAGTACGTTAGCGACGGTGGCGCCCGGCATTTTTCCAAAGACGTTTAAGGTAGATGGCCATGTCGAGGTGTATTTTGAGGCAGCAGTGGTCATCATTTCGCTGACCTTGTTGGGTCAGATGTTGGAGTTACGTGCACGGTCACAAACATCGGCAGCGATCTTGTCCTTGCTTGAGCTGGCCCCTAAAACTGCGCGGCGCATGAATGACGATGGCTCAGAAGAGGACATCGATTTGAGTCATGTGCATGAAGGAGATCGGCTGCGGGTACGCCCGGGTGAAAAGGTGCCTGTGGATGGTATTGTCGAGGAGGGCAGCAGTGCTGTCGACGAATCCATGTTGACGGGCGAGCCAGTGCCTGTGCGCAAGGAGGCAGGGGATCGCCTCATCGGGGCCACGCTCAATACGGGTGGGGCGCTGGTGATGCGTGCTGAAAAAGTGGGCAGCGCCACGGTGCTGTCGCAGATTGTGCAGATGGTCTCACAGGCGCAGCGCTCGCGCGCGCCCATGCAACGGTTAGCCGATGTGGTGTCTGGCTACTTTGTGGTGGCAGTGGTGGTCATCGCCATTATCTCATTGTTTGTGTGGGGGTTTTGGGGGCCGTCGCCCAGTTGGGCGCATGGGCTGGTCAATGCGGTGGCCGTACTGATTATTGCCTGCCCTTGTGCGCTGGGCCTGGCGACACCTATGTCTATTATGGTGGCGACAGGGCGTGCGGCGACCCAGGGGGTGCTGTTTAGTGATGCGGAAAGCATTGAAAGCATGCGTCAGGTGGATACCCTTATCGTGGATAAAACAGGCACGCTAACTGAGGGGCGCCCAGTATTTGAGCAGGCAGTGGCTCTGGACCCTTGGACTGAGACCGAGGTCTTGCAGCTGGCAGCGAGTCTGGATCAAGGCAGCGAGCATCCGCTGGCGGATGCGATTGTACAGGCTGCACGCGAACAATCGCTTGAACTTTCCTCGGTACAAGATTTTGATTCCAGCAGTGGTATCGGTGTCAAAGGGGGTGTGGGGGGCCATGCTTTGGTGTTAGGCAATACGGCCTTGATGGAGCAAAACGGTGTCGCCACAGAACCCTTGGCGGATCGTGCCGAGCAGTTTCGGGCTCAAGGGGCGAGCGTGATGTTTTTGGCAGTGGACGGTACTTTGGCTGGGCTACTGGCGGTGGCCGACCCCATCAAAGAAAATACTTACGAGGCGATGCAGCAGCTGCATGCTGCGGGCATACGCGTGATCATGGCGACAGGCGATGGTTTGACGACGGCTCAAGCGGTGGCAAAAAAACTAGATATTGATGCGGTGCACGGTGAGGTGAGCCCAGAGGACAAATTGCAGTTGGTACGCCAATATCAAGACGAAGGGGCAATCGTTGCGATGGCCGGGGATGGCATCAATGATGCCCCAGCACTGGCCCAGGCGAATGTCGGTATAGCGATGGGCACAGGGACAGACGTCGCGATGAGTAGCGCCAAGATCACACTGGTTAAAGGCGATTTGCGCGGTTTGTGGATCGCCCGACAAATATCGGCAAAAACCATTGCTAATATGAAGCAAAATATGGGCTTTGCTCTGGTTTATAACGGCCTGGGCGTGCCGTTAGCAGCGGGGGTGCTATACCCATTTTTTGGGTTGCTGCTATCCCCCATGTTTGCTGCAGTGGCCATGAGCCTAAGCTCAGTCTCCGTAGTGTTTAATGCGCTGCGTTTGCGTATGATTGCCTAGGTATTTGGGCTCCCCTCAGGGAGCCCTTTTTTTATATTGGTTGGGTAGCGTTCAAATGCTCAATACATCGCCAGCAACGATTAATGTTTAGCGTGACGCATTTCCTCTTGGACTTGGTCAAAGACCGTTGTCATCGATTCACTGGGCTGTTTATCCAGCAAGCTAACAATAATAATGCTCAGCGTGCCCAACACAAAACCAGGAACGATTTCGTACAATGAGAACCACTCGTATTGATTCCAGATCAGGACAACGGCGGCACCTACTATCATGCCAACGAGGGCACCATTGCGGGTCATGCGGCGCCAGACCAATGAGAGGATAATAACTGGACCAAAAGCCGCACCAAAGCCAGCCCAAGCGTAGCTCACCATCGCGAGGACGAGACTATCTGGGTTCCACGCTAACCAGATGGCAATCAGGGCGATAAAGAGCACCATGGCGCGGCCAAACCACACTAACTCGGGTTGTGAGGCATCCCGGCGGATAAAGGTTTTATAAATATCCTGTGTCAGCGAACTCGAGCACACTAGCAGTTGTGCGGATAAGGTGCTCATGACGGCGGCCAGGATTGCAGCTAATAATATCCCTGCAATCCAAGGGTTAAAAAGCAGGATCGAGAGCTCGATAAAGACGCGTTCTGAGTTGGCGGTCACCCCAGCAGCCTGGTCGGGGTTTGCTGAAAAATAAGCAATCCCAAAATAACCCACTGCCACGGCCCCTAACAGACAGAGGATCATCCACGTCATGCTGATACGTCGCGCATTGGGAATGGTGTTGACTGAGTCTGCCGCCATAAAGCGGACAAGGATATGGGGTTGGCCAAAATACCCGAGTCCCCAAGCCAGTAAAGACACAATGCTGATGGTGGACATATCATAAAAGATATCGGGTAAGGCGGGGTCGATGGCTTGTACCGCTGCGTTAGCCTCGCCAAAACCGCCTGCTTGTTGGATGACTATTAAGGGGGTTAAGATTAAGGCCGTGAACATCAATGAGGCCTGTACCGTATCGGTCCAGCTGACGGCTAAAAAGCCCCCAATAAAGACATAGCCAATGGTACAAAAGGCACCTATCCAAATGGCGGCTGGGTAGGACAAGCCAAACATACTTTCAAAGAGGCGCGCGCCAGCGACCACGCCTGAGGCGCAATACAGGGTAAAAAAGATCAAAATCACGATGGCCGAGACGATGCGCAGTATATTGCCGCGGTCTTCAAAGCGGTGCGCGAAAAAATCAGGCAAGGTGAGCGCGTCCCCCGATTGTTCGGTATAAACGCGTAGTCGGGCAGCGACAAATCGCCAGTTGAGATAGGCCCCGATGGTCAGCCCAATCGCAATCCATGAGGCTGAGATGCCATCGGAATACACCGCACCGGGCAGGCCCATGAGTAACCAGCCGCTCATGTCTGATGCACCGGCGGCTAAGGCCACAACAAAGGCCCCCAAACGGCGCCCCCCTAAAATATAGTCAGATAAATCGCTGGTGGCTCGGTAGCCTAGCCAGCCAATGAGCAACATGCCGACGATATAGATCACAAACATACTGGTGATCTGTGTGCCAACAGCTTGCATAGTGTTCTCCTTTGGTGGTGGGTTTGATTGTTGGTGGTTGGTGCGGTGGGCCTTAGACCACTGCCATGAGTGTGGCGTTGCCCCCGGCAGCAGCAGTATTGATGCTCAATGCCCGTTCCGCCAGTAATAGCTCTTGGCGATAGTATTGCCCTGATGAGAGTTCTTGTGGGGTGCGGCCTTGGGGTTGAAGGATGGGTCCAGGATGTGCGGCCAGTTTTTGGGCCAGTGGGTTGAGCTCGTCATGGGCGCCTTCAAAAAGCACGCCGCCCACGCGGCCATTGAGTGCTTGGGATAAATCAGGGGTAAAACTGATTTGCTCTTGAACAGATTCGGGCAGGGCATCAACCAAGCGGGTGAGGGTCTCTGCAGATAGGGCTTCGCCCTGATGCGCGCATAGAATTAGGTCATTACCCGTGGCCAGTGCGGTGCCAATTTGAATCAGCAACCCTTGTTCGGTCGCGGGCAAGCAGACCACCGTGCCGCGACCAACGAGGCGATAAATATTGAGCTCGCCAGTGGGGCCGGGCAGCTCGGCTTGTTTCCCAAAGAGGCTGTTGGCCTGTATGTCTTGTACCGCAGGCAGGGCCTGTTGTGCGCTGTCTAATGAGGATCGCTCGAGCCAGTGCACATAACTGGCCAAGACGGAATTAAAGGTAAAGGTGTCGACCTTGCCATCCAGTACAATGGGTTCAGCCCGTTGGCTCAGCAGGCGGTTGAGGTATAACGGGCCGCCTGCTTTGGGCCCCGTGCCTGATAAGCCCTCGCCACCAAAGGGTTGTACCCCAACGATGGCCCCGACGATATTGCGATTCACATAGATATTGCCTGCCTGAATGCGTTGTGTGAGGGCGTCTATATGCTCATCAATGCGCGAGTGCACACCAAAGGTCAGCCCATAGCCAGCAGCATTGATTTTATCTACCAGTGTGTCGAGTTCTTGGCTTTGGTAGGTCAGCACATGCAGTACCGGGCCAAAGATTTCTTTTTTGACATCACTGATGTCATCGATGTGTATGAGGGTAGGGGGCACAAAGGTACCATACTCACAGGCGGGGTCTTCTTTTGTTTGTTCGACACGAAATCCCGCTGTGCGCATACTTTCAATATGCGTGCGGATGGTCTCCTGGGCCTCGTTATCGATGACAGGGCCCACATCGGCATCCAGTCGGTCGGGGTTGGCGACAGTGAGCTCATGCATGGCGCCCGTGATCATGGTGAGCATGGTATCAGCGACATCTTCTTGGATGCACAAAATACGCAGAGCAGAGCAGCGTTGCCCGGCAGAATCAAAGGCCGAATCCAGCACATCGGCAGTGACTTGCTCGGGCAGTGCCGAGGAATCCACAATGAGTGTGTTGAGTCCCCCTGTTTCAGCAATCAGCGGGATGGGTTGACCGTTTGCTGCTGGGCGCTTTGACAATGTGCCAGCGATAGATTGCGCGACCTCGGTTGAGCCGGTAAACATCACAGCTTGTATGTGCGCATTGTCGACCAGTGCCGCACCGATGTCGCCAGCCCCCGGTAACAGCTGAATGACATCACCCGGAAAGCCAGCATCATGCAGTAGCTGCACGCCCTGCGCACCAATCAACGTGGTTTGCTCGGCCGGTTTGGCGATGACGGTGTTACCTGCCGCTAAAGCAGCAGAGACTTGGCCCAAGAAAATGGCCAAGGGGAAATTCCAAGGGCTGATACACGCAACCGGGCCTAACGGGCGGTGGGTGTCTGGGTCAAGATGCGCGACACTGCGTTTGGCATAATAGCGCAGGAAATCAACGGCCTCACGGATCTCGTTGATGGCGTTCATATAGGTTTTACCGGCCTCGCGCACGATGAGCCCGATCAGCAAGTATTGGCGCTCTTCGAGTAAATCAGCTGCCTTGAGTAGTAGCTGTGCACGCTCTTGGGCGGTGGTGTGTTGCCAGCTGTCCATGGCCGTGGCGGCGCGCTCTACCGTGGCTTGTAGCTGCGCTTCGTCACTGAACATGGCCTGCCCAACAATATCTAGATGGTTGGCGGGGTTGCGCACATCGTGCCAGCGATCTGCAAAAGACGCTGCCTTGGGTGTCTGGGGCTCGATGCGTCGGCTGACGAGGGTCGGCTGTGCCGTCCAGTCTTGCTGACTGCTTTCCAATAAAAAAGCAGATAAGCTGCGCAATGTCTGCTCGTCAGAAAGATCGGTGCCTTTGGAATTTGCACGTGGCTCGCCTTGGGCACGATATAGATCGCGGGGTAGGGGGATCATCGGGTGCGGCTCACCCAGTGGATGAATGGACTCGGCCTCTTGGATAGGGTCGCGAATCAGTTCAGCGATGGACACCTCTTCATCAGCGATGCGGTTCACAAAGGATGAGTTGGCGCCATTTTCCAACAAACGACGCACAAGGTACGCCAACAACGTTTTATGGGTGCCCACAGGGGCGTAGATGCGGCAGGGGCGCGCCAGTTTGCCCTCGCTTTGCGGGCCAACCACCTCTTCGTACAGGGGCTCACCCATCCCATGCAGGCATTGGAATTCGTATTGGCCCTCGGAAAAGTCAGGGCCTGCCATGTGGTAAATGGCCGCTAAGGTGTGCGCGTTGTGGGTGGCAAACTGCGGAAAGACGGCATCCGGGGCGCTCAGTAGTTTGTGAGCACAGGCCAGATAAGACACATCGGTATAGACCTTGCGGGTAAAGACGGGGTAGCCGTCCAAACCCTCGACTTGGGCGTTTTTGATCTCGGTATCCCAGTAGGCTCCTTTGACCAAGCGAATCATCAGTCGGTGCTCGGTGCGGCGGCCTAAGTCAATCACATAATCAATGACATAGGGGGCGCGTTTCTGATAGGCTTGGATGACAAAACCAATGCCATCCCAGCCGGCCAGATCCGGGTCTTGGCATAAGGCCTCAAGAATATTTAGCGAGATTTCCAGCCGATCGGCCTCCTCGGCATCAATATTCAGACCGATGTCATATTCACGGGCCAGCATCGTCAATGCTTTGACCCGGGGCAATAACTCGTCCATCACGCGTGCGTATTGCGCGCGTTCATAACGTGGATGCAGGGCCGATAGTTTGATGGAAATGCCTGCGCCACGGTAAAGGCCCTGGCCGGCCGCATGCTGGCCAATGGCATGGATGGCTGATTCATAGGCTTTATAGTAGCCCTCGGCATCCGCATGGGTCATGGCAGCCTCGCCCAACATGTCATACGAGTAGGTAAAGCCTTTGTTTTCCCATGTACGCGCATTTTTCAGGGCCTCATGGATGCTTTCGCCACAGACAAAATGCTCACCCATCAATCGCATGGCCATATTGACGCCACGGCGGATAAGGGGTTCGCCCCCTTTGGCCAGTAGGCGTTTAATGGCGGAATCCATTTTTTCTTCGCTACTGGTACTGACCAGTCGCCCCGTCAACATCAGCCCCCAGGTGGCGGCACTGACAAACATGGAGCGCTTATTGAGGTGCTTTTTCCATTCACCCTGACTGATTTTGTCTCGGATCAGAGCATCGCGCGTGGCCGCATCGGGGATGCGCAGCAGTGCCTCGGCCAAGCACATCAGAGCGATGCCCTCTTGGCTAGAGAGTGAGTACTCGTGAATCAGGCCATCCACCCCGCTACCGAGCCCTTTTTTACGCAATTTTTGGACCAATTCACGGGCCAAGTTTTGCACCTCATCCTGTGCATGCGCATACCCTTGACGGGCCAGAGGAATGAGACCGGGCAGGCATTTGGGCTCAGGTAGCCGATAGGCGCGCGTGATGGCCGCACGCAATGGTGTTTGAGAAAGGAGAGTGTCCGACAAATAAGTTGCCGGAGGCGGCGTTGTATCTGGGCTGGTTTTATTCATATCGCCCCTGCTTTGTATTGAGTGCGCTGAGCTTTTCTTGTGGAAAAAACGCAGCGCACATAGATTGAACGTGGTGAGCTCGCAAACAACAATAACGACAGCAGTGCTTTTCGCAAGTATAGGTAGATACAAAAGAATACGAGCGGAAAAAAATAGTGCTAATTAGGGGTATTCGCTAACAATACTTAATTAAGTGTTAACATAGATAAGTTTGCCTGAAGGGGCTTTTTGAGCATTGATTTGGCGCAAGCTATCAGGAAATGATGCGTAAACCTGCTAAATTTCCGCGCAATCCGGCAGCGGTATCGGCAAACCCCTCTACCCGAGTGTGATAGACAATGACATTAGATAATTGCACCAGAGGGATAGAGGGAATTTCATCCAGCACAATTTTCTGAAAATCTTTGAATAATTGAGCTCGTTTTTCCCTATCATGCTCAATGGCAGCAGCCTCAAGCAGGCGATCTACTTCGGGGTTGTGGTAGTGGGTGGCATTTGAAAAGGGCACCTCGGGATCAAAACTTTTAGAGTAGTACACGCGCTGTAGGCCTACAGTAGGATCAAACATCGTGCTCACACCGCTGACAGTGATATCAAAATCGCGGTTGTTATAAACACTGCGGATAAACGAGCCGGGATCCTCATCATGCAAAATGGCCTGTATACCGATACGGGCTAATGCCGAGCGCACATAGGCCGCAGTGCGCTTATACCCCGGGGTAAAAGGGTTAGCATGCAGATTGAGGGTAAAGCGGTGGCCATCGCTTTGCCGTTTGTAGCCTAATGCATCGAGTATGTGATTGGCTTTGTCTACATCAAAGGGGTAGGGGTTTTCTATCTCTAGATGAAAATCCGGGAAATTGCGCTTGGAAATGGGGGCAATGACCGGTTCTGCGTACCCATAAAAAGCGATGTTCTTGATTTGTTCTCTGTTGAGGGCATGTGCGATCGCTCGACGGATGTCAATTTCAGCCATGAGAGGATTGTCTAGATTGAATTCTAGCATGGCGATGTTGGCATTATCTTCGAAACCTTGGGTCGTAAAATCCAAATGGGCGCTTTTTTCGATGAGTGGAATCTCACTCAAAGGAATGGGATTGCGCGGGCCAATGTCAATTTGCCCGTTTTGCAAGCCATTAAGCCGTGACGAGCTGTCAGGTAGCACTCTAAAAATTAATTGATCTACTTCGGGCAAGCCTTCTTGCCAGTAATCATCATTGCGCTCGTAAATGATGTGGCTGCCTTGCTGCCATTCTTTAAAACGATATGGACCTGTTCCGATGGGGGCGTTATTTAGCGGATTTTTTAGCGCAGTATCCAGCTCATAGAGATGAGCCGGCAATATTGGTGTTTCTGCCGCCGAAAGAGCCAGGATCAAATACGGCGCCGGCTGATCTAAATGTAGGCGTATCTGGTGATCGGTGATGACCTCAATATCATTGAGTTGAGCAAAGGTGTTAGCGCCGCGCGGGTGATATTTTTTTGCCACCTGCAAAGAAAAAGCGACGTCCTGGGCGGTAAATGCGGTACCATCGTGCCAGCGCACATCAGGGCGCAATTGAAAATCATAAACTAAGCCATCATCGCTAATGGACCAGTCGGTGGCGAGCTGGGCCGCAGGGTTGAGTTGGTGATCATATTCAAGCAATCCCTCGAGAACCTTTGGGCTGACCAGTACGGTGGTGCCGCCTGTATTTGCAAAGGCAGACAATACTGCTGGTTCAGGGTCTAATGAAATGGTCACGATGTGTTGCCCGGCGTCTGTATCGGCATCAGCAATTAATTGCTCTGCCGCCTGAGCCCAGTGGGGCAGGCTAAAAGTAACCCCAGCCAGGGTAAATTTTTTGATAAAGGAGCGTCTACGATAATCCATGTCGTTTTCCAGTTTCCAGATAAAAATATTTAATTACCAAGGGTCTGGATCGATGTTAGGAATTATCGTTTGTGTGAGCCAATAAATTTTTTTGGTATAGATAGATGCAAAAATACTTAGGAGTTTAAGTAAAAAGGATATATGGGGCTCTTTGCCGTCGTTATAATGATGGCACAGACGGGCAATAATTGAGTCACCATGGAATATGGAAACGAATAATGAGAAACCCGACCACCACCCTCATTTTGATTATTGGTACTATCCTATATCCGCCCATTGGGTTGCTATTTATTCCTGTGGTGATTGGGCATATTATGCACTACATGAGATTACGCCGTACTGATAGACGTCGCTGAGGTGGCGCGGCATTTTCGGAGCAATAACAAGATGAAATACGCGCGGGCGCTCAAAGGCTTAGGCGCTTTGTCCATGATGGCAGTGGCGACGGTTGTGGCTGCTGAAAATGATGAGTTTTTATGGTCTCAAGAGGGGCCCGTGGTGTCCTGTCAGCCGGTAGAGACAGGGGGCAATGGGGGGCGTACCCATACTTTTGGTGATACGACCTATGAGGTCATCGACCCTGGCCAGCGTGATGAGCTGATCAGCAAAGCCGCCACTGCCTGTACGACCTTGTGGACCGATATGCAGGCGTTGTTTTACGAGCAGCATGATTTTAATGAGCCTATCGGGCATTGGGATATGTCTCAGGTCACGGCGACCAATACCATGTTTGCCTATGCAGTCTCTTTTGACCAGGATATCAGTCACTGGGATGTGTCGCAGGTGGAAAATATGGAAGACATGTTTTATGCCACCAATTTTAATCACCCCATTGGCGCATGGGATGTTACTAATGTGCGTAATATGGCGGGGATGTTTGCTCAATCAATTTTTAATCAAGATATTGGCGAGTGGCAGACAGACAGTCTAGAGGCCATGGGCGGCATGTTTGCTGGCAATATCGTCTTTAACCAGGACATTGGCCAGTGGAATACGAGCAAGGTCTGGAGCATGAGTTATGTATTCCATGATGCACAGGCCTTTGATCAGGACATTAGTGGTTGGGACACGGGGCATGTCCTCGAGATGATGCATATGTTTGATGGTGCAACATCCTTTAATCAGGATCTGTCGTCTTGGCGGGTCGGGCAGGTGCGTGATTACGAGGGGTTTGCAGACAATACCGAGCGTTGGACACTACCCAAGCCCGATTTTAAGCAAGCCCTAAATCCCGAGCTGGTGGATCACGATTTGGCGGATGAATAAGGGGGCACTGAGAGTGCTCAGCAGGGCTTGGTTATTGGTTGACCCCCGCGCGTATGGGCAGTGAAGCTCAGGGGGTGCGAGTCGGCGGCGGATAGAGGTGCTCGAGCAGTGTCGCCCGTACGGTGCTGAGGTGCTCGTGCATGGCCAGCCGCGCAGACTGCGCATCACGAGAGCGGATGCTGGCCAAAATCCTTTCGTGTTGCTCGATATAGAGGGTTTGACGCTCGACAGACAATGAGGCGCGGCGCAGCTTGCCCCATGCTGTTTGGGTACGGGCCGCGATCAGCACCTTTAGAAAATGGTTGAGAATGCTATTGTGTGTGGCCTTGCCGATCGCCTTGTGAAAAGAGCTGTCCCATTTTTCCCACTCACGGGCATCGCCATAGGTATCCTGACTGAGTTGGATACAGCGTTGGATCTCATCAATATTGGTTGAATTGGCGTGGATGGCGGCCAGTGCGGCAATCTCAGGCTCGAGGGCCAGTCGTGCATCCATCAGCTCGAGAGGGCCTGTGTACTGTTTCACATCTAGACCGCTTAGTGTATCTGCTGACTCAGGCTGTGCAGGTGCAGATGTCGCTGGGGCTGTATCGGCTGAGTGAGGGCTGCCCAGGATAATCGTGCCACGGCCGGGTACCCGCTGGATGAGATGCTCGGCCTCTAAAATCTCGAGCGCCTCGCGCAGTACCCGACGACTGACGCCCAACTCAGCCGCCAACACCCGCTCGGCGGGCAGTCGAGCACCTTTTTGGACATCCGGTTGTGAGAGGCGCTCGCGCAAGATACGCAGCACCTGTGTCGCACGTCGTTCATTGAGGGGGAAATTGTGCATAAATACTTTGTGATCCTTTAAACATCCAGTGAGCCCTTTGACATCTCGTGTTACAACGCACTCAGAATCATGTTTACAGAATTAAAAAGCAAGAAGGCCACAAAAGCGAGCTTTAAATACTTAGGCTTGATGGTGTGGGCCATTTTAGCACCATACGGTGCCATAAAGCCGGTGATGGGGACCAAGATAATAAAGGCCAGTAAATTGACATAGCCAATACTAAAAGGAGGCAGATTGGGCTGATTTAAGCCTGATAAAAAGGCGCCAACCGCCCCTGGGATTGAAATTAATAATCCAATGGCGGCAGCCGTGCCCACTGCGCGACGGATGGGGTATTTAAAAATGCTCAAAATAGGCACACTGAGGGTGCCCCCGCCAATACCCATGATAGAAGATACGCCACCGACAATCAGCCCTAAGATCCAGCGAAAAAAACCTTTGGGGAATTTATCGGGGTCCTCTGTTTCGGGCTCTTTGGAAACCAACATATAAATAGCAACCAAAGCCGCTACCCCACCAAAAATCAGTGATAGAGATGCTGTATTAATAGAACTAAATACCACCATCCCTAATACCGCTCCGATAAATAGCCAAGGCCCCCAGCTGCGCAGCAATGTCGTGTCTATTGACCCGCGTGCGTAATGCGCCCGCGTCGAAGAGGCGGCAGTGGCCACAATGGTCGTCAGTGAGGTGCCCACCGCTAGGTGCATGCGTACTGATTCATCAACCCCAAGGGCAATAAATAAATAAAACAAAATGGGGACCAGCACGATGCCGCCCCCCACGCCTAACAAGCCAGCAATAACACCAGCAACAATGCCCGCAAGAATAATGGCAAAGGTAAATAAAAGAATGACGCCCAGGCTATAACTCATCAAAATCTCCAGAACCGTTTGGGGACCAAATGGGATCCAATTAAACCAGATGGTACCACTACGAGTCCAGTCTTGCTATATTGATTTCATTATTTATGTGTTTTTGCTCACTGTTTTCGATATATTAGTGTTTACTCTTATTATAATGGGACCATTTTGAGATTAATATCTGTTTGTGGTACCAGGTTTTTCGCAAAAGGAGATACGGTTTGTTTAACAATCCATTCAGTTTCACGCGCCAGCCCATCTATGCGCCCTCGGGCATGGTGGCAACCTCGCAACCACTGGCTGCAGAGGTGGGGGTGTCCATATTAAAACAGGGGGGCAACGCGGTGGATGCAGCCATCGCGACGGCCGTGGCTTTGACGGTATTAGAGCCCACACAAAATGGGATTGGCGGGGATGCCTTTGCACTATTGTGGGATGGTAAAAAAGTGCATGGCTTAAATTCCTCGGGGCGCTCTCCGGCGTTATTAGATCGTGATTATCTCGGGCTCGGCGAGGGCGATTCGATGCCGACCTACGGCTGGCCAGGGGTCACCGTCCCGGGGGCACCCCGCAGTTGGATAGAAATGCATCGCAATTTTGGTCGCCTGCCTTTCAGGCAGCTATTTGAGCCTGCCATTCACTATGCCCGGTACGGATACCCGCTAGGCCCTGTAGTAGCAGAATACTGGCGCCGCGCACATCGCATTTTTAGCCAATTAGAGGGACCTGAATTTGCCCCTTGGCACGCTACCTTTATGCCTTCGGGCTTTAGCCCTAGGGCAGGCCAGATCTGGCGCAGCGAAGAGATGGCACAAACCCTCGAGACCCTAGCAGACTCAGAAACTCAGGACTTTTATCAGGGGCGTCTGGCCGAGCAAATTGCGCAATTTTCTAAAGACACTGGCGGGGCATTGCGCTATGAGGATTTAGCGGCACATACCAGTGAATGGGTTGACCCCATCTCTGCCCACTACAAAGGGCATGATATTTGGGAGCTACCCCCTAATAACCAAGCGATTGCCACCCTGATGGCATTAAAAAAACTACAGGAAATCCAGCTGCCCGATCATTGGGATAGCCCACAGGGTATTCATCTGCAGATAGAGGCGATGAAGCTGGCCTTTGCCGATACTTTGGCCTATGTGGGTGACCCCGAGCATAGCAAAATCAGCCCGCAGGCCATGCTTGATGATGCTTATATCGCCGAGCGCCGTGCATTGATCGGTGATGAGGCCAGTGATCCAGCCGCTGGGCTGCCAGAAAACGGCAACACCGTTTATCTCTCTGTAGTGGATAAAGACGGCATGATGGTCAGCTTTATTCAATCAAATTATATGGGCTTTGGCAGTGGAGTCGTCGTGCCCCAGACGGGCATCGCCCTGCATAACCGTGGGCATAGTTTCAAACTAGAATCGGGGCACCCCAACGAACTGGGCCCCAATAAACGACCCTATCACACCATCATGCCCGGCTTTATGACCCGCGATGGCCAGGCCGTCGGGCCATTTGGGGTGATGGGTGCCTTTATGCAACCCCAAGGGCACCTACAGGTCGCCGTCAATACGCTCAACTACGGGATTAACCCCCAAACCGTATTAGATCTGCCGCGTTGGATGTGGGTCAAAGGCAAGGAAATCCGCGTCGAGCAGAGCATGCCTAAAGAGGTGGTGCTGGGACTGTTAGAGCGTGGTCATGAGGTCAGCGTATCCCCAGATGATACAGGGTTTGGACGCGGGCAAATTATATGGCGCCAGCCCAATAGTGTGCTGGTTGCTGGCTCTGATGGGCGTGCAGATGGGCAGGCCATAGGGTATTGATGTGTGATTGTTTTGCGAAAACACCTATACCCAATGATCGATTATTAAGCCGGTATGGATTCATATGCAAAATGTTTTATAAACTGAAATATCTCTAATCAATGGCAAAACTTGGTACCCATTAGGAAAGTAGATATGAAACCGAAAATTAATACCGAGCGGCTGTGGTCACGCATGATGCGTATGGCCGAGATTGGCGCGACAGAAAAGGGGGGCAGCAATCGTGTGGCGCTGACTCCCGAGGATAAGCAAGGGCGCGATTTATTTGTGCAATGGTGTAAAGAGCTCGGGTGCAAAATTCAAATCGACAATATGGGCAATATTTTTGCCATTCGCCCGGGACAGGATAATAGCCTGTTGCCAATTTCATGTGGTAGCCATTTAGACACCCAGCCGCGAGGGGGGAAATTTGATGGTGTTTACGGTGTATTGGCAGGGGTGGAGATCTTTGAGTGCCTAAACGAGAACGATATTCAAACCCGCGCTCCTTTACAGATTTGTGTGTGGACCAACGAAGAGGGGGCCCGTTTTCCGCCACCCATGCTATCGTCGGGAGTCTATGCCGGCAGCTATGAGTTGGATTATGCCTATAACCGTGTGGATGCCGATGGGATTCGCTTAGAGGATGCTTTAAAAGACATCGGCTACGACGGGCCTATTGCCTGTGGCAGCAATAAAATGGGCGCCTTTTTAGAGGTCCATATTGAGCAGGGCCCGATCCTAGAGGCCGAGAAAAAGGTTATTGGCGTGGTCACGAAGGCTCAGGGTGCGCGATGGTATCGCATTCATTTTAATGGCCAAGATGCACACACAGGAACAACACCAATGCCTGCCCGCAAGGATTCCTTGCTAGCAGCATCACACGCCATCGTTGAAATTGAAAAAATAGCCCTGCGGCACGGGCCTGATGCCGTTGCCACTGTCGGGCGTATAGAAAACGAACCTAACTCTCATAATACAATCGCTGGCAATACCACCATCACCGTTGATATGCGTAATCCCAGTGAAGAGGTGTTGGATCAAATGCAGCACGAGCTGCACAGCGCTGCGCAACAAGCCGCATCGGCCACCCGTTGCGAGGTCGAAGTCGAGATCATTTCAAATACCCCTGCGGTACATTTTGACGAGCGCTGCCTCGAGTTGATCGAGCAAAACACACAAGAACTCGGGCTGTCGTATAAAAAGATGATCTCTGGTGCGGGGCATGATGCTTGTCACCTGGCAAAGGTAACACCCACAGCGATGATTTTTATCCCCTGTGAAGAGGGCATTAGCCACAATGAATCAGAATATGCGGCCCCCGAGGATCTCGCCAATGGTGCCCAAGTACTGCTAGGTGCATTATTAGATTTAGCGCAACCCGTGAGCGTATAATGGCGGCATGAATGCCGGTACCGACGCCCTTAAATACCAAGCGCTGACACAGCAGGAAATACCTGCTGCCGCCAAACTCTGTGCGCAAGCCATGCTGCACAATCCTATCCATATCAAGGTATTTGGGGCTGATGAACAGCGCCGACTGCAACGCTTGCAGTATTTTTTCCCAGCCTTATTGGCCTATGTTTATAAAAAAGGGCAGCTTGAGGGAGCCTTTGATGGGCAGCGCCTAGTCGGTGTGATGGGGGCGCTCCCACCGCATCATTGTACGCCCACCGTGCCCGATGGGATGCGTATGCTACCGTCGATATTACGCGCAAATAATCCCGTCGGGTGGTACCGAATCGCGATATGGCTGGGTACCTGGGCGCGATTGGACCCCACTGAGGGGCACTGGCATTTAGGGCCACTGGCGGTAGATAGGGACTATCGGCGTCAAGGCATAGGGAGTCGTTTATTTACCCAGTCTTTGGATAAGAATGATGGTTTCCCTTTTTACCTAGAAACCGATATGTTGCGCAATGTGCAGCTCTATGAGCGTTATGGTTTCGAGGTAACAGCGACCCCGACGATTTTAAAAACGCCTTGTTGGATCATGAGGAGGCATTAGAAATCCATATTGGCGCCAAACATAAAACGATTGTCTTGGATCCCATCATCTGCCGGGTTTCTTTGTGTGGCACCACCAAAATAAATCGACATGGAGCGTAGACTATTGAGCCGATAGAGCACATCAGCTCGATAGTCTATGGTGCTTTTGGGCCCAACGGTGCCGTAATGCTCATAGCCCATACCGACTGAGACGCTCCATCGTGTGTTGAGTGGATGTTCGTAATCCAAATTGTAGTAGTTGTGGTTTTTATTGACGCCTGTGCGCATGCCATGCGAGATTTCAAAGCTGAGGTTTTTGTGGCTCAGGGTTGCGAATACTTTGTTTCTGTTGAGGCGGCCTTCGTTGGGATAGACGCTGTGATGGTAGCCTACCTGAAGTCCCGTGTGCGCACCCAGAGAGCGGCTGTATCCGGCGATGGTGTCCACCTGCATGGCGGCGCGGCCATATTGCCCGATGGCAAAATCATTGCCCAGATAAAACCCCCGAGATGTTTTATAACGCCAGTCTCCGCTGGTAGCGCTCTCTAAGCTAATGTTTTTATTGGCGGTGTGGCGGGTGCTTTCCTCTTTAAATATAGGGGGTGGCGTACTCAGGTCATAATCAGCGTAGTACTCTTGATTTGCTTGTACTGG